>Ga0136617_10002992_pt1 | contig 15094 bp, 19 predicted proteins | sample AntDrymUQ3222106_2_FD_129672 | JGI IMG/M metagenome (GOLD analysis project Ga0136617, IMG submission 129672) | Polar desert sand microbial communities from Dry Valleys, Antarctica - metaG UQ322 (21.06) | ecosystem: Environmental > Terrestrial > Soil > Desert | place: Antarctica: Dry Valley... | reverse complement strand
GGTTCGGTCCGCAGGATGGCATGCGCTTTAGCAAAAGCATCCCGCGCCGCCGCCGTGGTTTTGCGTTCGATTTGCAGGGTCCGGATCGGGAAGGGAATGTTGATCTTCCGTCGTTTGAATTCATACCAAACGTTCGTCCGAATCGCGTCGCAGATGTCGTTATACTGGGCGTGATTGATCATCCAGAACTTGATCTCGTAGTTAATTGCGGAGTCCGCGAAATCCTTCAGGAAAATCTTCGGCGGCGGATCGGGCATCACTCCGGTCGCTTGCCTTGTGGCCCGCATCAAAGCGTCTTTGACGCGATTTGGAGGAGTGGCGTAGTCCGCTCCCACCACGATTCGCATGGCGTGCGCCGGGGTTGGGTAATGCAGATTAACGATCGTCTGCTTGATGATCTCGTTGTTCGGGACCTCGAGGTTAATGCCATCGTTCGTGCGTAATTTGGTCGAGCCCCAGTTAATCTCGACCACCTCGCCGTACTGTTGGCCCACCTGCAGCCAATCCCCAAGGCGATAGGGTGGACCGATCTGGAGCGATATTCCGGCGAGGATACCGCTAAGTAAATTCTGCGCGGCAAAGCCAAGGATGATCGCGGCAATGCCTGAGCCGGCGAGCAATCCTTTGAGCTGTGCCTGGGCTTGATAGCCCACGCTCAACACGAGCAGGAGCGCGATCAAAAACAAAACGAGCGCAACCGTGTCTCGAAGCAGCCGCGGGATGATGGTATTGCGGCGCTTCTCGTAGTAATAATCCCACAAATATCGGTCGACCAGAGCGACCACGACCGCGGTGCTGAGAAGAATGAGGATCGCTCCGACGTGGCCGCGCCACGGCGCGACCAGGCCATAAGCGGCGATGGCCGCATAGAAGGCCAGCGCGAGGCAAAACAACTGGAAAAGGATACCCAGCCGCACGCCCGCGCGGCGTTTCAAGAGCCGGCCGATCGCGAGTGTGACGAGGTAAGTGCCCAGGAAAACTGCGACCGTGACAATCGGGTTTCCCGTTGACCAAAGTGCGTTGAACATGATTTCGCTGCGACAGTAGCAGCGCCGGGAGGACGGCGACAAGCCCGCTCGCGACCCGAGCTAGCGTGGCGGCGAGATGACCAGCCAAGCCCACCCGGCCAGAAAACAAAGACCGCCGATGGGCGTGATCGCCCCCAGCCAGCGCGCATTCGTGATTGCGAGCAGATAAAGACTTCCGCTGAAGATCGCAACGCCCGCCACGAGAAGGTAAAACGCCCCACGGTTTGTCGCTCCGCCCATCGCCAGCGTCACCAAGGCAACCGCGTGAGCGAGATGGTAGAGCACAGCTTTGTTCCAGGCATCAACGGTGTCGTTAGCCAAAAGCGTAGCCTTCAAGCTGTGCGCGCCGAAAGCGCCCAACGCGACGGCAAGAAAACAAAGAGCAGCGGCAACGCGAAACAAACCTGTCGACATGAAGTCATCATTAGCACGGAGTCCGGTCGCGCGCTCCGCCCCCAGCCTTTGGCCTTCACAAGCCTCGCGAAAGGCGATTAGCTTCCGCGCATGCAACGGAGTCTCCATCGGTCTAAACTCGCGGCCGCATTTTTCATTTTCCCGATCGCGCAGCCGGCCTTCACCGCCACTTCGCCCATCTAGGAACGCGCGGATCGTTTTCTCGCGCTGGCGAACGCCGGCTACAAAGGACTCTATAAAGTCGGGAGCGAAGCACAGTGGCGCGCGGTCACGGATGTGAGGCCGGAGCACGATGCGGCGGCGGAGACTGCCGGCAAAGCATCCGCAGCGTCCAATGGGAACCCAGCCATCATCAAGGAAGCCCGGGACCTGCTCGCGCAGAAAGGTATGGCCTGGCTAGAGAAGGAAAACAAAGGCCGCCAGATTGGCTGGGATTAAGCTCTGGAATAAGGATGAAGATAAGATCAAAGGTCGCTGGCCTATTCTGTTGCCTTGCGCTGAGCACGTCCGCTTTCGGGCAGCGAGCGAACACCGAAGGAGAAGCCGAAGCGGTCATTAAGAGCCTGCAACCGCGCCAGGGCCAGATCGTTCTCGGCGATGGGCTCGCGACCCTCAATGTCCCGCCGGGCTTCCGTTTTCTGTCCGGTCCCGATGCCAACAAGGTCCTCGTGAACCTGTGGGGTAACCCACGTTACGATGATCCCCTCGGTATGCTCATGCCCGCCGACGTGAGCCCGATCGCGAGAGAGGCATGGGCGGTCATCATCAGCTTCACCGATGACGGTTACGTTAAGGACGAGGACGCGGGGAAGATCGACTACGACAAGCTGCTCAAGGAAATGCAGAAAGAGACGCGCGATGGAAATAAGGAGCGCGCGAAACAGGGATACGAATCGATCGAGCTGGTCGGCTGGGCCGCGCCGCCGCGCTACGATCACGCGGCTAAGAAATTGTATTGGGCGAAGGAATTGAAATTCGGCGACAAGGAAGATCGCACGTTGAATTACAACATTCGGATTCTGGGCCGGCGCGGAGTCCTTGTCCTGAACTCCGTTGCCTCCATGGAGCAGCTCCCTGAGATCGAAACGAGCGCGCCGGTGATTCTCGCTGCGGTCGATTTCAATCCCGGACAGCGGTATGCGGACTTTAACGCGAAGTCAGGCGATAAAATCGCAAGCTATGGCATCGGCGCATTAATCGCCGGTGGCGTGGCGGCGAAGCTCGGGCTCTTCAAGGGACTCCTGGTTGCAGCCCTGGCCGCGAAGAAGTTCATCATTATCGGGGTCATCGCGGTCGTCGGGTTGATCACAAAGTTTTATAGGAAAACGACAAACGACTAGCCGGATTCCTCGCTTAACGCCGAAGGGCCAGCGGATCATCATCGCGCGGATTTAGATCCGCTCGCAGATAATTTTGCAGGAAGAATATGTCCACGCGGCTCTCGCTCGCTCCGGCGGGAATGGGACTGTACTTCGTCAGGTCGAGCAGGGTCGTAAGCGCGGGCCGGTTCGCGACCTGCAGTTCGAGCGCGCGTTTGCTTTCCGCGCCCAAGGTCAAACGCTCGATCATGATCTGAACGTGCGATTCGCGCGGAAGTTCCAGTCTCACGTCGAAGGGCGCTTCGACAATAATCTCATCCATCACGGCTTCTTGTGCCGGCGCGAAGGATGGCGTCACGAGGATGAAGATGGCCGCCATACTGAGGGAACTCCGGACGCTTGCCATCATGTAGTTTCCCGCTCTTTCTCGATCTTTTCCATCAGGTAGGAAGAGAAATAACCGGCGTAGCGAGCCTGCAGCTCCGGGCGTCGCCAATCCTTCCCAGTGATTGTGCCACGGCAATTGGATGCGCCGCACCGGCATCCCGTGGAGCTGTCATCATCGTCTGTCATGGCCCAGTCGTGAGTCAGTTCTTCGCTGGAGCGGATTTCCCGCATAGCCACGAAAACAATCTGTCCGCGCACCCCAATGTTTGGATCGCAGGAGTGATTGCTGAAGATCATCGAGCCTTCGCGTTCTTCGTTTGTCGCAGGGCAAATGAAGAGGTCATCGCCGATCTGAATCTCGGCCGGACCGAGGACAGGTTGCAGTTCTGCAAGGCGAGCGCGGGTAATGATGTGGCCGCCTTTTACGGCAACAACTTCACCAGTGGAAATTGCCGTGCTCGCAAAAAGCCCACGACCTTGAATTGGACTCTCCTGCACGACTGTCTTGGGCGAAAGATAGGAGAGGGGATGCATTCAGGTAGCACGCTGGAGAAAGGGGGAAAGAGCGAAGAAGACCGCGATGACGCCGAGGAGCGCGGCGGCTGTCGTGGCCGCGCCGAGGCGACGCGAGCGAATCCATCCCCCCAGGCCGAAGCTCGCTAGTAAAAGCAGGATCCCGAGTAGAAAAAGAACCGAGAGGGGCGCGCGCTGCGCGGCGAGCTCGAAGGGCAGTTCGGCTTCATTCGTTAGGCCGGCGACACGGGCGGCGGAAAAAGTCGTGCCGAGCGTGACGACGAGAAAACAGATGGAAGCCGCAACCGTCAGGAAAGCGGCCCAACTGGCCGGGCGGTTCTGCCGATCGATCGCTAGCAAAGTCGCATAAAAGGTGAAGGCAAATCCTGCCAGGACTGAGCTGACGAAGGCGAACTGTCGGTAGTATTCGGCCATATGCACACGGCGCCGAATGGCGCCCAATTGCTATCCTCCCGGCGTCTGCGCCATGCGCTTGCGAGCCGAAAAACCACCGAGGTATGCAGCAACCAGCTTTGTCGCGAACGAGATCGAAAAGATGAGCGCCAGCCGGCGCAGCTCCCCCACCGACAGAAGGACAGTGGCATCGATAGTGAAGTAGACTGCCCAAACGAGCACCGCGGCCAAGACGGCCCGCTCGAACGTGAACTTCCGCGCCACCCATCGGGCCCCGAGGAACATTAGGGGCATTCCGAACAATATGCTGGAATATGGTGCGCTAAATGTGGCGTGCGCCTGATAATGCTCCACGCTGTCGCCGGGATGAATTAGGTAGCTGTACACGACCATGTAAAGAACGTGGACGGCGACGTTCAGGATCATGACCACGACAGCGGCCGGAATGATCCAGAGCCATCCCTGTTTGGTTGTGCTTTGCGCCTTCTCGTTCTCCATCGTGATTTAAAGAGTTTTACCGAATGACGCTGTCTGATCAACTCATCACGCCGCGGCAACGGGCCGCCCCGCAGGTGCAGGGCCGGCCAGGATGCTGCGAAGGCGTGTAATCGAGCGTGAGTTCTTCTCCTGCGACAATATCGCGCAGCGCGGCTTCGCGATTGCTGATCTTCTCGCCCACGAGCTCTGCGATTTTCTTCCCGACGCTGAAGGGCACCGCGGCGAAGCAACCTCTCCCGTTGATGCCCGATTTCCTGGCGATCAATTTTTCAGCCGACATGTGCTGCTCAATTCGCCGCGGGATAGTACCAAGCGCGTTTGATGAAGCCATCGTGCATCTCATAGATGGCGAGCGAACTCTGGGTTCGCTCGCCATTTGCAGTGCTCCGAACGCGCCATCGGAAGAACATCAGATCAATTGCGAGTCGCAAGAGCGGGGACGAAAGCGAACACTCAACTCCGGCGCAGTTCCCGGATCGGTTGTCCTGCTTCGGAATCCGAGATGAGAATTTCGAGACGCTTCTGTCGCGTCTCCGGTCGTTTCGCGCTCACCACCCGCCAGATCGCGGTCTTGCGATACCACGCGGGTTGCGCCTGGAAAAACTCCCATGCTTTTCGGTTCGCGCGGAACTGCCGCTCCGCTGCTTCATCGAGCGCGGCTGCTTTGCGCTGCTCGTAAGCGTAGATGCCGGACTTCGCTTCCTTCCGCTGCTCGTATGCTTTCAGACCGGCTGGTTGCATCCGCTTATCCCGGGTCAGCTCCGCCACGCGCCCTATATTCACTTCGCTCCACGTGCTCGTTGTCTTTCGCGGCGTGAAACGAATCATGTAGCTGACGTCATCGATGCTCTTTCGGATGCCGTCGATCCAACCTACGCAAAGCGCTTCGTCCACAGACTCCGGCCAAGTGATGCTCGGCCGTCCGGAGCCCTTCTTGAAGAAGCCGACCCACAACTCCGTAGCGCCCGCGTGATGCGCCGCGAGCCACCCGCGAAAGTCCGCCGGGATCGCGAAAAATTTGGCGATCTCACTCTTCGCCATCGAAGTAATCGAGCGACTCACCGCGCATCAATCTGCGCTCTGGGGAACGTACGAGCCACTTTTTGCTATCGGGATAATGGCAGGATTCCCCGAGAGGATTGTCCGCGACGACGAGAAAGAGCAAATCCTCTGAACCATTGTTGCTGATTTGATGTGGTTCGTCCGGCCCGAAGAGGAAGGCGTCGCCCGCTCCGATCTCAGTCGTCCCCTCCTGGTGCCGAACAACGCCCTGGCCGGAGATTACCTCGTAAAACTCCCACTGCGCGCTGTGAGCGTGATACGGGTAAGGCGTTTGTCCGGGAGAAACGCGCGTGATCTCGACATCAAACGGATGCCGCTTCTGCAGATCAGTCGAGAGCGGATCACGCCCTAATGCTTCGGAGAGGCCTTTGCCCGCGCCGGCAAACTTTTCCTTTGGCGAGACCCAGGAGTCTTCCGGGATATCGTTGATGTTGATCTTCCGCATAATCAATTGCCTCCTCTTCGAGGGTGACGTGGCGATTGCTCGAGCTGAATTTGCCGAAGATAAAGGAACAAAGGCAAGCCGAGAGAGACGCCTACTGTGACAAGCGCGAGGATTGGCAGCCAGACCGCGCGCGCTCCCAATTGCCGGCCTTCGCTGCAAACGAAAACACACAGGACGATGGCCGAGACGAACACGTCCAGTCCGAAGAATGCGCTGATCCGGTTCGCGAAGAGCTCATTCAGGAAACGCGGAAGATCGAATCCGTGGGTCAAGAGCCACGGCACAAAATGGAAATAGGGGAGGAGAAACCCAAGAAAACAGAGAACAAGATAATCGTGCCGAAGTCTCACCTCAGGGTCGCGCTCCCGCGGGGAGTCCGGCCTTCGTCCACGTCGTGGAAATCAACCCAGGTCTGCACGTCGGCGCGACCGCCAAAGCCGTTTGTCTCTTTCACCTCCTCGAGTTCCTCACTGCTCTCGTCGCGCCAACCGCGCTTCGCGATGAATGAATTCCAAAACTGAATCTTCTCTTCGTCAGGCCTGCCGTATTTTTCGAAACACCAGTCGAGGATCTCTTCGTCGGTCCCGCCCTGCAGCGCGCGCTTTTTTACCTCGCCTTCATCGATGCCGAAAAATCGGCAGAAGCGCGCATCGAAACAATCCCAGACGCCGCAGCCGACCACGTTGTAATCGCCGGGGAGCAACCCCTGTTGCTGCAAGCGAATCTTCTCCAGCATGCGTGCGAAGAAGATGACGCCTTTGGTTTCTGTGTAATCGCTGCAAGGAGTTTTCATTTGGTGCGCATCTTCCTCTTTTCAATCGGCGCTCGTCTGCGCCAGGCCGCTGTCATCGCTTTGCGGAGCGTCACCGTCCGGACCGTTTCGAGATGAACCTCCGTGCTTCCGCTCCGACCCCAACCACCTTTCACGGGCGCGAATCCCTTCGGCTCCGCGGCGACGAACTCTCGCTGTTCGTCGGGCGAGAGCATCACCACGCCGAATTCCTCGTTGCCGCCGAGCGTCGCAAAAATCTTTCCGCCCACCCGGAAATCGGGATGATTCATATGAGCGCTCTCGATTGCGCCGGGGAGGCTCAAGGCCATGCTTCGGAATTGCGCCGCCGTCATTCCGCCACGATTTCCCAACCGGGCGGACGATGCACTCTTTTTCGCCGCCCGCCTCGTCGGCGGGAGGTGCCGTTGCTCGCCGACCCGATACGCTTCCTCGATCCAGGCGTGAAATTCAGCATCGATCTCGGCGAGACTCGTTAGCCGGAAGGCGTGCAGATGATTGCGCGGTGAAAAGGTTTCGATCTTCCGAAAGCGGGGATGCTCCAGTCTCCGCGCCAGAACCACGTGTCCGTCGAGCCAACGCTGTCGCGGTGTGACTTGGGCGAATGACATCCGGACCTGAAAAGCGATGCGGGTCTTCTCCGGCAGAATCCGGACGGGACCGATCGATTTAACGAGCGCGGCGACGCCCTTGAAGAGCGCGCGGATCTCCGGCGGTTTACCGTCGAAGCGGTCTTGCAGCTTGTGTCGGCCACACGCATGCGATTGATTGCGATTCGCGAAAGAACGGCCGCATTGCTGGCAGCGCCAGAGGGGCGGACGTTTTGTTTTTTGCCTGGCGGTTTTCAAAGATTCGCTTCGGGTAGAATTGTAGTCTGTGTCAGGCGCCAATATCTCCAGCGGCGTTTCACAGAAACGCCTACGACGGGCCTCAGCCCTTGCCTAGCCAGCGTCAACCTAATGCGCGAGCGATCCTGAACGGACTCGCCTTCAGGGCGAAATGCGAACCGTGACCGTATCGGCGTGGGCCGCGATGTAATCGCGCAATTTGAACCAACCGCCTTGATTCTTGGCTGAGTCAGCCACGCTGTTGGTTTCGTTCGTGGCGAACTCCTGCCAGGAGTTGTAGCGGGCGATGGTGAGGAAGTTCCATTCCGAACCTTCCAGATGCTGCATCACGATGTTGCCCGCAGATGTTTCACTGGGCCGATTCGGCGGCTCGCCCAGAAATTTGTCCAGAGCCTCGCGCTGCCCGGTGGCGGCACGGTAGGTTGAGACGACGTAGACCGAGCCTGCGGTTTTTGATTTTGCATCGTCCGATATTCCCATCGCTTTCGTGAACTCCGCCCACGAAGGGCCGGTCACGTAGGTGTCGTTGTGCCAGTCGCCCAGGTTCCGCTCTTCCGGTGGGACGGCGGGACGCGCGGCGTCGATCGTGACCTTCGTCCCGAGGTGTTCGATCGCAGCATAATCCCAGGCTTCGCCTGATTGATGGCGCAGAATAAGAGCGTGGCCGGGCATCGGCGCTGTCGGGTCCGGCTTCTTCAGGTTCTCGGCCATCTGGGCTGCTTTGCCTGCGGCCGCCTTCGAGAAATTGATGTGGTAAACGTCGGTGCGCGCGGAGGACGAAGCCTCCGCGGCGAGCTTGGCGCCGCTCGCTGGCGAGGGGGATTGCGCCTGAACAAGCCCAAGTGGCGCGGAAGCGAAAAGCGCGGCCGCGGTGATGGTAACGATCGATTTCATGACGACTCCTTTGGTTGGGGGTGAAGGAAGGCTCGTCCGGAAACCCGGGCACCCTTTCTGGGCGGGCCTAACTCGAAGCGTTGCTGCTTCGAGCGTTTAGTGGGTGAGGGTATGAGGCCGACTCTCGTTAGGTCAACATTTAATCGAAATGCTTGCCCTCAACTTTTTGGTTCGTCGGCGATCTTAAGCACCATTTTGCCGCGCGTGTGATGCGTCGCGGCTTGTTGCAACGCCTTTGGGCCGCCCGCGAGCGGGAGTGTTTGTGTGACAACTGGTTTGAATGAGAGGCAGATGAGTCCCGAATTCTTTCGCAACTTGCCTGAGACAATGAGCGGATCGGCCGGATTCACTCCACTTGCGATTACGCGCACGAGCGCCTCGTTTTCCTTCGGCACGGGACGCGCGACCTCTTCCAACTTCAGAACCTCGGGGCCGCCGTATTCCTGCGCGACGATCGCCTTCATCCTCGGCGCGTTTGATTCCGCGAAAGCCGCGTTCCAGCAAAAGGACGCCGTCGTTAGACAGACCGCTCCGCGTAAAAAAGCGTGGCTTTTGCGTCCGTGCACTTGGTTATTTCTTTTCATGCAAACTTCACGCCTCTTCTTAGGGCTCGCTTTCACCAGCCTTCTCTTCCTCGTCTCCTCTTCTTTGGCCGAAGATTCCTTTTCCGGCACGTGGAAAATTACCGAGGGCAGTACCCTCTCCGGCAGGGCCTATACTGGGACAGTGCGTATTGCGAGCATCGGTGCAGTCTATGAACTGCAATGGAATACGAGTGCGGGGAAGTATCGCGGACTCGGCCTGGCCGACGGAGACAAACTTTGCACCGGCTGGGGCGGGAAGAATTTCGGCGTGGTGCTCTACCAGATTAGCACGGACGGCACGCTCCAAGGGCGCTGGACCATTCCGGGCGCGAACGAATTCGAGGGCAAGGAAGAAGCGTCCGGCGGGACACCGGGTGAACTGGAGGGTGAGTATGTCATCCGGGGAACCAACCCGGGTGGAAGAGGCGGTTACGAGGGCCAGCTTCGCGTTCGGAAAACCGGCGCGACCTACCAACTTCGCTGGACGATTCCGGGGACTCAGCCTTACTTTGGCGTGGGCCTGAGAGTCGGAAACGCGCTCCATGTCGGCTGGGGAACAGGGAAGGAGCCCTACGCCGTGATCTCCTATGATTTCGATGGCTCGAGCGCGGAAGGCTTGTGGAGCGTGGGCGGTGCCGAACGAACCGCAAAAGAGAATTTAAGCAGGAACTAAAATTGGCCGGAACCGATCTCCCCGCGCCGATTGCGATGTCTGTCCCAGGGCTCTGGTAGCATGCCTGTCATCGGCATTACCGGCGGAATCGCGACTGGCAAGAGCGCGTTTTGTGAGCGCCTGACGGAGATTCTCGCCGTCACTTTCTTCGACGCTGATCAGGCCGCCCGCGAGCTGACCGAGAAGAATGCGGAAGTGCAATCGCTCATCGCGGCGGTTTTTGGCGAAAGCGTTTTTTCTCAGGGGCACTTGAATCGCGCGCAGCTTCGCACGATAGTCTTCGCAGACCCGGAAAAGAAACTCGCGCTGGAGCAGATTCTGCATCCGCGTATCCGGCGTCAATGGGTGGTCGAAGCCGAAAGCCGGCGAGACTCCACGGAACTTTTTCTTGCTGATATCCCACTTCTTTATGAAACCGGCGGTGAATCGTTCTGCAATCGTGTCGTGGTCGTGGCCTGCTCGCCGCGTCTGCAACTGGAGCGTTTAATGACACGCTCCAAGCTCTCCCAGCCTGTCGCCGAACAAATGATCGCCGCCCAAATGCCTCTGACGGAAAAGATCGCGCGGGCCGACCATGTGGTTTGGAACAACGGACCGCGCGCAGGGCTGGCCGCGCAGGCGGAAATCCTCGGGCTTTCCTGGCAACGATGATCATGGACGAAACGCCTGTCATCACGGCCGAGTCCGAAGAAGTGGCTCAAGGTTCCAAGTTGCAGTCCGGGGCAGGGGGCGAATTGGAAACTCTCACGGCCTTGGACCTAAATGCGCTGCAGGCGCTCGCGCCGACAGAGCTGGACGACCTTTGTCGCCGACTCGATGTCCGCCTGCACCCCGGTAGGACGCGCCACTTTCAAATCCTCGATGTGATTCGCTGCGCGCTGAGCCAGAACATCACCGTGACGGTGTCCGGATTCTTCGATCAGGTGGCGGATTCGTTTGCCTTGTTGCGCTTCCCGGCGCTGAACTTCTTGCCCGTGCCGGAAGATGTTGGCGTGCCGCGCGCGACCGTGCAGCGGTTCCACTTCAAGCCTGGACATCTGATCACTGGCACTTTGCGTCCGCCGCGCGATCGCGAGAAATTGATCATGCTCGATCAGGTCACGACGATTGAGGGAAAGCCGGCGGACGAATGGCGGGAGCTAACCGCGTTCGATGATTTGACGCCGCTTTATCCGGAAGGCCGGATCATGCTCGAGCATCCGAAGAACGAATCGATCAGCGCGCGCGCGGTCGATCTTTTGACGCCCTTGGGCAAAGGGCAGCGCGGGTTGATCGTGGCCGCGCCGCGTGTCGGCAAGACTATTTTGCTGAAAGAAATCGCGAAGGCAATGCGGCTCAATCATCCCGAAATCATTCTCATTGTCCTGCTCGTGGATGAGCGGCCGGAGGAAGTGACCGATTTGGTGCGCGAGGTCGACTGCCAGATTTACAATTCAACCTTCGACGAGAATTCGGTGCGGCATGTGCAGGTGGCCGAACTGGTGCTGGAGCGAGCGAAGCGGCTGGTGGAGCAGAAGAAGGACGTCGTCATTTTGCTCGACAGCATCACCAGGCTCGCGCGCGGCTACAATTCGCTCACGGGAGGCAAAGGCCGCACCATGTCTGGCGGCGTGGAGTCAAAAGCGTTGCTCAAGCCGAAGAAATTCTTCGGCTCGGCGCGCAACGTGGAAGAAGGCGGCAGTCTCACGATTCTCGCGACTGCGCTGGTCGATACCGGAAGCAAAATGGATCAAGTCATCTTTGAGGAATTCAAGGGGACCGGAAACATGGAGCTGCATCTCGACCGTTCGTTAGTCGAAAAGCGCCTTTATCCGGCGATTCACGTGCAGCAGTCGGCCACGCGGCGCGAGGAATTGCTTTATCATCCCGAGGAATGGGAGCGCGTGAAGCTCCTGCGTAAAGCGATGGGGGCGCTGCCACCGATCGAAGCGATGGAGATGCTGATCGGAAACCTGCAGGCGACAAAGTCGAACGCCGAATTGCTCCTAAGCGGACTACGGTGATCACGAGTGAAGCGGAACTTGCGGAGATCCTCCCGCAACTTGGACCTATCGATCGCGTAGCCGTGGATACGGAGGCGGACAGCCTGCATTGTTATTTCGAGAAGCTTTGTTTGGTGCAGCTGAGCTTTGACGGAAACGATTACCTCGTCGATCCGCTTGCTGGTTTCGACCTCTCGCCACTGAGCGCGGCGCTCGCGGGAAAGGAGATCGTTCTGCAAGGGGCAGACTTCGATCTTCGACTCCTCAAGCGCAGCCTGAATTTCACCACCGCCCGCGTCTTTGACACCGTGGTCGCGGCGCGGCTTCTCGGTCTCCGCGCCTTTAGTCTGGCCGCTTTAGTTGAGCGCTACTTTGGAGTCACGCTCGCGAAGGGTTCGCAGAAGGCGAATTGGGCGCAGCGCCCTCTTCCGCCTCACATGGGGAAATATGCGATGAACGATACGCACTTTCTTTTGCCGCTTGCGGACAAGCTGGAAGCGGAGCTGAAGGAAAAGGGACGTTTCGAATGGTTCCAGCAATCATGTCAACGGGGCCTGGCGCAGACTGCGATCGAGCGTGTCCGCGACGAAGAGGAAGCGTGGCGGATTACTGGATCGGGCACTCTTTCTCCCCGAGCCTCCGCCATTTTGCGCGGGCTTTGGTATTGGCGCGACCGTGAAGCGCAAGGCGCTGATCGCCCGCCCTTTCACATCCTGCAAAACCATTTGCTCCTGCAGGCGGCGCAGAGCTTCGAGCAGGGACAGACGCCTGACTTTAAACATCTGTCGCCGCGGCGCCGGCGCGGCTTCCTGGATGCCGCGGACAAGGCCCTTCACTCACCAGAAAGGGAATGGCCCCGTCGTTTGCGAAGATACGGGACCCGTCCCACGCAGGACATGGAACGGGCGGCGGAGAACTTGCGCCGTCGCCGCGATGTCGCGGCCGAGCAGCTTGGATTGGAGCCGTCATTTATCGCTCCGCGTGCCGCGGTTGATTCGATCGCGGCGGACCAGGCCCAGAGCACGACTTTGCTCGTGCCTTGGCAGCGTGAGCTGCTGCAGTTGTAACGGCGCGTTGTGACCACGCCGTGTAGCCACGTGCCCTGTGGGCCGTGCGAGAGTGACGTCCGCAACCACGCCAGGACCGCACGCCCCGCAGGGGCGTGGCTACACCGCGGCAGCGGTTTAACTGCTTGACGCTGCGAGCGAGCAGCGGCAAGACTGCCGGGCTCGCATGCGTAAAGGTTTTCGGAGGGACAATCCAATTAGCACCCTTCTCCGAATAATCTTGTTTCTCGTTTCGCTCGCTGCATCCGCCACGCTTCGCGCGCAAGATCCCAGTTCAGCCCAGGACCGCGCGCAATTGCTGCGCGCACAGCCTTCACTTCGCGAGGATGATGAGTCGGAGCAGACGGGCACGGACGGCAGCCATGCGGTGGCTACGCCGAACGATCCCGACCTGGGCGAGCAAGCGATCCTGAAGCGATCGGAGCGCTACCAGCCCTTCGCGGTCGTGATGGGGGTGCCAATTTCCTACACATCCAACGTCGCGCTGGCTAGCACGAACGAAGAAGGTGACGTGCTCTTTACGCCCAACGTGGCAGTCATTTACGCGCCGCGCATCACCCGCACGCTCTACGCCAGCTTCTCAGTCGCGCAGCAGTATTTCTATTATAACGAGTTCCCGGAATTTGATTTTGGGAGCTTCGACGCCCGGGCCGGACTCACCTACACGCTGCCGCGTTTCCAAAATCTCCTCTTACGCGCCGATTACAGTTATAACCGCCTGACCTCGGACGACGGCTTTGACGAATTCTTCCAGAATCATGCGGTCAACTTCGGCACCGAACTGCCAGTGCAAATCGGCCGTGCGCAGCAAGTCTCGGTCGGATCGGATCTGAGTTTCAGCATCGACTCCGACCCGAATGGCCCCGGCCGGAATGACTACAGTGTTTTTGTCGGCTATTCGGTCAACCTGACGCGCTCCCTGACGGCGAACGCCGTCGCACGCGTGGCGATGCGGGACTACAACGACAGCGGCCGTTTCGATGCCAGCCCGATATTCGCTCTCGGCGCAAGTTACCGGTTCACGAAATGGCTGAGCGCGAGCGCGATCAGCACTTTTGCATCGAACCAGTCGACTGAGGAAGTCTTCGAATACGATGTCTTCAATCTCGGCGGCGCGGCTGCGTTGAACTTCCGGTTTTAGTCGCCGAACGAAAAGCAAATGCCGGCCACGATCGTTCGGAAACGGACGACGGGATTGCTTTCGAATAGCCCGCTCAGCCGCTGGCATAAATATTTGCGAAAGTTGTCTACTTTTCCGGCATTTTCCCGCATTAGTAGACGGAGCCGGGCTAACCTTGCTCGCCCCCCCCATGAAACGCATGAACGCACGTCTCGTTATCCTCCTTTGTCTGTGCCCGTTTGCTTCCCTCGCCGGCGCCCAATTGAAAGAAGCCAAGGTCACGGCAGTTGTAAATGAAGTGAACCTGCTGCCGGGCGAAGCTTCGCCCAAGCCAGCGGCGGTGAATGACGAAGTGCGTGAAGGCACCGCTGTCCGCACCGGCGTGGAATCTCGCACGGAGCTGACCTTTACCGATCAAACGCTCGCGCGCCTCGGCGCGAATACGATTTTCACTTTTAACGAAGGCACGCGCAGCATGGATCTGGGTGGCGGCGCGATGCTGCTGCGCGTCCCGAAGAACGCAGGCGGCGCCAAGATCTCGACCGCTGCCGTGACCGCGGCGATCACGGGCACGACGGTGATGATATCGGCGAGCAAGTTCATGGTGCTCGAAGGGACTGGGACGGTCTGCAGCAAGAAGCTCCCCGATGAATGCGTGACTTGCGCTGGCGGTGAGATGGTGACCGTCACCCCGGACGGGCGGATTTCTCCATCCTTCAAGTTCGATGTGGGTCTTGCTACCAGCACATCTCTTCTAGTCACCGGTTTTTCTGAGCCGCTGCCGAGCGAAGCCCTGGCCCTCATCTCCGACGTGAGCGCCGCGCAGTCCGACATGGGTGAGACGGGTGAGACGCCTCCGCAAAGTGCAACCGAGGCAATCAATCTCGCTGGTCTCGCCGAGCTAACCACGATTGTCGATCAACGCACCACGGCAGAGCCGGACATCCTGTCGTCACCGACGCCTCCGCCGATGACGCCGACGCCTCCGCCGATGACGCCGACGCCTCCGCCGATGACGCCGACGCCTCCGCCGATGACGCCGACGCCTCCGCCGAT
>Ga0136617_10002991_pt1 | contig 15096 bp, 13 predicted proteins | sample AntDrymUQ3222106_2_FD_129672 | JGI IMG/M metagenome (GOLD analysis project Ga0136617, IMG submission 129672) | Polar desert sand microbial communities from Dry Valleys, Antarctica - metaG UQ322 (21.06) | ecosystem: Environmental > Terrestrial > Soil > Desert | place: Antarctica: Dry Valley... | reverse complement strand
GGGTGGCTGGTGCGCTAGGCGGCGAGCTCGCGCAGCGCGCCCGCGAGCGCCTCGGCACCGAGTGCGGCATCCGCGACGTCGCACGACTCGATCGGGGTATGACTGCCGCCGGTGGACCGCACGAAGATCATCCCCGTGGGGATGCCCGCGAGCTGGGGGTTCTGAGCATCGTGCCCGGCTCCGGACACGAGGAGCGGCGCTTCGACGCCGACGGCCTTCACGGATCGCAGCAGCAGCTCACGGAGAGGAAGGTCGAGAGGCGCCACCGGCACGCGCGCGAGCACGTCGACGGATGAGGTAACGCCGCGGGCGTCGCCGATCCGGCGCATCTCGGCGCGAAGCTCGCGCAGGATCCGCTCGAGGTCATCCTCCCTGGGCGCGCGGATGTCGAGCGAGAAGCTGACCTCGCCGGGGATCACGTTCTTGGCGCCTGGCTTCGGCACGAGCTCGCCCACGGTGCCGACCGCGTCCGGGACCGCCCGCGCGATACGCTCGACCGCGACGACCATCTCCGCGGCGGCCACGAGCGCGTCCTTGCGCTCTCCCATCACGGTGGCGCCGGCGTGGTCCTGCCGGCCGCGGACGGTGACGCTCCCGTGGAAGATGCCGACGATCGCCGACACGACGGCGAGCGGAACGCCGGCGCGCTCGAGCCGCGGACCTTGCTCGATGTGCAGCTCCAGGTACGCGGAGACCGCGGCATCGGCCCGCCGCGCCCGCGTCGGATCTCCGGATTCACCGAGCGAGCGCAGGGCGTCGGCGATGGTCATGCCGTCGCGATCCGCGCGCGCCGCCGCGTTCTCCGGCAGCCGGCCGAACGCGGCGCAGCTTCCGAACAGCCCGATCCCGAACCGCGCGCCCTCCTCGTCGCTCCACGCGATGACCTCGATGGGCCGGCGGAAACGCACGCCGTCGTCGAGCAGTGCGTCGATCGCCTCGACCGCGCACAGCACCCCGAGCGCGCCGTCGAAGCGGCCACCCTCAGGGACCGAGTCGAGGTGCGAGCCGACGAGGATGGCCGGACCGTCGCCACCGAAGCGCGCGACGAGATTCGCCGCCGCGTCGCGGCGGACGCTCGCGCCGCGCGCGGTCAGCCAGCCTCCGACAAGCTCGCGTGCGGCCTGCTCCTCACGCGAGAGACCGAGCCGCGTGATCGCTGGGCCGGTCCCCCCGATCGCGGACAGCTCCGCGATCCGGTGTCCCAGTCGGGTCACGTCGACTTCCACGTGTGCTCCTCTCACCTGGCGCGACGATGTGGACAAGGTGCCGATGGCGATATTGACACCCCTCGCGACGTCTCCGTACGTTCGGGCCATGAGCTCTCGCGACTCGGACGACTCCGAGACCGTCGCTGCGCGGATCGTCGCGCACCTCCCGTACGCTCGTGCAGTCGCGTCGCGCGCGATCGACGCGCGCTGCCGCGGTGCGGACCGGGAGGACCTCGTCGCCTGGGGTGTGGTCGGGCTCGTCCAGGCGGCCCGCCGGTACCGCGAGGGGTCAGAGGCGGGCTTCGGCGCGTACGCCGCGCGCCGCGTGCGCGGCCAGATCCTCGACGCGCTGCGGGAGCGCGACCCGCTCACGCGCTCCGCACGGCGCGCGTTTCGCGTCGCGCGGGAGACTGATCCGGACCTCCCGTCACCTGCCGTCGAGGTATCCCTCGACCGCTACATGGAGCATGGCGCCGAGCCGCCGACGGTCGCGCGGTGCCGAGCGCGGCGCGATGAGCGATGGGACCGCGTCTGGGCGGAGCTGCGCTCACTGCCGGCGGTCGAGCGTCAGGTCCTCGTGCTGTCGTACGGCCGCGGCATGACGCTCCGCGAGATCGGCGAGCGAGTCAGCCTCTCCGAGTCAGGGGTGTGCCGCGCGCGCTCACGCGCGCTCGTGCGCCTGCGCGAGCGCTGCTCCAAGAACTCCTAGACCTAGACCCGGATCGGTGTTGGTCGCGGGGACCGTGCGAGCTGCGGACCACGCAACACGTACCGCGCTCGCGACGGCGTGACCGGGATCGAACGTGACGGGCGCAACGGGAGCGAGCGGAGCCGATCCGGTGCGTGGCGGGGGCGTGATCGATCGCGCGCAGAGGAGTGGTCTTTGGGCAGGCCGTACGCGTGCTCGGGCGTGCTAGGGTCCGTGCAGCGCGCCGCCCGCGACCGCGCGTTGTGCCCTCGCTTTGGCGGAGCGCCCGGAGAATACAGGGGGGAGGATCCATGCGAAGGACTCTTGCGCTCGCACTCACGCTCACGCTTGCCGTCAGCTGGCTGGGATCCGGCATCGGCGTCGCGCACGACGGGCAGCACGGGGTCGATGACGGTCATCTCCTCGGCGACGGCGCCTGGGGAAAGATCAAGTTCGTCGGCCAGGTCACGGTCCACGACGCAGAGCCAGACCTCATCGGGGATGTGGCCGCATTCGGCAACTACGCGTACCTTGCCCGCTGGGGTGGCGAGGACTGCGCCGGACCCGAGACCGGCGGTCAGAGATCCCCTGATGGCGGCGTCTACATCATCGACATCTCGGATCCGACGCGCCCGGTCGAGGTCGGGTTCATCGCCACCCATCAGGACACCCTCGTGGGGGAGGGCCTGCAGGTTATCCACATCGACACGGCCAAGTTCACGGGTGACGTCCTGCTCATGAACCACGAGGGGTGTGGGAAGAACTACAAGGGTGGCGTCTCGCTGTGGGATGTCACAAACCCGCTCAAGCCCAAGAAGCTGAGCGAGCACTTCGGCGACATCACCATCGGCGGCGTGCGGGACAGGCCGGACGTGAACCAGACGCACAGCGCGTTCATGTGGGACGCCGGCGCGCGCGCGTATCTCGTCGCGACCGACGACGAGGAGGCCTCGGACGTCGACATCTTCGACATCACCGACCCGAAGAAGCCAGTGCTCATCGGCGAGTTCGACCTGAACCAGTTCGCGGTCTCGCAGCCAGAGCTCGCATTGACGGACTCGTTCCTCCACGACATGGTGGTGAAGGAGATCAACGGCCGTTGGATCATGCTGCTCTCCTACTGGGACGGCGGGTACGTGCTGCTCGACGTGACGAACCCCGCCAGCCCGAGGTTCCTCGGCGACAGCGACTACGCCGCCGTCGATCCGGAGCTGCTGCAGCAGAACGGCAGTTCGCTCACGCCTGAGGGCAACGGCCACCAGGCGGAGTTCACGGCCCTGTTTCCGGGGAGCCAACGCTACGTCATTGGCGCGGACGAGGACTTCGACCCGTATCGGTATCAGCTGAAGACTGCCGAGCCTGATGCCTTCCTGGCCAAGCTCGGCACGCAGACAAGCTTCGCGGCCCTCGACGGCCTCACCGGCACGCCGGTCTTCGTCGGCCGAGCCTGCAACGGTGACCCAGCGGTCCCCACGGCGACCGTCGGGCAGGTCGCCGTCGTCGAGCGCGGGCTCTGCACCTTCGAGGAGAAGGCGCAGAACGTCATCCGTGCCGGCTACCTGGCGATGATCATCATGAACCGCGAGGGTTCCGATGCCTGCACGGGCGTCTTTTCCCCCAACCTGCAGGCTGCGATCCCCACGATCTTCATCGGACGCGATTCCGGGTTCGATCTGTTCGACGTGCCTTTCAATCTGGCGGCGTGCCTGGACGGCACTCCCCAGCGTGCCCCGATCGCGGTCGGGACTCCCGGCGATGCCATCACGGACCTTGACCAGACCTTCGACGGGTGGGGCTACGTTCATCTGTTCGGAGTCTCGATCGGAGCTACGAGCGCGACACTGACCGATCTGGACACGTTCGCGATCCCCGAGGCGATGGATCCCGCCTTCGCGACGGGCTTCGGGGACCTGAGCGTGCACGAGGTCGCGACCGACCCGTACGACCCCACGCTCGCGTACCTCTCCTACTATTCAGGAGGTCTGCGGGCGATCCAGATAACGGAGAATGCAACCACCTGCGCGGCCCAGGGCGATACGTCACCCTGCCTCGTTGAGGTCGGCGGCTATCTCTCGCCCACGGGCAACGACTTCTGGGGCGTCGAGTTCCACACGCTCCCGGACGGGACGAGGCTCATCCTCGCGAGCGATCGCGACAGCGGCCTCTGGATCTTCAGGGACCCGTAGCCGCACCGCGAAGCATCGAGCGACCAGAAAGACGAGGGGGCCGGCATGCCGGCCCCCTCGTCGTCAGTCCGTCTGGAATTGAGGTCAGCCGCGCGGCGCCTCGCGTGCACTGCCACCGTGTCGACCCGAGGAGGTGGCGGAGAACCCTGTCGAACGAGCTCAGTCACGAGCTCCGCCACGTGCCGCGGGGCCATCGCTGGTCCCGCGAGGCCGAGAGCCTCCCGCCTTTCGGCGTCGTCTCCCCACGGTGTCTGCCGGTGCGCGCAGCGTGCGCACAAGCACGAGCAGCACAGCAACAGCTAGCACATACGCGCCGATCAGCTGTAGCGCGCGCTGGATCGGCATCAGCGCAACGACTGCGTCGCGATAGGCGACCTCGCTGCCGTCAACCGGCGCCGCAGCCCACGCGAGCGCGATGTGGACGCCGGAGAGCGCGACCAACAGAAGCGTCCCCGCACGGGATTCGGTCAACGCTCGAGCGCTCAACACGACGAGGACTGGAGCGAGCCAGAAAGCGAACCGGTCGAAGTCCTCCCCGCCGATCGCCGCAGCTACCAGGACAGCGACCAGATACACGGCCAGCGCGGGCGCCTGCGTGAGGGCGGCCCTCGTCTGCCGCGGGGCGACGAACGGCACGATCGTGAGGACCCCGAGCGTGAGGAACGGTGCCGCCAGGTATCGCCAGGCACGCTCCGAAGCATTCGTCCGGATCCAGTCAAAGTTCCGAGCCACGTCGCCTAGGAGCGTGGATCCGGAAGCGGGTTCGATCGGCGGCCAGGTGCGCACCGCGATGAATGCGGCAACGCCCGCGACGCTGGCCGCGAGTGTGATCACCACTGCGCGACCGAGGCCGAAGCGCGCCTGGGTGACCGCGAGGAGGGCCGGCATCGTGATCGCCGTCTCCCGCGTCAGGATGGCTGCGGGCAAAAGGAACGCGAACGCGAGTGCGGATGGCATCAGCGCGGCGAGCACTGTCGCGAGCATCGCGAGCGAGCCGGCACCGTCCAGCAAGATCGGGTAGTAGGTGGCAAATCGAAACCCGGCCGGGAGCACTGCCCACCACGCGATACAGATCAATGCGATGTGAGGAGCGACACGGAACTGGCGCATGAGAAGGATGAGCAGCGGGCCGCACAGGATGAGGCTTCCGAGGTTGAGCGCCAGGAACGCGGGGACCAGCGGCGCGCCGGACAGAGCAAGCAGTGCGAGCGGCGCGACGCGGTACACGTAGGGCGCGGACATCTCGACCTGAAGCTCGCCGCGCAGGACGCGAACCGCTGCCGCATACGTCTGTCCGTCGAGGTATCCGAGACCATCGTTGAAGGTGATGCGTGGCGTCGTGATCATGACGACGATCGCCCACGCCGTTAGGATCGCCCCTGCGAGCATTGCGATGCGGACCGTGAGTGCGGCGCTCCAGTGCTCGCCTCGCTCGCCTCGAACGGTCCCGGCGTCCCACGCGATCCAGCGCGCCCGCGTCGCCTGTGCTGCGCGTTTGGCTGCAGCGAGCCGATCGACCTTCTGTGCCTTCGCCGGGATGCCGCCGCGCTTGCGCTTGACCTTCCGGCCCGTCGTCTCCTTTGCCATTCCCCACCTTTCGCGGATGGAAGAACGCCTGACGCGCTAGGTCTGCGCCGGCCTTACCGGCGGCACGACAGCGACCTCCTCATCGATCGGACTGCTGACGGCGCGCTCGATGCGGAGGACCACGGTGCGTCCGCGACAAAGGTGCCGCCCGCGACCGCGGTCAGTTGTGGCCGAGATTCGGGTGAACCGCGCTCGCGAGTCCGTCGCCGGCGAGCAGCGCCGCCTTGCTCATCGTGTTCTCCCGCGCGAGATGATCTTCGTCCGGTTCCCGCCTGATCCAGTTTGACTATCGCTCGAGGTCGCGACTCCGTGCCGACGTGCGCCGTCCTACCTTCGGACCGGGGGCAGACCTCGGAGGAGCAACGTCTGGATCTCAGGCGCCGTGGACTTGAATCCGCGGGCTTCCTCGGCCTGGAGCGACTCGACGGTCAGCTCGTAGAACTTGACGCCGGCCTTTGTCGCGCGGTCCACCTCGCCAAAGGAACGAGAGCCCGGGAGCAGGTGGTGATCCGCGAACTGGTGCTGGAACATGAGGTCCTGCGCCTGCCGGCCCAGCATGTAGTTCACCCAGAGCTTCGCCGCGTTCGGATGGGCGGCTCTCGTTGGCACCCCCATGTAGAGGTATCGAAGGAACGCGGCATCCGACGGGACGGACCAGCCGATCAGCGCGCCCTCGGCCTTCAGCTGGGCCGCGCGGGCACTCCCGCAGTCGTACACGAGCGCGTCGAATTCACCGTTCATGATCCGGCCCTCCTCGCCGCACTGGATCACGCCGCCGATCTGCGGTGCGAGCCTGCGGATGAAGGAGAGGGCCCTGTCCGGAGCCCAGACGTCGGGGCTCGCGAGCCGGTCGAGCGTCGAGACATCGGGGGTAGTCGCGACCCTCCCGCGAAAGCGGGCGCCGAGCAGGTCGTTCAAGGAGCGCGGGATGTCCCCGCCCGTCAGCCTCTGGCTGTTGTAGGTGATGCCTGGGATGCGGGTCTGGATCTGCACCGCTGTCCCGCCGGGCGCCAATAGCTTGAGATTCCCGATATTCGGCGCCCAGGCCGTCCACATCTCGGACGACAGCGACGCGCCCCTCGCGAGCGTGGTGATCTGCGCTTCGGTGCCGAGGAAGACGTCCGTGAACGACGCCTCCCCGGGCCGCACTTCCTCGAGGAGACGCGCCGCGTTCTCGCTCGCCGTGCGGGCCGGCGTGAACTTCACTCTGAGATTGAGCTTGTACGCCTTGTTGAACAAGTCGATGTGGCGGTCCAGCTCTCCCGGTGCGTCGAGGAATCCGGGCGTCCACGCGAGCGACAGCTCGCCCTCCCTGCGCGCCCCCGCGACGATCGCGTCGAGCTCGTTCGATCCCTTGCTCTGGACCGCGGGCGCGGGGCGGGCCGGCGCGCAGGCCACCACGAGGATCACGAGTGCCAGCAGCGCCACGATGAAGCGCCGCAGGCTGCGGCGGCCCACGATCACTCCTGTCGCGCTTCGTGGGTCGTCAGCTGCCTCAGGCGCGCGACGAAGCGATCGAAGGCGCTGGCGACCTCGCGGCTGAGGTCGTCCCGGGCCAGTGGAGCGAAGCTCGCCTCCTGCGGACTCACCGTCCCGCCGGCCACCTGCTGGGCGTAGCCGGCAATGCGGCGCAACGGGCCGAAGAGCCACCCATAGATCAGGGCCGTGCCCGCCGCGGCGAGCGCGACAGCGATCGCGAGCCCTGCGAGGAAATCCAGCACGGTATAGCTGACGACGCCGGTGTAGCTGGTGGGCGGGAGCGCCACGACGTAGGCCCATGGCTTCGATGTGAGCCTGGTGGCGACCCCGCGCTGCTCCACGCCGTGCGCCTGGTAGGTGAAAGCGCCGTTGCCGCCCGGACGAAGCCCATCGAGAACTGCCTTGAGCTCGGGCAGCGGATCGACAACGAGCTGCTCCGCGCTCTTTTGCCCGAAGCGGCGATCCGCGGCGAGCCGCTTGGCGGTCTCGAAGTCGATCGGCGCGATGGGCTTGTAAATGAACGCCTCGGCCTGATCGCGACGGTCTTTGGTCTCGGAGACGGCGAGCCGGATGCCGTAGTCATCGAGCAGCATCGCGCTCGCGCCTTCCCCGACCGAGCCCGCATCGGCCTCCGTCAGATCCCAGATCTGCGTGAGATTGAGCCTACTGCGTACGACACCGATGAGGACCCCGTTCGTCGTCTTCACCGGGGCGGAGAAGAAGAGCGCCGGCCGGTTCGTGATGACGGAGTAGCTCGGGTCGCTGACGAACACGGCGCCCGCCCGCGCGTTCTGGTAGTAGTCGCGGAAACGAACGTTACTGCCCTCGTCAGTGCGCAGCGATGCCGCGACGATCGTGCCGTCGAGACTGAGCGCCGCGATCGACTCGTACGCGGGCGAGAGCGCGACGGTGGCCGCGAACGCGGCACGCGCGGCCTCGCGCTGTCCCTCGTGAGTCTGGTTCTGGAGGTACGCGATGACGTCGGGCAGACCGCTCACGAGGATGATGTCCTGACGACGGGCCTGGATGTATCCGTCCATCGTTGCGGCCGTGAACGCCGAGCGTTGCCGCAGGTTCGCAACGGCGAGATCAGCAAGGCGCGACCGCGTCGTCGAAACGAGGGCGAGGTTCACGGCGGTGATCGGGATCAAGGCGATCACGAGAAGGATGACGAAGAGCCGGGCGCCGAGAGAGGGGAACTGCCGCGTCGGAGCCCGGGCCACGATCTGGTCAAGGGTCGACGCTACGGCTTGTCTCATCGTTCCGAATATAGGTCGCCGGATGGCTGGAGGCTGTTCGCAATCCCAAGTATTCAGGACCCGTGGGGGGTGGAATGAGTGACAGCCGGCGATGTGTGCGTACCTGTCGTACGACCGACGACTCTCGTCGCGATGACGGCGAGCGCCGTCGGGAAGGCGCCGAGGCACGGGATCCAGGCGGGCACGCTCGAGGAGGCGCGCGAGCTCTACGGGGAACCGGGGCGTGAACGGCCACCTGGGCGCCACGTCACCGCTGGAACGATCCGGGCGTGGGTGTTGTGAGCGGTAGGTAGTGTGCTGCCCATGGCCGACCTGCGACGCGCGCGCTTCGCGCGACTGGTGAGCCGTGCGCTCGATGGCCTGCCGGCCGAGCTCCGCGAGCGCATGCGCAACATCGAGGTCACCGTGGACGACGAGCCCGACCCGGCGCTGCGAGGCGAGCGCGGCGATCTGCTCGGGCTCTACGAAGGCGTGCCCCTCACCGAGCGCGGGCTGGACGAGCCGTATGTGCCCGACCGCATCACGATCTTCCGCAGACCGATCGAGCGGATGACGACGTCGCCGCGGCGGCAAGCGGACATCGTCCGCGACACGGTCGTGCATGAGGTCGCGCACCACTTCGGGATAAGCGACGAGCGCCTCGGCGAGCTCGGGCTCGGCGATGCGGACTGAGCGAGCTGATGTACGTGCTAGCCGGCGGCGTCGCGGAGGGCCCGGATCGCCGCGGCCGGCCCATGCGGGTCCTGGTACACCGCTGAGCCGGCGACGAGCACGGTTGCCCCCGCCTCGGCCACAGCCCTCGCGTTCTCGGCTTTGATACCCCCGTCGACCTCGAGCTCCGCCGCGAGACGCCGCTCGTCAAGAGCCGCACGGACCGCACCCACCCGCTCGAGCGACGACGCGATGAACGACTGACCGCCGAAGCCCGGCCGCACGCTCATGACGAGCGCGAGGTCGAGGTGGCCGAGGTGCTCGATGAGCCGCTCCACCGGGGTCTCCGGGCGGAGCGTGAGGCCGGGCTTGGGACCGGCGCGGCGAATGGCGTCGAGCGCCCGGCGTGGGTTCGCCACCGTTTCGATGTGGATCGTGAGGTAATCGGCGCCCGCGTCGGCGTAGCGCTCGATCCACCCCTCGGGTTCTTCGATCATCAGGTGGACGTCGAGCGGCAGATGGGTGCGCCTGCGAAGGTCAGCGACCATTTTCGGCCCGAACGTGAGGTTCGGGACGAAGTGGCCGTCCATAACGTCCACATGGAGCCAGTCCGCGCCAGCGGCCTGTGCGGCCTCCACGGCATCGCCCAGGGCGGAGAAATCGGCCGAGAGGATCGACGGGGCCAGCTTCATCGATGTCCCCCAAAAAGTGGACCGCAGGCGGAAGCGCGGGCATCATACGAGGACAAGCGACCACCTGACCCACCAGCAGTCGTCCCGGCGTCACACCAGATAGGAGACGGTTCCATGTACCGCCCCCAGAACCTGCGGATCCCCGGCCCGACATTCGTACCTCAGGCGGTGCTCTCCGCCTCCGCACGCCCGCTCATCAACCACCGCGGACCCGAGTTCGCGGCCCTGCTTGCGGGAATGACCCGCGCGCTGCAGGACTTCCTGCGCACGCGGGGGGACGTGTTCCTCCTGACGGCGTCGGGATCCGGCGCGATGGAGGCCGCGGTCGCGAACACGCTGTCGAGCGGAGACAAGGTCGTCGTCTTCGTCAACGGCGCCTTCGGCGAGCGCTTCCATCAGATCCTCCGCGCCTACGGGGTCGACGCGCGGCGTGTCGAGGTGCCGTGGGGCCGCGCGGTCGACCCTGACGTCGTCCGCGACGACCTCGCTCGGGAGAGGGGCAAAGACGGTTCCAAGGCGGTCTTCGTGACGCACAACGAGACGTCGACCGGCGTCCTCAACCCGCTCAAGGAGATCGCCGCTGTCGTCCGTGAGTCCGGGAAGCTGCTCGTCGTCGACTCCGTGTCCGGCGCCGGCGCCGTCGATCTCGACGTCGACGACTGGGGCATCGATGTGCTCGTCACCGCCGCGCAGAAGGCGTGGGGCGCGCCTCCTGGCGTGTCCATGATCACGATGAGCGAGCGCGCCTGGAAGGCGTTCGACCGGTCGAACCTGCCAAAGGCCTACTTCAACCTGCAGACCTACAAGGCGCAGCTCGAGAAGGGCGCGACGCCGGCGACCCCGGCCGTCACCGTGTACATCGCCCTCCAAGAGAGCCTGCGCCTCATGGCAGAGGAAGGCCTCGACTCTATCGTCAAGCGTCATCGCGATCTCGCGTTCGCGACGCGCCGTGGCCTGCAGGCCCTGAACCTCGCGATCTTCGCCGACGAGGCGTTCGCCTCGCCTACCTGCACCGCGTTCCGGATGCCGACCCGTCTCGACTCCCGCAACCTCATCCGGGTGCTGCGCGAGGAACACGACACGATCATCGCCGGCGGTCAGGGCCGACTCGAGGGCCAGATCGCCCGGGTCGGGCACATGGGCTTCGTGACGATCCAGGACATGCTCTCGTTCTTCAGCGCGCTCGAGCTCACGCTCCGCGGGTTCAACCAGCCTGTCGAGCAGGGCGTCGCGATCAGTGCGGCACTCCGCGCCTACGCGGAAGCCACGCAGCCACCGGCGCGCACGCCGGTCGCGTCCCGTCGCTAGCCCGAAGCCCATCGTCGTCGTCGCGGACCCGATCGCGCAGGAGGGGATCGACCTCCTGCACGGTCGGTGCGACGTGCGGGTCACGAAGGGCCTCCCTGAGTCGGAGCTCACCTCGATCCTCGCGGGCGCGTCCGCGCTCGTGGTGCGCAGCGAGACGAGAGTGACGGCGCGCGTGCTCGACGCGGCGCCGGATCTGATGGTCGTCGGCCGCGCTGGAGTCGGAATCGACAACATCGATGTCCCTGCGGCGACGGCGCGCGGCGTGTACGTCGTGAACGCGCCGTTCGGCAACGTCGTCGCCGCGGCTGAGCATGCCCTGGCGCTCGTGCTCGCGCTCCTCCGCAGCATCCCGGCGGCCGACGCGAGCATCCGCGCGCAGCACTGGACCCGCACGAATTTCATGGGGTCCGAGCTGCGCGGCAAGATGCTCGGGCTCATTGGGATCGGACGCGTGGGCAGCCTGGTCGCCCGTCGCGCCGCGGGCTTCGAGATGCAGATCATCGCCCACGACCCGTTCGCGACGGAGGCCGTCGCGCGAGGGCTCGGTGCCACCCTCGTCGAGCTCGACGACCTCCTGGCGACCGCGGACGTCGTCTCCCTGCACACGCCTCTCACCGAGCGGACGCGCGGGCTCATCGACGCGGGTGCGCTCGCGAAGATGAAGCGGACCGCGGTCGTCGTGAACTGCTCCCGCGGCGAGGTCATCGACGCCGACGCTCTGGCCGACGCTCTCGAGAGCGGGGCCATCGCGGGCGCGGCGCTCGACGTGTTCGCGACGGAGCCGCTGCCAGCCGAGGCGCGCATCCGCAGGGCGCCCCGGACCGTGCTCACACCGCACATCGCTGGATCGACGCGCGAGGCGCAGACGAACGTCGCCGTTGACGTGGTCAAGCAGATCCTGGACGTGCTCGACGGCCGCCCGGCGCGTGACGCGGTGAACGCGCCGCGGCCACCGTCCGACGAGGTCGGTGGCGCCGCGTGGGTCCGTCTCGCCGAACGTCTCGGATCGCTCGCGGCCCAGCTTCTGGAGAGCCGTCCGGACGCGGTGGAGCTCCGCTACTCCGGCGCACTCCTCGAGCTCGATCCCGAGCCGTTGCGCGCCTCGGCTGCCAAAGGCCTCCTGGAGTCGTTCAGCGAGCAGCGGGTGAACCTTGTCAACGCGATGGCGATCGCGCGGGAGCGAGGACTGGACGTCGCCGAGCGCCGCGAGGCCGAGGTCGACCGCTACGCGACCCTGCTCACCGTGCGCGTCGGCGGCACGGAGGTCCGCGGGACGCTGGTGCAGGGCGAGCCGCGAATCGTCTACATCGACGGATTCTGGGTCGACGTGCCGATCGAGGGACACCTGCTCCTCACCAAGCACCACGACAAGCCCGGCCTCGTCGGCCGGGTCGGCACGCTCCTCGGCGAGAACGACGTGAACATCTCGTCCATGCAGGTCGGCCGGCTCCACCCGCGTGGCGCCGCGCTCATGATCCTCACCCTCGACGATCCCGTGCCGGACGCCGTCCGCGAGCAGATCGGCTCCTTCGCGGACGTCGCCGAGGTGCGCACCGCCCGGCTTGGCGTGCCGCAGGGCGCGGCGCTCGTCTGATCGGGGCCCGCGACCGGCTCGACTGATCGTGCCGGCTCGTTCACGACCGCTGCGGCTCGGCCCGGCCGAGCCGGGCCTCAGCTGATCCGTCGGCGGCGTCGGCCGTACGGTATGGTCACCAGCCGATGGAAGCCGCACGGTTCGAGCGCGCGGTCCGGACCGAATCGAGCGAGATCTTCTCGGTCTATGGCGGCGCTCGCCGGCTCGGCCGCGTGGACCTGCATTACGGACGATTCGAGGTGAACGCGACCCTCCTCCTCGAGGTCGAGCTCACCGACGACGAGCTGCAGCAGCTCATCGACCAGATGGACGAGGAGCTGGTCCAGACCCACGACCCCGAGCGCGAGGACTTCCTCGTTACCGTCTTCAAGGCCGAGGAGCTCGGCTTCTACTCCGATGAGTTCGAATCTGAGGACGAAGCTGAGGACTGAGGGATCTGGTGTCGCGGGTCACCGTGACCACACGTATCGAGCGACTGCCCGCCGCCGTGTTCGACTTCATGACCGACCCCGCGTTCACGAGCGAGTGGGCGCCGAAAGCGGAGTACGCGGACACGCAGGGGAACGGACCGACGCGGCGCGGCGTCGAGGTGCGACACATCGCGGGACTCCGCGTCGGACTTCGCTGGCACGCGACCGCATACCAGCCGCCGTCGCGGCTCGGGTACCTGTATCGCTGGGGACCGCTCACCGTCGACGTGCTCTACACACTCGTGGCGAGCGGCGCGGCGACGCTCGTGACGGTCGACGCTGACGTCCAGCTCGCCGGGCCGTTCGCGGTGTTGGCACCGGCAGTCGCGTTCCAGATCCGTCGCGACGATACGGCGAGCTTCGCCAGGCTGAAGCGCGCGATCGAGGCGCTAGGTCCGAACGTAGGTCTGGTGTAGACCCAGGGCGAGTGGGCGCGGCGCGTAGCCGAGCTCCCGGCGGGCCTTCGCGTCCGTCGCCCAGAATGTCACGCCGTCCGCCGAGCGGACCGTCTCGCGCAAGCGCGGAAACGGCAGCGTCATGATCCGGAGGAGCGCACCCGGCACCACGAACGATGGCGCGCGCTGACCGGTGACCTCCGCGACCGCGCGGAGCAGCGACCGCATCGTCGTGATCTCGCCCCCGAGCACGTACGACTCGCCGGGCCTGCCGCGGTCGAGCGCGAGCAACACACCGCTCGCGACATCATCGACGTGGACCATGTTCATCCCGAGTTCGGGGAAGGCCAGCGCGCGCGCCTTGCCGTCTGCGACCTGACGCATGACGCCGCCGATCGCGGAGTGGTCGCCAGGCCCGTAGACGCCCCCGGGCTGCACGATGACGAGCGGCAGCCCCTCGGTCTGGTAGCGGACGGCGATGACGTGTGCGCGATGCTTCGTCTCGTCGTACGCGGAGGTGTAGCGGCCGTCGTGGCTGTAGGTCTCGTCGACCACCCGGCCCCGCGTGTTGCCGAATGCCGCGATGGTCGAGACGTAGACGGCCTTCCCGATGCGCGCGTCGCGACACGCGGCGAGGACGCGCTCGGTCCCGTTGACGTTCGCCTCGAACATCTCATCGCGGCGTTTCCCACTGACGCCGATCTCGTAGATCGCGGCGCCGTGGATCGCGGCGTCGCATCCCGTCAGCGCCGCGCTGATAGCGCTCGGATCGGAGAGGTCTCCGGGCGTGAGCTCGCAGCCGATACCCGCGAGCGCCGCCGCGTGGCCGGGATCGCGAACGAGTGCGACGACAGGATCGCCCCGGGCGCGGAGCTGCCGGACGACCGCACCCATGACGAAGCCGGTCGCGCCGGTGACGAAGACTCTCATGCAGACCTTCCGGAGCCGTCCGGGGCGTGCCGCTGACGCGCTGGGTCGCGAACTCTCCTGCGGGCCGCGGCGGACCCGCGCGACGCTCGGGTCGTGGTCAACGGAAGAGGCGGGACAGCCTGGCTGCGACGCGCTGAGGAAGCATCGACAGAAGCACCCGGGCTATCCGCTGCCAGGCCAGGACGGCCTCCTCGCGCTGATCGTCGCTGGCACCAGCGGGCGCGTACCGGTCGAGGACGCGGGCATGCGCGAGGGTCTTGGCCGGATCCCCGATCTCCGGGACCGCGCGCCCGAGCGACGCTGCGTACTCGTAGGCGGTCTGCGCAGGGCTCGCGGCATGACCCGCGTACGACGAGAGGAGGCGTGTCTTTCCCCAAGCCGCGTCGAGGGGCTGCTGTCCGCGGAATCGCCACTGAAAGCGGACGAACGCGGCCAGCGCCGCGAGCAACACGAGGATGAGCGCGGCGAGCGCCGGCCGCGGATCGACATTCCGTGCGATCTCCGCGGCAGCGCTCCCGAAGTCGCCTGCGAAGCCACCCTCACCCTCCGTCGGCATGTCGCGGCCTTCGCGGTCCTCCCCCTGGGGGTTCACGTCCCCGCTCGATTCGCCCGCGTTGCCACCCTCGGCCGGCGCGCCCGCGAGATCGTC
>Ga0136617_10002990_pt1 | contig 15099 bp, 13 predicted proteins | sample AntDrymUQ3222106_2_FD_129672 | JGI IMG/M metagenome (GOLD analysis project Ga0136617, IMG submission 129672) | Polar desert sand microbial communities from Dry Valleys, Antarctica - metaG UQ322 (21.06) | ecosystem: Environmental > Terrestrial > Soil > Desert | place: Antarctica: Dry Valley... | reverse complement strand
CGTTCCCATCGCTCCGCGGTTGCAAACTTTGATCTTCTTCCTGCTGGCCTTCGGGTTTGCCGTTAAAGGCCCACTCTTTCCTTTTCACACTTGGATGCCCGCTGCGCTTTTGGAAGGACCGGCAGCGATGAGCATCTTCCTGGTCGGACTCAAGTTGGGAGTCTACGGATTCGTTCGCTTCGTCATTCCACTTCTTCCGGTAGCTGCCGCGAAATGGTTCTGGCTAATGGCAGTGATTGGTGTCTTTGCGAGCCTCTACGGCGCGTTAATCGCCATGGTACAACCCAACCTGCGAAGGCTGCTTGCCTTCGCCAGCGTCAGCCACGTCGGGCTTGCCACGCTTGGGCTGTTCTCCCTGAACCAACAGGGAATTCAGGGCGGCATTGTGATGCTGATCAATCTGGGATTGGTCTCGACGGGACTATTTATATTAGCCGCAAGTCTCCACGCACGGTCTGGCTCATCCGAGCTTTTGGCATTCGGTGGACTCGCGAGGCAGACCCCGCTTCTGGCCACGTTCTTCTTCCTCTTCGGCATGGCAGTTATCGGACTACCGGGAACGAGCGGTTTCACCGGAGAGTTTCTGATCTTGCAGGGCGCCTTCCTGCTGCATCCAGCGCTCGCAGGTGTGGCGGTTCTGGGAGTCATCCTGAGCGCGGCTTATCTACTGGTCTACTACGAGCACGCTTTCTTTGGTCCGGTGACGCGCGAGGCGGTGAAAACTCTTCCTGACCTGCTCCCTCGAGAAACCGCAATCGCCGCCGCAACGTGCGTAATGGTCCTCTGGATCGGCTTCTATCCAGCTCCATTTTTGCGCATCACGGGTGGTTCCGTTGCGGCGCTGGTGGAACGTGTCAGGGGTGGTCAGGCCACTGCGATGGGTCTCCAGAATAGAAAGTGAAAGAAAGGCCAAGTTGTCCGCATGGAAATCTACTCATTCAAGCCTTTCCTGGCGATCGTGGCCTCATTACTGGGTGCGATCCTGATCGTCGCCACCCGAAAGAAACCTAGTCTCCGAGAAGGCTGTTCCATAGCTGCGGGTATCGCCCAACTAGTCATTATTCTGAGCATGGTCTCTGCAGTTCTGAATGGTGGAACGCTGCGCTTTACCCTTTCTTCATTCATTCCGCAGGTCTCGATTGCGTTTCGCGTGGACGCGCTCGCGCTACTTTTTGCCGCAACTGCCTCCTTTTTGTGGATCGTCACCATCTTCTATTCAATTGGTTACATGCGCCTCCACCGGGAGCAAAACCAGACTCGTTTCTATGCCGCCGTCGCCCTCACGCTTACCGCCACCATGGGAATTGCCTTCGCCGCAAATTTGTTCACCCTCTATCTCTTCTACGAAGCACTTACCTTCAGCACCTACCCGCTCGTGACACACACCGGGACGGAAGAGGCTTACGCCGCGGGGAAGAGATATATTGCCTATCACCTGGGCACTTCGATCGCTTTTCTTCTTCCAGCAATCATTATTACCTACACTCTCTCCGGCACCTTTGATTTCAGACCACAGGGCGTCTTTCCTGCTGGAGCAAATACAACGGTTCTCGTTGTCCTCTATTTTCTTTTCCTGGCAGGAGCCGCTAAGGCTGCGCTCGTGCCCTTTCACGCCTGGCTACCAGCGGCCATGGTCGCTCCTGTTCCGGTAAGTTCATTGCTCCACGCGGTCGCCGTCGTCAATGCCGGTGTCTTCCTGATCTTCCGCGTAATCCTGAACATCTTTGGGCGGGATCTGATTCAGCAATTGAATCTGGGGATTGCTACTGCCGTTGTCGCCTCGATCACGATCATGCTGGCATCGTTTTATGCGCTGAGGCTGGATAACCTCAAAGCGCTTTTGGCTTACTCAACTATCGGCCAACTTTCTTACATGATCCTCGGAGCAAGCCTTCCTAATCAGATCGGAGAGACCGGCGGACTAATCCATATCGTCAACCACTCGTTCTCCAAGATCACCCTTTTCTTCGGCGCGGGCTCTATTCTGCTTGCTTCTCACAAGACGAAGATTTCCGAGATGGCCGGCATAGGGCGTTTTTTGCCGTGGACGTTGGGCGCTTTTACCGTCGGCTCACTCAGTATCATCGGCATTCCGCCGACTGCAGGCTTTGTCACCAAATACTACCTGGCGATCGGCTCGATCCAGTCTGGATGGCTTGCCGTCTTTTTCGTGTTGCTCGTCAGCACGTTACTCAGCGCGGCCTATTACCTGCGAGTTATTCGTACTGTCTTTTTTGGATCACCAGGGGAAAATGACAACGCTGCAAGCGTGGAAGATGAAGAACAACAGCATGATGTGATACACCCCATGGGCGAAGTTTCGTATTTCATTGTTGCACCGATGATACTGACTGCCGTGATTGCAATAGTGCTTGGTCTTTTCCCCAATCTGGTTTTGGCCTTGGTTCGGCAGGTGTTCCGATGAAGAAGCCCTGGCCTAAACAATACGAGGTGTTACGATAAAGACGATTTTACCCCCTCAGAAGAAACTCTTACAGTCTCGCTGCCTCGCGCAGCGATTCGATCAGATCAATTTAACAGGAGAAGTATAATGCTACGTTCCCAGCGTTTCCGCCCAATACAGTATGAGTTCCCGTTTTTCTGCTTGCTGCGGCTGACTATATTCACGCTTTTGCTGCCACTCGCCGTTGGCGCACAGTCACACGCGGCCGGAGCGGGCGGAGAAAGTCACGAAGGAGAAGCACCGTTCATCAAGACATCGCGCGTAACCATTACCAATCCCGCGGAATTTCAGAAAGCCGGCGTGCTGCAACTCGAGTATGGCTACGACGCCTACTACCGCGCGCGAAATTTTCGGATGGAACAGGCTTCGCCGCTCACCCTGCGCTTCGCCGCGACCGACCGCCTGCTGCTCGCGCTCGACTTTGTGACCTTTATCTCGGAAAGACATCATGAACATGATCCGCGCGAGACGAGCGTCGGCGACACAAGGCTTGGTTTTCAGGTCGTTGCGCTAAAGGAGACTCCTGAGCGTCCGGCGCTCTCATTTGCTTATTACGTCAAGCTGCCGACAGGCAGTGAAGAGAAGGAACTCAGCACGGGTCGCGTTGACCACCGCTTCGTCGTTCTCACTGGCAAGAAATTTGGCGAAACGAGCGTGGATTTTAATGCCGCGCTACTCAGGGTGGGGCGCTCCCATGAAAGCGGCTGGACGAATGGCGGGCAGGCTGCGCTCGCCATTTCGCGCAGCGTCGGAAGGGGTTTCGGTGTCGTGGGCGAGCTTGCCGGACAAACCCGCAAGGATGTTCAACCGAGCGGCCTTTATGCCCTTGGGCTGGTCAACTACCACGTCAGCCACCGGCTCTCGCTGGATGCAGGCATGCGTTTTGGGCTTAACCCTGAAGCGCCGCCGGTCGGGATTGTCTTTGGAATGACCGTTGGTCTCTTTGACTTTTATAAGAAACATTAGCAATGACTAGCAATGACTTAGCCCAATAGCTCTGAGTCATCGACTCCCGGATCAAGTGAAGTCTTCCTGGCGGCAGTTTACGCTGAAGCTTGAAGTCGGAACGTAAGCGAAATTGTCTCTTGTCTTACAAATTTGATCTTGCAGAAAGCGAGGCACTTTTTAGGCATGAAAAAACCTGCTTTGTTCGTTATGGCTCTTTGCGGTGTTGCTGGGATCTTTGCCGGCAGGGTTTCGGCACAGAATCCAGATCAGGTTTCCGTTGCGAAGGCAGGCGCTCAGGTTGATGGCGCAGCGGTGGGTGCTGTCAAGACGCCGGCTGCAAAACAGATGACACGGCCGCTGAAGTTGAAGCGCTGAGAAAGCGGGTCGAGGAGGTTGAGCGGCAGAATCAACAACTGCTCGAGACACTTTCGGAACTTAAAGGTAAGCTCGACGCGATGAATCGTCCAGTGGTGGCGAGCGACGCCGTCACGGGCGCCTCTTCTACTTCCACGCAGCTCGCAGGTTCAGCGCAGCCCTTGGCTAATGCTTCACAGGCGCCTGCGCAAGCCGGCCAGAGCGACAAGAACGCGCCAGTGCGCTGGTCGGAAATAATCGGAGAAGGAAACAGGCTAAAGTTTTATGGCTTCCTTCGCCTCGACATGCTCTTCGATTCACAGCGCCCAAACAACGCTCAGTCGATCCTTTTCATTACGTCGCCCGACCCGCGCGTCGGAAACTCGGATGGCAATTTCACGATGCACCCGCGCTTGACGCGATTTGGCATAAACTATACCGGTCCGCGAATCGCGAAACTAGGCGACGCAAAGCTATCGGGCCAGTTGGAGACAGACTTTCAGAATGGCGGCAGCGAATCGCGGCAGATAATTCGCATCCGCCACGCATATCTGAAGCTAGACTGGAATCAGTTTTCCGTCCTGGGCGGCCAGACCTGGGACATTGTTTCGCCGCTGTTTCCCACCGTCAACAACGACTCGCTGCAGTGGAATGCAGGCAACGTCGGCGATCGCAGACCGCAGTTTCGCGCCGCGTACGAGCCGAAGGCCGGTCGAGCGAAGTTCTCGTTCATCGGCGGCTTCGGTCTTACCGGGGCGATTGATTCGGCAGACCTGGACGCGAACGGTGTTCGTGATGGCGAGGAATCGAGCCGGCCAAACATTCAGGCGCGAGTGGGGTTCGCGCATCCGCTTGGCGGCAAAGACAGAACTGCGAGCATCGGAGTCTCCGGCTTCTATGGATTCCTGAGAACGGCCCGACCCATAGGGGGCCGCACCGACTTTCACAGCAAGCTCGTCAATGTTGATTTCACGCTTCCGGTTCTCGCCAGATTGGTGTTCAGGGGCGAAGGCTGGTGGGGTCGCAACATGAGCGACATCCGCGGCGGCGCGGGGCAGGGAATCACCTCAAACGGTTTGGAAATCCGCGGGCGCGGCGGGTGGGGCGAAGCCAACATCAAGCTCTCGAAGTATCTCTCGACGAATCCCGGCTTTTCGACAGACGATCCTGTGGACGCAGACATTCCACTTAACGGGCGCACCCGCAACCGCTCTTTCTTCGTCGCCAATCGGATTACGCCCGGCGGCAATTTCATTTTAGGCGCCGATTATCTTCGCTGGAAGACCAACTTCCGGGGCCTTCAACGCGGAGTTGACAACCGCGTCAACATCTTCTTGCAATACAATTTTTGATGGTCATGGAATAAGTAGGCCCATTAAGGAGGGCTCGGGTCCGCCTTGTGTCTCATGTTGCGGCGAATTGTAGAGAGCGGCAATGTCCCATGACTCAGGCGCACTCCTCAACTCAATCGACCTGAGCTAAACGAGAAGCTGCCATTCAGCGGGATCGCGGGCGGTGTCGAGGACCGCGATGACGAAGATAAGGTCGTCCTCAACTGTGAAGTAAATCCCATAAGGAAACCTTCTCGTTATGGCCTGCCTGATGCCGGAGCGAAGTTCTTGATACTTGAGACTCGTACCATTCGAACGCCGCTTCTATGTCAGCATCGCTAGCGAGATCAGAGAGAAGGCGGTAGGGTTTCACTTGGACTTGGAGTCGGCATTTGAAGTGTCAGCGAGACGGTCGAGTACCTCCAACGCGGAGTGCCCGCGTGAGGGATTCTCGCGATAGCGCTTGAGACGCTCTTCAGCTAATCGCAGATGGCTCTCCGGGACAGGCAGAGCGCCAGGTTCTTCCGAGATTTGATCCCAGAGGGCCTGTAGGTAGCGCACTTGCTCGGCCTTCGATAGGCTGTTAAAGCCAGGAGGTGCTGGAAGAAATGTTTCAGGCATCGCGCTTTCGTCTCCAGTGATTGAAATTAAGAAATACTGTGCCGGGTAGCGATTAATATGCCTCGAATTCTAGCACCATACAAGTGTCGAGCAACAGGTGTGGGAAGGCTGGAGTTGAGTAATCCAGCAGCCCTCCTCACGGTCGGGCTACCGTGCGGTTGCGAAAGGCCGTTGGTTGGGGTTTCGTCCTCGTAGCAGACTCAATCGGTGTCGCTCAAGTCCTTCCTCCAGACTGCTATTGCTGCGCGTTGCCCTCGGTCCTTGACCGAAATTCTGCCAGGGCAAGGTCGGCGAAGTGTTCAACCTTGTCCTTTGCGAAGGTTCGGAACCTCTTCCACCGGTCGACGGTCAGTCTGTTATCGGCGAGCAGGTGAAAACCTTGCGCCATGAGCCATTGGGTACGGAGGACTTGATGGAAGAGAAGGCGCTCTTTCTTTGAAAAGCCGTATTCGTGATCCAGTCTGTCCAGCACCACAAGGCGGCACCAGTCATGCGGCGTCAGATCGGTTTCGGCGATCTCTTGTTCGATCCTAAACCAGGTTTTATCAGTCACCCGAAAACCGATCGTGTGAGGATAATTAACCTCCCTTTTTGCCATCACACTCTCCTCCTGAGCGGTCCCTTGACGTGTTAGCTGTGCTAGCGCTGTGTCCGCTGGGCAAGCAGCGTGCCTGCTGTGCTAGCGCGACACGCGGATGTCTCGCATTGGCAATAGTTGACGCTGCTGGCGCGAAGTTAGCTGCGTTAACTTGACGCGAAACCCTGTAGGGGTGACGTGTCTAGTAAAACTTAGGTGCAAAGCGCCTCGGTGCCATTGAGTGTTTCATGGGAACTCCACTCAAGTGACAAAGGCGACTACCGTTCTCCCAATTTAACCCTCGTAGTCACCAGACTCTCTTGGCATAATCAGTGCCATGAGTGCACGTCTCCATGACCTAAAGATGCAGGCTAGAGCTCTCCCCATAAAGGAGAAGGCAACCCTCGCTCATCTCCTCATCGAGGAGTTGGATACGTCTAATTACGCTGTCGTCGAACAACTATGGATGATGAGGCGCAGCGGCGATATGACGCGTACCAAAGGGGTAATTTGAGGCGCGACCAGGCGATGAGGTAATGGCCAGGCCTCGCAATCGTATCAAATGAGTGGCTACCGATTCCTTCCTCCAGCCGAGGAGGAAATGACCGAAGCATCGGTCTTTTATGAAGGACCGCCGGTCGGATTGGGCTCTGACTTTCTCGATGGGCGGCGAGTCTCGGCACACAACTGAAAGAGGATTCTGCACTCCTCCGAACAAGGAAGGTGAAGCATGGAGCGCCGGCTTTACCTCAAAGTCTTCAGATGCTAACCGTTCGGCTTTGCCGCCGGATGTTGAGGCGCGCGGGCTCGGCCCCGCCGTAAGCAGACTTCATTAAGTTCGGGCTATGCCCCCGGTCCGGCTTTGCCCCATCGACTGAGGGCATAGCCCGAACCCCAGGGCGCAGCCCAGAGCTTTGCAGCCTAACCGAAGGGCGGGGCAGAGCCCGCGCCTCACATCCGGCGGCAAAGCCGAAGCGTCAGTAACTCGCCACTCTTGCCGGCAAGCCGCAAGCGTACTTTTCTTGACCTCCGTCAATATTCTTGACGCCGTCAATATTCTTGACGTTTGGACCGCTTTTCCTCGCAAGTTCACTAGATGGAGCGTCAATTTTCTTGACGCTTTGAACGCGTTTCCAAGCGACATCGCTCTCCGTAAAGCATCAGTTGTGTTTACGCGCGCCAATATTCCTGACGTTGCGTCAGTATTCCTGACGCCTACGCGCTTCCCAAGAACATCAGTCCATAAAAAAGGCTCCGCTAGTTGGCACAGCAGTTGTTTCGCTCCAATCTGAAGATCGAATAACTGAATTTGAGCCTGTCGCACACTTTGATTGAGGGACGGAAGCAGACTAAGCCCGGCATTTCTGAGGGCAACAAGCTTCAGTTTAGGTTGGGGTCTTCGAGAGCACGTCTTCAATAAAAGCAAGCGCATTCGAGGTTGAGCTATGAGCACAAATCCTTATCGTCCAGCCGCTCCAGGTCGTGCAGTAGCGCCAGTTCGACCACAGCTTCTTAAAGTGCCGGAAGTTGCAGAGATGCTTGGAGTCAAGCCGCGCACGATCTATGAGATGGTTGCTCAGCATCGCATTCCGTATCGCAAACCACCGGGCACAAACATCCTACGGTTTGATCTTGAGGAGATCATGGCGTGGACTCGGGGCGAAAATAACAAATGACTTGAACCTTTGATGTTGCTACCATTCGGGCCGTTCTCTTGGTGGCTGCAACCTTCAAGGAGAACACCATGTCAGTTTTCAAACGAGGAAATCAGGGCACGCACTGGAATTATTCCTTTCGCGTGCGCGGTGTGCGGTACAGAGGAGCAATCCCCGAGGCACGCACGAAATGGGAAGCCGAACAAGCGGAGCTAAAGATTAAGCAAGAGGTCTTTGAAGGCCGGTTCGGTTTGGTTCAATCAGGGAAGATAAAGTTCGACATATTCGTTGACGAGATTTACATGCCCTGGGCCAAAGCCAATAAACGCTCATGGAAAGGGGATGAGATTTACGGAGCGGTTCTCAAGGACTACTTCAAGGGAAAAGCCTTGTGTGAAATCAGCCCTTTTCTGATCGAGAAGTTCAAGCATGAGCGGATTAAGACGCCGACGAAAAACGGTACCCCTCGCGCTCTCGCTTCAGTTAATCGAGAGTTTGAGATGCTCAGCCGCGTTTTTACTCTCGCAATGGCCTTTAAGAAAGCGGAAAGCAACCCTTGTAGCCGGGTGAAGAAGTTCAAACTCGACAATGAGCGTTACCGATATCTTTTGCCGGAGGAAGAACCAGAGCTGATGAGTGCGTTGACAGGAAAGCGGGAACACTTACAGGGGATGGTGACTATCGCTCTCGGCCTTGGCTTACGTAAACGCGAGCAACTGAACCTACGACGCGATCAGGTAGATTTCTCGCGTAATGTTGTTGTGGCTGCTAAAACCAAAGGGAGAAAGAACCGTGAAATCCCGATGGATATTTTGAGCCCAGCAGTTCGCGAGGTCCTGCTAAAACTTTGCGTGGGGAAAAAGCCTGATGATAATGTGTATGCAAATCCGGAGACGGGTAAGCCCCTCACAGATATCAAGCGTTCCTTCCATACAGCTTGTCGAATGGCGGGAATCGAGGGACTCTGGTGGCATGACCTACGCGCGACGTTCTGTACGCGTCTCGCGTTAGCCGGCTACGAGGCTCTAACAATAATGACGCTGATGGGCCACAAGGATCTAAAGACCACGATGCGTTACATTCGGGCCGTGCAGCTCCAAAAACAGGTGCGGCCTCAGAATTTTGTCCACAAATTGGCCACAAATGAAATACGGCCGCCAGTGCAGGCGACCGTAAATAATGATTCTAATGGTCGGGGCGAGAGGATTCGAACCTCCGACCTCTCGGTCCCAAACCGAGCGCACTACCAGGCTGTGCTACGCCCCGCGAACCTGCAGCTTCGTCTGACAGGACGAGGCATTCTAAGAGCCAGCAAGCCGGGGGTCAAGCGTCGACGAAAAATCCCGCCAGGAATTCTCGAGTTGCATCCAGAGCTTTCCCTCGGTGACTAATTGTATTCTTTAGTAGCAACGGCATCTCTGCGAACGTCATTTTATGGCCTGTCGGAATGAAGACAGGATCGTACCCAAACCCCTCATGACCCGACGGCGCTTTGGTGATGTTTCCCGGACACATGCCATGGGCCACGTTAATGACCTCGCCGGTTGGTTTAGCTATCGCGACAGCGCAAATAAAGCGTGCGGAACGTTCGTCTCCGTCCACCGCCAACAGTTCCGAAAGCAGTAGGTTGGTTCTTTCTGCATCGGATAGCCCCTCGCCTCCGAAACGCGCTGACCTCAGGCCTGGCAATCCACTCAGTGAAGTTACCTCCAGTCCTGAGTCGTCTGCGAGGGTCCAGAGTCCCGTTTGTCCTGCATAAGACTGGGCTTTAATAATTGCATTCGCTGCATAGGAAAAGCCGTCTTCAACAGGTGGGTGGATTCCTGGGAAGTCGGAGATAACGTGGAACTTCAGAGGTAAATCTTTCAAGACGCGCTTTATTTCTGTGACCTTCCCGCGGTTCCCAGTTCCAATCAGAATTTCAAAGTTGGTCATGTTGCGAAGCTACTGGATAGGTCTGATTACTAAATGAGTACTTGTTGGCAACTGAATTCATTCTTCCGGGAATAGCAACGGAACGAGAGTGGCGAATTGCCCAAATGATGATCGCGTTGTTCTTTCGAGACCCTGATCACCAAGCGTGGTTTCAGTTGCGGAGTAGGGTAGTTGTTCCAGCTTGCGCGAAAGCTCAGATGATTCGCGAGCTGCAGTCGTGCCGCCGGTTGCTCGAGAAACGGCCTGGACGAAACTCATGACCAGGTCGTTCTCTCGCGTGTAAGTCACTACGCTGGCTGAATTAAAGCGACCCAGAAAGTGTTCTAATTTCTTGATCCGGTCAGGTGTTGCGCGGTTATCCGTTGCAGCCTGCAAGTGTAGTTTCAGATCCGCTGGTTGACCGATCAGCACGCTGTCTTTAAGAAAACTCGCCGCAATCATCTTGCCGGGAATCTCAATCAGTTCAGCCTCGCCTATGGAGTTGTGCTTTAAATCTCTCCCACTTCCACCCAGGAGTAGTAGTCGAAGTGACGCTTCATCTCGAACCTGAGCAACAAGGGTTGATTGCTTCGTATCAGGCGCCAAACGCACAGTGCTTAGTTCCGGACCGATAAGATTGAGGAACTTCTCGGGATCCTGGATTCCGTATGGCGTCAGGGCGGACTTCAGAAGGGAACTAACCAGTATCGCTGACAAAGTATCGAGCTCGGACGACAAAGTGGTTTCGAGGAGCTGCCACGTAGCCACCGGGTTCTGGAACCTGTAAATCGACACCGAGTGAACGTCGTTGGGCAATATATCCAAGACTTGAATCGGCGTATTTGTGGGTCGGAAATGTGGTTGCAGACGAGAGACGAAAGTCGATTGAAGGGAAAACAGATAGTGATCTTCGATCCCTCCCAAGGATACGCGGGAACTCCAGCCGACTCCCGCCAACACCTTCGATGCGCTGGTACCGATAATTCGATCAAACCGCGCGTCTCCGGGTGCCCTGCCGAAAAGCAGCGGTGCTCCTAATGAGAAGAGTCGCGCGGCATTCGACGAGGAGATGAATCCAAAGGCGAGCGCGCCGGCTGCGCCCAAATGGCCTCGCATTTGCTGCAACTCTGGGTGACTCTTGAGGCTTGGGCGTCGACCTCGGCGAACCTCCAAACACGTCTTCACGGCACGTTCGCTGTTTCCTATAATTACGAGTGACCCGTCGATGGTGGCGACGATTTGGCGTTCGCTGGTGGGTGCGCTCCACACCAAGAATTCAGAACCCGCAATCTCGGTTCTTTTCAATGTCGGCTGACGGTATGACTTTTCCGCAAACAGCCTCAGAGCGTCTTCGACCGTCTGGCGCATCCGACGTTCACTGGTATGCGTTTCAATCAATATCGCTGCCTCGGGCTTAATGGTCAGCGTTTCGCCTTGTTCTTTTGCGCCAAGATCAATCATCACCGTGGCCAACTGAGCGCGCGCGAGGATAAGAGTCTTCGTGGGGCCGATACCTGTCCACGAAATAACGCGTGTTAACCAGCGACTGGGAGGTTGGCTCCCACTTGCTCTCAACAAGGGGGCTAACTCCTTCCAGGCGTCAGTGCTGGAGATCGCGACTGCAACGTCGAGAAGACTATTGCATTCCAGGTAAACGAGAGCGTCAGCTGGGGCGTACGCTGCCATATCGCTGCTGTAGGGTCGGTTCCACCACACCCAAACCCCGACGACTAAAACAACTATGAAAGCGATAGCTGGGAACCAACGCATGGGTTTCATTGATCGGCATCGTAACTTTCCAACTCCAGTACCAGCAAGCGAGGGCTGGTGGTAGTGTCATGTAATAGTAATCTGACGGTGCCTCGTCCGCACCAGATGATGGCGGGGATTTGACTAAGGAGACCGTGCCAAAAATTTAGTGGCCTGTTCAGCACGCTCGAGATTCGCCGCCGCCACGCGATATTGAAAGTCGCTATCCAACCCTCGCAAATTTCCTCTCCTTGAGGGGGGTGGGTTCAAGGTTATGCTAAGTTCTGAACCGCGAAACGTTTCGCGAGTGGTGTACTAAATAAACTCTGGAACTAGAACGCAAAGGAATTGATGGAGGTTATGCCGTGTGATAATTTGCTCGCCGTCCTATTAAGGAAACTGGATGACCTCAGTAGGTTCCAGCTACCTAAGGGAGAAATTCACTGGATGGCCTATCGCCAACTATCTGTTCAACCACAGACGCAAGCCGCTTCGACGAGTTTCTGGCCAATTTGTACCAGGACCTCACGCAAGGGGTTCGCAATCCCAACGAAGTCGTGAGAGACACGCTTTGCCAGATGTACTTGGGTACGTTGACGCCGCCGGGCGATGTTGGAAAGTTGTTGCCTGGTGCACGAGCGCTGATGCACTCGTTTGATCCCCGTAACGTGACGACTGAGCCAGAGTATTATCCGGACATAGACGCGAAGCTCTATGCCGAACGAAAACCCTTTATCTGGCTATGGCAGATGTTTGATCGTTCCCCTCTCGGGCAGAATGCGCTTCTCGGACACCGGTTACGGAGGATACTAGCGCCGCTCGTTTTCAGAAGCGTCGGTGAAAACTTCAAATGCTGGCATTTTGTAGAGTGGTCGTACGGCTACAATTTGTCATTTGGCGACAACGTGGTAATCCATCGACACGTCCTGCTGGATGATCGGGGCGGCATTGAAGTAGGAGACGACGTCTCTATCTCAGACTACGTGAATATCTATTCGCACACTCACGACATTGACGATATCGAAAAGGTTTATAACCGCGCGACCCGCATTGGTAATGGCGCAAGGATTACTTATCACGCGACGGTGCTCGCCGGAACCAATATAGGTGACCACGCGATGATAGGCACAGGTGCCGTCGTGACGAAGGATGTGGACGCCTATCACGTCGCCTTAGGGATCCCCGCTAAAACGATTAAAGTGAAAATTCCCGTGGTGCCGGGAACACAGTGATCCCCCGACTGAACCCGCGCTTCTTGCAACCAGGAGTGTGCTACCTGGAAGCCGGACGCTACCCTTCCAGAAAGAGCACTGAAATCTTGCCATGTCTCGTCTTCCACGGTACCTTACCCCAGTTGTTGCTTAGGTTAAACGCGTTAAATTATCAGTTGACATTGTTGGGCACGTAAGGTAATCTCCCTCCTGACGGGGGAGGCATACTGCCCGTCAGAGGTGCTCGCCAGTAATTCCTCTTTAGCGGAGAATGCTCAGCCATATTCTGCTCCTCTTTGAAGTCAAACGATAAAGGCACACTTCGCGTGAGCGAAGGTCGCAAAGCCAACGGGAGTTGGGCTCAGTAGGGCCGTCTCAACTTGGCCGGGTTTCCGAAGCACATGCTTCAATTCTTCCTCCTGGCTCCCCAAAGGCAAGCCGCTTCCGCCAAAATCCGCTTAACTCAGACACCTCTTTTACTTCGCCTCGAGCCGGTGCGCTCGGTAAGGACACCGCCAGTTGAACCCCCCCATCAACTTTAGCCGATCGAAACCTGTGAGTACCCGCCTAACAAGGGCGCGAAAAGCTCGTGCCCGCTTACGCCGACGGAACCGGATGCGTGCTCTCTCCGTTGTGAGGAATAAATAGATATGTTCAAACAAGTCAAAAAGAGCCTCGTGGGACTCGACATTGGTTCCAGTTCCGTAAAGGCAGTTGAACTTCAAAAGAAGGGCAACAGCCTGCACCTGCTGAACCTTGGTTTCGAGAACCTCCAGCCGGACACGATTGTCGACGGCCAGATCATGGAGCTCAATAATGTCTCGAACGTGATAGCGAGCATATTTACCGAGCATCAGATTAAGACTCCAAGAGTTGCTGCGGGCGTGAGCGGTCACTCCGTGATCGTGAAGAACATTGTTCTGCCGCAAATGAGCGAAGAGGAACTGCGCGAATCGTTCAGTTGGCACGCGGAGGAGCACATTCCTTTCGACATCGCGGACGTTAACCTCGACTACCAGCTCACGGGTAATACCTCTGACTCCATCCAGGTTCTGATGGCGGCATGCAAGAGCGACAAGATAGCCAACGTGAAACAGGCGATTCAACTCGCAGGTAAACAACCCGTCATAATCGATGTTGACGCGTGTGCCCTGCAAAATTGTTACGAATTGAATTATCAGCCCCAGACCGGCCAGGTGGTTGCGCTTTTGAACATCGGCGCGGCCACGATGAATATCAACATCCTAAACGGGCCTCGTTCAGTGTTTGCGCGCGACGCATCCGTTGGAGGCAGCCAGTACACGAGCCTGTTACAGAAGGAATTGGGTCTCACCTTTGAACAGGCAGAAGCCGTCAAGCGCGGATACCCGCTACCGGAAGAGGTCGAAGCGCGTCCCATCAAGCCCATCATCGAAACGGTCTCAGACATTCTGGCTTTAGAAGTGCGGAAGACGATGGACTACTATCGAGCTACCGCACAGGAGAATAGTGAAGCTATTCAGAAGATACTGATCGCGGGCGGCGGTTCAAAGCTTCCCGGTCTTGCCGAATACCTGGCGAACCGTTTCGAGATTCCGGTCGAAGTTTTTGATCCGTTCCGGCAAATACAGGTGGATTCGAGAAAGTTCGATCCTGATTATATGCGAGAGATTATTTCAGAAATGGCCGTCGCCGTTGGTCTCGCGCTTAGAGGAGTTGATGCAGCATGATAAGAATCAATCTACTTGAGTCGGTTACGGATCGGCCCAGCGGGGCAGCCATGGTCGAGGACAAAGTATCGAGTCCGCGCGTACAGACGCTTCTTTTGGCAGTGACTGTATTCGCTCTCTTAGTACTCGGCGCCGGCTACGACTATGTCAGCGCCAAGTCAGCTCACCAAGCTGCGGAACATGAGCTGGAGAATCAGCGTCGTATCAATCAACAGATGCTTGCCGTCAACCGAGAGCAGGCTGAACTGGAGCAGAAGAGTCAGGACATCCAGGGCCGTATCGACGCGATCAAAAAGCTGCGGGAGTCTCAACAGGGACCAGGCGCGGTTCTTCGCGACATTAAGGCTCGCTTCGATAGCATACCGGGGCTTTACCTTCAGAGTATCGGACAGCAAAACGGTGAACTGACGATCAAGGGCGAATCACCCAACGAGTATTCCGTTACTCGTTTCGGTCAGAGTCTGGAATTCTCAGCCGGATTGTTTACCAACCTTAATATCGAAACACAGCGCCAGGCAGGGAAGGCAGACGCATCGGTTCCTGGCGATGTAGCTGTCGTTATCCCT
>Ga0136617_10002989_pt1 | contig 15099 bp, 15 predicted proteins | sample AntDrymUQ3222106_2_FD_129672 | JGI IMG/M metagenome (GOLD analysis project Ga0136617, IMG submission 129672) | Polar desert sand microbial communities from Dry Valleys, Antarctica - metaG UQ322 (21.06) | ecosystem: Environmental > Terrestrial > Soil > Desert | place: Antarctica: Dry Valley... | reverse complement strand
GCCAGCTTCGTTGCAGCCGAGGTTCGCGCTACGCTTAGTGCCTTTGCTTCCAACACCAGTGTTTCTGCCGAACCGCGTCGCCGGTTTTCAAGCTGGGCGAGGTCAAGATGCGCCGAGTCGGCTAGATCGAGTTCCGCGCGAGCCCGCTGACCAGTAGCGATGACGTCGGCCAGGGTCGGGCCATATTTCTTTTCCAGTCGGAAGAGCAGATCGCGGCGATGCTGCACCGCTTCCAGACGACTGGGGTCGAGATCGACGGACTGTCCATAAGCGTCGATCTCTCGAGCGAGTTCCTCGAGCGCGTAGAAAGCACTGTCAAATAACTCCTGCAGGCGCTCAAGCGTTGAATCGATGCGCTGAAGCGCCGTCAGAGATCGAGCGGCAGCCCGAAGCGCGTGTAAAGCAGAAGGCTCATCTCCTTCGAGCAACTCCGACAGCCCGCGAGAAAGCGATTGCAGCTCTTCGGCATGCTCCAGTCTATGCGCTTCCTCCTCGAGCTGCGCATTCTCTCCCGCTTGCAGCTTCGCATCTTCTATCTCACTGACAACGTGAATCAGGTAATCGGACCTCTGTTTGGCATCCGATTGGCGCATTTCCAGCGTTTCAATTTCGCGGCTGATCGCGGTGAGCGCTTCGTGGGCGGCGCGCGTGCGTTCAGCCGCCATGGTCGCGCCCCCGAAAGCGTCCAGAATCGCGCGCTGTGCTTCCGGCTCAAGCAGTGTTTGCGCCTCGTGCTGCCCGTGCAAATTGACCAACTGGCGACCGATCTCCGCGAGCACACCGGCGGTTGCAGCCGCGTTATTGATCCAGGCACGCGTGCGTCCGGTTGCGGCCACCTCGCGACGCAATACGACGATGCCATCCTCGGCATCATAGCCACGCTCATCCAGCGATCGAGCTATTTCATCGCTGGAACTGATTTCGAACGCTCCCTCGACGATGGCCTTATCCGCGCCGGTTCGAACAACGTCGCTGCTCGCGCGCTCACCCAGCAGTAGTCCCAACGCGCCGACAATTATGGACTTCCCTGCACCGGTTTCGCCGGACAGCACGTTAAGGCCGTCAGAAAGCTGCAGTGTGAGTGAGTCGATGATCGCAAAGTTTCGTATTCGAAGCTCTGTCAGCACCCGTCGCCCTCGTCACGCTCGCGCAGGCCTCCCCAGTGAAGCTTGCGTCGCATACGCGCGAAAAAGGTGGTGTCACTGAAACGTACGATATCCACAGGGGTATCCGCCCGACGCACCATGAGAGTGTCGCCCGGAAGCAAGTTGGCTCCGACCTGCCCATCGACCGTAACCAGAAGTTCTTCAGGACCATCTTCCGCACGCAGTTCCACCAGTTGATCGGGAGGCAGGACCACGGGCCGGATTGCCAGCGTGTGCGGGGAGATCGGCGTGAGGACAATCGACTCGAGAGTTGGCACTACGATCGGCCCGCCCGCTGAGAGGCTGTACGCCGTGGACCCCGTGGGAGTCGAGATGATCATGCCGTCTGATGCAAAAGCGGCGATCAGTTCCGAGTTCACATAGACACGTAAATTCAGGACGCGGGCAAAACCGCCCTTGTGCAGAACGACGTCGTTGAGGGCGCGCCAACGCGCCCCCTCGCGGCTGGGCGACTGCTGAACGTCCAGCACCATGCGCTGTTCTACTGTGTGGTCGTTACTCGTGAAACGGCGGAGTGCATCCTCGAGACCGTCTTCACTGCAACACGTCAGGAAGCCGAGCCGTCCAAGATTGATTCCGAGCAAAGGTATGCGCCGGCCTGCAAGAAAGCGCGCGCCCCGGAGCATCGTCCCGTCGCCGCCGAGCGTTAGCAGCAGGTCGAGCGGGGTTGTGGAAGCCAGAATCGCCTCGTCACGACTGGCCGCCAATCCGTCCTCGAATGCCAGCGACATCCCAAGCTCTGGAGCGCACTGCTGGAGCCGAACTAAAACGTTTTCCAGCCCCTCGTAGCTCGAGTTTCCGACCACACCGACGCGAGTCAACCGGCGATTGCCTCATTCTCGCGCAGCGCGCGAACCCGCGCGGCAATGCCTGCTTCGTCCAGTCCGAGGAGTGCGAGCTGCCGCTTTCTCGCCGCCTGTTCGATAAACCGGTCGGGAACTCCGTGAATGGCGACCGTGATGCCCGGATCGGCGCGTCCAATTACCGCCGACATATGGGCGCCGAACCCATTCACTGCAGCTCCCTCTTCCACAACGAGAATTTGCTGGTGATGCTGTAACACCGCGGCAAGGGTCAGCTCGTCGTGGGGTTTCATGAAGCGACAGTTCACGACCGTTATGCTCAATCCCTCCGCCGCGAGCAGAGCAGCTGCAGCGAGCGAGGGAAGTACCATCGTACCGACAGCCAGAATCGCGACATCACCGCCGTTGCGAAGCACTTCCCACGTTCCGTACAACACCGGTAGTATTTCCCCCATCGCCGGTACGAGATCCGGGGTTGCGTCACGAGGGTAGCGCATGCAGAACGGTCCAGTCGTATGGCCTACAGCCGTGCGCAAAAGGCCGAGCATTTCTGCCCCGTCCTTTGGAGCAGTGACAGTCATACCCGGCACCGCCAGCATATAGGGTATGTCGTATAGTCCCATGTGAGTGGGGCCATCTTCGCCTACCAGTCCCGCGCGGTCCATGCAGAAAATCACGGGCAAGTGCTGTATGGCCACGTCGTGAATGATGTTGTCGTAAGCTCGCTGGAGGAAAGTCGAGTATATGGCCACAACTGGCCGTATTCCCTGCGTCGCCAGTCCTGCCGCGAATGTAACTGCATGTCCCTCGGCTATTCCGACGTCGAAGAATCGCGCGGGATGATTTCTGGCGAAGATGTTGGTGCCCGTACCACCTGGCATGGCCGCCGTGATTGCTACCAGGTTGGAGCGCTCCGTTCCAAGCTCCGAAAGTCCCTTGCCAAATACGGCGGTGTATGCGGGATTTGCAGAAGATTGCGTGCGCTGCTTTCCGGTGGCGGGGTCATGTCCTGGCGGCAGAGCATGCCATTTTTCGTTATGCTCACCGGCCGGAAATCCTCTTCCTTTCTGGGTGATAACGTGCACAAGTCGCGGAGAACGAAGGTCGCGCACAGCCGTCATGGTATCGACCAGGAGGTCGATGTCGTGCCCGTCTATCGGTCCGAAGTATCGAAACCCCAACTCTTCGAAGAGCACTCCCGGAGTCAGGAACGATTTGACGCTCTCTTCCCATTTGCGTACGAAACCTCCGATGCTCGAGAGCGGCCCCGGAAGAACATCTACGACCTCGCCGATCTTGCTCCTCAGCCGATTGTACAAAGGGTTGCGTTGCACCGAGCCGAGGTATCGCGACATTGCGCCTACATTCGGGGCAATCGACATCTCGTTGTCATTCAGGATGACGATGATGTCGCGATCGGACGCGCCGGCATTGTTCAGGCCTTCATACGCAAGTCCGCACGTGAGCGCGCCGTCACCGAGAACGGCAGCGACGCGAAAGTCTTCGCCGTTGATATCACGGGCGGCGGCCATGCCGAGTGCGGCGGATATGGCTGTCGCTGCGTGACCGGCGCCGAAGGTATCGTATGGGCTTTCGGTGCGCTTCAGGAAACCGGATAATCCGTCTTCCTGGCGCAGTGATTCGATCAGGCCGTTGCGTCCGGTGAGGATCTTGTGCGGATAGCCCTGATGCCCGACGTCCCACACCAACTGGTCGCGCGGCGTATCGAACACGTGGTGCAAGACGACTGACAATTCCACTACCCCCAGCCCGGCGCCGATATGCCCCCCGGTCCGGGAGCAGACGTCGATGAGCCTTGCGCGAATTTCCGCGCACAGGGTCCGGAGATCGTCACGGCTGAGGGATTTCAGGTTGGCGCTGTTGTGTATCCGTTCCAGTATCATTTTTTCCGGTCCACTGAGAAGCGTGCAATTTGCTCGAGTTCATCCGTCAACAGACCAGCGCTATCGAGAGCGGCACAGGCCTCGTCCGCGAGCGATTGCGCGCGATGTCTGGCTCCATCCACCCCGAGGAGTACTGCATAGGTGCTTTTCTTGAGGGCGGCGTCCCGTCCGGCGGTTTTTCCCAGCTGGGCGGTCGTCGCGGTCGCGTCGAGCACGTCGTCTGCGATCTGAAACGCCAGGCCCAGCGCCACCCCGTATCGACCGAGTGCATCGAGCTCCGCGTGATCCGCGCCTGCGGCGATTCCGCCAACGCGCACCGCCGCTTCGATCAAACGCCCTGTTTTCGCGCGGTGCACACGCTCGAGCTCGTCGAGCGTGAGGGTGCGCGCCTCCGCGGCCAGGTCCAGCAATTGACCACCAACCATTCCGCCAGCACCCGAGGCACGCATAAGCTCCTGAACAATGACGGCGCACTTGTCTTCAGGCAAGCCGAGTGCCCGCGCTGACGAGAGCGTAAACCGGACGGCGAGCGGCACCATCACGACGCCGGCAACAGCGGCCACGTGGGGGCCATACACGCGGTGTGTGGTAGGCCGGCCGCGCCGCATGTCGTCGTCATCCATGCAGGGTAGGTCATCGTGCACCAGGGAGTACGCATGCACCACCTCGACGGCGGCGGCCAATGCCGACGCATCGCCGCGGCCACCCATGGCTCGATACGCGGAAAGCAACAGGATCGCGCGAATGCGTTTGCCGGCGCCACGCAGACTGTACCGGATCGCCTGCGCCGCGGCACCGTTACCGAGATCCGGAAAGCTGTCGCACAGCTTCTCGATTTGCGCACCGACGGCAATTCGGTCGGGACCGAAGTGAAGTGAGGTTGTGTCAGTCACGCAGTGGAGAGAGAGTGAAGCCGCCGTCAGCCCGCTCCATCAGTTGCTTGACTTGTGCTTCGGTTTGCACAAGAGTGAGCTGAGCGACGCGCAGCCGCTCCACCCCTTCCTGAAAGAGTGCCAGCGCGCGATCCAAATCCACATCATCCCGCTCCAGCTCCGCAACAATAGCGTCGAGGCGGGCCAAATCGGTTTCAAAGGACATCTCTATTCTCCCGAGTGTTCGCGGCCAGTGTCGCTCCCAACCGATTGAGATTGCTCGGGCTCGCGCGCATCGGACGTGGCTCGCACCGAACCGTCCCTCAGGCGCAGATTGAAGCGCGTACCAGGTGGAAGGGATGCGATACTCGTGTGCGCTACGCCTTCCGGAGACTGCGCGACCGCGTACCCGCGGGCCAGCACGGCGAGCGGGCTCAGCGCGTCCAATCGTCCAGCGAGAGACTCGATCCGGGCCTGTCGCCGCTCGACCACGCGCCGTCCCGCCAGAGACAGATCTCGCGCGGTGCGTTCCCCCGCCCTCCTGGCGAGGACGGCCCGCCGCTTCAAGGCGGAGCGCAGGGTCATCGCACAGGACGTGAGAGCCGCCTGCATATCCGCGAAAAGCGGGATTGCCGCTTCCGCTGCGGCCGACGGAGTGGCCGCACGAAAATCCGCGACCAGATCAGAGAGCGTAATGTCTATTTCGTGACCAACAGCGCTAATCGTGGGGGTAGGACAATTTGCGACCGCCCGCGCGACACGCTCATCGTTGAAAGCCCAGAGATCTTCCCGCCCGCCGCCCCCGCGACCGACGATGAGGATGTCCGCATCACCCCAGCGTCCCACCTTCTCGATAGCCGCGACGATCTGCTCCGCCGCGCCATCTCCCTGTACGCGTGCAGGAACCACGACGATCTCCACATCCGGAGATCTTCGCCGGGCGACGGCGATGATGTCGCGAAGGGCAGCTCCGTCGAGGCTCGTTACAACTGCTACGCGCCGCGGAAAGGGTGGCAGCTTCCGCTTGCGGCCTGGCGCCAGCAGTCCATCCATTTCCAGTCGGGCTTTGGCGGCCTCCATCGCTTTTCGCCACAGGCCATCCCCAATACCATCGAGCGCTGAGACAACGAACTGCATGTCGCCCCGTGCGGGATAAACTGTAAGCTGGCCCAGCGCCACGATCTGCACGCCTTCGTCCGGAGCCACCGGAATACCAAACCGGTCACGTGACCAGACCACACATTTAACCTGTGCCCTCTGATCTCTGAGGCAGAAGTACCAGTGGCCGTTTCGGTGAGCCTTGAAATCCGTAACCTCTCCGCGGATCCACAAGGGAGCAAATGCACCCTCAATGACATCCCGGGCGATGCGGGTGAGCGTTGTGACCGAAACGGCCGTCTCGGGTGCCTCACCCGGTACACCTGCGCTGGAGCGCCCTGGACCACCGCTCGAAGGCGCGGCGCGCTTCTCATTGACTGGCGCGCGCTCAGATGCTTCTCCAAAAAGATCGAAGGCAGGTGCGGCAACGTCGCGCCGCGATTCAACGCGACGAGGCATCAGATCAGCTCGCGCTCGGCGGCACGGACGGTGTTCCGCAGCAGCATGGCGATGGTCATGGGGCCAACGCCACCGGGCACGGGGGTCAACCTGGACGCGACCTCGCGAACGCTGTCGAACTCCACGTCGCCAATGAGCCGGTGACCCTTAGGCGTGGATGCATCATCCACGCGGTTAATGCCGACGTCAATAACGACAGCCCCGGGCTTTATCATATCCCCGGTCAGCATGTTCGCTTTACCGGCCGCGACTATAAGAATGTCCGCGCGTTTCGTGAAATCCGGCAGCGACCTGGTCCGGCTGTGGCAAACGGTGACCGTCGCGTTGGCACCCGGCTGATTCTGGACCATGAGCGCAGCCATCGGCTTTCCAACGATATTGCTTCGCCCAACGATGACACAGTGCCGTCCGTCCGTTTGCACGCCCGAACGCACAAGCAATTCGCGCACACCGGCTGGCGTTGCAGGGACGAAACCATCGGTATCACCAATCAGCATCTTTCCAACATTCACCGGATGAAAACCATCCACATCCTTTTTCGGATCGATGCGTCGAATGACTGCATCGGCGTCAAGGTGCCGGGGAAGCGGCATCTGAACGAGAAAACCGTGAATAGCCGGATTGGCGTTGAGTGCATCGACTTGCGCCAGCAACTCCTCCTGCGAAATCGTCGCGGGGAGGCGGAGTGTGACACCATGCATTCCAGCGGCTGTGCACGCCTTGTCCTTGTTTCGGACATACACAGTGCTGGCGGGATCATCGCCAACCAGAACCACAGCGAGACCGGGTTGCACGCCACGCGCCGATAGCGAGGCGACCTCCTGCGCGACCTCCTCACGTATCGTCCTGGCGATTGCTGCGCCGTCAATCAGCTCAGCGGGCAAAATCCACCGTCCGTGTTTCGCGTATGGCCACCACCTTTATCTGACCCGGATACTGAAGCTCCGACTCTACCCGGCGCGCAATTTCCTCGGTTAAGGAGGCCATCTGAATATCGTTGATACTTTCCGGATTCACGATCACCCGAATTTCACGACCGGCCTGAATGGCGAACACTTTCTCGACTCCGTCATAGCTCGACGCAATGCGCTCAAGACCTTCCAGTCGTTTCACATAGGTTTCAAACGCTTCGCGACGCGCACCAGGACGCGAGCCCGATATTGCGTCTGCTGCCTGCACCAGCACTGAAATCTCGCTTTCATGCGGCACATCGTCGTGGTGAGCGGCGATGCAATTGATAACGAGTGGATGCTCACCGTACTTCGTCGCCATTTCGACACCCAGCTGCACGTGAGTGCCCTCGTGCTCGTGCGTAAGCACCTTGCCGACGTCGTGCAGCAGTCCGCCCCGCTTGGCCATGGTGACATCGAGTCCGAGCTCCGCCGCCATGATCCCCGCCAGCCAGACGACCTCTTTTGAATGGTTGAGGATGTTCTGACCGTAGCTGGTCCGGTAGCGCATCCGACCTACCAGGCGGATGAGCTCCGGGTGCATGCCGTGAGCGGCCGCCTCGTATGCGGCCTGCTCCCCCAACTCCTGAATCGCCAAGTCGACTTCCTTGCGGGACTTGGCCACTACCTCCTCTATCCTTCCCGGGTGAATACGGCCATCGGCCACAAGCTTGGTGAGCGCTACCCGGGCGATCTCGCGCCGTATCGGATCGAAGCCTGAAACGACCACGGTATCCGGCGTGTCATCGATTATGACGTCGACGCCCGTCGCCAGCTCGAAGGCCCGGATGTTCCGACCCTCGCGGCCAATGATCCGACCCTTCATTTCGTCGTTCGGGAGCGCAACAGAAGAGACCGTTATCTCGGCAGTGTGATCCGCTGCTACTCGCTGAACCGCTAGCGTAACGATCTTTCTGGCCTCACGATCCGCATTGCGTCTGGCGGTCTCGCGAATCTCGCGCAACCGGTTGGCCGCGTCGGCGTGAGCTTCCTCCTCCATCCGGTGCATTAGCTCGGACTTGGCATCCTGAGCCGACATCCCGGCTAGCTGCTCGAGACGCCGGCGACCTTCCCCGGTCATGCGATCGATTTCCTGCTCCCGGTCCAGCATCGACTTTTCCTTACGCCCGAGCTCACTTGCGCGACGACCGATATCCTTGTCGCGCACATCCAACGTATCGAACTTCCGATCCAGTATCGTTTCGCGTTCCTGGAGGCGCCGTTCCCCGCGCTCGATTTCTTCCCGCCGTTTGGAAGACTCCTGCTCCCACTGTTCACGCAGCTTGAGCATTTCCTCCTTGCCGGAGACAACTGCGCTCTTACGGAGCGAGTCAGACTCGCGCTGAGCATCGTCGAGAATCCGCTGCGCCGTTTCTTCGGCGGTGGTTCGCGCCTCTACGTGACGTTTCTTCTCGGCACGGCCACCAGACCTCTGTCCAAGAAAAAAGAATGCCGCGGAGGCGACAACCAGAAGCGCGCCAGACGCGGCCATGATGGCAGTTTCGTTCATTTCAATCTATGCTCCAGCCGCGACCACGGGGGCGCGACAGCGGGGAGAAGTCCGCGAACGGCAGTGACTCCCTTTCCAGCGGCGTTGCACACCCGGGCCAGCGCCGGCGAAGGGCGCGGGATGGGGCGAGCTAAACGCAAAGGAATCTTGGAGCTACGTGCCGAACCGGGTGATGCTCAGAAACTACGCGAACCACGCGGAAAAGGCAACGCGGGAATGGCTGATGCTTATGGTTGCAGCGATGGCTGATAGCTGATGGTTGCCAGTGATGGCTGATGGCTGATGGCTAATGGCTGATGCGGGAGGTATAGCACCATTTGCCATTAGCCATCCGCCATTAGCTATTAGCCATCCGCTTCACCCGCTCGTTTCGCTGGCGGCAGCCATCTCCGTACATCCGTGGAAAGCGATACCAACCCGTTTGCCAACTCCTCGCGAGCCTGCCGTGACCGGAAGAGCTGATCTGTAATCTGCAAGGCCGCCAGTATTGCGGCCCGGTGGGTTTCGACGACCGTTCCGCTGTCCATGATAGACTTGATAACCTGGTCTACATGCTCAGCGACCGCCCGCGCGTGTTCGGGCGGCGCGTCGCTCTTGAGCGAGTACTCCTCGCCAGCGATCGTAACTTTTACTGCTGACTTCCTCACAGTCACCGCTCTACTCCCATGTCGCTCTGTTGCCTCAAAAACCTCAAACGTTCCAGCAGCTGCGAAGTCTGCTCCCGAGCGGCATCCACCTTACCTTCCAGCCGGCGATTTTCTTCCTCGAGCGCCTTCACGCGTTGATCCTCCAGGGGCCGCAGGTGCAATTGATCAACCCGCTCCAGTTCGCGAACGCGATTCTCCGCTTGTTGAGCGCGACGACGCCAAGCTGCCATCTCGTCGCCCAGCAACCGGATAAGCAACTCCAGCTCATGCAGCGCCTCAATATCATGCTGTTCGTTGTCGGACACCGAGTTCTCCTTCCAGGGTTCGCAGCAGTCGCTCTCGCCGACCTACAATCTCTCGGCTCTCCAGCGTCCGTTCGGGGTGTCTGAATACGAGATGCCAGGCCAGACTCCGTACGCCTTCGGGAAGCGCTTCACCCCTATACTCACTCATGAGGGTCAGCTTCTCAAGCAGCGAACCGGAGGATCTCCGTATAACATCCTCTACCATGACTGCCGGCATATCGTCTGGGACCAGCAGTGCGACGTCAAAGCCCGACGCCGGCGTTGTAGGAAGAACCTGGTAGCGGACGTCGTGAGAGGTTGCCCGTTGTTCTGCAGAAGCTGAATCGTAACTGGCGTAGCCTGCGGTCGCGAGGACGGGTTTGGCGCTCAATAACTGAACGGTGACTTCGGCACCAAATGCCTGCGCGGCCCACGAAGGTGCATCGAGATGAACTGCTCTGATTTCTCCCCTTTTGGAGCCGTCGATTTCTATGTTCCAGAGTATGTCTCCACCCCCGCGGCTGCACTCCGTCCTCGAGCCAGGAGCGACGGCGCGTGCCATTTCCTCCCCCAGCGCCTTCGCATCCCACTCATCAAAAGAGGGCGATGGAGCGTCCGTCCAGTGCGCTGGCCGTCGATCGCCCATGATCAGGGCCGCCACACGCACCTCCTCCCGGGGAAGCGCAGCGTCCGTAGGATGGAAAACGGAGCCGATCTCGAACAGCCTGATATTGCGCTGCATCTGTGCGATGTTGTGCTCGGCGCGCCGAGCCAGCGTGTCCAGCAGGTCACGCCGGAGATACGCTTCATTCTCGGCAATGGGATTCGCCACGCGTACAAATCCTTGCTCCGCGCCAGAAACAAATGGCATTGGCCGGGCTTCAAGAAGACCCTTCCTGACGAGAGCCTCCCGGACGCGCTTGAGAACAGTGTCCAGCGCCGATGTTGGGACCGATCCCGGCCGGAACGGACGCAGTTCGTCAGGAAAGCTGTCAAAGCCGCGTAAGCGGGCGATCTCCTCGATGAGATCCACTTCGGCGCGGACATCCACCCTCCACGAGGGAATCTCCACGTCAAGCGACAACTCGCCCTCCAGCTGATCGCATGCGAAACCGACAGAGCTCAGTAGACGCACGATTTCCTCCGCCGGGATTGCCACACCAAGAAGCTGTGCCACCCGATTCACGCGCAACACGGCCCTCGTTCGCGCTCGTGCAGCCGGATACAAATCCACGGGCGATCCGTCCACCTCTCCCCCAGCGAGCGCTCGAATGAGCGCTACAGCGCGCGAGAGGGCTGCCGGTGGGAGCTCTATATCTGTACCGCGTTCGAAACGGTAACTGGAATCTGTCGACAGACCTACAGCACGCCGAGTTCGGCGCACCGATGCAGCATCGAATGTCGCGACTTCGAGAAAAATGTCGGTTGTAGCGTCCGTTACTTCGCTCTCGCCGCCGCCCATCACTCCCGCGACTCCCTGGGCGCGCTCAGCATCAGCAATGACAGTCATCCCAGAATCCAGAATCCGCTCTACGCCATCCAACGTGCGCACGCGCTCACCCGCCAATGCGCGCCGCACAATGATTGCGGTGCCTCTCAGCTTGGCGACATCGAACGCGTGCATCGGCTGTCCGAGCTCGTGCAACATGTAGTTTGTCGCGTCAACGACGTTGTTGATCGAGCGGGCGCCAACCGACTCGAGCCTTTCCTTGAGCCACGCAGGACTGGATCCGATGCGAACACCGCTGATCACCACGCCCATATATCTCGGCGCGCCCACAGCATCGTCGAGTCGCACCTCAACGGGCCCCGCGCGATGCGCGGCCTGTGCAGTAAAGGCCGTCAAGTCAACGGGTTGCGGGACGTCAGGAAGGAGCGGCCATTGCATTTCCTCACGAGTTGCTGCCGAGATCTCACGGGCGATACCCAGGTGCGATAACAAATCCGGTCTGTTCGGCTGTACATCGATGATGAAGCGGGTGTCTCCAACGTCAATCGCCGAGAGGAACGGCGTTCCCGGCGCGGCGCCGGTGTTCAACTCGAGAATTCCTTCGTGGTCGTCACCGAGCTGCAGCTCGCGCGATGAGCAGAGCATACCGTTGGAGGGCGCTCCGCGGATCTTTCGCTTCTCCAGCTTCAATCCACCTGGCAGGGTTGCTCCGGCCGGCGCAAATGGGTAGCGCTTTCCCGCCGTTACATTAGGCGCACCGCATACCACGTCCAGAAGCTCTCCCGTACCGGCATCCACCTTGGTCACCCACAGGTGGTCGGAGTTGGGGTGCCGCGAGGCCTCTACCACGTATCCGATGACGATTTCCTTGAGATCGGAACGAAGGGACACCATCTCGTCCACCGGCGTACAGCGAGCGGTGATGAAGTCTCGCAGAGCGGCGGGAGTCATCCCTACTCTGAGGAACGCATTCAGCCACGAGTATGAAACGTTCATGGCGCAAACTGCTCCAGGAAGCGAACGTCCGAATCGTACAACAGTCGAATGTTCGGGATGCCGTACCGCAACATTGCAATGCGGCCCGGACCCATTCCAAACGCCCAGCCCGTATATCGCTCGGCGTCCACCCCCGCACTCTTCAGAATTGACGGATGCACCATTCCCGAGCCAAGGATCTCCATCCATCCCGTGCCCTTGCATCCGGGACAGCCACGCCCGGAGCAGAGCTGGCATTCCACGTCCATCTCCGCGGATGGCTCCGTGAAGGGGAAGTAGCTGGGGCGAAAACGCGTTCTGGTCTTGCCGAATAATCGATTGGCGAAATAGGAAAGTGTGGCCTTGAGATCGACAAAGCTTATGCCTTCGTCAACGGCGAGCCCTTCGATTTGCGAGAACATCGGCGCATGCGACGCGTCAAAGAAATCACGGCGGTAAACATTGCCGGGAGCCAGTATCCGAATTGGAGGCGGATAGGACTGGAGCGTTCGCACCTGCACCGGGGACGTGTGGGTTCGCAGAAGCACGTTATCTGACAGGTACAGCGTGTCGTGCATGTCCATCGCTGGGTGATCGGCCGGAAAGTTCAGAGCGCCGAAGTTATACCACTCCAACTCAGCTTCGGGACCGAGCGCTATCGTAAAGCCAATATCGCGGAAGATGCCTTCGATCTCCTCGATAATGAGTGTCACAGGGTGCTTCGCGCCGCGCCAACTTTCGCGCGCCGGCATGCTGAGGTCGAGGGTCGGTAGTGGGGATGCGTTGGCACCCAGCGCCAGCTCTCGCCTCCCAAGTTCCTCGTCTATCGCCGTACGGGCTGCATTGGCTCGCGCGCCAGCCTCCCGGCGATCCGACTCTGGAAGCGATGCGAGTTCCCGCATGAGATGGCTCAGCCGCCCGCTCTTTCGACCCAACAGCGCATTTCGCACTTCTGTGAGCTCGAATTCGGTCTTGGTCGAGGCGATCCGCGCCACTCCTTCGACACGAACGCGTTCCACTGCCTCGAGGTATTCTTGAGTCGTCACGGTAGCGAATGGGTTTGGACAAGCAACGCGGCGGAAGCGACGACCACTAGGTCACGCTGCCGCCGCGAGGAAACCAGCCAGGAAGTCAGAACGCCAAGTCGAACAGACAGCTTGGTGTCCGGTACTGCACCCCGTGCCTAAGCGCTCTTTGCCTGCTCCGCGAGCGCCGTAAATGCGAGTGGGTCGCGGACAGCCAGATCGGCGAGAATCTTCCGATCGACTTCAATGCCTGCCTTCCTGAGCCCGCTCATGAACACGTTGTAGCTCATGTCATTTTGCCGAGCAGCCGCATTGATGCGGATGATCCAGAGCCGACGGAACTCACGCTTCTTGTTTTTCCGATCACGGTACGCATACAGCCATCCGCGCTCAACGGTTTCCTTCGCTGCCTTCCAAAGTTTGCTACGTCCGCCGTAAGCACCTCTGGCGGCCTTCATGATCTGATTTTTGCGCCTGAGGCGCACGACGCTTGATTTTACGCGTGGCATGGTATCGGCCCCCTATGCCTGGATGAGGCGCTTCATACGCTTGATGTCGCCTGTCGTCTTGATCAGCGACGACTTGCGAAGGTTGCGCTTTCGTTTCGATGACTTCTTGGTCAAAATGTGGCTCTTGTTAGCCTTATTGCGCTTGACCTTTCCAGATGCGGTGAGCTTGAACCGCTTGGCGGCGCCCTTGTGCGTCTTCATCTTCATCAGAGAACTCCCGTCCGTTCGCGCCTATTTGGGCGCGAGAATCATAGTCATGTTCTTGCCTTCGAGCTTCGCGTCCGTTTCCACCTTCGCAATGTCGGCGAGATCCGCAGATACGCGATCGAGCACCAGCTTGCCTATTTCAGGGTGAGCTACCTGCCTCCCTCGAAACATCATGGTCACTTTGACCTTGTTCCCCTCGCCAAGGAATCGCCGGGCGTGACGCGTCTTCGTGTCGAAATCGTGATCGTCAATGCCAGGGCGGTATTTTACCTCTTTCAGGTGGATCACGTGCTGCTTCTTTTTCGCCTGCCGTGCCTGCTTCGCCTGCTCGAATTTGAACTTGCCGTAGTCCATGATTCGGACAACTGGCGGGCGGGCCATCGGAGCTACTTCCACCAGGTCCAATCCACGCTCAAGCGCGGCTGCGAGCGCCGCATCGAGCTCCAGAATTCCCATCTGACTTCCGTCCGGCGCGATAACTCGAAGCGGACTGATGCGGATCTGCCGGTTGACCCGAACTCGCTTGGTGGTGTCCTGAATTGTCGAGCTCCTTGCGCTGGAAGACAAAAAGCGGACCCGGGGCTCCGGAGTCCGCAATGCATGATGCCCGCCTCACGGAACTGAGGAAGCGTGCATTCGCCTTGTTGAACTCCTTCAGCACGCCTCGCAGAGATTATGCGGCGAGGGCCGGAGGGTGAGAACGGAGTATTCCGTTCTGCTTTACCATGTTGTCGCGCCGAAACTTAGACCGGCTCGGGGCACGAGTCAAGCGGCGTTGTTTGCTGTCTGGTAGATCGTTGTGCCGTCGACTCGGGAGGAGTTGCGTCACCCGACAGGAATCTGCATGGCGAGTATCCATGACACAGGCAGGATTGACCGGCTTGTTCGGCATCAAGAACGGAAGGTTATACGCATGCTGCGGATTGAGCGGATCAAGCGGATCGATCGCTGGTGCGATGTAGCCCGCTCGCCTGGCCAGGCCTCCATCGAAGTCCCGCTTTTTTTGGGAAGAGTAACAGCAACGGTAGTGCTGAACAGGTGCAGCATGGATTCGCGCGTATTCCTTTTGATTTTGCAATCAAGCATTGCAGACCTGATCCGGCGCACAGTCGCTCAGTCCATGCCGGCAACAATCCGCTGCGTCCGTTTCAATCCGCAGCATGGTGTGCCACGACGGTATAGAGAGGAGGTAGTGATGTAGAATCCACTCGAAGCCTTGCTGCACGTGAGATGAGGGTAG
>Ga0136617_10002988_pt1 | contig 15099 bp, 18 predicted proteins | sample AntDrymUQ3222106_2_FD_129672 | JGI IMG/M metagenome (GOLD analysis project Ga0136617, IMG submission 129672) | Polar desert sand microbial communities from Dry Valleys, Antarctica - metaG UQ322 (21.06) | ecosystem: Environmental > Terrestrial > Soil > Desert | place: Antarctica: Dry Valley... | reverse complement strand
CCGCGCCGGCTGTCGATAATCGATCTCGCAGCGGTGGACGACGAAGACAATGCCGTGTTCACGCTCAAACACCCCGAGCGGAAAGCCCAGATGTTCGAGCCACTCGGTTCGCGCGCGCTCCATGAACTTCAAGTAGTTGGCGTAATACACGACACCGGCCGCATCGGTGTCCTCGTAGTAAACGCGCAAGGCCAGCCGGAACGGGCGTGCGCGAGTCATTCGCGGGCAAAGAGGTCAGCGGCGCCCGCGCCGGGTGGCGTCAGTCCGAAGTGACGGTACGCAAGCACCGTGGCAATCCGTCCGCGCGAGGTGCGCTGCAGAAAGCCCTGCTGGATGAGGAATGGCTCCAGCACATCCTCAATCGTGTCGCGTTCTTCGCCGATCGCCGCGGCCAGGTTGTCGATACCGACCGGCCCGCCAGCGAATTTGGCGAGGACCGTTTGCAAGAGCTTGCGATCCATCACGTCAAGGCCGGACGCATCGACGTCGAGCATCGACAGCGCGGCGTCGGCAACGGCGCGCGTGATTGCGCCGTCCGCCTTGACCTGGGCGAAGTCACGAATGCGGCGCAGCAAGCGGTTGGCAACACGTGGCGTGCCGCGGGAGCGGCGGGCAATCTCCGTTGCGCCGCCGGGATCGATGGCAATCGACAGGAGTGATGCCGATCGCGTCACGATGCGCGTCAGCTCATCGGCCGAATAGAACTCGAGGCGCGCGACAATGCCGAAGCGGTCGCGCAGCGGATTGGTCAGCATACCCGCCCGCGTCGTCGCACCCACGAGCGTAAATGGCGGCAAGTCCAGTTTGACGCTGCGCGCCGCCGGCCCATCACCGATCATGATGTCGATCTGAAAATCCTCGAGCGCCGGATAGAGAATCTCCTCGACGATCGGCGACAGCCGATGAATTTCGTCGATGAACAACACGTCGCGCGGCTCGAGGTTCGTCAGCATGGCGGCGAGATCACCCGGGCGTTCCAGCACTGGCCCGGAAGTCTGGCGCAGGTTTACGCCAAGCTCGTACGCGATGATGTGCGACAGCGTCGTTTTGCCGAGACCCGGGGGGCCGAATAGCAGCACATGATCGAGCGCTTCTTGCCGGTTCTTCGTCGCTTCGATAAAGATCGACAACTGCTCGCGGATTTTTTCCTGACCGATATATTCCGCGAGTCCGCGGGGACGCAACGCGCGCTCGATGACCTCTTCGTGTACGCCCGCAACCTTGGGAGTCACGACCCGATGGAGCTCATCATTTTCGATCATGGGGTAGCCCGGCACGGCGGTGGGATCGGGGCGCCCGCGGGCAAAGTGTCGCAACGTCCCACTGGCTAATTCTTCCCGTCAGGCCTTGGCCAGAAACTTCAACGCTTGACGGATGCCGTCGGCTACCAGAACTCCCTCCGGCAATTTCTTGATCGCTGCGACGGCCTCCTTGTCGCTGTAGCCCAGCGCCAGCAACGCGTGCAGGATGTCGGACGACGCGGGCGGCGGGCGATACACACCCACCGTGGTGGTCAGGTCCGCACCTAGTTTGTCCTTGAGCTCGAGCAAGAGCCTTTCCGCGGTCTTTTTGCCAATGCCCGGAATCTTCGTCAGCCGTCCCGTTTCCTGCATCGTCACCGCCTGCGCAAGCTCGGCGACCGAGAGCCCCGACAATACGGCGAGCGCGATGCGCGCACCGATGCCGGTAATCTTGAGGAGCTGCCGGAACGCTCTGCGCTCGTTATCGCTGCCGAAGCCGTAGAGCAGGTGCGCGTCTTCGCGAACGACGAGATGCGTGTACAGCACGACTCTTTCGCCGGTCGCGGGCAGATTGTAGAACGTGCTCATCGGGACGTCGACTTCGTACGCCACGCCCTGCACGTCAAGCAGCAGTTGTGGCGGGTTTTTCTCGACAAGCATCCCGGAGAGGCGACCGATCATGATCGTGTACAGAGAGGGCGTCGATTGTCGCACGTCGCGCCGCTGCTAAAGCGCCGCCGCTTCAGTCGCTCAACGCACCAACCGTCCCGCCCGCATGGAATAGCCAGACGCGCGTAACGTTCCCATTCCCACACTGCCATGCGCGTGGCAGATCGCGCACGCCAACGCGTCAGCCGCATCGCGCGACGGAGCGCCGGGCAATCGCAGGAGTCGCCGCACCATCTCCTGCACCTGCGGTTTCACCGCGCGGCCTTTGCCGACGACGGCTTGTTTTACCTGGCCGGCCGTGTATTCATGCACCGGAAGCCCAGCAAGGACGGTTACGGCGATCGCCGCCCCGCGGGCTTGGCCGAGCAGCAATGTCGTGTTCGGATTCATGTTGACAAAGACTTTTTCCACCGCCACTTCGGTCGGACGTTCCTCGGCGATAACGTGGGCCAGATCGCGTGCAATGATTCCGAGCCGCACCGCCAAACTGTCTCCCGCCGCGCGAATGCAGCCGCTCGTCACGTACGTAAGTTTGCTGCCCTGAACAACGATCAGACCGAAGCCCGTGACCCTCAGTCCCGGATCGATCCCGAGAATTCTGCGGTCGGGGCCCGGCGCAGCGAACTGGCTATTCGACAACGACTGCGGTCCCGCTGGCGCAGACCATCAGCATCGAGCCGGCTTTACCGAGTGTTTCGTAATCGAGATCGACGCCGACGACCGCATTGGCTCCCAATTTTGCCGCGGTGCTGCTCATCTCGTTCAACGCGGTCTCGCGCGCGCTGTGCAGCACGTTCTCGTAAGCGCCGGCGCGGCCGCCAACGATATCGCGTACCGTCGCGAAGAGGTCACGAAAGATATTCGCTCCGACAATTGCCTCGCCATTGACGATGCCGACGTAACGCGTGATGCGGCGCCCTTCGAGGGACGGAGTGGTCGTGATTAGCACGGAGAGCTATCAGCCTTCGATGACCGCGGACGTATAAATGTCTTGAACGTCGTCGAGGCTTTCCAGCGCATCGAGGAGTTTTTGCATGCTCGCTGCCTCGTCACCGCTCATCTCCACTTCCGTGACAGGCTTCATCGTCACTTCGGCGAACTCCGACGTGAACCCGGCTTTGGCCAGCGTGTCTTTCACTGCCACGAAATCATATGGAGGCGTGATGACTTCGATGCTCCCATCGGCACTGGTCATGACGTCGTCCGCGCCTGCCTCAAGCGCCTCCTCCAGCAATCGGTTCTCGTCGGTGCCGGGCGCGAACAAGATCTGGCCGCAATGCTTGAACTGGAAAGCGACGGAGCCATCGGTACCAAGATTGCCGCCGTACTTGGAAAACGCATGGCGCACGTCGGCGACGGTGCGCGTCCGGTTGTCGGTCATGCAGTCGACGATGACCGCAGCGCCATTGATGCCATACCCTTCGTAGCGGATCTCCTCGTATTGAACGCCCGGAAGATCGCCCGAACCACGTTTGATCGCTCGCTCGATTGTATCCTTGGGCATGTTCTGATCAGTCGCCTTGTCGACGGCCAGCCGCAGACGCGCGTTTGTCGCGGCGTCACCGCCGCCGAGGCGGGCGGCGACGGTGATTTCCCTGATCAATCGGGTGAAGATCTTGCCGCGCTTAGCGTCGGTCGCCGCCTTTTTGTGCTTGATATTCGCCCATTTGCTATGGCCGGCCATGGAACCCGTACGACGCCCGTTGATCAAGCGCGCAGTATAGCGTGCGTACTAAATCAATCCCTGCTGCGCCAGAAACTGTTGCAGTACCTTGAGCCTGACTTCCGCGTCGCTTATTTCAAGCATGCTTTGCTTGATGTGCAAGGGTAACGGCAGGAGTTCTGAAAGGCGGTAGCCGACCCAGGACGAATCGCCGTAATCGTGCGCGGCCGGAAAATTCTGCGGCCCGATGCGGGCGGCGATCAGCTCGAGTAATCTGGCAAGCGGTGCGAAGAGTTCGGCCAACGGGAGTCGTGGTTCAGGGGATATCGGCGTGACGTTCCCGACGACCAGCCCCGATTCCTCGACCACATGGTTCTGTATCTGAAAACGCGCTTCCCCCGTCGTCGCGATATGCAGAATGCCGAGCTGGGGCATGTCCCAATCGGTGATGCGCGCGAGGGTACCGATCGCGCGGAACTGGGGAGGTGCATCTCTTGATGCGCCAACCTCGTCGCCTTGCGTGATCAGGCAAACACCGAACGGGCTGTTTTGTGCAAGGCACGCCTTCGTCATGTCGATGTAGCGCTGCTCGAACACCTTGAGCGGCAGCAATCCGCCGGGAAATAGGACCGTCTTGAGAGGAAACAGCGGCACCGGGTACGGACGACGGCCGTCGTCGCCCGCCGCGGCAAAAGGCCAAATCATGGCCACATCAGGCCGGCCCCGTCGCTACACCCGGCTTCGAGTCGCGTTCCGCTCCCCAGCGCGGCACGAGATCGTGCGGGACGTGCAGTTGATCGAGCACGCGCGCGACAACAAAATCGACCATCTCGGCGACACTCTGCGGACGCGTGTAGAAGCCGGGTGCGGGCGGCAGGATCACTGCTCCTGCGTGCGCGAGTCGCAGCATATTGTCGAGATGGATCGCGGAGAGCGGCGTCTCGCGTGGAACCAGCACCAACGGTCGGCGCTCCTTCAACATCACATCCGCGGCGCGCTCGATCAGGTTGTCGGCAAGGCCGTGGGCGATTGCCGAGAGCGTGCCCATGCTGCAGGGACACACCGCCATTGCGTCCGCGGGGTTGGAGCCTGACGCCACTGGCGCGAGCCAGTCGTCGCGCGCGAATACCGTGATTTGGTTATCGCGCGCTCCGCAGCGTTCGCTGAAGAGGCGCGCAGCGGCGCGCGGTTGCGCAGGCAACACGAGGTCGCATTCGTGTTTGGCGACCACTTGCGCCGCGGACGAATAAAGCAGGTAAATCCGCCGTTGCGCCGCGACCAGGCATTCGAGCAAGCGCAATCCGAACGGCATCCCCGACGCGCCGGTGAACGCGAGCGTGACCGTGGTCGGCACATCCATCGTCGGATTGTAGCCCCGGGTCTAACCAACAATCGCTACGGTTGCCTCCTACGCCAATTCCCGGTGGCGGACCAGCACCTGGTAGCGGTGCGAGAAGGCCTGCGCAAGGCGTTCCACGAGATAGACCGAGCGATGGCGCCCGCCGGTACAGCCGATGCCGACCGTCAGATAGTTGCGATTGTCGCGTGCGTAATCAGGCAGCCAGCTGGCGACGAAGTGATAGATGTCACCGTACATGCGCTCAACCTCCGGCAAGGATTCGAGAAACGCGACGACCGATGCGTCCTTCCCGGTCAGCGGTGCGAGCGCAGGCTCGTAGTGTGGATTGGGCAGGCAGCGAACGTCGAACACCAGGTCGGCGTCGAGCGGAACGCCGTGCTTGAACCCGAAGGATTCGAGCAGTAGCGTGAGCTTGCTCGGATCGACCGAAATAAAATCCTTGATCCAGCCGCGCAGCGCGGCTGCCGGGAGATCGCTGGTATCGAAGGCAAACCCGCGCTGCGGCATCTCGGTCATCAATCCGCGTTCGTATTCGATCGCCTCGGTCAGCGTTCGTTCGTCGTTCGAAAAGGGATGGCGCCGGCGGGTTTCCGAAAAGCGCTTGACCAGGGTGTCGGTTTTCGTGTCGAGGTAGAGGAAGCGCACCGTCCAGCCGGCGGCTTCGGCTGCGGTGATGACATCGGTCAGTCCGGGCAAACCCGGCCCGGTCTTGACGTCGAGCGCGACGGCGACGCGATGTTGGCCATGCTGCGCAAGATACTTGACCGTATCGGCTAACAGCGACAGCGGCAGATGGTTGATCGCGTAATAGCCGGAGTCCTCGAGCGCGGCGAGCGCGACGCTCTTGCCGGAGCCGGAAACCCCACCGATCAGAAGCAAGTCCATCGCACTACGGCACGGACCTTAGCCGTTCTCCATCAACTGCTGCTGACGCTCGATGAATTCCTTCGTGCTATCGATGCCGCGTTGATTCAGTACGAAATTGCGCACGGCTGCTTCCACCAGCACCGCCAGATTGCGGCCCGCCGCCACGGGGATCGTAACTTTGCGAATCGGCACCGCCAGCACGTCCTGGTACGTGGCGTTGACCTGCAACCGATCGAGCTCGGTGAACGTTTCATTGCCATGATCTTCAAGGTGAACCAAGAGCCGCAAAAGCTTGTGCGGCCGCACCGCGGTTTCGCCGAAAATCGTCCTGATATTCAGAATGCCGATGCCGCGGACTTCGAGGAAATCACGAAGCACCGCCGGGCAGCGCCCCTCGACGGTATCGGGCGAGATACGATAGAGCTCGACGATGTCGTCGGCGATCAGGCCGTTTCCGCGCGAGATCAGCTCCAGCGCGAGCTCGCTCTTGCCGATCGCGGAAGCCCCGGTGATCAGTACTCCCATCTCCAGAACGTCGAGGAAAACGCCATGCAAGGTCGTCGATTCGGCGAGCACGCGGGAGAGATGCAGACGGAACACGTCGACCAGGTGCGGAGACGGCTGCTGCGACGCGAAAAGAGCCATGTGATGCCTGTTGCAGCGTTCGGTGAGGAAATCCGGAACCGGTTCTCCGTTGGCGACGACGATTGCGACGAGCTCGGTCGTGAACAGCCGGTCGATCGAACCCCGCAATTCGTCTTGGGGAAGTCCGCGCAGGTACGCACTTTCCGCGGCGCCGATGATCTGAATTCGGAACGGATGAATGAAATTCATGTGGCCGACCTGGCCGATCGTCGGCTTGAGTGCGGAGTCCCCGGTCAAAACTCGATTGCCCCCTTGCTTGCCGGCGAGCCAGCCGAGACCAAGGCGATCCCGGTTGTCAGCGAAGAGCTTATCCACGCTGACCTGGCGCATCGCGGCCTCGCCGATCATTCGCGCCGCTCCCATCCGGCAAACAGCGAAGCCAGTTCGGCAACGGTCGTGACGGCGGCAAGTTTCTCCCGAAACGCGCGCTCGGAAAACATCTGCGCGAGTTCGGAGAGCAGCAACAAATGCTGGTCCGTCGCATGTTCCGGGACCAGCAGCACGAATACCTGCGATACCGGTTTGCCGTCGGGCGCGTCGAACGGAATCGGCGCCCGCAAGCGAAGAAAAGCACCGCGTGCCTCGGCCAGTCCCTTGAGTCGCCCATGCGGAATGGCGATTCCTTGCCCGAGACCGGTCGATCCAAGCTTTTCGCGCGCTGCCAAGCTCGCGGCGACCGTGGACGGTGCAAAACCATCGCTCGCCGCGAACAACTCCCCCGCCCTTTCGAAGAGACGCGTCTTATTCGCCACCTCCAGATCGATCGCGATGTTCGCGGTGGGCAGAAGTTCTGCGATTTGATTCATGGCACGAGGACGGGCAATGCCGCATGGGCCAAACGGGATCGTGCGCGAACTCGCTATTGCACGGTCTTGTCGGCGTCGGCGGTGCCCGGTTCGGAGGGGAGCAGCGAACGTTCGATCGTGTCGCGATCGGTACGATGAGCGGCGGTCTTTTCCTTGTACTTCAACACTTGCCGATCCAGCTTGTCGACGAGCGCGTCGATCGCCGCATACAGGTCGGGTTCGATGGCTTCCACATGAATTTCCCGGCCACGAACGTGAACATTGGCCTCGATTTTCTGGCGCAGCTTTTCCACCGACATCACCACGTTTACGTCGATCACATGGTCGAAATGCCGCGTGACGCGGGAGAGCTTGGCGACGACGTACGCGCGAATGGCCGGAGTGATATCCATGTGGACGCCGGTGAGGTTCAAATTCATTGCATCTCCTCCGATTCTTGGCTGCAACGGGGCGGAATGCGCAAGGCGGCTCATGGCATCTTGCGCAGGTTGACTGGAGGGATCGAAAGTGCCTCCCGGTATTTGGCGATCGTCCGACGCGCGACAAGGATGCCCTGATCGCCCAGCAGCTCGGCAATCTTGCTGTCGGTCAGCGGAGCTTTCGGGTCTTCCGCGGCGATCAACTGCTTGATCAGCGCGCGGATCGCCGTAGCGGAGGCTGCGCCGCCACTGTCGGTGGCAACATGACTGCCGAAAAAATACTTGAGCTCGAAAGTCCCGCGGGCCGTCAGCATGTATTTCTGCGTCGTCACGCGCGAGATCGTCGACTCGTGTAGCGACAGCATCTCCGCGATCTCACGCAGAACCATCGGACGCATCGCGACTTCGCCGTGCTCAAAAAAACGGCGCTGGCGCTCGACGATCGCCTGCGCGACACGCAAAATCGTTTCGAACCGCTGAGCAACGTTGCGAATCAGCCATTTCGCTTCCTGCAACTGCGCCGCGAGTTGCTGATTCGACGATTCGCGGTTGCGTGTCAGGATATCGGCGTAGATGCGGTTCAAGCGGAGCTTGGGCATGGCCGCTTCATTGAGCGTGGCGATCCATTGTCCGCGGATTTTCCGGACCAGGACATCCGGCACGACGTAGTTCGCTTCTTCTTTGGCGAAGGAGGAGCCGGGTCGCGGATGCAGGCTGCGGATCAACTCGCGCACCGAGCGCACTCCGGCGTCATCCATGTGCAGCACGCGTTTCAATTTCGTGAAGTCGCGGTTGGCAAGCAGCGGTAAGTGCCCCTCCACAACCTTTAAGGCTTCCGTGCGAAACGGCGTGCACGCGAGCAACCCCTTGAGTTGCAGCCCTAGGCATTCAGCCAGATCGCGCGCACCCACGCCGGGGGGTTCGAAGCTTTGCAGAAATTTGAGCGCGATGGTCAACTCTTCCGGTTCGAGCGCGTCGTTTTCGGAGAACATTTCGGCTATTTCATCGAGCGATGAGCCCAGGTAGCCATCGTCGTTGACCGCGTCGATCAGCGCGGCGATGATCTGCCGGTCGCGCTCAGGCAAATTGAGCAGCGCGAGCTGGCCGACAAGATGATCTCGCAGCGAGCTGGCGGCGATCTGCTGGGGCGAAAAATCGTCGTCCTCGCTGCTGCTGTTTCCTCCGCCCCAATCGCCGTCGCTGCCGCCACCGCCGAAATCGGAAAAGTCAGTGACATCCGGAAGATCGTCGCGCGTCGGCGCGACGTCCGCGCCGTTCAATCCGTCGCTTCGCTCCTCGCGCGACGGGCGTTCGATCGTCGCGGCGGAAGGCGCCGTACCGGCCAGCGGAAATTCCTGAGCGGGTCCGTCGTCGTCGCTCTCTTCTCGCTCGAGAAGGGGGTTTTCCTGGAGCAACCGTTCGACCTCGGCGTTTAGCTCGAGGGTCGACAGTTGCAACAGCCGGATCGACTGTTGCAACTGGGGCGTCAGCGTCAGATGCTGCGAGAGTTTGAGTTGAAGCGTCTGTTTCATCGCGGGTACAAAGTCCACGACGTCAGAGACGAAAGTGCTCACCGAGGTAAACTTTGCGGACGTCCTCATTATAGACAATCTCGGGCGGCGCGCCGGAGGCGAGCACCCGACCATCGTTCAAAATGTACGCGCGGTCGCAAATACCGAGCGTTTCGCGCACGTTGTGATCGGTAATGAGGACACCGATGTCGCGCTCCTTCAAAAATCCGATGATTCTCTGGATGTCCAGTACTGCGAGCGGATCGATGCCGGCGAATGGCTCGTCGAGCAATATGAAGCGCGGTCGTGTGGCTAGCGCGCGGGCGATTTCACAACGGCGCCGCTCGCCGCCGGACAGCGAAATGGCGGGGGCAGTCGCCAGATGTGCGATCGACAGATCTTCGAGCAGCGCATCGAGACGGTTGGCGAGCGTGTCGGGATCGAGGTCCTGCAATTCGAGAATCGCACGGACGTTCTCCGCCACCGTCAGTTTGCGAAAGATCGACGCTTCCTGCGGCAGGTATGACAGACCGCGACGAGCGCGCGCATGGATGGGCAGGCGTGAGAGATCCTCGCCATCGAGCTCGATTCTGCCGCTGTCGGCAGCGACCAGACCGACGATCATGTAAAAGCAGGTTGTCTTGCCGGCGCCGTTCGGGCCCAGCAGCCCGACCACCTCGCCGCTTGCCACCTCGAGCGAAACGTCGTGAACGACCGTGCGCGCCTTGTAACGCTTTCTTAAGTGTGCGGCCGAAAGCTTGCTCATCCGCCACCCCAACCTACTTTGGCTGGATCTCTTCGGATGGTTTGAGCGTCAGCGCCGGTGCGGCCTTGCGGTCGGAACCCTTGACATTGCCTTTACCGGGAGCGCCCTCGCTTTTCGGCGAGAACACGCCGCGCACGCGGTCTGTTCGGCCAAGTTCGTCCGGAGCCGCCGTCGCATCGGCACGCCCTTCGGCCTTGAAGAGCTCGGTCGCGGCGTTGTAGGAAATGTAATTGCTGCGGATTTCGTCGGTGCCGCGCTTCAAGACAGCGCGGTCGAACAACTGCAATAATTCCTTTTGGCCGTCATAGTCTGCGCGCAGCGCGGAACCTTCGTAGTATTCGTCCTTGCCGTCCTGTTTCTGCCGGAACGAAATCGGATTGCCGTACGCCACTGCCGACATCGAATTGTCCTGGTTTTGCTTGAACTCGATGCGATCGGCCTTGATGGTGATCGTGCCCTGCGTGATGATGACGTTGCCCTTGAGGGCGCCGGTGCGCTTCTCATAGTCGAAATTGCCGTCCGCCGCCGAGAAACTGATCGGCTTCTCGCGGTCGCTTTTCTCGGCCAGCGCGGACGGAGAAACGGCGAGCGCGAGCGAGATGGCGAGTACGCGCAAAGAGATTTTCGTGACGATCACTTGGGAAGGGAGTGCGGCTGCAGTGTGCCACGCACGTTCGACGTGAGTTTGACCGTCCTCGCTTTGTTGTCGATTTCAAGCCCGACGGCGCGGATTATTCCACGCGGGTCCTCGATCGTCACTGCCTTGTCGGTGCGTGCGAGCTCGCGATCGGGCATGACGTGCAGATACTCGGTGGTTACGGTGAGAGGGCCATTTGTCTCCCCACTGCGGCCGGCGGGGCCACCTTCGCGCACGGCGCGAACGTTTCCGGTGAAATAGGCGTCTTCGCGGTCGCTGGTCAGCCTGCCGCGGTCCGCGGTGACGCGAAACACCGGTTGGCCGGGTTCGGTCATCACCATCGACGGCGACTCGAATTCCGTGCTCTGGTCGTCGCCGAAGTGACGCGCGCGCTTGGCGGAGACCATTTGCAGCATTCGACCCTGACTGTCCAAGGTCAGGGCGCGAAAGTCCTCGATATAAAGATCGGGATCGTGGCGCGCCGAGCCATCACGCGGGGCGCCGGGGGTCTTCACCTGCGCATCGAGCCAATAGGTCAGCGCCGCGAGCGCGCCTAGCAGCAAGACCGGCGACCATGCAGTCGCCCGGTCGAGCATCGTGCGGGAACGTCGTGCGCGGGGGGGCATTTGAGAAGCGCGACCTTACGCGGCGCGCGGCGGCAGGTCGCGCCATTGGAGCGCGCCGATCTCTTTGCCTTGCGCGGCAAGGATCAGCTCGGCCAGCTCGCGCACGGCGCCCGAGCCGCCCTCGCGGTCCGTGACGTAGTGCGCATGCTCGCGTACGACCGCGGGCGCGTGCGGCACCGCCACCGCAAAACCGCACGCGCGCAGGATCGGAAGATCGGGTAAATCATCGCCGATGTGTGCGCACTCGGCGTCCGGAATCGCCAATTCGCGGCACAACGCCGTCCACGGCGCAAGCTTGTCGCCGGCGTCGAGCAGCACGTGTTCGACTCCCAGCATGCGCGCGCGGTGCTCCACGGCCGGTGCGTTGCTGCCGGTGATCCAGGCAACGGCAATGCCCGCGCGCACGAGCAGCTTCAACCCCAAGCCGTCCAGTACCGAAAACGCCTTGGTCTCACCGCCGTGCTCGTTCACGTAGATCTTGCCGTCGGTCAACACGCCGTCGACATCGCAGGTGAGTAACCGCACGCGGCGGGCACGGTCGAGCGCGCTCACCTCCATCAGACGATGCGTGCCCGAAAGAGATCGTGCAGATGCAGTGCGCCGACGAGCTTCGCCTCGCCATCAACGACCAGCAGCACTTGTACCTTGGGGACCCTTTCCATCGCTTCCACGCAGTCGACGGCGAGTTGCTCCGGACCAATCGTCCGGGGCGATTGGGTCATGACCTCGGTCACTTTGGCCGCCGCGACGTCGCGGACTCGTTCGAGGCCGCGACGCAAATCGCCATCGGTGAAGATTCCGGCGACGCGACCTTCGCTGTCGACGATCGCCGTCATGCCCATGCCTTTTCGGCTCATCTCGACGATCGCCTCGCCAAGCGTCGCGGTGGTCGGCGATGTGGGCAGCGCATCTCCCGTGCGCATGACGTCGGCGACGCGCGTCAACAGTCGCCGTCCCAGCGCACCGCCCGGATGCGACCGGGCGAAATCTTCGACCGAGAATCCCCGAGCATCGAGCAGCGCCAGCGCGAGCGCGTCACCCAGCGCCAACGCGGCCGTGGTGCTGGCGGTAGGTGCAAGTCCCAGTGGGCACGCCTCGGCGTCCACGGCCGCGTCGACGTGCACATCGGCTGCCTGCGCGAGCGAACTCGCTTCGTTTCCGGTCATTGCGATGAGCGCTGCGCCTTCACGTTTCAAATGCGGGACGAGTTCGACGAGCTCGTCGGTTTCGCCGGAATAGGAGAGCATCAGCACGACGTCGTCCGGCGTGATCATCCCCAGATCGCCGTGGGATGCTTCGGCCGGATGCACGAAGAATGCAGGCGTTCCGGTTGACGCCAGCGTGGCAGCGAGCTTGCGCGCGATGTGTCCGGATTTGCCCATGCCCGAAACGATGACTCGTCCGCGACAGCAGAGCAGGAGCTCCACTGCAGCAACGAATAGGGGACCGATTCGCGAGGCCAGCGCGGTGATTCCGGCGGCCTCGGTCACGAGAACGTTGCGCGCCAACGCCAATGCACGCGCGGAGTCGACGCTGGCGCGCGCAGCCGGCGCCGCGTCCGGCGAATGACCGAGGTTGCCGCGTGCGTTCATGCGCAGGAAGTATAACCGCGCGCGTGCTAGCCAGCGCTTTCTCGTGGCAGCCGATGCAAAGTTGCCATGCTACATTCCCCTCGTCTTCACTATCCGGTCGCGTGATGCCGCAGACGCTGCAGTTGATTCTCGTTCTGCTCGCCGCGGCCGTCGTCGTTGTCGTCGTGTGCCGGCTTCTCCGGTTGCCTCCGATTCTGGGATATCTGGCGGTGGGGGTCGCCGTTGGTCCGCATGCGCTGGCGTGGGTTCCCGATGACACGGCAACGCGCCATCTCGCCGAATTCGGGATCGTGTTCCTGATGTTCTCGATCGGGCTCGAATTCAGCCTGCCGCAGTTGCGCGCGATGCGCCGTGCAGTATTCGGGCTCGGTCTCGCACAAGTTGCGATCACGACGGCAGCGGCGATGGGGGCATTGCACCTCGTCGGTTACGGCTGGCAAGCCGGTCTCGTGCTCGGCGGCGCACTCGCGATGAGTTCGACGGCGATTGTCTCCAAAATGCTCACTGAGCGGATGGAGCTGGGAACGCCGCATGGGCGTGACGTCATGGGCATCCTGCTATTCCAGGATCTTGCCGTGGTCGCGTTCCTGATCGTCATCCCTGAACTTTCCAAAACGGGCGCCGATCTCGTGCGGGCACTCGGGTTCGCGGCAATCAAAGCAGCGTTCGCGCTGACGCTCATTCTGTTCCTGGGCCAGCGACCGATGCGCGCGTGGTTTCACTTGGTCGCACGGCAGCGTTCATCCGAATTGTTCGTGCTGAACGTCCTGTTGGTGACGCTTGGCCTGTCCGCTCTGACGGCGTTGCTCGGACTCTCGCTCGCACTCGGCGCATTTCTCGCCGGCATGCTGATCGCTGAGACCGAATATCGCTACCAGGTCGAGGAAGACATCAAGCCGTTTCGCGACGTATTGCTCGGGCTCTTCTTCATCACCGTCGGGATGGCGCTCGATTTTAGCGTCGTCGTGGGGAGCCTCCCCTGGGTTGCGCTGCTCGTCTTCGTTCCCGTCACCGCCAAGCTGGTGCTGATCCTCGCACTCGCGCGCGCGTTCGGAGCGCCTCTCGCCACGGCGTTGCGCACCGGCGTCTATCTCGCGCAAGCAGGCGAACTCGCGCTGGTCATGCTGGCGCTGGCGGCCGATAACGCGCTCGTACCGCCGGAGCTGATGCAGCCCGTGCTGGCAGCGATGATCTTGTCGATGGTGACTGCGCCGCTGGTCATCGAGTTCGCGGAGCCGTTCGTGCGCAAGCTCACGGCCAGCGATTGGCTTGCGCGTGCGGCGCAAATCACCCAGATCGCCGCGACATCGATGGCGCGGCAGGATCACGTGATCGTCTGTGGGTACGGGCGCAGTGGCCAGAACCTCGTACGCCTGCTCGAGGCGGAAGAGATTCCCTATCTAGCGCTGGAGGCCGATCCGCAACGCGTCCGCGAAGCCGCGGCCGACGGTGGCAGCGTCGTATACGGCGATGCCAGCCGGCGGGACGCGCTCGTCTCCGCCGGGTTGGCGAAAGCGCGCGCGGTCGTCATCACCTTTGCTAACACGCCAGTGGCTCTCAAGATCCTGCATCAAGTGCACCAGACGCGAGCGGATCTGCCGGTCGTCGTGCGCACGCTCGACGATAGCGAGCTCGAGCGGTTGCTGGCGGCCGGCGCGACGGAGGTGGTGCCCGAGGTGCTCGAAGGCAGCCTGATGCTCGCGTCGCATTCGCTGCTGTTGCTGGGAGTGCCGCTGCCAACGGTGTTGCAGCGCATCCGCAGCGTCCGGGAGGAACGCTACAGCCTCTTCCGCGGGTTCTTTCACGGCGCCACGGATACCGCGGATGCCGCCGAAAATCTGCAATCGCGCCTTCACTCGGTGGTGTTGCCTGACCGCGCCCATGCCGTGAGCCATACCCTGGGTGAGCTGGGGCTCACCGGACTGGTCGAGGTGACGGGTGTGCGGCGCCGCGGCTCACGCTCACTACGGCCGGATGCTTTATGGCGATTCGAAGCCGGTGACACCGTCGTGCTGCTGGGCCCGCCGGAGAGCCTCGTGTTGGCCGAGCAACGGTTGCTCGGGGGTACAGGTTCTAGGCAGCGGTAAGCGTCCAACCTTATTTGTGGTGCGCTTGGCGGCGAGCATTTGGCAACGTTCACGCCGGATTCTCCAAACTCAAGGCCACTTTTTTACGCTCGGCGCTTTAGCGGCTGCCGCTTAACAGCTACAATCGCGCTCTTTTGGTCGCCTACAGCACCTCGTGTCGTCCCCACCGCCATCCGCCGCCCCGCCTTCCTGTCCCACCGAGAACGCCGT
>Ga0136617_10002987_pt1 | contig 15099 bp, 9 predicted proteins | sample AntDrymUQ3222106_2_FD_129672 | JGI IMG/M metagenome (GOLD analysis project Ga0136617, IMG submission 129672) | Polar desert sand microbial communities from Dry Valleys, Antarctica - metaG UQ322 (21.06) | ecosystem: Environmental > Terrestrial > Soil > Desert | place: Antarctica: Dry Valley... | reverse complement strand
GATATGTCTTCAAAGGCGTCTGCCAGCTCGTGCATTTCCCTGCTTCCGCCGCGAAAATGTGCTACTCGTGCGTCATCATAGTTTCCGGCCGCCACGGCTGCGGCTCCGCGAACAAAACCCTGAAATGTGAGGGTAATCTTTCGCATCGCAACAATCAGAATCATCGCGAGAGTAGCGAATATCCCCGTCAGGAGCAGCATGACGTCGCGTCGGAGCAGGCGCGCTTCTCTCCCGCTGACCGCCCGAGCGTTGGCGAGGACGTCCAGCGCACCGCCGAACTCGGCCGCAGCCGCACCACGCCGCACCGCAGCAAGCTCGCCGCGCTGCAATCCGGCAACCACATCTTCCGCGTGTGACAGCCGTTCCGCATGTTGAGTAAAAACCAGGTGTGCGACCAGGCTCCACGCCGAAGCCGCAATCAGCACGGCTATGGCAAACTGAGCGGCAAGCGGCAGCACGCGCCACCAACTTCGGATTGGCGAGCGGCGAACAGCACGCTGAAGAGCCGCGCGTGCTGCAGGTAACGGAAGCTCGAGAGGGAGGGTCACACTTACGGACGACTGAGAGCTCTCTCAGGCTACTCCCAGCGACCCTGGATAACCCCAGTAAAGTCCATTCCTTGGCCACTCGCCTGCGATGCGTCAGCGAGCACCCGTCGTTACAGGCAACCCGAAATTACATTTTCGTGATCAGCAAGTAGATCGCGACGAGCAGCGTGGCTACGAAGGCGACAATATAGGGAGTATTTCCGCGCGCGAGGAACGGCACCGGACGTGGTGTGGTGCCGGATGCACTCGCCGACGCGCCGCGTGCTCTCAACATGGGCCGGGGTGGAGTCGCTGTGCCCATTAATCCGCTTATCGAGTAGACCGTATGACCAACGGAATCCTCGTCCGTGGCACGCCGAAGCCCGCCGCCAACGAAGCGCGCGATTACTACAGTTATGTTGTCCGGACCGCCGTTCTCGTTGGCCATATCTACCAGCATGTCGCACGCGGTGCTCAAATCCGGCTCTTCCGTGGCGATTCGGGCTATATCGTCACGCTTGATGAGTCCCGACAACCCGTCGGTACACAGCACCAGAGCATCGCCGCGCCGGACAGGCTGATGAGTCAAGTCTATCTTCACCGCTCCTTCGGGGCCGAGTGCTTGAAGTATGATGTTACGGCGCTCGCTCTGTTCCGCTTCCTCGATTGTTATCTCCCCCGCCTCGACCAGACGCTGCATCAGGGACTGATCCTTGGTAATCTGTTGCAGCACGCCGTCACGCAGGAGGTAAGCCCGGCTGTCGCCGATCTGCACGACGTAAAGTGTATCGCCCAGAAGACCGGCTATTGTTGCTGTCGTGCCCATGCCGCGATGTTCGGGGTGCTGAACCGCATAAGCGTGTATACGGGCGTTGGCCGTCTCCGTGGCTCCCTTGAGCGCCGCGGCAAAAGCGGCCGGATCGTTGCCGTCGGTTGCGACCCACCGTTTGCGCAGTTCAGTCAGCACTACGTCGACGGCCATCTTGCTCGCGATTTCACCGGACGCGGCACCGCCGAGGCCATCGGCGACCATGAAGATAGTTCCGTGACCACCCAGGCGATGTTCCGTCAGCAGGTCGTCGAGCGCGATCCGCCCGCTGGACAGGTCGGCCACGAGAAACGAATCCTCATTGTGCTCGCGCGAACGGCCGACGTCGGTACGGCCGTACACCTGTACTAGTACGTCACGTGGCTGTTCTGAGTGCGTGGTCACGACGAAGGGCTACAGGATGAATGACTGAAAACAACGCTCGGAGCCGTACACCATGCACTCCCTACGAACCGAATCTGAAGAGGGTTCCACGTAGCTGAACTGCGCTTCTCGTGGGTTAGTCGCCGAGCCAATATAGAAATGCCCGTTAAGGCGGTCAAATGCGGTTCCGGAATCGCGGGATACGAAAGTGTAATCGAGTCAGAATGATTCGCGGTCTCGAGCTGTAGCGGTGTCATTGTGCCGGACTTGCTGTGAACCTGACCTTGAGACTTGAGCTGCACCACGTGATAAGTCCATTCACCGGCATTAGCATTCCTGAAATGTCACGCATCATCTTGCTCGTTGCAGTGATCGCTGCCTGCGCGCGGGCTACTCCACCCACTACGACGCCGGCACCACTGGCCCCGTCACTGCCACCAGTGCCGCTCCTCGAGGGAGCGCTCGCGCCACGCGTCATCTATCCGAGGGCGAACGCCATCATAGCGTCCCGCGATTCCAACTTCATTTTCGGCTCCGTCGGGAATGGCCGCGCCTCACTGACTGTGAACGGCTCGCCAGTGAAGGTCTTGAACAACGGCAGCTGGATTGCGTTTCTCTCAAACCCGCGGCAGGAAGCACCGGTGTATGAACTGGTCGTCGTGCTTGGGACGGACACCGCGCGACTCTCCCACCCGGTTCGGTTGCTGGCGCCGAGGATGCTGCTCGATGAATCTGGGCCGCTTGCCGCTGATTCGGCCAGCACTACCCCGCGTGGCTCGCTGCAGTTGCGTTCCGAAGAGCCGGTCACGGTGAGCATCCGCGCGCCGCGAAACGCCAGCGTTTGGCTGGAGTTCGCTAACGGCGAGCGCCGACCTCTAGTGAACGGAGGCGCGGAGCTGGATGGAGAATCACAGAGCATCACCGGAAATCGAGGGCTGTCACGCTATCTCAACAATCCGCACTACTGGTCTCTCTCGGTTCCCGCTCGTGTTCTCGCATCGGGGAGTATCCCGCGGATACTGGTCGCGCGCGGTCAGGACACGCTGGCATTCGGACTGGCCACAGTAGACACTCTCGCGGGGGATCGTATTACGCTGGCACTTCTGGTTCCCAACGCAACGGTACCCGACACGGACCGCGTCATTATCGCGAGACCAATACCAGCCGGCACCTACAAGTGGTTTCTGCTTCCTGGAACGAGGCTTCGGGTAACGGGCCGCAACGGAGACTTCTCGCGCGTGCAGTTTGACGAAGCACTCGAAGCGTGGGTCAGCAGCTCCGACATCGTCCCGCTACCCGAAGGAATCGCCCCCCCACGGCGCGTCGCCTCGAACGCGCGCGTCATACCAGCTCCCGACTGGGTCGATGTCATCATTCCGGTTGGGGAGCGCCCTGCGTATCTCGTCGAGGAGACGGAACAGTCGCTTACGCTTACCCTCTATGGCACTCAGGCGACAACGGACATCATTCGCTACGCGGGCGCGGATTCGCTGGTTCGTCTTGTAACGTGGGAGCCTGTCACAAGCGATCGCGTTACCTACACCGTGCACTTGTCGGCCAGGCCGTTCGGTTACCTCGTGATGTGGGCGGACGGCAACCTCGTGCTTCGTGTGAGGCGTCCTCCGCGCGTCAATTTATCGCGACCACTTAGTGGACTTACCATCGCGGTCGATCCGGGACATCCGCCGATAGGTTCGACCGGGCCGACAGGGTTCTACGAGGCTGAGGCGACGCTCGCCATAGGCATTCGGCTCAAGACTCTGTTGGAGGAGCGCGGTGCCATTGTCGTCATGACGCGAACTACGGCGGACCCCGTGGCGCTTGGCGACAGGCCCGTTATCGCTCGCCGGGCAAGCGCACACGCACTCGTTTCGATCCACTTGAATGCGCTTCCGGACGGAGTGAATCCATACAATGCTCATGGCACGGGTACATATTTCTTTCACCCGCAGTCTGCGCCGCTGGCGCTGGCCGTGCAGCGGGGCATGGTTTCCACAATGGGACTTCGCGACCTCGGCATCTACTATGACAATCTCGCGCTCGTGCGACCGACCTGGATGCCAGCCATTCTGTGCGAGGGAGCCTTCATCATGATTCCCGAGCAGGAAGCGGCGCTCCGAACCCCCGTTTTTCAGGAGGCCTACGCGCGGGGAGTTGCCATCGGCCTCGAGGCGTTCTTTCGGCGGCTCGCGGGAACACCGTGAGACTGGCGCGCCTGGTGACGGTTGTGACGGCTATTCTGCTCTGCAGTATCAGAGCCGAGGCACAGCTCCTGGAGCCACATGCGCGTTGGCGCACGCTGCGCACCGAGCACTTCAGCGTGCACTTCACTCCGGATCTCGAAGAAGCAGCACGCCGCGCGGCCGCCGAGGCGGAACGCGCGTACAGCTCGTTGGCACTCACGCTTCATCCGCCGCGCGGCCCGATAGATCTGGTGGTTGCGGACAACGTCGATTTCAGTAACGGATCCGCCACGCCCGTGCCGTCAAACCGCATCATCGTGTACGGATATCCGCCTCTCAGCTCCGGCTCACTCAGATTCTACGATGACTGGCTCGCCCTCGTCATCACGCATGAGCTGGTGCACATCTTTCACCTTGACCGGGCACGTGGCTGGTGGCGCCACGGCCAGCGCGTATTTGGGCGCACACCATGGCTGATGCCCAATCTGTACGCGCCCGGTTGGGTCATTGAAGGATTGGCCACCTACTACGAGTCCGCTGTCACCGGCGCCGGCCGGGTGCGCGGTTCGCACGAACGCATGGTGGTCCGTGCAAGCGCGCTGGAGAACGACTTGCCGCGGATCGGTGATTTGAGCCAGGGCACTACGCGCTATCCCGGAGGAGAAATATCGTATGCTTACGGCGCGCTTTTTTTTGACTTCCTCGCGCGCACCCGCGGTCCAGGCTCGATACCGGAATTCATCGAGCGCTCGTCCGGCGCGCTCCTCCCTTACACGCTCAACCGGCAGGCTCGAGCCAGTTTCGGTACATCGTTCAACCGAGCTTTCCGGAATTGGCGCGACACACTCCGTGCGGAGTCCGCATCGGTCGATTCGCCAATTGAGGGATGGCGCCAGCTCACCAGCGGTGGAAGGGTTGCTTTCTTTCCACGCTGGCTGGATTCCTCAACACTCGTATACGCCGCGGCTAATGGCCGTGAGATGCCAGGCGCATATACAGTTGATACGAGGGGCGCGGTACGAAGAATCGGGCGGCGGAACGGCGTCGAGGCCAACGTGCCACTTCGTCGCGGAGGGCTATTGTTCTCCCAGCTCGACTTCATCTCCCCGTATCGCATTCGGTCGGATCTCTATATTGAGCGCGACGGACGTGTCCGGCGCCTTACACGCGGTGCGCGCGTCTCGGAAGCGGACGCGCGCGCGGACGGATGGATCGTAGCGGTGCAAGGCACGCCCGCCTCAACACAGCTCGTTCGCGTTAGCCCTGATGGCCGTGCGATCCTGCCACTAATGAGAGCGTCGCTGGATACGCAGTGGTCAGAGCCGCGATGGTCACCAAGGGGTGACCGGATAGCTGTCACCCGTTGGACGCGAGGAGGCTATGCCGACATCGTTATTGTCGACACCCTCGGCGCAACAATCTCTCAAGTCACGCATGACCGCGCCGTAGACTCCTCGCCCAGTTGGACGTCCGATGGAAGTGGGGTACTGTTCTCCTCCGATCGTACCGGCGTAACGGAAATTTATCTGGCTCTTGCAGACTCGGTGGGCAGTTTTGGAGCATCGGTCGTGCAGCTCAGCGACGCGAAAACGGGGCTGTTCTACCCAGCTGCTGGGGTAGATTCGTCACTGCTCGCGTCCGTTCAATTTCGGAGCGATGGATTTCACGTCGGCGTAGCACCACTCGACGAGCTGACCAGAACTCCCGCGAGTCCCGCAGTGCAGGACGCTGGACAGCCGATCCCGATTGCAAGTGACACGAGTCGCGCGCGCGATTACTCGCCCTGGCCATCCCTCATCCCGCGTTTCTGGACGCCCCTGGTGGGCGAGACCGCCAGCGGTGACCTATCCGTCGGCGCAGGCGTAGGAAGTAATGACGTGATTGGGAGACACGCTTACGCAGTCCAGGCGCTTTTCGACTTCCGAAACAGCGACCATGAGGGGAGCGTCGACTACCAATATCGCGGGCTGGTGAGGCCAGTCATCAACGCGCACTTCTCCCGCGAGTGGAACCGTTTCGTGGTGACGGATACGGGGGGCGCAGGCGTGGGCAGCCTGGGGCGACGATCCAACATTGCAGAGCTCTCAGCGACTTTCACGCGGCCAAGAATTCGGACGAGCATGTACGCGACCATCGGCGGGGAGTTGGAGTCCCGCGATTTTCGCACAAGGCCAAACTCCCTGCTCGGCAGCCTCGATCCGGTTTTCAGCTCGAACCAACAGCTCCCTGCTATCATCGCGCTTGCGGGGTGGAGCAACGTCCAGCGACCGACGCTGGCCATCTCGAACGAGGATGGAGTTTCGCTGGGTACCTCTACGCGCGTGCGCTGGCTGCGGGGCGAAAGCGGTGTGCGGTCCAGGTCAACGACGGCTGCGGCGAGTCTCTACAAGTCAGTGAACTTCTCCGGCTTCGCGCATCATGTGCTGGCGGGCCGGGCGGCCATAGGCGTATCTGACGGGGCTCTGCCCGGTGAATTCAGCATTGGCGGTACCAGTGGGAGTTCCGTAGGTGGAATCCCTGGTTTTTCCCTCGGTGAGCGCCGCCTCTTCGCCGTGCGGGGATTCCCGCCTGGGGCCAGGTTCGGCCGTCGCGCCCTGGCGGGCTCTCTGGAATATCGCGCTCCGCTCAGCAAGCCCAATCGCGGTTTCGGCCTCTGGCCGTTTTTTCTGGATCGCACTTCGCTGAGCCTGTTCGCCGATGCCGGATCCGCATTCGATCCGGGGCAGGGAAGCAGCTTCACGAGGGTGCCAGGTAATTCATGGCTCGCGTCGGTAGGGGCAGAGTTCAACATTGACGCCGCTTTGCAATACGACATTCCCTACCGCATCCGCCTGGGTGTGGCGCACCCCGTCGTCGACAATTCGGTGCGGCGAACTCGCGCTGTGAGCGTGTATGTCCGGGCCGGCGCATCGTTCTAGACGAACTACAAACTGAGAACTGCGAACTGCGAAGCGCCATAGCGTGACATAGCCGTTACGTACCCGAGCACTACCGCCTCGCAGTTACGTGAGCACCTACCGCCTCGAGGTTACCCGAGCACCGAGCAGAGCGCTGTGTCAACCGGGCACCGAGCACCAGGCACCGAGCATCGGTCAGGTGAATGTGACTTCGGTCACCAAGTCAGGGACTTAGCTAACTCGTGACATGCCAGAGCGTTAGTAAAGAGCCTTGTCTAGAATCACGAGGGGGTTAGTATTAACCCTCCCCCACAATCGCAGAGCCCGCCGATGCCCAATTCCGCTTCTCCTCCCGCAGGCGCCACTCACCTCAGCAAGAACGCCAGAACCGTCCTGGAGAAGCGGTATCTGATCAAGGATGAAACCGGTGCTGCCATTGAGACCCCGGAGAGTCTGTTCTGGCGCGTGGCGACCGTGGTGGCGGAAGCCGACAGGCGGTACGGAGCAAGCGATGGCGCGATAGCGGCTGTCGCGGAAGAGTTTTATCGGCTCATGACGGAGCGGCGGTTCGAGCCGAATTCTCCAACGCTCATGAATGCCGGTCGCCCTCTTGGCCAGCTCAGCGCGTGCTTCGTTCTTCCAGTCGAGGACTCCCTGTCCAATGGCAAGAACGGAATTTATGACACCCTGCGCGCAATGGCCCTGATCCATCAGTCGGGCGGGGGTACGGGCTTTTCCTTCTCCCGTTTGCGGCCAAAAGGGAGCATGGTCCGCTCCACTACCGGAGTCGCATCGGGTCCGGTGTCCTTCATGAAGCTGTATGACGCGTCAACGGACGCCGTCAAGCAGGGAGGCACTCGCCGCGGAGCCAATATGGGGATCCTGCGCGTGGATCATCCAGACATCCTCGACTTCATCACGTGCAAGGAAGATCTCACACAGATCGTGAACTTCAATATCTCGGTCGCCGTTACGACCAAGTTCATGGAAGCGGTACGTGACGGAGCCAATTACGACCTGGTAGATCCCGGCACGCAACAGGTAACGGGACAAATGGCCGCTCGCACCATCTGGGAAAAGATGATAGACGGGGCGTGGCGAACAGGCGAACCGGGTTGCTTTTTCATCGACGAGGCGAATCGCTACAATCCCGTCCCGCATCTCGGCAGCTACGAAGCGACCAACCCATGCGGGGAGCAGCCGCTACTGGCTTACGATGTCTGCAATCTGGGCTCGATCAACGTTGGCCACTACGTGCGGGCGGGTCGCATGGACTGGGAAACCTTCCGTCGGGACATTCACCTTTCGACGCATTTTCTGGACAATATCATCGACGTCAACAAGTATCCCCTTCCGGAAATTGATGCGCTGTCAAGACGCATTCGCCGGATAGGTCTTGGCATAATGGGCTTCGCCGACATGCTCATCCGGTTGGGAATTCCTTACGATTCGGCGGAAGGTGTCGAGATGGGGCGCAAGGTGATGGAGTATCTGGACGTCGAGTCAAAGCGCGAGTCGACGCGGCTTGCCAACGAACGTGGTCCATTCCCTGAATGGTCGCGTTCCATTTGGGGTCCGGACGACACGTGCGCCCGTGACTCTAACGGGAAGCGAATCCGGCCCATGCAGCTCCTCCGCAATTGCAACGTCACTACCGTCGCACCTACGGGCACGATCTCCATCATCGCGAGCTGCTCGTCGGGCCTGGAGCCACTGTTTGCGGTTGCTTTCATGCGCAATCAGGCAGGGGCAATGATGCCCGACGTGAATGAGGATTTCGTGTCGGTTGCCAAGCGGGAAGGTTGGCATTCGTCCGCCTTGATGGAGCGCATCGCTACGGAAGGGCACATCAATCTCCCAGATGTGCCTGAGCGGTGGCGGCGAGTCTTCGTGACGGCCAACAACATCGCGCCCGAGTGGCACATGCGCATGCAGGCCGCCTTCCAGACTCACTGCGATTCGGCGATCTCCAAGACCACTAATTTTGCCCATACCGCAACGGTGGATGATGTCAGGGCGATCTATGAACTGGCGTATGAGCTCCAGGCGAAGGGAGTTACGGTTTACCGCGACGGATCGCGTGATAACCAGGTGCTTTCCACGGGAGCGACGGAAAAAGCGAAGGCGGACCGCACTGCTGGCCGCCGTGAAACGGGCGATCTTCACGGAACAATATCGGAGCTCGAATCCGAGATGGAGCGTATTAAGAAAGCGCTGTACGACAGCGAGGCCGAAAACGCTCAGCGGCGCGCGAAGCGCTCGCGCCCCGACCTCCTCCGGGGAACCACGCGGCGAATCGAAACGCCGCTTGGTACCATGTACGTCACCATCACGGAAGACGATCTCGGCCAGCCCTTCGAGGTCTTCATAACCCTTGGTAAAGCCGGCGGTTCGGCCATGGCGGACGTAGAAGCCATGGGGCGGCTGATCTCGCTGGCATTGCGCTCGGGAATCCCGATAATGGAGCTGCATCGGCAACTCCGGGGCATTGCGTCTGATCGCCCAATCGGCTTGGGACCTAACAAGGTCCTCTCGGTTCCAGATGCTATCGGTATTGCGATCGAGCAGTGGTGGCGCGACAAGCAGGGCGTGCAGCAGGAGCTGCTGGACGGTTCCAGCGCCCGCACATCCGACGTAACTGTGCGCGAACAAGTCGCTGTTTCAATGGCTGGCGGAGCTAAACCGCAGGCCGAATTCGCACCTGGTATGAATTCGGAAGCATTCATGGGCACGTGTCCGGATTGCGGCTCCCAGTTGGAGTATGCCGAAGGATGCGTAAAGTGCCACGTGTGCGGGTTCTCGGAATGCGGCTAGGTCACACGTAAACGCCTGTGCAGGTGGCACTTCCGGGCCCCTTCGCCTGGGTACCTTTTGGCCACTCGCTCGTCTATCTAGCAGCAAGAATCTCCAGTGGACCGAGTGCAACTTGTGCGGCACCGGGACCGCTGAGACACCTCGCGTGCGAGGTGCCAAAAGGAGTTTGGCTGTGTCGCGGTCGCATCATCTACGCGGTGGGCGGAATGCCGCAGCGGCCGAACGCAATAATCATTTCTGCATTTTGCGCGCGAGGAAGGCAGCGAGTCGCTGGGTTCAGGCGAGGTGTATTGATACTGTATGGCCAATGAAGTTCTCAGTCTGATCGGCTTGATAGGCGCCATTGTGCAGTTGGGCGGATGCGTCTTGTTGGTGACGCTTTTCGCACTTTTGCGCAGGCATGCCGGCCGCCGTTCCTACTTCTCCTCATGGGGATCGGCATGGCTCGCGCTCACGCTCGCCATAACCGCGATCGTCTTCCGCTATAACATTCTTCCTACGCTGATAGCAGCCTCCCGCCTCGAGGGGCGTGGCGAGGTGCAGGGCCTGCATTTTTTCTATCAGTCGGGAAAGCTCATATACCTGGTACTTCTCGCCGTCGGGACCGCTCAGTATGCAGTTGGCTTGCGGTCGCAAGCCTGGGTGCGGGTGGCCGTGGCACTTTCAGTTATCTACGCCGGCGCGTCCGTGGCTGTGTCGGATCGGTTAACCGATCTGGTCGTATTGCAGGCGCCCATAGCTGTCTCCATCTTCGTCTATTGCTCGTTAACGCTGCTCAGGCTTCCACAGCCGCGTCGCAGTCTCGGCAGCAGGGTAACCGGCGTGGTTTTCGCCATGATGGCGGCTTTATGGGTCATTTATTTCGGCGCTTTCGGAATGCCCCGGTTCGGCATTGCGAACATGTCCACTGCCGCCACTCTGCTCGTTTCCTTCAACACCTATCTTGATCTGGTACTCCAGATGCTCCTTGGCTTCGCCATGGTGCTGGTGTTCATGGAAGACGCCAAACGTGAAGTCGACGACGCGCATGCGGAGCTTGCGATTGCGCATGACCAGCTGAGACGCGCAGCTCTTTATGACACGCTTACGGGGGCGTTGAACCGTCGTGCCTTTGCTCAGGGCGTGGGCCTTGAGGCGGCAAAGGCGACGTTTGGCACAGTCGCCATGCTGGACATGGATAATCTCAAGTTCGTGAACGACAGCTACGGGCATTCCTCCGGCGACGAGACGCTCCGATATCTCGTATCCGTGATGCGTGGAGCGTTGCGACCGTCGGACCGGATCTACCGCTGGGGCGGCGACGAATTTCTTCTGGTACTTCCGGGAGCAAAGCCGGATGCAGTGCTGAACCGGGTGGAGAGCATTCTCGCGGCAGCGCATCCATTGCAGCTCAGGGCTGCCCGCGATCCGCTCCGCCTGGTTGCGAGTTACGGGGCCGCGGAGTTTGGCAGTGGTGAGGACCTGCTCAGCGCGATTGATCGTGCCGATGCGGAGATGTACAAGCACAAGCACCGCCGGCGCACTCCTCGTTCCGCGCCGAGCGTGGCGTAGGAACGAGGGGGAAGGCGGGAGGCGGGATGCGGGAGGCGTGTCGGAATGAAATCACGCGGCTTCCAACTCCATGCCTTCCCTTCACACCCGCCGCCCGCCTCCCACCTCCCGCCTCCCGCAACAACCGGTTCCCGCGTCCTTTGGGCCACGCCCGCAATGATGGTATCTTGAGAGCGCCGCAGTTCGCGAAGCGCCGCTAATCGCTCTCACTTTCGTTGCCAATGTCCATGAACCGCCTGCAGGCTCTGCACGATGCCGGACAATCCATCTGGCTTGATTTCATCGATCGCACAATGCTCTTCAACGGCGATCTCGAACGCCGGATCCGCGACGACAACCTCACGGGCATGACGTCCAACCCCACCATTTTCGAGAAAGCCCTGGCGGAGGGAACCGAGTACGACGCGCAGCTTGCCGGCGCCTTGGCTGGTGTGACTCCCTGGCAGCTGTTCGAGCTGATCGCGACTGATGATGTGCGAACGGCCTGCGATCACTTTGCGGCGGTTTACGAGACCACAAGAGGGCAGGACGGCTTCGTTTCCATCGAGGTGTCACCGGCCTCCGCCGATGATACGAACAAAACAGTCGCGGAAGCTGAGCGGCTCTGGCGCGTAGTGGATCGTCCGAATGTCATGATCAAGGTGCCCGGAACCAGGGCTGGCGCTCTCGCGGCGCGCCAGTTGATCGCCGCAGGCATAAATGTGAACATCACTCTGCTTTTCTCTCTCGACGCACATCGCTCGGTAATCGAAGCGTATCAGAGCGGTCTCGAGGATCGGTTGGCTCGCGGCGAACCCGTCGACCACATCGCATCGGTGGCCAGTTTCTTCGTTAGCCGCGTTGACACCGAGGTCGACAAGCGCCTCGATGCCGCGATAGCAAAGGGCAAACCGGAGGAGGCCGGCCGACTTCGCTCGTTGAGGGGGACGGTCGCCATTGCGAATGCGAAGCTGGCTTACGCGCTCTTTCGCGAGCAGTTTTCAGGTGACCGATGGGAAGTCCTTGCGCGCGCGGGAGCGCAGGTTCAGCGTCCTCTCTGGGCCAGTACCAGCACCAAGAACCCGGAATATCGCGATGTGATGTACGTCGAGCAGCTCATTGGTGCGGATACGGTGAACACGATGACTCCCGCAACCATCGACGCGTTTCGCGACCATGGTGACGTCACGCTCACAGCCGGCGAAGACGTCGAGAGCGCCAGAGGCGTAATCTCTGATCTGGAGTCGATTGGAATATCTCTTGACGGCGTGACTGACAAGCTTCTGGTGGAGGGCTTGGCAAGCTTCACGAAATCCTTTGATTCGCTCCTCAAGGGTCTCGACGGGAAAGTGCGCTCACTCCGCAGCGAAATGGCTGGGCGTGCCGGATAAACCCGCAACCGGCGCGCATGTGGCTGGTCAGCCATTCGCGCGCACCAAGATCGTTTGCACTCTGGGTCCATCCTCCTCCGCGCCGGAAACGGTTCGAGAGCTCATTCGCGCGGGCCTAAACGTCGCACGAATAAATTTTTCTCACGGCACTCACGAAGAGCACGCGGTATCAATCTCGGGCGTCCGAAAGCTGGCGGCCGAGCTTGAGCGGCCGGTAGCGGTACTCGCGGATCTTCAAGGTCCGAGAATACGCATCGGCACTCTTGCGGATCCCGTTTCGCTGCTGGAGGACATGCAGCTCGTGCTGGCTCCGGAGGATGAAGCGAGCGGCGACGAGGTGCCAATCACTTACGATTTGCTCGCCCGCGACGTGCGGAGAGGCGACCGCATACTCGTGGACGACGGTCTGATCGAGCTTCTTGTTACAGATGTCGATGCCTCGCGCGTGCAAGTGCGCGTCATACACGGCGGCTCTCTGCGTAGTCACAAGGGGATAAACCTTCCGGGTGTCATCGTTTCCGCGCCCTCTCTTACGGAAAAGGATCGCGCCGATATCGAGTTCGCGATTGCGCAGGGAATAGACTATCTCGCGCTCAGCTTCGTCCGGCGCGCGGAGGACATCCAGGAGCTGCGGGCGCTCCTCCCGAAGCATATGCTGATCGTAGCCAAGATCGAAAAGGACACCGCTCTTCAGAATATCGAGAGCATCCTTCGTGTAGCCGATGCCGTCATGGTTGCGCGTGGAGACCTCGGTGTCGAGCTCCCCTACGAGGAGGTTCCCATCGCGCAGAAGCGCATCATCGCTCTCGCAAACGCCCTGGGGCGCCCGGTCATCACTGCAACGCAGATGCTGGAGTCCATGGTCACCAATCCGCGGCCGACGCGGGCGGAAGCGAGCGATGTAGCGAATGCAATCATAGATGGAACCGACGCCGTGATGCTTTCCGCTGAAACGGCGGCGGGAGCGCATCCCGTGCTGGCCGTAGGCGCGATGCGGCGCATCATTCTCGAGATCGAACGACACCCTCCGCCAAGGGAGCGTCGGGCGCAGCTCGCAGTGCGTCCGCGAGATGGAACGGTATCTACCGAAGAGGCCATTGGCGCTGCGACAACCGCTGCCGTTCGAATGCTCGGCGCTCCGGCTGTCATCGTCTTCACCAAGAGCGGATTCTCAGCGCGCATCGTCTCTTCGCACCGGCCGGAAGTGCCCATCATAGCGCTTACCGATGAGGAGCGAACCTTTCACCAGATGGCGCTCGTGTGGGGAGTCATTCCCGAGTTGGTTCCTCGCCTCGAGCAGCGCAGCTACGATTCCATGGTGAAGTACGGGATCGCCGCCGTAGTGTACCATGGCCTCGCGAACACGGGCGACCGGGTGGTCGTGACCGCCGGCGTGCCCTTCGACGTGCCAGGTACAACGAACTTCCTGAAAGTCGAGATCGTTTGAAGCTCACGTTTCTGGGAACCGGCACGAGCTTCGGAGTGCCTCAAATAGGATGCGGCTGCGACGTTTGCCGCTCTCCCGATCCCAGGGACAAGCGCACACGAGTCGGAGCCGTAGTGGAGACGAGCGGCGGAACGCGTCTCCTCCTGGATACGCCGCCGGAGCTGCGACTGCAGCTCATTGCGTGCGGAATCGAGACCGTCGACGCTGTGTTCTTTACGCACGCGCATGCAGACCATATTCACGGAATAGACGACCTTCGCGCGGTGACCGTTCGGCGTGCCGGACCGCTCCCCATGTACGGCTCCGAAGGCACTCTTCAGCACCTGGCGCAACGGTTTCCCTACATCTTCGATGGATCGATGCGACCGCTGCCCGGAACTTCTAAACCTGAGGGAGACGCGCGCATCATTCGGGACGACGAATCAGTTACAATAGGCGATGCTACCATCACCGCGATTGCGGTACCGCATGGTCCGTTCAACGTGTTCGCGTATCGGATAGGTCCCCTGGCATACGTCACCGATGCGAAATCGATTCCCGATTCGGCGGCCGAATCCTTGCGCGGCGCCCGGGTGCTTGTGATCAACGCGCTCTGGCGTGGTGAGCATCCGACGCATCTGAGTATTTCGGAGGCTATCAAGGTGGCTGGACGAATTGGCGCGGACCGCACATTCCTCACGCATCTTACGCACGATAATCGTCATGCGGACCTCGAGGCCGAGTTACCACGAGGTATTTCTCCCGCATTCGACGGACTCACCGTTCGCATCGACTGACATGACGATCCGTATTGACTACACCAACATGATGTCGGGCGCGGTACGAGACGGACTCACCCCTGAGGTATGGTCAGGGGCCGCCGATGCATTCGGACGTGCGCGCAGCGTCTTTGCCGAAAGACGGGCGCGGGGGGAGCTCGGTTTTATCGATCTTGCGCTTGATAGCCACGGTATCGGCGATCTGCTCAGCTTCGCAGATGGTACAGGCCAGGCTTTCAGCGATGTGGTTGTTCTGGGGATTGGCGGCTCCGCACTTGGTCCCATTGCTCTCAGAAGCGCTCTACGATCCACAAGCTGGAACGCGCTCGATGATGAAGCGCGAGAGTACTACCCGCGCTT
>Ga0136617_10002986_pt1 | contig 15100 bp, 15 predicted proteins | sample AntDrymUQ3222106_2_FD_129672 | JGI IMG/M metagenome (GOLD analysis project Ga0136617, IMG submission 129672) | Polar desert sand microbial communities from Dry Valleys, Antarctica - metaG UQ322 (21.06) | ecosystem: Environmental > Terrestrial > Soil > Desert | place: Antarctica: Dry Valley... | reverse complement strand
TGAAAAGCCTAAAACTCTACATCAATTCGTTCCGCGAAATAAAAGTTTTTCACGAACACGTCATCAATATAATTTTGGAAGATTTCGTCAAGGCTTGCGACCCTTTGCAGGTTGAGCTTGAAGGCGATTTTCACGTTCGCGGAAATATCAAAACGGTCGTTCGAGCGAGATATGAAAAAAGTGAAAAGTGAAAAACTAAAAGTGAATAATTCTAATTTTTTATTATTCACTTTTAGTTTTTCACTTTTCACTCTTAAACGCTTGCCGTCATTACCGTCGGCTGAGTGTCGAGATGTTTGTCACAGGCGTTTCCGACGAGTTCGGTGATTTTGACTTCGATTTTGTTTTCCTGCGCGAGTCCCGCGTTGGTTACTTCGGAGACGATTAAAAATCTGGCTTTTTCCATCAAAGTCTGTTCGCGGAACGAAAGTTTTTTTTCGTGGCTCAGAAACGTCAGTTTTTTCAAAACGTCCACCGCTTTAAAAACGTCGCCCGATTGAAGTTTTTCGCCGTAATCTTTGGAACGAACCTTCCAATCGTCGGAAACATTTTCAAAATCCGCGCCCAGTTGGTTTATCAAACTTTTATATTCTTTCGAACAGATAACCGGACGAATTCCGACGGCTTCGGCATTCGCCATCGGGACAAAAATCGTCGAATTATCTCTCAGGATACGCAGCGCGTAAAATTTCATCACGTTGTCGCCGATTCTCTTCTCTTCGACGTGTTCAACTACGCAAACGCCTTGACTTGGATAGGAAATCTTTTGTCCGATAGTGAGTTTCATAATAATTTTCTCCTTGGATTGATGAGCAGCGAGCCAGCCGAAACCAATCCGCCATTTGAACTAAACTTTTTGAGGTTTAAGTATTATAGCATACAGTTGAGCCACTTGTGAAGAAAATTTTGGAAGCGGGTGAACTGCGGGCGCGGACAATAAAATCGGATTTTCTAACAGATTTTTCAACTGTGAAAAATGTTAATTATTGTCAGGCAATTCGACGGAAAAAACCGAACCTTTACCGGGGGCGGAAGTTACGGAAACCTCGCCGCCGTGAAGCCGCGCGAGGTGTTTAACGATTGCCAGTCCCAAACCCGTTCCGCCGATTTCACGCGAGCGGGCGCGGTCTGTGCGGTAAAAGCGTTCAAAGATGCGCTGCAAGTGTTCGCTTGAGATTCCCTCGCCGGTGTCCGAAACGGAAATTACGTCTTTGGCATCGCTTTGCAGATGGCTGACGGTTACGCTTCCGCCTTCGGCATTAAATTTGACGGCATTATCAATCAAATTCGTCAGCATTTGTTCGAGTCTGACGACATCAGCAAAAACAAATGTGGTTTTGGAAACTTTATTCGCCAATTTAATCCGGCGTTCTCTGGCTTTGGTTGATAGGTTGGTGAAAACCTCTTCGACCAGCGAGCAAAGATTTACTTTTTTTAATTCAAGCGTGATTTTGCCCGATTCGATTGATGAAAGCTCCAAAATATCATCAATCAGGCGATGCATTCGCTGGGCGTTTTTGCGAATAACGGCTAAAAAATGCTGATTATTTTCCTCATCATCAATCGCGCCGTCTTCCAGAGTTTCGACAAAAGCCAAAATCGAAGTCAAAGGCGTGCGAAGCTCGTGAGAGATGTTTGACAGAAATTCCTGGCGCACTGTTTCGAGACGTTCAATCTGCGTGATGTCGTAAAAAACGCCGATTGCGCCTTTCGTTTTATCAAGCTGAATCGGCGCGATATGCACGTCGTATTTGCGGTTTTCAACGTTCGGAACTTCCAGTTCGAGGTCGGATGAATTGTCTTCTTCGAGGGCTTTGCGAAACGCTTCGTGCAAGGACAAATCGCGGATGACTTCGCTCAGACGTTTGTCATCCAACGCTCCGTTTTGGCGGGCAAAAGCGTTGTAGGCAGCTCGGTTGGAAGATAAAATGCGCGTGTCTGCGCCGATGACAATCACGCTTTCGCGCATCGTTTCGAGAATCTTGTTCAAAATCGGACGTGAAAGATTTTCGCCCGCTTTTTTGTTCGCAAACCAATTATCCAAGAAACTCATAAACTCGTTTAGGATTCAGGATTCAGGATTTAGGATTTAGGATTCAAGATTATAAGATTGCAATTTTGAATCCTAAATCCTAAATCCTGAATCCTGAATCCTGAATCCTAAATCCTAAATCTTATTTCAGTTCGATAAAGCGGTAGCCGACACCGACGACCGTTTCGATGCAGGTGCCGCAGTCGCCCAACTTCTGGCGCAGGCGGCGAATATGAACGTCGAGCGTGCGCGTGTCGCCGAAATAGCTGTAACCCCAAACGTTATCGAGCAGATTCTGACGGGTTGCGACTCGTCCCGCGCTTTTTATCAGATAGGTCAACAGAGCGAATTCCTTGCGCGTCAGCTTCACGTCCGCGCCCTGGCACAAAACGCGCATATCGGCAAAATCAATCGCCAGCCGCGCGTCTTCGTATCGCTCAATCGTTTCCTTTTCGACACGCCGCAAAACCGCGCGAACACGCGCGACGACTTCTTTGACTGAGAAAGGTTTGACGATGTAATCGTCCGCGCCGAGTTCGAGTCCGGCGATTTTATCAATCTCGGCGGCTTTTGCCGTCAGCATAATTATCGGCGTTTTTTCCGTCAGGGGTTCGCGCCGAAGCCGGCGGCAAAGTTCCATTCCGCTCATTCCGGGCAGCATCAAATCGAGAATTATCAGCGACGGCGGATTTTTTTCGTCGAGCGCGAGCCGCAAGCCTTTCTCGCCCGATTCGGCGAGCGAGGTGCGAAAGCCTTCGCGCTTAAAATTATATTGCAGACTTTCGGCAATATCTGCGTCGTCTTCGATTATTAAAATTTCCTGCAACATAGGATTCAAAATTCAAGATTCAGGATTTAAGATTCAGGATTTGGAATTCGGGATTTAAGATTTTAATTTTGAATCCTGAATCCTGAATTTACTGGTGTTTGATAAAAACGGCTTCCTTCATATAAACGATGAGTTCGCAGATGTCTTTGACGTAATCGCCGATTCTTTCCAGGTTTTTCGCCGCGAACAGAAGTCGTGCCAGGCGAGTTGATTTCGCCGCGTCCTGCGACATCGTTTCCATCAGACTCGTAACCAGCAAATCGTAGATTTTATCAACCTCTTCATCCTTTCCGATAAGCTGTCTGGCTTTGTCCGCGTCGTTGGTCGTAAAAGCGTCGAGTGCCGATTGCAGCATCTCAAGGGCGCGTTCCGCCATTTCGTTGAGTTCGCCGTAATTTTTCAATTCCGGTTCGTCGTTTAATTCGAGCGCGGTTCGCGCAATGCTTGAAGCGTGGTCGGCGATGCGTTCCAAAATCGGCGTAATCTTGAAAATCGTAATAACCATCCGAAGCTCGCGGGCGACCGGACGACGCAGAGTTAAAACTTCCACGCTCAAGCGGTCAATTTCAAGTTCGAGAAGGTCAATTACGCGATCATTTTCGATAACCTGATTGGCAACATCGCTGTCTCTCCGCTCAAGCGCGTGCATCGCACGCCGCAAAGCAAGTTCGACTTCGCCGCCCATCAGCAACAATCTATCGCGCAGGATGTTCAGTTCGCGCTCCAAAAGTATTCTCTGCTCCATTAACTAAAAATGTAGAACAAATTGCCCGATTATAAAAGCGCGAAGCTGAAAGTAATTGCCAGAATAGTTGAAGGGTTTGAACGTGAGATGAACGGAATGTTAAAAAGAAGTTAAATTGTTAACGGAAAACGGGAAGTAATGGAAAACTGAAAATGGAAAACTGAAAATGATATTCTGTAAAAAGCGTTTAATATTTATTACGATTCACGATTTTTACTTACTAATTTGCCTTCTTCATTTTCCATTTTCCATTTTCAGTTTTCCGTTTATCATCATTTGTTCCATTTCGTGCCGCGCTTCTTCGCGCACGGCTTCGTCGTCGTCGTCTTCAAAGACTTCGATGAGCGCAAACGGCGCGCCCGTCAGACGGCGCAGTTCCCAAGCCTCGCGCCCGATTCCCGAACCGCGTGAGAACCACGCCGCGTCAATTTCGGCGGAAACAATCGGCGTTTCGCCAAACAAAGTCACGAGCATATTTGCCAAACTTTCTCGCGTCGGCGGACAAAGCAAAACACGGCGTAAAGTCCAGCCGTGTTTTCTATATTGCGCCAAGATTTCTTGAATCTGCGGTGCGCCAATCATTTTTTGTTTGCTTTTGCCGGTGCGTTATTCGTGTTCTCAATCGGAACTTCAACCGTTTCGACTTTACCGTTTTTGCCTCTCGGCAACTTGGCGTTTGTGTTCGTGTTCGTTTCAGGTGGATTTACAAAATCACCCATCGGACTGTTCGCTTCCATTTCGAGCTGCGCCTGTCCTTTGCCCGGCGATTTGTAATCTCCTTTGAAAGAATCGCCGACGGCAAGTTTCCAGCCTCCGTCTTCCAAAACGAACGGCAAATCTTCCCAGCGATTGTCCTTTTGATTAAAAACTTCGACCGCGCCGAATTTCCCGTTGACCCGCTCGTCGCGGACTTCGGGCAATTTGTCGGCAAAGGTCGTCGCCGTCAATCCGTTTTCAAACATTTTTTCGAGCGATTGGTTCTGCTGCTCGGCGGCAAATCCGGCGAAAGTCATCGTGTTATTCGACATAACCTGCTTGATTTTTTCCGTCTTTTTGGCTTTGACCGCCGCATAAAGAAACCTGTAGGCATCGCTCGGCGTTTGCGCTTTGACCACTTCCTGACTTTCCTGTGTCTCTGCCTGGTCGCACGAAAAACTCAAAAATGCGAAAGCCAAAACAAAACTCAACCCGACGATTTTTTGAAAAACTCTAGACTTCATAATTTTTTACCCAATATAATTTTTGAGTATAAATAGTGTTTCGGTAAAAGTAAATTTGGTTGGTGAAAAACGAAAGACTTTATTTCCAGGACATAACAAAGGCGTAATTAATGTTTGACCGAAACTGGTCGTTCAGCCAGGGATATTCGCGCCGCAGAAAATCGTGAAGAACGGGCAGAGCTGAATCAATCGTCGCCGCGCGCCAATCAACCGGAACATTCAAGGCGTTTTTATAAATCGCTCCGACCCGCGCGGCAATCTCTTCGCCGTAACAATCGGCGATTTTCCGCTCCGCGTCTTTTGATAAAGACGATTCCAAAAATCTCTCGAAAGCCGCGTTGATTTTAGCCTGCTCGTCAGTCATAAACATCAAATCCTGCGGCGCTGCCGAAAGATATAAAAGTCTTGAGCGCCGAACCGATAAATCAGTTCGGCGCTCAAGACTTTATGGATTTAATGCTTTTGATTTTGCCGCTACTGCTGGCTTATCTGTCCGCCGCCTGCGGGGATTGCGTTTCCGGCATTGTTGCCTGAAATGCTATTGTTCCCGAAGGAGAAAATACCGGCTCCCGTCAGACCTGTACTGTTTCCGCTAACGGTTACATTGGAAATACGAACAATAGGAGTGCCGCCGAAAGCTGTAGATGCGTTAATGCCCATCCCGTTATTTTGGATTACGGTATTTTCGACATTAACCTCGACTTGACCGTTAAATTCCTGCGCGGAAATTCCATTGCCGGTGTTGCCGGAAATGACCGAGTTTCTGATAAGTATGTTAGCTCCGGCAAATACCTGCAAACCGTCGCCTTTGGTTTCCAAACGCACGTTGGTCAGCGCGGCATTAACCGTCGCTCCGGTAGCCGGGTTGATTTTAATGCCCGATACCAGATTATCTCTAATCGTGGTATTTGCTACAAAGAGATTGTTAGTGCCGGCGGTTCCGCGAACATCCACGATTCCGTGACCGTTACCGATACCGCTGGTTGATAGAAAACCGAAAATCGCGCAATCTTCTATAATCACGGTTTTCGCGCTTATAATGTTAACGCCGATGAGTCCCGTTCCGGCGCCGTTTATCGAGAGTCCGCGTAAGGTTACAACGTCGTTTGCGCCCGCGTTGATTGTAAAGCCGTTAGTATTTGAGGCAAGCACGCTAGCCATCGCGCTCGTGCCGTCAATCGTGATGCTCTTTGTAATCGTCAGCGAGCCGAATCCGCCTTCGTCGAGAGCGTCAATTTCACCGCCGACGGCAGTTTTGGAAAACGCTCCGGCAAACGTCTTGCATGGTGCTGTGCGGCTGCACGGATTAACATCGTCGCCAACGCCGGAAACCCACGTTCTGGTCGCCTGCGCTTGGGCAAATACAGCGGACACGAGCAAAAACACGGTTGCAGCCAAAATATTTCTGAAAAAGTTAAAACGCTTGTTCATCTAAAATCTCCTTTGGTTTTTACTGCTTGCAATTTTGAGGGGCGTAAAAAGTCTACCCCAAAAAGCCGGAATGTCAAGCAAGAAATTCAAGTTTTAACGCCTCAAACCAAACAACTCGTTAGTTGATAAAATCCCGCTTGTTTTCTTTATATTATTGTTTGCCCGTCGTTGTTTGAGTTTCAAAGTCTGGAAGAAGACGCGCCCGTGATGACTAAAGTCAACCTTTACTTTTTATCTCAGCCACCGCCGCGGCAATGGTGGTCGGGTCGACGGGTTTGGCGATGTGAATTTGATAGCCGGATGAAAGTGATTTGAGGCGGTCTTTTTCGCTGACGTAAGCAGTTAGTGCCGCTGCAGGAATGCCACCGCCTTGTTCGGGCGGCAGGGCGCGGATTTTGCCGATGAGCGCGTAGCCGTCTTCGGCGGGCATTCCGAGGTCGGAGATTAAAACGTCGGGCTTCCATTCGTGAAAAACTTCGAGCGCGTCGGCGGTCGAGACGGCGATGCGGACTTGCGCGCCGTATTGTTTCAGCACGACGCGCAGAACTTCGAGCGTATCGGTATCGTCGTCAACGATTAACACGCGCAAACCTCTGATGTCCATCGCGTCAATCAAAACTTCTTTCGAGACGGCGGTTTCGGCGGCGAAACTGCTTGTCGGTATGATTAAATCATCGCCCTTTTCCGAGAGCGGCAAGCGCACGATGAACGTCGCGCCGCATCCCGCGCCCGTGCTTTGTGCCGTAACCATTCCGCCGTGCAACTCCACCAAATGACGCACGATTGAGAGTCCGAGTCCAAGCCCGCCCTGCGCTCTGGTCATTGACGAATCGCTCTGCCGGAAGCGTTCAAAGGCAAAGGGCAGAAAATGTTCGTCAATGCCCGCGCCGTTGTCGCTGACCTTTATTTCGGCGTGTGAACCAACTTGCTCAAGGCTAATTTCAACTCGTCCGTTTTCAGGCGTGAACTTGATGGCGTTGGAAATCAGATTCCAGACGACTTGCCGCAGACGGTTGGAGTCGCCGACGATTGAGCCTTCGATGTCGTTGTCGAGCGCGACGCTCAAAGTGATGGATTTGGCAATCGCCGCCGGACGCAGAGTTTCGACGGCTTCACCGATGAGCAAGTCAATTTCGACGGGATGTGAATCAATGTGCAGTTTGCCGGTGATAATGCGCGAAACGTCTAAAATATCGTTGACGATTGCGGCTTGCGCCCGCGCGTTGCGCTCGATGATGCCGAGCGCGTTGCGAACGGTCGCTTCTTCCAATTTGCCTTTGTTGAGCATCGCCGACCAGCCGAGAATCGCGCTCAAAGGCGAGCGCAGTTCGTGCGAAACGGTGGCGAGAAAATCGTCCTTCAGACGGCTGGCAGTTTCGGCTTCCGCTCGCGCCGCCTGCTCGCTTTTCAGCAACTGTTCGCGCTCGCGTTCCGCTTGCCGACGCTGACTGACATCGTGAAAAACAATAACAACGCCGACAATCTCGCCGTTCGTATCTTTGATCGGCGAGCCGCTGTTTTCAATCGGGATTTTTCCGCCGTCTCTGGCAACTAGAGCGGTATGATTGGCAAGCCCAACGGCGAGACCCTTGCGTTTGATTGAAAAAAACGGATTCTCAACCGTTTCGTTTGTCTCTTCGCCGACGATACAAAACACTTCTTCGAGCGGTTTGCCGACGGCTTCCGTCGCCGTCCAGCCGGTTAATGCTTCGGCAGTCGGGTTTATAAAATTGATTTTGCCGTCGGTGTCGGTGGCAATCACCGCGTCGCCGATACTCGAAAGCGTTACCTGCAAAAGTTCGCGCTGCCGCCGCAGCCGGTTTTCGGCATTGCGGCGCGAACTGGCGAATAACACGACGCTGACAAAAAGAACCATTCGGTTGAGAGTGATAAAAGCGGATTTCGGCGAAACCGAGTAATAAAGAATCATCGCTTCAAAAGCGACGGCGATTAACAGTCCGGGACCTCTGCCCAAATACCAGGCGGTCGCAATCATCAGCACGATGACCAGCGAAGTCAAATCCAAACTAAACGAAAGATATTGCTTGGCGGCGGTGGAAATCAGCAGAATCAACCCAAACACAACGAGCGGCAAGATGTAACGCCAGGCGATTGATATTATTTTTCTTGCCGTTGTCATCAAGTAGGTATCTTACATTAATTTTCGGTCAGCAATCCAGAAAATAATTGAAATGCAATTTCTCAAAACAATTTGATTTAATCTAAGTAGCGATTGGCAAAATTACAAAACATTTCACTGCCAAGACGTAGAGAGAAATCGCATAATTTCGCTTTAAATTAATTTAAAGAATCCTGCTTTTTCTCGTCATTTAAATTTATGGGAGCGTCAAGTTTCGGCGCGATCTCCTCCAGACTTTACTAGGTAACTGTGTAAGGTAGTATTTGAGAACAATTCTGAACGAGAAGTTTACAATGTAAAATAAATTGCATTTTAGGAGTCTGGATGTATAAATACTAAATTTCCCTCTTCTTTGAGAGCGTTGAGAATTTCGTTTTCAACTGATTTTTCATTTCCATCTTCATCTAATTCAAATGCCTTAAAAGCAATATGTGAAAGACCGTCTGATGTAAAAATCTGTCCGTCTGTAATTTTCGTTCTTTGGTGTTCAAAATGATCTATTTTTCTTTTGACGGTATATATAAATTCTAGATTTTTACTGATGACCGTAATATAAACATCGTTTCTCCATTCACGTTCTTTTTTGACTTTGAAACAAATTATATTCTCTGGAATGGTTAAACTCCGCGGCATAATTATTTCACCCAAAAACAATTCACTTTGCTTCAAGAATTTTATTGTTTGTTCATTTACAAAATTTTTGAGTTCCTCATTGTCTCTCTCAGCAGTCAAATTAATACTGTTCCCGCTAACAAAATTAAATTGCTCCATATAAGCTAATTGAGGATAAGGAATTTTGTATTTGGAGAAAATACCTTTCAAGTCAGAATCTTTAAAGTGCGTTACAAATTTGGTGTCATTAGTGAGAATGTAAACATTATCATTCGTAATTTGAGGAAAGGGCAGAACTGACGAAACGAGAACTAAACTGTCTTGATTAGCTAGTTTTGAATTTAAACATACATCAAAAGTTGGATTCAGTTGGTCTTTGTGTAAGTCACTATATTCATAGTCAATAGAGAATTCTTCAAAAAGCCTTTCTATTTCATTATTTATGTTTTTTTGAATTTCTTCCGCTAAATCAGCAAAAGGTGCGTGAGGTGAATTGAATTCATCTACGTATTTGATTAGGGAACTGAAATTTATTTTTCCTTCTGGATTTTTTGGAGATTTCTCAGCCGCAATTCTAAGGTAATGTTCCCTTTTTCTAACTCCAACAAACTCGAAAATAACATATTTTGAACTGACAACTTGTATGAACGGAGAAGCAATTAAAAGTTGAATTAGTTTATTTAGACTTTCATAAGTATGGTCAATAAGATAGACCAAAATGTTAGTATCACAGAAAACTTTTATGACAAAATTACCGTGTATGGGATTATCGCTCCAACTTTTCATAACTGGATTTTAGTTGTTTTGAGATGAGATTTCTTCGTTTGGAAAATGCTTTTCTACAAACTGCGGGTCAATTGATTCACCTGTTCCTGAAGCCTTTTCAACCATAAGAAAGCAATTTTTCAAGAAACGTCTGGTATTTCCGTCAGTTAAATCATTCAACATTTTAATACCCTCTGACGTGAACGGTTTGAAATCCTCTGATTTTTTATCTTTGGCTAAATTGAGGTAGTTTTTTACTATCCTTTCAGCTTGTTTTGTGTTCAATTTTTGGAGAATAATCCGACTATTTGTTATTCTATCGGCAAGCGGCGGAGAAATTTTTCCCAACTGTTTCAGAGATTCCGAAGTCATAGAGAAAAAAAGCGACCATTCTCTATGTTCATCAAGAAGTGTTCGTAAATTATAAACATAGTTGTCAATTTGCGCCTTAGTTAAGCGTCCTCTTGTGACATCTTCAAACTCATCAACCAATATGAAAAAGTCAGTAAATCCTTGCTCTTTGATAAGTTGAACAATATAGCGAATTATCTCGGCTTCTTTCTTGTCAAGTTGTTTGATACTTCCCGTTGATAATGCTTCCCAAGTTTTATTAACTCCAAAATCGCTGGATATTAATTCATAAAAATACTCTGCTATTGTTGAATTGCCAGTGTCTTTTTCAAAAATTTCAAGGAGAATTTTTCTAAAAGTTTCATCAAAATCTTTTCTTTCGCTGGGCTTACTTATGTAATTTGTAAATGCGTCTAAAAACTTTTTATATGAAACTGTATTATTTTCTGAGTAAGGATTAGAATCCGTTCCAGAAAACGCAAGAGAGCCTTGCCGCTCAAATCTTTTAAGAGTGTTTCTATAACCCTCTTTATCTTTAATTCGATTAATTACTTTTCCCCAAATAAACTTTTTAAAGTTTTCTTCACCGATTTGTGTAATTATCGAACCTATGAATTCCGAAAGCTTCACTCCGGGATTATCAATATAAATGACATAGGGATTCTTTCCGTTATTATGCTTAGTTGTCACTTGTCCCAAAAGTGATTTTACAAACATAAGAATTTGCGTTTTTCCTAAACCATAATCTCCCGTAATTGTTGCGCTAATAAATTTGTCTCTTGGGTCAAGCTGATTTTCTAAAAAGGCGTGTTTCAGATAATCTTGAATTTTCTGTAAAACGGTTTCGTCCACAGGAAGTAAACTTTGATTCAGCAAATCGCTGCTGTTGATATTGGCTGTGCCGGATCTCGGAAAGGGATTAAATTTTAACCCTAATTTATCGTAGTTGTTATTGTTCGTGTCCGAACTAAATATATTGTCTAAAATTTCTGATTTACTGTTCATTTTCTTATAATTAGGTGCGAGATATATGCGTCATTGTATATAGGAAACAAAATTTTATCGTTTTCACTTATCTTACCTTTTTTAATAAAAATTTCAGAAGTTCTTTCAAGACTAAAAACTTCTCTATATTTTTTATATTGCTCAATAATAAATTCTTGAACCCGTTCAACTCTAACTCGGTATTTGAGTGCAATATCCAAAACAAGAAAAGGCAAGTAGATATAAGAATGGTTGTAATTACTATTCAAATAATCTAAAAGGTCTAACTCAGGAAAAATTTCGTTTACTACATAGCAGCAGCCAATACTTTTATCTTTGTTGATTGAGGTTCTTATTAATGGAAATCTAAAACTAAATTTCTCGATTATATTCAGATTCTTACCCCAGGTAATAAACACATCCCAAAATCGAGATAATTTCCCGTCAGATTCGTCAATATAGTAAATGCGGCTATTTTCTTCTAATTCATAAATAAAGTTATCAGTGAAACGATTTTCTTTGCCAGATTTACTGGAAAAAAAATATATTGGTTTTGATTCTTTGTATATTCTTTCAGGCGTAAGCCCTACTACGAAACTCACATCTGGGTTAATAGGTGGTCTTATCAACCAAGAAAAAAATTCTTTAAATCTAAAATAGCCAAAGTAAATTTGTTTTAGAGTTTCAATGTCGCTTTGTGACAAAGGCTGACCTATTTCGCGTCCAACAAAAATTTCCTTTGTAACTTCGTATTTCTCATTTATCAGCGAGAGGTTTTTGAAAGCATTAAGGTATTCAAGAATACGTCTTTCTTTCCAAGGCGATTTAACAAAAGGTAAATTTACTGACAAGCAAAACTTTGTAAATTCTTTCTTAAAGTTTCTTGGAAACTTTCCAAATTTGAACTTACTCAATGCAAGATATACATCTCGAAATTCAGTAAAATAATATACGTTTGAAAAACTCCATTTTTTATCGCTATGTCTTATTTCACTAGCTGCCATTCCTTCATCTATAAATGCAATTTTAGAACGTGTTGAGTTTATAAGATTTATGACATCTTTCATTTTAATACCAATACATTTTCTGAAAGCTCTATTGAATGACGATACCTAAGAGATTTCCATTTTGTGCCTCTTGTTCTTATTTTGTGAATTTCAAAGTTTTTGAACCCACAGTTTAATGAGATTTCACCTAGTATCTTGGTAGTGGGAATATAAATTCCATAAGGAGCAGAATCGCCTAAAATCAAAAAGGCTTTGCCAGTTTTCTTAACTACTCTTCTTATCTCTTGTAAGACATTATACATATCTCTGAAATAATACAGAGTTAAAATATGGAAGCTCTTTTTGCCCGCTCTCAATTTGCTAATTTCTTCTATTTTACTTGATGTGTGAATTAAGTTTTCAGCAATTTTTTTATTGTTGTTGTAAAATTGAGATTTTTTATAATCCGCCAGATCGAAACTTGATTCCGAGTAGTGAGTTGTAGCTCCCGTAACTAATTTGTGCCTGACTTTTTTAGTAATGTCATTCCAACTATCGGTATATTCAAAAAAATGAGTATGAACTTTTGATACCTCACCATAATCTAGATTATTTAAATACGGTGGTGAAGTAATACAAGTTGAACATTCACCATCATTAATTTCATTATTTTTTATTCTAGAGTCGTGCAGGAACACTTTGGAAATTTTTTTATAAGTGTAAAACTCTTCAGTATCTTTGAACATCTGTCTTGCAATACTCTCAAAAATTTCTAACGCTAAATTAGTTTTGAAAAGAGTTTTGCTTCGTGATATATAAGGCACAGCAATAGGATTGATTGATACTTTATGAAGCGTCTGGCTTAACGCAAGTTTAAAGAAAAGAGAATACTTATAGCTTGAAATTTGTGAAATTGAGTCCCGTATTAAATACAGCTTAGTTAAAGAATCTTTTTTATATAAGCCTTTCAGCAAAGAGTGAGTTCTCGACTGAAAATCAAAACTTAAATAGTTATCGTCTATATAATTCTTAATAAAATCTAAGTATTTCTCAAAATCTAACTTTTCTAGCTTCCAATTTAACTTAGCTCTTATGACATCATACATTAGTTTTTGCCCTTCATTTCCAATAGCAGAAACCCCAGCTTTTTGCGAAGAAACTAATGTCGTGCCGCAACCAGCAAACGGATCGAAAATTTTCGATATATTTTTATTAGATTTTAGATTTTCCTGATTAATAATTTCATCAACGAAAAGATGAGAAAAGCCCGCCGTAAATTTATACCAATTATGAATAGGGCTTTTGGCATTGTCTTTTGCTGAACCTATTTGTGAATGCAAGAAATTCATAGCAATTATTAATCCGTGTGTTTTCAGAATTACCGCTAAAAATTCTCACGATGGTAAAATCAATAAAATATCAAGTGGAAATTTATATTAAAACATAGCTATTATCAAGTTTTATTTAAGATTGTTTGTTCTCAACCTTTTAAGATATTTTCCAAGAAATCAAATTTTAATTAATAAATTCCTGTTTTTTCTCGTCAACCAAATTTACGGGAGCCTCAAATTTGGGCGCGTCTTCTTCCAGACTCCAAACAGCGCGGGCAAGCATTCCATTCGGTTAATGAATTGATAGCTTACATTCTTCTATTTCTTCCCGGAGTGTAACCGACCTACAGATTCGTGTCGGCGCATTTTTCGATGATAAAGTCTTTTCGATGATGCTGAACGATGCTATTTTGAAAATTTTACTTCCCGGTAAATTTCGTCAAGTGAAATTTCGCAGTTGATCGACTCTAAGACAAGTTTATCGGCTTTTTCCGTCAGCAGATACACTTTCCATTCTTTTTCGTTAATCTTTATAAAATGTTCGATACGCATTGTGTCCTGTTCGATTAATACATAATCGGTTAAATCTTCGAGCGACATATACGAATCGAGTTTTTCGTTGCGGTCTTTGAGTTTGGTTGATTTTGAAAGCACTTCGATGACAACTTTCGGATTGAGCAAAACGTCTTTTTTATTGTCTTCAAATTTTCTCTCGCCGCAAACGACAACTATATCAGGGTAATAATAATTTCCCTTCTTTGCTTTGACGCGCATATCGCTCGAAAACGGGCGACACTGTGAATTTTTAGTTATCGTCCATATTTCGCCGAATACATTTGAGGAAATTACGTTGTGGTTTTCGCTTGCTCCCGCCATCGCTACGACTCTGCCGTTGATAAACTCGCTTTTCTCAAACGCCTCGCGTTCAATGCGAAGATATTCTGCGTCGCTCAGCAATTCTTTTTTGTATGCGACATCGGTTTTACTCATAATCAGCATTTTAACCGACTTTTTACGGGCGAACAATAAATTTAGTTTTGAAAAAACTCGCGCTAATTCAGAAACTCAACATCGTCTTTCGGCAAACTCAAAGGCGCGTCAAATTTCGGCGCGTCTTCCTCCAAACTCCAAACCTCGAACAGCGCGGGCGGGCATTCCATCACGAAACGCGAAGGTTTTTGCAAAACTGTCTGGCGGTTGTAGTCGGTAATCATCAACGGATACGTCAGATAAAGTTCGTCTTTAGCACGGGTTAAGGCGACATACCACAAGCGACGTTCTTCCTCTCCGCTGTCAATTTCTTTTAATGAGCGTGGGCTTGGGAATTTGCCTTCCGCCGCCCAAATCAAAAAGACGACTTTCCATTCCAAACCTTTTGCCTGGTGAACCGAAGTTAAAGTCAAAAGCTCGTCTTCTTCGCCGCCTTCGACGACATCTTCGCCGACGATTGACTGCGGCGCGCCGAATCTTTCGGTTGAAATCAAAGCGAGTTCGGACAGAAAACTTTCCGTCGAAACGTATTTTGAAGCGTAGAGCGCAAGCTGTTTTAAGTCTTCGGTTCTGGCTTCGGCGTTTTCGTAAGTTTCCTGCAAATGCTGTTCGTAACCGTTTGCTAAAATCAGTTCGATTTGTTTGGCGGGATTGTTGCGATTTTCATCGGTCGTGAGCGTTTCC
>Ga0136617_10002985_pt1 | contig 15110 bp, 16 predicted proteins | sample AntDrymUQ3222106_2_FD_129672 | JGI IMG/M metagenome (GOLD analysis project Ga0136617, IMG submission 129672) | Polar desert sand microbial communities from Dry Valleys, Antarctica - metaG UQ322 (21.06) | ecosystem: Environmental > Terrestrial > Soil > Desert | place: Antarctica: Dry Valley... | reverse complement strand
CGGCTCTCAACCTGGACACGGCCGCGCGACTCCGGCCCGGCGGGTCGGTGGGCGTCGGTCACGCCATGACCGGAACAGCGGTCGGGAGCGGCGTCATCCGCTGGACGGATCATCTCGTGACCGGGATGACCGGCCGGGGGGCAAACGGGTCACCGCATGACCGGAACAACGGTCCGCGCGGCTCTCGACCGCCCTACCGGTCACCCCATGACCAGGACGGATAACGTCACCCCGGGACGGGCACGCCCAGCCGCTCGATGCGGATCGCGGTGGCCTTGAACTCGGCGGTGCCGGACTTGGGATCCGTGGCGTCGATCGTCAGCAGGTTCGTGGCCACGTCGTCCTGGAAGTGGAGGGTCATGAACGTGAGCCCGGGCCGGAGCGAGGCGTCGATTCGCACCGGCACTTCCACCCGGCCCCGCCGCGACACCACCCGGACGACCTCGCCCTCGGCCAGCCCGTAGCTCGCCAGGTCCTCCGGTGACATGTCCAGCGACTCGCCGCGTCGCATCGGGTTGGTGTAGCCGGCCGTCTGGACGCCGGTGTTGTAGGACTCGAGCCGCCGGCCGGTCGTCAGCCGGATCGGATAGTCGTCGTCAAGCCGGTCGACCGGCGGATCGTGGTCGACCGCCACGAACGGCACGCGGTTGCCCGGCACCGGGTCCTCCCACAGCCGGCTGTGCAGGAACAGCTCGCCGGGGTGCTCCTCGTCATAGCACGGCCACTGGATCCCGTCGAGCGCCTCGAGCCGGGCGTAGCTCATGCCGGCGTGGACCGGTGACAGCGAGCGGACCTCGTTCCAGACATCCTCGGCCGTCGTCCAGCCCCAGTCGTGGCCCATCCGGCGCGCCAGCTCCTGCACGATCCACAGGTCATCGCGCGCCTCGCCCGGCGGGTTGAGCGCCTTGCGCACGCGCTGCACCCGCCGCTCCGAGTTCGTGACCGTGCCCTCGCTCTCCGCCCACGACGCCGCGGCGGGGAACACGACGTCGGCGAGCTCGGCCGTCTTCGTCAGGAACATGTCCTGAACGACCATGAAGTCGCGGGTCTCGAGCAGGTGCCGCGCCCGCGTCTGGTCGGCCTCGGACTGGACGGGGTTCTCGCCGATCACGTACAGCGCCTGGAGCTCGCCGCGCTCCATCGCGTCGAACATGCCGGACAGGTGCCAGCCGCGCTTGGGCGGAACGTGGACCCCCCACGCGGCGTCGAACTTCGCGCGGGCCTCGTCGTACTCGACGTGCTGGAAGCCGGGCAGCCGATCCGGCAGCGCGCCCATGTCGCCACCGCCCTGGACGTTGTTCTGGCCACGGAGCGGGTTGACGCCACTCCCGTAGCGGCCGATGTGCCCGCACAGGATCGCCAGGTCGATCAGCGCCACGACGTTGTCGACCGCGTTGTGATGCTCGGTGATGCCCAGGGTCCAGAGGATCATCGCCCGACCGGCCTTGGCGAACGCGTGGGCGAGGTCGCGGATCGCGTCCGCTGGCACGCCGGTCTCGCGCTCGGCGTACTCGAGCGTGTACGACTCGACCTTGTCCCGGTAGGCCTCGAAGTCGGAGGTCGCCCGTTCGATGAACTCGCGGTGATGCAGTCCGGCGGCGATGATCTCGCGCCCGACTGCGTTGGCCAGCGCGATGTCGCTTCCGACATCGAGCCCCAGCCAGACATCGGCCCACTCGGCCGAGCTCGTGCGGCGCGGGTCGATCGCGTACAGCCGGGCGCCGTTGCGGACGCCGCGGAGGAGGTGATGGAAGAAGATCGGGTGCGTCTCCCGGGCGTTGCTGCCCCAGAGGACGATCACGTCCGTCTCTTCGATCTCACGATATGAATTCGTACCGCCACCGGCACCGAACACGGTCGCCAGACCGGCGACACTGGGGGCGTGTCAGGTGCGGTTGCAGCTGTCGATGTTGTTGCTGCCCAGCACGGCCCGCGAGAACTTCTGCGCCGCGAAATTGACCTCATTGGTCGCCTTCGAGCAGCTGAAGACTCCGAACGTCGTTGGTCCGTGCTGCTCCATCGCAGCGCGGAACCCGCCGACGGTGCGTTCGAACGCCTCGTCCCAGCTCGCCGGGCGCAGCGAGGCGCCCTTCGAGTCGCGGACGAGCGGCTGGGTCAGTCGAACGTAGGCCTTCGGCACGGATGCCTCCTGCGTGGACGACGACCGGTCGAGTGTAACGCCGGGCGTTGCTTCGCCCCCTGAGCCAGCGTGCCCAGACGTGGCCCCACCGCGTTCGCCCGTTCATGATCACGGGGTGAGCATTCCGTGGCCACCGAGCGGTCAACGGGCTCACACGCCGGCCCTGCGGCGCTGTCCACGCTCAGGCGGAGGCATGACCGGGTCGTCCGCAACCCCTTGCGACTCGGATCGCCGCCACTTGATCACGGGATGATCACGGACCGGCTCAACTGTTCGGCGGCGGCCCAAACGCCGCGTCCATGCGGGCTCGAAAGCTCGGCTCGTCCACCGCCGGATAGCGCGGCAGCTCCGGCACGATCGCTTCGTAGAGCTCCCATGCGCGCGCGCGTACGACCAGTCCTCGACCGAGCATGGCGGCGACGTCCGCGACGTCCGAGTCCACGCCGCGGCGAACCTTGGCCAGTGCCTGGGCGTAGAAGTCGAAGTGCCGGACCGTCAAGGTCCCCACCCGCGCAACGAGTGGCGACCGATCCTGCCAGCCGGGCAGCTCCGGGATGAAGTCGCGCGGCGAGGCGAACTCGACGCTGATCCCGAGCTCCGGCTTCAAGCGGGCGATCTCATCGCCGATCCAGCCGGTCGCCGAGTCCGGCTCGACGGCGAGGTCGATGTCTCGCGTACTCGGCCGCCAGCCGAGGAGCACCGCCGAGGCACCGCCCACGAGGTAGACCGTCGCTTCCGAGCTCGACCGGCGCCCGAGCCGTTCGTAGAACGCGCGCACCCGCGGAGCGTCAACGGGGGGGCGGATGGGGCCCCTCGCCGCGCGCCGTGCGAAGCGTGTCCAGCGTGTCGGCGAACGAGAGGATCCGCGACAGGAGTGCGTTGTAGCGTCCATGCGCGTCGTCGCCGACCTCGCGCTCGAGCATCTCCCATAGCAAGTCTTTCGGACTCGGCGGCAGCACCAATGGGATTTCGACTCCAGCCTCGCGGAGGCGGCGCGCGGCGATCGCCACGAGATAGCCGTCCTGCGTCGAGCGCCCGGCGGCCAGGTCGGCGAGCCCCGCGGCGACCGTGTCGTACGCGGGCAGATCGGCGGGGATGTCGGCCGGAAGGAGCGACGTCATCCACCCGAGCCTGGATCGGAGCGGCGATACCGTCAAGCGCGCCGTATCGTTGGCGCATGCCGACCCGCCGAGCCACCTCGTCCGCCGTCTACCACCTGCGCCTCATGCTGCGCGACATCGAGCCCCCGATCTGGCGGCTGATCGAGGTCCCAGCACAGATCACGCTGGTTCAGCTCCACGGCGTCATCCAGATCGTGATGGGCTGGCTCGACTACCACCTGCACGAGTTCCGGATCGGCGGCGTGCGATACGGCTCGCCCGACTCCCACCTCGATGACGACACGGTCGACGAACGCCGACGCCGCCTGGCCGATCTCGCGCCGACGGCCGACACCGTGTTCGAGTACGCCTACGACTTCGGCGACTCCTGGGAGGTCGAGGTCAGGGTCGAGGCGATCGAGGCCGCCGGACGCGGTGGTTACCCGAAGCTGCTGGACGGCGCCCGATCCGCGCCACCTGAGGACGTCGGCGGTACCCCCGGCTACGAGCACTTTCTGGAGGTGATCGCCGACCCGACGCACGAGGAGCACGAGGACTTGGTCGACTGGATCGGATTCGAGTTCGATCCGGAGTGGCTTGACATCAAGGGAACCAACGTGGCGCTCGAGCAGAGATCGGAGGCGAAAATCCTGTGAGGGCGTGCGTTCTTCGCATGAACCCTCTCGGTGAGGATCGCGTAGACCTCGCCAGCACGACGAACGAGATCTCAATACGCTTGTCGCCGCCGTCAACCACTGGAACCGGCTGGGGCAATGGCGCTACGCCAAGATCCACAGTCCCACGACCTGGGCCGGGTGTTGAGCGTCGACGTCTGACCACTGCGACTCGAGGGGATCAGGACCCGTCAGGATCGGACGGGACGGCCCGGCAGCCCCCACGCGCCGCGGACCAGGACATAGAGCAGGATCACGTCGAGCAGGACCGAGACCACTTCGACCGGACGGCCGGAGAAGACGAAGGCCACGTCGCGGACGAGCAGGACGGCCGCGATCGCGATGCCCAGCGGGCGCCCCCACGACTGCTCCCGCCAGATGCCGAAGGCCGCGAGGAGCGTGACCGCTGCCAAGATGGTCGAGAGGAGCGGCTGCGGCTCGTTCACGAGCCCGGGAAAGAACGCCACGACCCCGCCGTACAGGAACGTGAAGACCGCCGAGATGAGCAGGAGGAACGAGGCCACGAGGACGCCGCGTGCGTCCTTCACGTCAGCGCCACGCCCTCGCCGCCCTCGACCCGCCCAACGCGCCAGGCGTCCACTCTTGCCGCGACGAGCGCTGCCTCGACGTCCTCGACCCGCTCCGCCGGAACCGCGGCCAGGAGCCCGCCCGAGGTCTGCGGGTCGTGCGCCAGCGTCACGATCTCCGGCTCGACGCCCGCACCCAAGTCGAGGGCCGCGACAAACCGTCGGTTGTGGGCCGCGCCACCGGTCTCGATGCCGGCGCGGGCAAGCTCGAGGGCTCCGTCGAGGGCCGGCAGCGCCGATGCCTCGAACGCGAACCGCGCCCGGGACGCACGCGCCATCTCGAGCCCGTGGCCAAGCAGCCCGAAGCCGGTGACGTCGGTCGCCGCCCGGATCCCATGAGCCACGAGAACCTCGGCGGCAGTGCGGTTCAGTGTGCGCATCTGGTCGATAGCACCCTCTAGGTCGCGCCGCGCCGCGCCGCCCTGCCGCGCGCTACTTACCAGCAGCCCCGTCCCGAGCCGCTTGGTCAGCAACAGGACGTCGCCCGGCCGCGCACCGCCCTTGCGCAGCAGCCGGTCCGGGTGCGCGACGCCGATCACGGCGAGCCCGTACTTTGGCTCCGCGTCGCGGATCGTGTGTCCGCCGGCCAGCACGCCGCCAGCCTCGCGGACCTTGGCCGACGCTCCCTCGAGCACCGCCCGGAACGCGGCAGTCGGGAAGTCCTCGGGGAAGGCGGCGATCGACAGGGCGAAGAGGACGCGGCCACCCATCGCGAAGACGTCGCTCAGCGCGTTCGCGGCCGAGATCTCCCCGTACGTCCGCGGGTCGTCGACGAGCGGCGGGAAGAAGTCGAGCGTGCCAATGACCGCGAGCTCCGGCGAGACGAGGTACGCGGCGGCGTCGTCGGGCGGGTCGAGCCCCGCGATGAGGTCCGACGGAGCCGTCTGCGCACCGAGCCCGGCCAGCGCGTCGGCCAGCAGGTCTGCGCCCAGCTTGGCAGCACAGCCGCCGCACTCGGTCAGCTCCGTGAGTCGGATCGCCGGCATGGTGGTCACGGGCCGATGATAGGCGGCACACCGCCTGCGCCGAGGAAGCCATGACGACCGCCCAGAGCGTGCTGCGCGACCTGCTCCGCCGCCGCGTGGCCCCGGTGCTGCGCGCTCAGGGCTACGCCGGGTCCGGGCAGGACTTCCATCGGACGATCGACGGCAACTGGGCGGCCATCAACGTCCAACGCGACCGGTACAGCACGTCCGCCGAGGTGCCGTTCACGATCAATCTGGGGACGGCCTCGGTCGTCGTGCGGAAGGAGGACGGCCATCCACCCGATGAGCCGGCGCGCGAGGTCGAGTGTCACTGGCGGTTCCGGGTCGGGGAGCTCCTGCCTGGGCGGACCGACACCTGGTGGACGGTGCGCGCGTCGATGCGCGAGGAGGAGGTTGACCTCCTTGGCGACACGACTGCCGGCCACCTCGTGGAGCTTGGGTCTGCCGGCCGTCGAGAGCATGGCCTCGGACGAGGCGATCCTCGGCGATTACCTGCAGGGGGAGCCGAAGCGCGGCATGGCGCCTGCCACGATGGACGTCGTGGGTCCGATCCTGCGAGAGCTCGGGCCGCGCGAGCGGTTCGAGCGCTACCTGGCCGTCATCGATGCCGACAGAGCGGACGCGCTATCGCTCTACACGATGTTCGACGAGCTCCCGCCGGCACCGATGGGTCCGAAGCGGACGGCCACGCGACTCGATCGACTCGAGGCCAAGGGATTCGAGCCGCGCCAGCAGGCAATCATGGATCTCGGCTATGCCGCGCACACCGAGGCCATCCGCGTGAGGCTCCGGCCAGCGCTGGACGACCCCAACCAGTCCGATTCGCCGCTGCCCAGTCGCTCGGCCGCCTCATGGACCTGTCGGCCATGCCTCACCTCGACTCGATGGTGCGTGACGATCCTTCGCGTCTCGTCGCCGTCCACGCGGCGTTTGCGCTTTCCCGGATGGACGCCGCCCGTGGCTCGGAGGACCGGGAACGTGTTCGGATGGCGATCGAGGGGCGCCGTGAGCGGGCGGTCGGACACGACCGTGCCGCGCTCTCAGAGCTGTTGCGACGGCTGCGGTCGCGCTGACCGTTACCATCACGCCGGGAGCGGTTGGGTCCCGGTGGGCCCCCTGGTCTTCAAAACCAGCCGGCGCGGCGCTCCGCGCGGCGCGGTGGGTTCGACTCCCATGCGCTCCCGCCACCGGAGGTCTTCCGATCGCCGCCGACCGTTCCCGCCCGCCCAGCGTCGAGCGCGTCCTGGTCGCGTTGCGACCGCTCGTCGACGGCGCCGACTCCCATGCGCTGCTCGCCACGGCTCGTGAGGTCGTGGCCGAGGAGGCACTCCGGCTGGCGGCGGGGACGGCGCCGCGCGCCCCCCAGGACCTCGCCTCCGCCGCCCGCGACCGGCTCGAGTCCTTCCGGATGCCGGGTCTCGCGTCGGTGATCAATGCGACCGGGGTCATCGTCCACACCAACCTGGGACGGGCGCCCTGGCCGGCCGCGGCCGCAGAGGCCGTCGTCGAGGTCGCCTCGGACTATCTGCTCCTCGAGCTGGACCGCGAGTCCGGCCGGCGCGGCGCGCGGTTCCGGCTGGCCGAGGAGCACCTGATCGCGCTGACCGGCGCCGAGGACGCCCTCGTCACCAACAACAATGCCGCGGCGCTCGCGCTGGCGGTGGGGTTGGCCGGCCGGGGCGGCGTGGTCGTGTCGCGCGGCGAGCTGGTCGAGATCGGCGGCGGCGTGCGCATCCCGGACATCGTGCGCCGGGCCGGCGCGCGGCTCGTCGAGGTGGGCACGACCAATCGGACGCGAACAGCGGACTACCGCGAGCCGCTCGAGACGGGCCGGGCGCGCGTGGTGCTTCGGGTCCATCGCTCCAACTTCCGGCAGGAGGGGTTCGTCGAAGATCCGGATCCGGTCGCACTGGCCAGGCTGGCCCACGAGCACGGGGCTGTCGTCGTCGACGATCTCGGGAGCGGGGCGCTGCTCGACACGGCGCCGTTCGGGCTGGCCCACGAGCCGATGCCCGCCGAGCGGCTGGCCGCCGGGGCCGATCTCGTGACGTTCAGCGGCGACAAGCTCGTCGGCGGGCCGCAGGCCGGGCTGATCGTGGGCCGCGCCGATCTCGTCGCGAGGCTGCGCCGCGACCCGCTCGCCCGGGCGATGCGGCCGGACAAGGCCACGCTGGTGGGCGTCGCGATGACGCTCGGGATCTACCGAGCTGGGCGGGCGACGACCGAGATCCCTGTCTGGCGGATGATCGCCGCGCCCATCGAAGACCTCCGACGGCGCGCCGAGGCACTGGCCGGGACCGTTGCCGGCCAGGCGATCGAGGTCCGCACGACGGTCGGTGGCGGCACCCTGCCGGGCGAGACCTTGCCGTCGTGGGGCGTGGCGGTCGGCGGACGATCGCCGAAGCGCCTGCTGGACGCGCTTCGCCGCGGCTCGCCACCCGTCGTGGCCCGCATCGAGGCGGGCGCGGTGATCCTCGACCTGCGAACCGTGGAGCCCTCGCGCGATGCGCATCTCGCGGACGCCATGCGTGTGGCGCTGGCCCCGGGCCCCGGATGACGCTGGTCGTCGGCACCGCGGGTCACATCGATCACGGCAAGACGACGCTGCTCCGCGCCCTCACCGGCACCGACCCCGACCGCCTGCCCGAGGAGCGCCGGCGCGGGATGACGATCGATGTCGGCTACGCCCACGCCACGCTCGACGACGGCGGGACGATCGACTTCGTGGACGTGCCCGGGCACGACCGGCTGATCGGCAACATGCTGGTGGGGGCGGGCGAGATCGATGCGGCGCTGGTCGTGGTCGCCGCCGACGACGGCCCGCGTCCGCAGACGACCGAGCACCTCGAGCTCCTCGACGCGCTGGGCATCGCGGTCGGTGTCGCCGCGGTAACGAAGATCGACGTGGCCACGCCCTCTCGGGTCGCCGACGTGCGCGCGGAGATGCGCGCCCTGCTCGATCGCACCAGCCTGTCCGGCGCGCCGGTGCTGGCGGTCTCCGGGTCGAGCGGCGAGGGCCTCGACGAGCTTCGCGGGGCGTTGCAGCGGCTGCTCGGCCCGCGCGAGGCGACGCGCCCGCCCCGTCTCGCGATCGACCGGGTCTTCACCGCGCGGGGCCGCGGCGTGGTCGTGACCGGCACCCTGCGCGGCGGCCAGATTCGGACCGGCGACACGCTCCAGGCGATCCCGGGCGAGCGGCCCGTCCGGATCCGCGAGGTCCAGGTTCACGGGACGACCGTCGAGACGGCAATGTCCGGCCGGGTGGCCCTCAACCTGGCGGGGCCGGGTGCCGCGCAGCTCCAGCGGGGCGACGTGCTCGCCGCGCCCGGCGTGCTGACCGCCTCGGATCGACTGCTGGTCGCCTTGCGCCCGCCGGCCCGTCTCATGCTGAGGTCCGGCGAGTCGGTGCTGCCCGCGGATCGGGCCCGGCTGCGGCTGCACCTCGGCACAGACCAGCTCGACGCTCGGCTGGGACGGGCGGGGCGGGAAGCCGTGTCGCTGGATGCCGGCCGGGCGACCGCCATCCTGCGGCTGGACCGGCCCGTGGCCGTTGCCGCCGGCGACCGGTTCGTGCTCCGCCGCCCGTCGCCGGGCGCGACGGCCGCGGGCGGGGTGGTGCTCGACGTCGATCCGCCGCGCGGTGTCTCCCGCCGCCGGGCAACCGGGGAGCGTCTCGCAGCCTTCGATGCAGCGGTAGCCGCCGGGAACCCCCCGCCGGCGCGTCTGGCGCTGCATGGGGCCATCGCCGCTGGGCCGCGCGTCGAGCTGGCGGTTGACGTCCGCGACGAGGTCCAGGCGCGCCTGCTCGGTGCCGTCGGAGCGGCGGGCGGCGCGATGTCGCTTGGAGCGGCCCGCAGCGCGGCGGCGCTCGGGCTCCGCAGGCTGGTGACACTCGATGCTGCCGCCGCGACCCACGCCGTCTCGGCGCTCGTCGACGAGCTGCTCTCGGACGGCTCGCTCGAACGCGACGGCGACTCGGTCAGCCTCCCGGGCCGGGCACCGGCCGGCCCGTCGCCGGCTGAGGTCGCGGCGATGGACCGCCTCGTCGTCCTGCTCGACCAGCCGGCCCCGCCCGGCCTGGGCCAGGCGGCAAGGGCCAGCGGTTGCACGCCGCAGGCCGTGCGTGCTCTCGAGCGAACCGGCCGCATCGTGACCGTTGCCGACGACCTGGCCTGGTCGAGCGACGCCTGGCGTCGCCTCGTGGCGACGGCGCTGGGACACGCCCGCGTCGCGCCGCTGACGCCGGCCGCGCTGCGCGACGCGACGGGAACGAGCCGCAAGTACGTGATGGCCCTGCTGGAGGACCTGAACCGCCGCGGCGTCCTCGTCCGCGACGTGGCGGGTCACCGGCCCGGACCGCGGGCCGACACCGTGCTCGATGGCAGCCCGGTCGCGTGACGCGGTGACACGGGCACAGCGTCGGCCGGCCGCGTCGGCCGTCGTCCTCGCTGGTGGCCGGTCCACACGTTTCGGCGTGGACAAGCTGGCGACCCTGCTGGGAGGCCGGCCGCTGCTGGACTACGCGGTGCTGGCAGCCGCGGCCGTCGCTCGTGACGTGGTCGTGGTCGGATCGGCCGGTCCCGCTCGACTGCCGTCGGCCCCGGGCGTCACGATCCTGCGCGTTCCCGACACCGACCCCTTCGCGGGCCCGCTGGTCGCGCTGGCGACCGGTCTCGCCCTCGTGCGCGAGCCGATCGCGATCGTCGTGGCCGGCGACATGCCCACGATGGTGCCCGACGTGCTGTCGGCGCTCGTCGCGGCCATCGAAGCGTCCGACGGCGTGGAGGCCAGTGCGCTCCTTCAGCGCGGCCGGCGCGAGCCGCTGCCGATGGCGCTCCGAGCAGGCGTTGCCGCGTCTGCGGCCGGCCGTGCCGTCGCGTCCGGCGAGCGCAGCCTGCACGCGCTGCTCGAGGCCTTGCACGTTCGAGACATCCACGAGACGGAGTGGCGCCGCCTGGATCCAGCGGCCGATACGCCCAGGGACGTTGACCGGCCATCCGATCTCCCGCGCTGAACCTCGCGAACATGGAACGCCGCCCGCGATCGTTGCGGGCGTCGTGTTGAAGCAGGAGGTGCGGACCTGCCGGAGCGGTCAGGCCCGGTAGGGGTAGTCGTTCAGCCGGGGAGCCGGCGCCGTCGCGTCGACATCGCCGAGCGCCTGGCGAATCGACGCCAGGAGCCCGTGGACGCGACCGAGGTGTTGGGCCCTCCATGGTGCGGCTGTTGCACTGCGGTTCTGGCGACTCTCGGACCGGAGCCCGTCGAGACGCTCGTTGGCGAGGCGGAGCGCCTCGTCTGCATGAATGGCTGCCATCGGGAACATCGCCGGGTCTCCTTTCCGCGATCCGTCGAGTGACGGGTCATCGCAGTCGCAGGATCGCCCGGCGGCCCGGCCGGTCACATCGTCGGCCGACACGAACCGTCCGCGACGTCTGACGTAGCGGCCCACCGACATCCGTCAGCGCCGGCTCCCGGGCGTCCGGGTCAGTCCTGGCTGACGCCGATCCGGTGACGGAAGACGAGCTCGCCGCCGAACCAGCCCGTGGCCAGCAGGACCGTGCCGGTCACCGCCGACAGCGCCAGGCCCGCGGGCACGACGTGCTTCGTCACGTCCGGCCGGCGGATCGCGAGGTTGAGCGCCCCGATGGCCAGCGCCGCCACGTTGCCGCCCGCGTGGAGCCACGACTCGCCGTGCTCGCGGACGCGCTCCCGGCCGGCGAAGTCGACCGATCCGACGGCGCCCGCCAGCGTGCCGGTCGCGATCCCGGCACCGAGGAGGACCGACGAGGCGCGGGCCCAGAACCGATCGCCCGTCGCGGCGTACGCCATGTCCGACACGAGGGCACCGGTGAAGGCACCGATCGGCAGCGCGACGAGCATCGGGTGGATGGGGTGGCCGGCGATGGCGGCGAGGCTGGGGATCGCCGGGTTGCGAAGGCCGCGACTGGGCGTGGACTCGGGGCCCACGAACGAGCGGGGATCGGCCGCCGGACGCCCGAAGGTGGGCACGACGTCGGCAGTGGGCGCCGCCTCGGGGCTGGACCAGGCCGTCTCGTCGGCGCCCGGGAAGCTGCCGCCGAGCGGAGGCCGATCGTCCGGTCGCCACGCCTCGTCCGGACCGGGCCCGGCCGTCTCGCCGTCCAGTGCCCGGGCTTGCGCCGTGCGCTCGCCGTTCTCGTCGATCTCATGCATGGCGCACCTCTTCGCGGGCCGGGCGGCCCAGATCGGCACCGTGCGCCCCAACCCGCTACGCGCAGGACAGGCGTGGCTGGGTCCGCCTTTCGGTTCCATCGCGACAGCCGGTGCGGGGCCGCCCGCGCACCACGTCAGCCGTCGAGCGCAGAATCCTCGAACACCGCTACGCCTTCGACCCACGTCCCGAGGACCCGCGTCTCACCGATTGGTGCCCCGGCGGTGTCCAGCAGGTCGCGGTCAAGGATTGCCATGTCAGCCGCCTTGCCGGGCTCCAGCGACCCGCACTCGGACTCGCAGTGATTGATCCACGCCGAGCCCACCGTGAACGCCGCCAGGGCGTCGATCGGGTCGAGCCGCTCGTGCGGCAGGAACGGTGCACGGCCGCGGTCCGTATCCGCGACACGCGTGGCCATCACCTCGATCTCGAGCAGCGGGTTCGGGGTGGACACGGACCAGTCGCTGCCACCGGCGAGGACGGCCCCGCTGCGGCGGAGCGAGCGGAACGGGTACTGCCAGCCGGCCCGCTCTGGGCCAAGGAAGGGGATCGTGAGGTTGTCCATCTGGCCCTCGTGCACGGCCCAGTAGGGCTGCGCGTTGGCCGCCACGCCGAGGGCCGCGAACCGCGGCACGTCGACCGGCTGGATGACCTGGATGTGCGAGATGTGCGGCCGCGTGTCCAACCAGCCGTTGGCCAGCCGGGCGGTCTCGACCGCGTCGAGCGCGTGCCGCACGGCCCGATCGCCGATGGCGTGGAAATGGACCTGGAAGCCCTCGCGGTCGAGCGCCGGCACGGCGGCGTCGAGGACCTCGGGCGAAACGAAGTCGAGGCCGCTGTGATCGCCCGGCAGGCCGTCGCGACCGAGGTACGGCTCGACCATGGCCGCCGTGAAGTTCTCGATCACGCCGTCGAGCATGATCTTGACGCTCGATGCCCGGAACCGGCCGTGCGGGCCCCGGGCGCGCCGCTCGATCAGCCCGGCAATCTGCTCCAGACTGCGGTCCCGGTCCCACCACAGCGCGCCCACGACACGCGCCGTGAGCTGCCCGCGCTCCGCCACGCGCTCATACGCCGCCTGCCCGGCGTCGTTGACCCATGCGTCCTGCCAGCCCGTGATTCCCAGCGAATGAAGGTGCTCCTGGGCTTGTCGAAGGCCGGCATCGAGCTCGTCCGCTGTGTCCTCCGGGAGCAGCCGCTCGACGAGGTCCATCGCGCCCTCGTGCAGCGCGCCGGTCGGCTCACCGTCGAGGGCTCGCTCGATCCGCCCGTCGCCGGGGTCCGGGGTGGCGCGGGTGATCCCGGCCAGCGTGAGCGCCCGGCTGTTGACCCAGGCTCCGTGCCCGTCCCGGTTCGTCAGGAAGACCGGCCGATCGGCCACGATGGCGTCGAGATCGGCCCGCGACGGCGTCCCGCCCGGAAAGTCGTCCATCGACCAGCCGCCGCCGCGGATCCACTCGACCTCGGGATGGGCGGCGGCGTACTCGCGCACGATCCGCAGGTAGGTCGCGAGGCCGCGCTGCTCGTGCAGCTCGCAGCGCAGGCGCGCGAGACCGGCATGGATCGGATGGACGTGCGCGTCGTGAAACCCGGGCACGACGCAGCGCCCGCGCAGGTCGATCCGTCGGGTCCGCGGCCCGCGCAGTGCGTCGATCTCGCGCTCGCCGCCAACCGCCTTGATCCGGCCACCGCGGACGGCGAGCGCCCGGGCGGTCGATCGGGCGGCATCCATCGTGTGGATCGGGCCGCCGGTCAGGATCAGGTCGGCCGGTGCGTCGATGGTCACGGGGCAGCCTCGAATGGTCGACGTCAGGATCGCGCGGGCCCGCGCGGCTGACGGCTTCGGCCCGCAGCGCGAAACGGTCCTCGGAGACCCATGGGGTCAGGCGCGGCGAGCGACGATGTTGAGCCGCACGTAGTCGAGCGCTGCGCCGGGCAGGTGATCGATCACGGCCTGTACCGCCCGGGCCCGCTCGCCGGAGGGCAGCCGCTCGAGCATCGCCCGCAGGCACACTGTCTCGACGAATCGATCGAACGGCGGCCCCGGCTCGAAGGTCGTGGGCTCATCGACGAGCCAGGTCCGGATCTCGTTGAAGCCGGCGGCCCGAAGATGCTCGGCAGTCTCCTCGGCCGTGGCGAAGACGAACTCGCCCCGCCGGCCGATGCCCAGCGCCTCGACCGCTCGCTCCAGCGTCGCGACGTTGCCATCGCCGCCGCACTGCGCGACGAGCAGGCCGCCGGGATCCAGGACCGCGGCGAGGTGCCGGAACAGCGCGTCGTGATCGAGCACCCAGTGGAACGTGGCGGTCGAGAGCACGCCCGCCACCCGGCCCACGGACGAGGGTAGCGGCCGGCCCAGATCCGCCTGGATGAAGCTCACCCGGTCCCCGAAGCGCTCCAGCCGGTGCCGCGCCGCGGCCAGCATGTCCGGCGAGGCGTCGAGCGCCACGACGTGCCCGTGGGGGAGCTGCTCGGCCAGGAGCTCCGTGACCCGGCCGCTGCCGCAGCCCGCATCCAGCACGCGCTCGTCGCCACGCAGCGGCAGCCGATCGAGGACCGCCGCGCCCCATCGCGCCTGTGGATCGGCGATCCGATCGTAGGTGGTCGCGTCCCAGCGGCCGCTCATCCGGCCAGCCTCACGGCGCCTATCCGCACCGCTGAGCGTGCGCGACCCCCTAGCCGCGGCCCCGCTCGCTCTGTAGGCTCTTGCCACGGCGATCGGCCGCACGGCCGGTCATCAGGGAGGTTGCCGCCCGGCCGAGCCCTGGCGGCGGAAGAGTGGGAGGCGCGTCCGGTGGATTTCTTCAACAGACTCAACGCGAACGAACGGCTCGCTGCGATCGGGGCCGTGATCGTCATCATCAGCTCGCTCATCGGCCTCGTAACGTCGTTCGGTCTCGGAGCGAGCATCATCGCGCTGCTGGCCGCGATCGCCGTTCTGATCATCTACTACCTCAAGTATTCGCCCACGCAGAACATCAACTGGCCGGCGCCCGTGCCGCTGCTGGTACTGGGCATCAGCGGCGTCGCAGCGTTGCTCGCGCTGCTCGGTCTGCTTCCGCTGCTGGGTCTGCTCGGCTTCTTCGGTCTGGCCGTGCTGGCCGCCATCGGCACCCTCGTGGGCACGGTGGTCATGGTCTGGGGAGCCTGGCAGGAGTACCAGACGATGCCGAAGGCGACGGCCCCGGCAACGGGCAACCAGCCTGTTGCGCCCGCCTCGAGCAACGAGCCGGTTGCGACCACAACCCCGCCCACCACGTCGAATGACCCGCCGGCCCCGCCGACCACCTGAGGCTCGGCGGCCGGACCGGGCCCACCTTCGGTCCAACCCGAACGACCGGGCGGCGCCCACCGCCCGGTCGTTCAGTGTCTGGGCGGGACGCCGTCGGGCTCGGTTCCCGTGGCAGTTTCGCCGCCCGTCGACGACCGGCCG
>Ga0136617_10002984_pt1 | contig 15113 bp, 15 predicted proteins | sample AntDrymUQ3222106_2_FD_129672 | JGI IMG/M metagenome (GOLD analysis project Ga0136617, IMG submission 129672) | Polar desert sand microbial communities from Dry Valleys, Antarctica - metaG UQ322 (21.06) | ecosystem: Environmental > Terrestrial > Soil > Desert | place: Antarctica: Dry Valley... | reverse complement strand
TCGCGTCTCTGGGATAACTATAAAGTCAAAGTGGTTAGTGGATAATGGAAAATTGATAGTAAAAATCAAACATTTTCCATTTTCCGTTTTCCGTTTTCCATTTTCCACTGAATAAAATGATTGAACCAATCGAACATAATTTTTTGCCCGACCAGGAACTTTCGACGGTTGATAAGCTGCGGATGCTGCTTGATATTACAAAGAAAATCAGCCGTTCGCTTGATTTGGATGAAGTTTTAAAGTTGGTAATGGACACGCTGGACTCTCTGATTCATTACGACGCAGCCGGAATTTATTTGATTGAATCTTCAACCGACAGTGACGAAAAACAGTACGTTTTCAAATCAAAGGCGATTCGCGGTTACAGCATAAGTTTTGAATTGGTCGAGCCGCGTCTGAAGCTCGGCGAAGGTTTTATCGGTCACGTTGCTCAAACCGGAAAGCCTCTGATTTCGGCTGATGTCAAAATCGACCCGCGCTATTTTTCTGCCAGAGAACAAACCAAATCGGAAATGGTTGCGCCGATTATTTCTAATGACGAGGTTGTCGGTGTTTTTGATCTCGAAAGCGACGAATTTAATTCATACGATCAGGATGACTTGTCGGTTTTGCAGTTGTTGGCTTCGCAGGTTGCGATAATTATCGAAAAGGTTAGTCTTCACGAGCAGGTGGTCGAAAAAAATCGTCTGCAAGCCCAACTTGAAATCGCCCGCAGCGTGCAGCTTGAACTTCTTCCCGCAACCGACCCGCAGCTTCCGAATTTCGACATCAGCGCATATGTGTTTCCGACCGAAGAAGTCTCCGGCGATTACTATGATTGGGTGGAAATGTTTGAAGATCAAATCGGCATTGTCGTGGCAGACGCGGTTGGAAAAGGAATTCCGGCTGCGCTTTTGATGTCGTTTTTGCGAGCTGCCTTGCGTTCGGGCGTACAGGTCGGCTACGCGCCGCACATTGCCTTGGGAAAAGTCGGAAATCTTCTCTGGGATTCGACCGAATCCCAGCAATTTATCACGGCAATTTATGGGATTTTAGACGCAACCAATCGCACTTTTGTTTTTTCAAACGCCGGACATAATCCGCCTTTGCTGATTGAACCGAGCGGCGAATACAAATTCGTCGAATATGGAGATTTGCCTTTGGGAATGTTCCGCGACACGCATTATCACCAGCATTTCATAAAATTTTATACCGGACAGACGATGGTGCTTTACACTGACGGAATTACCGAAGCAGCAAATTCCAATGATGAAGAATATGGTCAGGAGCGTTTTGCCAAGCGTGTTTTGGAAGGAATAAATTTGCCCGCCAATGAACTGATTGATTTTGTCAGAAAAGGCGTGGCGGATTTTACCGAACGAAAGTTTTTGGATGACGACGGAACACTTTTTATCGTCAAATCTGTTTAAATGAAAAACGGAAGGCTAATAACACCTTCCGCGTTCCTTCGGTTGTTTTGGGGACTTGTAAAAAACTTTAATGAACCGTCAGCGAACAGTGAACTCCGTCGCCGCCCGGAACAATTTGCGCTCGATAGTCGCCGTAATTTATCTTCTCGTTTTCGGTTGAAAACGAATAAACGTCGAAACCGTAAGCATCTAAAAATTCGGCTAAATCAAGCGAGTTATCAACATATAAAACTTCCGAATAACCCAACTCTGCGCGAATCTCCAGCAATCTTTCGATAACTTCGAGCGGTGCAAAACATTGTACAGGGTCTTGGTAAGTAGCCATAATTTTTACTTTTATTCAACACTGCCTAATTAAATTATTGAGGCAAACAGTTTGATTACATTTTGGTTGAAAGAGTTGTTCCTAAATTTTAGATTCCGTTTCGGCTCTTTTAAATTTTTTTCCTTCACAAAAAAATTGTATCTATTTTAAAAACCAACTATGATAAAAAACAAAATCACTTCTAAAGGAGATTGTAAAATGAAAAAGAATCTAACATTCGGTTTAACATTTGCTTTGTGTACCGTTTTGTTCTCCGGTTTCGTTTTCGCGCAGACCGACAATAAAACGGTTTCGTCCAAAGGTAGTTTATACGTCATTTCAGCGAAAGCAGGCGGCGTGAACTACGTTGAAGGAAATGTAACCAGCACTGGGAAAAACAAAAAAGGCGGTTTACTTCTAAAAGGCGATACTGTAGAAATCGGCGATAAAGTTTCAACGGTCGCGAACGGAAAAGCGGAAATTCTGTTAAATCCGGGTTCTTATATTCGTTTGGCGGAAAATTCGAGCTTTGAGTTTCTGACAACCTCGCTGGATGATTTACGATTGAAACTTAGCGGCGGAAGCGCGATGTTTGAAGTCTTTGCGGACGACGAGTTTAAGATTGTCGTCAACACGCCGAAAGCGGATTTTTCGATAATCAAATCGGGTGTTTACCGTATCAGTGTCTTAAACGACGGCAGCGGGAAAATTGCCGTTTGGAAGGGAAAGGCTCGAATCGGAGAATTTAGTGAAACCGAGATAAAAGGCGGCAGAGAGGCAACCGTCAACGCCGGTCGGGTAGCGATAGTAAAGTTTGACCGGGACGAAAAAGACGCGCTCGAGAGTTGGAGCAAAAGCCGCGCTAAAGATTTGGCAAGGGTAAATTCGAGACTTCAGAGACCGGATTTGAGAAACGGTTTGATTTCGGGTTTCGGCGCATCTCGTTGGAATATGTATAACTCATTTGGACTGTGGGTTTTTGACCAATCCTTTGGCAGTTATTGTTTTCTGCCTTTCGGTTACGGCTGGAGTTCGCCATACGGTTATTCTTACGGGCGTGACATCTGGTATTTTCGTCTTCCCGGAGTCATTTACTCTCAACCGCCACCGAGCGGCGGCGGCGGAACTACAACGGCTGGTAAAACCAGAATCAGACCACCAATGGATTCGTCGATGCCTTACGAAAAAATTCAGACGAGAATAGGCAGCGGTTCGACTGAAGGAGCCACGCAATCACCGTCGAGCACAATGCCGTCGGTAACTGTCAGACCTCCCGAAAAAAGGCAGCGTGTCATTGATCAATAGTTTGAAAACAGTGGTTTTTAAAGGTTTTATCAAGCGAGAGAAATATAAATTCTCTCGCTTTTTTATTTCAGTAGATTGAACAAAGCCGCTTGCTGTTGAGCTGCATTATCGACACCCAGATAAGGTTCTAAAATCAGATAAACCGACTGAATTCCGTTAATCGCGGTGTGAAGAATTATGCACGGAAGCAGGCTTTTCGCACGGACGCGCACCAGCGTCAAAATCAAACTCAAAAAACAAATTAAAAATATCGTCGCAGGACTTCCCCAATACTGATAGAAATGAACAGCCGCAAAGATGAGCGTGACGATAAAAACGGCGGGTGCAACTCCGAAAGTTCGTTGGAATGCCGAATATAAAATTCCGCGATAAATGACTTCTTCAACGAGCGGCGCAGTAAATGTTGCCAGAAATGCAACTATAAAAACCGCCGCCCGCGAACTCCGCAGCATCCGCATCATATCGTTATCCTGTTCGGGTACAAAATAGGAAACGATTGCCGAAACCGCAAAAATTCCGATTAAAATTAACGGGTAATGCCACCACATAAAACCGCCCTTTCCCCATCCGAGAGTTTGGCGAAAGGAAAATTTGTTAAATCTGGTAACGACCATCCAGGCAAGGAGGAGCGTTAGCAAGTGCGCCGGAATCGTAGCGGCTAGCTGCAGGAGAACAGCCGTCGGGTCGCTTTTGGTAAATTCGATAAGTGCTTGCTGATTCGTAAACTCGAGATTTTGTTTCAGCAGATAAGGCAGTAAAAAAAGATTTCCGAGAACGATAAGAAAAACTACACTTGCCAGCCACACACCGAACGCTGCCCAACTGTTCCATGGCGGATTATCCGGTGTCGGATTTTCGTCCGCAAGAATTTCCGGTGATTGTTTTTCTGAAAAATTTTCGACAGGCTGTTCATTAAAGTTTTGCACGAAAGAGAGTTTAACGAAAAACAGTTCAAGGTTCAAAGTTGAAACTCAAACGCAAAACAAAAGTTGTTATCTTATTTTTCCGAAAAAAACTTTGAACTTTGAACCTTGAACTTTGAACCAAATGCAGATAACCTAAAATCCCGTGAGGCACACGGCAAAAAACTCCATCAAAAACGTCATTGCAATCATTCCAGCACGGCTCGTTTCGACGCGCTTGCCGAATAAACTTCTGCTTTCTTTAGCCGACAAACCTTTAATTTTATGGACGGTTGAACAAGCAAAAAAAGTCCGAAATGTCTCGCGCGTGATTGTCGCTACCGACAGCGAAAAAATATTTAGAATTGTCGAAGAAAGCGGCGGCGAAGCTGTTTTAAGTTCTAAAAATCACCAAAGCGGTTCCGACAGAATTGCCGAAGTTGCGGAAAAACTTCCTGAAAATTCAATTATCGTCAATGTCCAAGGCGATGAGCCGTTAATTTCTCCGACGACCATTGAAAAAGCGGTTGAGGCGATTTTGCAGGATGATTCGATTGAGATGGTGACAACGTGCGAGCCGATTCACGACATAAAAGATGTTTTGAGCGCGGATGTCGTCAAAGTCGTTTGTGATGAAAATGATTTCGCGCTTTATTTTTCACGCTCGCCGATTCCGTTTCCGCGTGAAGCGGTCAGAGAACACGGAACATTGGAGAATTCGCTGCGACAGGAAAAAGATTTGCTTTCCGTTTTCCGCAAACACACGGGGCTTTACGTCTACCGCCGCGAATTTTTGTTAAAATATACAAAGTTAAATCAGTCGCATTTGGAAAAAACGGAACTGCTCGAACAACTCCGGGCTTTAGAAAACGGCGCGAAAATAAAGGTCGTGGAAGTTTCGGAAAATTCGATTGGTGTTGACACAAAGGAAGATTTTGAGCGCGTCCGGGAAATTCTCGAAAGGAAAAAAATCGTTTATCGAAAAGCAAACGTCAAAGATGCTCCTGCCATTGCCAAAGTTCACGTCGAATCCTGGCACAAATCTTTTGCGGGAATCGTGCCGCAGGAATTTCTTGATAGTTTAAATGTTGAAAGGCGCACGAAGGCATTTGCACAAAGATTCGGCGAAGCGAATTATCAAATGTTTGTTGCCGAAACTGCGAGAGACGGAATCGTCGGATTTGCTGATTTCGGTCCGGTGAGAGAAAAAGATTTTGAATTTGAAGCGGAACTTTACGCGATTTATCTTTTGTCCGAATTTCAGGGAAAAGGAATCGGCGGAAATCTTTTTAGACTTTGCCAAAAAGAAATGGTTGCCGACAAGATAAATTCGATGTATTTGATGGCACTGGAAATCAGTCCGTACAAATCTTTTTATGAAAAAATGGGCGGGCAAATTTGCGGCAAAGGAAATCACTTTCGCGCGCTTGTCGAATATGAAACGGTTATCTATGGTTGGAAGGATTTAGGGGAAAATTATGGATGATTGGATTGGATTGTTATTTTTCGTTCTGCTGATTGTCGGTGCTTTCGTCGGCTTGAAGGTTTTGAGCAAACCCGTAAAAAGAACCGAAGCGGAATTTGAACGAAACGCGGCGGAAAGCACTTCAATGCTCGGCGCGGGTATGAACGCTTTGCAGGAAGCATTAGACCCCGCAGCGGCGCGGGCGAAAGAAGTTCAGACGCAATTAAAAGAAGGTCGCTACGGCAAAAAGAAACGCGAAGGGAAAGCTGACGGCGACGCGGAGAGTGGGCGAGACGGCGACGCGGAGATAATTAACAACGAACAACTGACAAAAAAATGAGAACAAAATTATGACAAAATATATTTTTGTAACGGGCGGTGTGATTTCGTGTTTGGGCAAAGATTAAAACTATGACAGAAATTGAAAAGCCGTCATTATTCGGTATTAAATACTCAAACAGAGATTTTTCCGATAGAGATGCCTGGGGTAAGAATCAGTTCAATTCGTCTTTTCCAGCCGCTTTGTTGGCATTCTTAGCTCACAAAAATCTGGAAAGTATTTATATAAAACTCAACGAAAATCTAGAAACCTATCACGACCGCATCAGCACCGAAAATTTATACGGCTTGCCGTCAACTTCGGAAAATCTTTTTTATTCATTTGAATCTCCGTTTCTGCCGTTTCAAAAATTTCTCATCGGCAACATTCCGCGAGTTGATTTAGTAACTCAAAATTTAACTGACGGTTCGATTCTAAAAAGTTTGGAAATAAAACTAACCGCCTTGCCCGACAACTCGACGTGCAATTTAACCGAAGAAAATTACGGTTGTGAAATTGTCGTGCGCCCGGACACGATAGTTTATCTGGCTTGCAGTTTATTTGCTTTTTTCGAGAATCGAAAAGCCGAATTGCAATCAATCATCGGTGAAGATTTTGAAGAAATAGGCGATTGGACAGAGGCGAATACAATTATTCCTTATCTCGGAAATATGATTCGCGTCGTTGACGAAGTTTCTTTGACGATGCTTAACTCACAAACGCCTCTGGTGATGCAGCCAATTTGGAAAACACAAGGTAAAACCCCGAAGCTCGCCGAAAATTGTTTAGATGTTTTTGTTTGGAGCAATTTGGCTTTCGTTCGATTGTTTGCCAAAGTCGCCAAGGCGGAAATTCGTGAAAATAAAATCACCCGTCAATTACGGACTTTGATTTGGCTTTTCAAAATGCTTTACGATTTCAGCCGCGACGGACAAGTCAATCACGCCCGGACGATTGACGCGCTTTCTTACAACACAAAAAACGACAAGGCTTTCGCTTTGAGCGGCAGAGTTACACGCGCTTTTATGCAAGGCGAAATTTTGCTTCGCCCGCGCATTACAAAAAACGAAATTAAAAATATAATTTTGAATGGCGGGCAAAATCTTTTGAGTCCCGAACGTCGGTTCGACGCGATTGTTTTCAATTCGCCCGATTTGTTTGATTAGATATGAACACAATTGATTTATTTGCAGGCTGCGGCGGTTTGTCGCTCGGTTTTCAGAACGCGGGTTTTTCTATCGAAGCCGCGTTTGATAATTGGCAACCGGCGATTGATGTTTATCGCGCAAATTTTTCACATCAAGCGTTCGATTTGGATTTATCGGAAAATTTAGATACGGATATTTTCAGAAAGTTCTCGCCTCAAATGATAATCGGCGGTGCGCCTTGTCAAGATTTTTCGAGTGCGGGCAAGCGCGATGAAACTCTCGGACGCGCGGATTTGACTTTGAAATTCGCTGAAATAATTTCAGAAGTTTTGCCCGAATGGTTTGTGATGGAAAATGTTCCGCGCATCGAAAAAAGCGAGATTTTGCGCGAGGCAAAGAATGTTTTGAAAAATGCCGGCTACGGTTTGACCGAAACGATTTTAGATGCGAGCCGCTGTAATGTTCCGCAAAATAGAAAGAGATTTTTTCTCATCGGACATTTAAATTCGCCCGATAAATTTTTAGATTCTTATTTGATTAAAAATCAATCTTCGCATCCGATGACGGTTTTCGAGCATTTGGGCGAAAGTTTGGATGTCGAGTTTTATTATCGCCATCCGCGAAGCTACCAACGGCGCGGAATTTTCAGCGTTCACGAACCGAGTCCGACGGTTCGCGGTGTCAATCGTCCAATTCCGAAAACTTATGTCAGACATTCGGGCGACGGCTGCGCTCCCGACGGAAAAGTCAGACCTTTAACGACGGTTGAGCGAAGCTATTTACAGACTTTTCCAGAAGACTTTGTATTTTTCGGCAACAAATCGGATTTGGAGCAAATGATTGGCAACGCCGTTCCTGTCAAGTTGGCGGAATATGTGGCGAATTGCGTTAAAGGGTATCAAGCGGATTTTCAGTAAAACAAAATCATTCATAAAAAACAATTTGGCTTTTCAATTTTGAGGAGAAAGAAATGACAAAATATATTTTTGTAACGGGCGGCGTGGTTTCGAGTTTGGGAAAAGGTTTGGCGGCGAGTTCGATTGGCTGCCTTCTGGAGACGCGCGGGCTGAAAGTGCAAATGATGAAGCTCGACCCGTATATCAATGTTGACCCGGGAACGATGTCGCCGTTTCAACACGGGGAAGTTTTCGTAACGGACGACGGCGCGGAAACCGATTTGGATTTGGGGCATTACGAAAGATTTACGAATGCGAAATTGACGAAGGCGAACAATTGGACGAGCGGCAGGATTTATTTGAGCGTTATTGAAAAAGAGCGGCGCGGCGATTATCTCGGCAAGACGATTCAGGTTATTCCGCATATCACTGACGAGATAAAAATGGCTGTCCGCACGGTTGCCGAAACGGAAACGCCGGATGTTTTGATTGTCGAAATCGGCGGCACGGTCGGCGACATCGAATCTTTGCCGTTTATGGAAGCAATCAGGCAAATCGGTAACGAAGAAGGCAGAACAAACGCGATTTTCGTTCACGTTACGCTCGTTCCGTATATCGCCGCCGCCGGTGAATTAAAAACGAAGCCGACACAGCATTCGGTCAAGGAATTACGCGAAATCGGCATTGCTCCCGACATTTTGCTGTGCCGGTCGGAACGTCCGCTGCCGTTGGATTTGCGCCGAAAAATCGCGCTGTTTTGTAATGTGCAGGAACACGCCGTCATTTCCGCTTTGGATGTCAAAACGATTTACGAAGTTCCGCTGGCGTTTCACGAACAGGAACTCGACGAATTGATTGTCGAATCTCTGCAATTAAAAGAAGATTTTCCACACGCCGATTTGAAGAATTGGCGCGAACTCGTAGCGACCATCAAAGAACCATCAAGCGGCGATGTGAAAATTGCGATTGTCGGCAAATATGTCGAACTCGAAGATGCTTATAAATCTTTGCGCGAAGCACTGACACACGCGGGCGTGGCGAATAATCTGCGCGTCAATGTGAAATGGCTCGAATCGGAAAATCTGATGAAGGACGATTACGAAACACAGCTTCAGGATTTTGACGCGATTTTAGTTCCCGGCGGTTTCGGTAAACGCGGAATTTCGGGAATGCTGCGGGCGATCAAATACGCTCGCAAATCAGGAACGCCGTATTTCGGAATTTGCCTGGGAATGCAGACGGCTTGCATTGAATTCGCCCGCAATGTTTGCGGATTGAGCGATGCCGATTCGACGGAATTTAATTCTGAAACGCCGTTTCCGATTATCTTTAAATTAAGAGATTTAGTTGATGTCGAAGAATACGGCGGCACGATGCGGCTTGGAGCCTGGGCTTGTCAACTAAAAGAAAATTCGCTGGTGCGGGAAATCTATAGCGGTGCGGAAGAAATCGGCGAACGTCATCGTCATCGTTACGAGTTCAACCCGGAATTTCGTGTAGTTTTGGAGAAGGAAGGTTTCGTCTTTAGCGGCGTTTCGCCCGACGGAAAATTTGTCGAGATGATTGAATTGCCCAAAGAAAAGCATCAATTTTTCGTTGCCTGTCAATTCCATCCTGAATACAAATCAAAGCCTTTGAGCGCGCATCCGCTTTTTGTTTCATTCGTCAAAGCCGCGCACGAAAACCGCCTAAACAGCGAAAATCTCAAAGACGATGTTTCAAGCGGTAAACAAATTGAAATGCCTGAACGTGCGGTGGTCAACGAAGAATAAAATGAAAGTAAGAAAAGTTGGGCTTTCCGATTTACAGGAATTGCGCGACATCGGTATCAAATCTTATGTGCCGCATTACACGCATATGTGGAAACCGAACGGTCTGGAATGGTATTTGGAGCGGTGTTTTGGCGACGAATTTCTCAAGAATGAACTTATCGAAGCAAATGTTGAATACTATATTATCTCTTCCGAAGACCGGAATATCGGTATTATGAAACTCGTTCTGGATAAACCTCTGCCCGATTCTGAAATTAAAAATGCTCTTTATCTTGAAAAAATTTATTTCGTTAAAGAATGGACAGGCAAAGGTGCCGGACGCGAATTAATGAATTTCGCTTTTAAACGCGCAAAGGAAACGAAAAGCGATTGTGTTTGGTTGGTGGCAATGGACACTGCTGAAAAACCGATTCAAGCATATCAGAGAGCGGGTTTTACAATTCATTCACACAAACTGCTGGAATTTGCGTTGATGAAGGACGAATTCAGATGGACAATCGTGATGAAAAATATTTTAAGAACGAAAAAATAATATTGTAATTTACACTTAAAAAAGCCCCGTGAGTAGAATACAAATTACAACCGGTATTCCATCACGAGGCTTTTTTATCGTTTAATTCATTCGGCTACCCGGCTTGAACCATAGGCACTTTCACCAAATGTTCTGCAATAAACCAAACTTGACGTTCATTGGTACGAATAACGTCGCTGACCAGCACATCGTTGGTGCCGTCATCCCCGATGTCATCGGCTTCTTTGGCGAATTTCCGTGATTCCTTCAAAATTATTTCGTGTGCTTCGAGCAAGCGCGAAATTTGCACCGGGGCTTCCTCGCGACCGCGCGGTGGGCGTTCTATATTGGTTTCTTCGGCAATGTCGCCAGCCATTGCCAACGTGATGCCGCCCAGACGCTGAATGCGTTCAGCAATCGTGTCAACCAGTAAAGTTTGCTCTTCATAGTGTTTGTCGAACAATAAATGCAGTTGATAAAAAGTATGACCGGCAACCTGCCAGTGATGCTTTTTATACATATCGCGGATGGTAATAGTATCAGCCAAAACCTCGTTAAGCGCGTTGACGCTTTGAAGACAAATCTTTTCGCTTAAACCAATCGGCAGGCTGATGACCGTGCCGTATTCTTGCAAAATTTGTCCGCGTTGGTTAGTAATCGGCTCTGCGGCATCTTTGTTTTTCGATGCCGGTGTCATATTTTTTAATTTGTTTTCTGTTTTTTTCTTGGTAGCTGTGCTCATAATTTCACCTTCAATATTTAATTTTGACTATCGTTGCTTTTCATTTTGCAGTTAAATTTCAACTACATCAATTTTTTACAGGCTTCTGAAAATAAAATAGTCGTGTAAAATAGAATACACTTCTTGATTTGAGAATCAAATAATAATGACGGAAATAAAAATTACACCTTTTCAGGTGGGAAATGTAAGTTTTGGCGACGGACGTTTGGCATTTATTTTAGGTCCGTGTGTCGTCGAATCAGCACAGCACGCGCTTTTTATGGCGCAGGAAATTAACGACATCTGTAAGCAGGTCGGCGTGGATTTTGTTTATAAATCTTCTTTCGACAAAGCTAATCGCAGCTCGATTGAGAGCTTTCGCGGCGGCGGTATGGAGTTTGGTTTGGAAATTCTCGCGCAGGTCAAAGAGGAAGTCGGCGTTCCGGTTGTTACGGACGTTCACGAAACCTGGCAAGTCGAAAAGGTTGCGGAAGTTGCGGACATTTTGCAGATTCCGGCGTTTCTTTGCCGGCAAACCGATTTGCTGGTTGAAGCCGCGGAATCAGGAAAAGCTGTGAACGTTAAAAAAGGACAATTTCTCGCGCCCCGGGACGCAAAGAATATCGTGGATAAAATGCAAAATGCCGGGTGCGAAAAATTATTATTAACCGAACGTGGTGCGAGTTTCGGTTATAACAATCTAGTTGTGGATTTGCGCTCGTTTCCGATTATGCGTTCGTTTGGCGTGCCGGTAGTTTTCGACGTTACGCATTCGCTCCAACTCCCGGGCGGACTCGGCAAGGCAACGGGCGGGCAAGCCGAATACATCGAACCGTTTGCTCGTGCAGGTGTGGCTTGCGGTGTGGACGCGGTTTTTATGGAAGTTCACGATAACCCGAAAAACGCGCCAAGCGATGGTCCGAATCAATTACCTTTAACCAGATTAGAGAATTTACTTTCAAAATTGAAGCAGATTCACGAACTCGTTCAAAAAGATTAAGAAAAATGAAAAAGTTTGGAAGCCTTTTAGTCACAAGTTTATTTTTTGCCTTAACGATGGCGGCTCAAGATGAAAGCCGCGCTTCAAAGACCTGGGAAGTGCAGAAATATGACATCGCGGCGACTCTGCCGCAAAGCGAAACTGATAGATATTTAATTGCTAAAGCCGTTTTGAATTTGAAAAATGTCAGCGGAATTACAGGCTCGCGTCTGACATTGCGCATTTCAGATAAAGCGGAAATCTCTGCGGTCAAAGTTAATAATTCAACTGCCGATTTTACCAAAGGTGAAGAAAAGATTGGCGGCAACCGGAATTTGCAAAGAATTCTCGTGCGTCTCCCCTCGATTCCGGCAAACGCAAGTTTTTCAGTCGCGGTTGATTATAAATTAAAGGTTGACGAAAATTCAGGTTTAAATACGCTTTCACCCGCCGGTTCGCAGTTTTTGCCTTTGTCTTTTTGGTATCCGACACCAAATAGTTGGTATTTTGCGCGAGGCGCAGACTTTGCGCCGTTCAAATTGACGGTTAATGCACCAAACAACTTAACGGTTTTAACATCAGGTTTTGTAGAAATACTACAAGCAATGCAGAATTTCCACCAAGACCTCTTGTTCAATCTCTAAACAGTCAACCGTTTTTTGTCGCGGGAAATTGGGATACGGTTAAGGCAAACGGCGTTTCAGTTTATTTGTCGAAAGGCGCGGGCGCAGATGAGCAAAAACGTGCGAATGAATTGGCGACTTTGGCTTCGGATGCGAAAAACTTTACGGCAAATCTTTTGGGAACTGCACCGGATGAGCCTTTGCAAATTATTGCAGTCAGGCGCGGCGCAGGATTTTCTAGCGGCGGCAGGATTTTAGTTGATCAGAGCGCGTTTCGACGGCGAAAGATTGATTCGCAAACCGCAATGATGATTGCCGAATCGATAGCAAAGCTCTGGCTTGGTAGTGCGATTGCTGTCAATGGCGACGGTCACGGGGTAATACGGGAAGGGTTGTCACGCTACATTGCAACGCAATTTTTGGAAAAGCAATATGGAAAAGATGTAGCCGACATCGAACGTTTGCGCCAGCGCACTTCATATGCGGCAATTGCCCAGCGTGATGCGCCTTTAAATTTAGTTTCGCCGGTTGATGAATATTATTACACGGCGGTTGCTAACAAGGGGGCAATGATTTGGCGACTGCTGGCGAAAAAAGTTGGACAAGACGATTTTTTAAATATTATGCGCTCGCAAATCAAAGATGGAAATCTTAATTTAGCCAAGCTGCGCTCTTCTTTCTCATCCCAAAAAGACTTCCTCGATTATGCGTTCGGTGAAGTTACCGATATGAATCTGCTTGTTGGATTACCGCAGGCGAGCGGCGCAGAAACGAAAATTGCTCTACGAAATACAAGTATGATTGAAGCCGCCGTAAATGTTACGGCAACGACTTCAAGTGGTGAAAAATTAAATGCCTTGACAACAATTGCCCCTAAAAGTTTTGGTGAAGTAAGTTTTAAGACAGCCAATAAAATCGTTCGCACAGAGATTGATACGGATAAATTTTATCCGCAGACGGATTATTCCGACGATGTTGCGCCGCGCGAGATTGATAGCAGCGATGCAATCTTATTTATAAAACGTGCTTTTGACCAACAGGATTATGTCAAAGCTGAAAAAAATGCGCGTTTGGTTTTGCGTGATATGCCGCGTTTCGATGATGCGCGAACTTGGTTGGCACGTGCGCTTTTGGCGCAGGGCAAAACTTCTGACGCCGAAAAGGAATTTCAAACGGTTCTAGATGAAAAACTTCCGACAGCCAGAAGTTTGGGTTGGGTAAACACCGGACTTGGCGAAATCGCTTTAAAGGCAGGACAAAATACTCAAGCCACGAACTTTTTTGCAGAAGCTATAAGGAATGATAGCGAATACGGCACGACACTCACGGCGCGACAAGGGCGCAATAAAATCAATGCTTCGGCGACGATTGACGAAGGTGTCAAAGCATTTTTTGCACAATTCGATAAAGTAGTAATTTCAGCCCGCAAAGCGGAGCTCGATTCACTGATTATGTCAGGGGAAATACCAAAATTTTCAAGCGGTATTGCCGGACAAGCCGAACAATGGCAGACAAAGGTTTTATCTACGGATAAAATTGATGCAAATACAATCTGGGCTGAAGTTAGTCTCGACATTAAATTACTTAATAAATCTGCAGAAAGCGGAACGGCGGTCTATAGACTGACCAAAGTCGGGAACGGTTGGAAGTTGAGCGGGGTCGATATATTTGAAGTAAGATAGTATTTTCTGTTTGAAAATATGAACAACCGAAAATTAACCGATGACGTTGTAGACCGTGCACGGAAAGTTAAATTACTTTTAATGGACTGTGATGGGGTTTTAACGGACGGACGACTTTACTTTACTGAAAAAGGCGAGGAGATGAAAGTCTTTAATGTCCGTGATGGTCAAGGAATTGTATCTTGGCACGAGGCGGGTTTTCAATCGGGAATTATTTCGGGAAGAGGCGCGAAAACAATTTTAGAAGTACGGGCAACCGAACTTGGAATGCACTACATCAAAGCCCGCTCGCAGAATAAAGCGAGAGACTTTTTAGATATTTTACAAGATGCAAAAGTGACTTCCGATGAGGTTGCGTACATCGGCGATGATATTGGCGACATATGTTTAATGGAGAAAGTCGGATTACCGGTTGCAGTTGCCGATGCGGTTTCGGAAGTGTTGCTATGCGCCGTTTACAAAACCAATACAAAAGGTGGTTTCGGTGCGGTTCGTGAAGTGACAGATTTGTTGTTAAGGACACGAAAAATTTTTTGAAATTTTTTTGGCGGATGGGCAACCCATCTTTTTAGCTTTACATCTTACTCCTTCGCTCAAATTGAGCAGCGAGTTTTAATTGAGATTTTTTGATAATTATACCTAAGTTTAATTTGGTTAATAAAGAAGGTTTGTTAGAAAACAAATCTTTTATTTTCGTCCAATTTACTAATCTCGAAATTAATTTTAAAAACATTTCGAGTGCGCTTGACAAGTTAAGAGTAGATGTATAAATTAGGTGATTGCCGATACGAAAATTTGTCATCTCGAAAAGAGAATGTTAAAAATGTTTCGTTAAGCGGTTGACAAAAAGTTTTGATTAAGTATAATTGAAAGTTCGCCTCGTAGTTCGAGGGTGAATACAAAAACAAAATTTTGATGTTTGAAAACTAGATATGCGAGTCCATGTGTTAATTCAACACGGTTCATTTTATGATGAACCACGAACAACATAAAGCTAGTAAAAACTTTTTAACGAGAGTTTGATCCTGGCTCAGAATCAACGCTGGCGGCGTGCCTCAGACATGCAAGTCGAACGAT
>Ga0136617_10002983_pt1 | contig 15119 bp, 19 predicted proteins | sample AntDrymUQ3222106_2_FD_129672 | JGI IMG/M metagenome (GOLD analysis project Ga0136617, IMG submission 129672) | Polar desert sand microbial communities from Dry Valleys, Antarctica - metaG UQ322 (21.06) | ecosystem: Environmental > Terrestrial > Soil > Desert | place: Antarctica: Dry Valley... | reverse complement strand
CTCTTCCCGATTCGCGGGCGCCACGACCTCGGCCAGAGCGAGACCAACAACTTCGGCGGCGGCCGCGGCCATCAGGGCCAGGACATGTTCGCCTCCTGTGGCACCAAGCTCGCGCTCGCGCGTGGCGGCAAGGTGCAGTACGCGGGCTTCCACGGCGCCGCCGGCAACTATGTGGTGGTCGACGCGGCCGGCACGCGCATGGATCACGTCTACATGCACCTGCGCGCGCCGGCGCTCGTGAGCACCGGAGACCGCGTGTTCACCGGCCAGAAGATCGGTGAGGTGGGCGACACGGGCCGAGCCACGGGCTGCCACCTGCACTTCGAGATGTGGACGGCGCCGGGTTGGTACGAGGGTGGGCGGCCCTTCGATCCGCTGCCCTCGCTCAAGGGCTGGGACGCCTTCTCGTAGTGCGGAAGCCGCCGGCTCGGCCGGCGGCGCACCGACTGCGTTCAACGCGGAAGCCGCCGGCTCGGCCGGCGGCGCACCGACTGCATCTCGAGGACGCCTCTGCGTGAGGCAAGATTGAGGAGTGCTCCAACGGCGTTCACCGGCGACGGGAGCCCTGGCCGCGGTGGCCTCCGTCGCGCTCGTCACCGCTGTCATCTTCGCCCTGCGCGAGGTCGTGCCGGTGGTGTCCACCGGCGTGGTCTACATGCTCGCGGTGCTCTTCGTATCAAGCTTCTGGGGGCTGTGGCTGGGGCTGCTCAGCGCTTTCCTGAGCGCGGCGGCCTTCAACTTCTTCCACATCCCGCCGACCGGGCGATTCACCATCGCCGACGGCGAGAACTGGGTGGCGCTGGCTGTCTTCTTCGTGCCGCCAAGACCACGGGCAGTGACGGCTTCGAGGCCTCCGACGTGGCCTGGCTGGTGGAAGCCGCGCTGGGTGAGGTTCTGGTGGCGCCCGGGCGCGAAGAACGATCCCGAGCGTGACCTACCTTTGGATGAGTAGCGAGCGCGCAGGCCGAGTCTGACCATCGCGAACTTCACCGAGCCCTGCCGGGTGTGGCTGTTTCGCCGGCAGCTCGACCGCAAGATCGCTCACGGCGCTGACTTGGGCTCCTCGCCCGAGCTCACACGGCGAGCGCGCCAGCTGGTCTCGCCCGAGTTTCGCGCTCGGATGGCAGCCGGCCTCCAGCGGACGATCACGGCGGCCGAGCGGCCCGGGAGGCGCCACCTCTCCGCCCAGGTCCCGGTTCAGCGCAGCGCCATTCTCGAAGAACGTGCGCAACTGCTCAGCCTGGCCCGCCTCCTGACCGAGGAGGAGAACGTGTCCGCTCGGGGAGTGGCGCGTGTCGAGGAGCTGCTGACCGATGGCCGTTCGCCGTTCTACTACCCCTCGCCGCGAGGCACGCTCGCCGCGGCGCTGCGCCACGCGAGGACCACGCTGCTGCTGGGTTAGGGAGCCACGCCGGTCAGGCGAGGCCACCTGACCGCACGCCGCAGCGCCGCGCGGCTGGCGCGGTGGTTCGAGAGCCGGAACTCGGGCGCGAGCGAGGCCGACTGGTAGTAGACCGCCATTCCCACGCGCGAGTGGGACTTCATGAAGCCGAAGAACTGGCTGACGAAGCTCGGCATGTCGGCTCCCCACACACCCCACTCGGCGAAGGCGAAGGGCTTGCGCCGCCAGCGCGGAAAGCGGTAGAAGGCGTCAATGGCCGAGCTCGCGCGGTAGGGCGAGTACCAGGTGGTGCCCACCCAGTCGACGTAGCCGCCGCCGGGGTAGAAGTACTTCGGGTGGTTCTTCGGGATCTCGGGATTCCCAAAAGACAGCGGGACCCACAGCAGGGCCACCTGGGGCCGCGGCAGTTCGGCGGCGCCGGTGCGCAGGGTGCGCATGCCCAGCCTGCGCAGCTTGGCGTCGATGGCCGCCACGTCGCCGCCGCGCAGGATCAGGGTGAGCCGACGCCAGGCGCGCTTGAACTGTCCGGTGGCGTAGGCGGGCCCGCGCGAGCGCCCGGACAGGTCATAGGCCGAATAGGGGTTGACGCCGTTGTTCATCTCCGACAACGGACGTACGTAGACCACCTCGCCGCGGTCGGCCAACAGCGCGTTGAGCCGAACGAGAAAGCCGTCGCCGTGCCCCTCGGCGAGGTCGCGCGGGGTGAGCCGTGTGCCTTTGGTGGACAGCGAGATCATCGCTCGCGATCCCATCCGTCCGGCGTCGTCGAGACGGCCGCCGAGAAAGCCGTCCTTCGAGCCCCAGTCGATGAAGTAGTTGAACACCGCCGGGTGCTTGCCGGACTGGCGCTCGAAGTCGGCGATGCTCGCGGCGGTGTAGCCGCCCTGACCGCCCCACAGGACCTTGTTGCCCGGAGCGGTGTACGGGGCTGCCGGCGCGGACGCGGGAAATGCGCAGACCAGGGCTAAGGCAGTGAAGAGTGCGGGTCGCACTCGACCAGGGAATCAGATCTCGGCGTGACCGGCGCCAGGCCCGGGTAGAGGCACTAACAGAGCTACCGAGGGAGAGACCGAGTGGGCGCGTCGCGCGAAAAGCACTACGAAACGCCAACGCTGCACCGGCTGGCCGCCGCCACCGGGCAGCTCGAGGCGCTCGATGCGCCGGCCAAGCGAGTGGCCAAGCTCGTAAGGTCGGCCCTACCGGGTGGACCGGTGAAGGATGCGCTGAGCGGCACCTTTCTCGGACACCCGGCTCATCCGCTGTTGACCGACGTGCCCATCGGCTCGTGGACGAGCGCGGTGATGCTGGATTGGATCGGCGGAAGCGAGTCGCGCACTGCCGCGCGGCGCTTGGTGGCCGCGGGAATCCTCGCGGCGGTGCCCACGGCGGCGTCCGGGTACTCCGACTGGGCGGACACCGAGATGTCGAGCGACACCGTGCGCCGGACGGGGTTGGTCCACGCGGCGGCGAACGTGGCCGCGCTGGGCATGTTCACGGCGTCCTACTTCGCCCGCCGGCGTGGCCGCGGCGGACGCTTCCTGGCTCTCACCGGTGCAGGCGCGATGGCCGTGGGCGGCCATCTCGGCGGCCACCTCTCGTTCGTGGAGGGCGTTGGCGTCGACCAAACGGTTTTCGAGAAGCACCCGGAGAACTGGACTTCCACCGTCACCGAAGACGAGCTGTCCGAGGGCCGGCCCGTGTGCGCCCGGGCCGGCGACGTGGACGTGCTCATCGTGCGCGACGGCCACGGCATCCACGCGCTCGACAATCGCTGCACGCACCGCGGCGGACCGCTCCACGAGGGCGAGGTGTCCGACGGATTCGTCGCCTGCCCCTGGCATGGCAGTCGCTTTCGGCTCGCCGACGGCTCGATCGAGCGCGGTCCCGCGACGTCGCCTCAGCCGCTGTACGAGACGCGCGTGGTGGAGGGTCGGGTCGAGGTGCGCCGAGCGCAGGGTTAGCGAGCCGACACCAGTTCGAGCTCCGCCCCGAGCGGGGCCGCACTCAGCCTTCGAGCCAGTACCCGGGCGTCCTCGCGCGAGCCGAGGCCGGCGATTTGGGCGCTTGGCCAAGCGATAGCGGGGCGACTTGACGGCCCGAGCCAACTGTCACAAAGTAGTCACAAAGTCCTGCCGTGAAGTAGGATGATGTTCCCGAGAGCGCTCCCCACGCCGCCCGCCCGAAGCCTTCTCGGCACAGCACCTTGACGACCCACGCTCTGAAAGCATCCGAACCCATGCCGCTGCGCATGATGCGGTACCTCGACCTCTTCCTTCTGGCGCTCGCTCTGCCGGTGTTTATCGTGGCGGACCTGCCGCTACTGGGCTGGGCCGGCGTTGCCGGTGCTTGGCTTGTGCAGCGTGGGGTACAGCACCTGGTTGAGACGCGTGCCCGTGCCTCCGACGATCCCCGCACGGTGGCCGGCCTGATGGCGGGGTCGATGATCGCCCGCGGGTGGATGGTGGCGGGGACGATCTTCGTCGTGGGGATCACCGAGCGCGAAGCGGGGTTGGCGGCGGCCATCCTCGCGATCACCCTGTTCACCTTTTACTTCACCGGTCAGATGATCTCTCGGCCCTTCGAGCCCGGCAGCGAGGGCTCCAAGTGAGCACCAAGGCCAAGTTCGCCGTTGGTTTCGGCGTCTACCTCGCCGTCGGCGTGGCGCTCTATCTCATCTTCGGCTCCGACGGCAAAAACGAGGAGTTCCAGCCCCAGGAGGAGTTCAAGCTGGATCCCTGGATCGAGATCAAGCTCGGCGGCCTGGATCTCTCCTTCAACAAGGCCGTCCTCTACCTGCTGCTCACCTGCGCGGCCACGGTCGGCTCCATGGTCTACCTCGCCCGGCGCATGGCCGACAAGCCGAACCGCATACAGACCGTTGTGGAGGGGGCCTACGACCTCACCTACAACCAGATCGCCCGCAACAACATGTCCGCGAAGTCGGCGGCCAAGTGGTTCCCCTTCGTGGCCACGCTCTTCTTCTTCATCTGGTTCTCGAACATGATCGGTTACATCCCGCTGCCGGTTAACGACCACGAGACGATCGAGATCGCCGGCATCAACTTCCCCGCCTTCGCCCTCTACGCCGCCACCGCGAACCTCTCGATCCCGCTCGTGCTCACGCTGACGGTGTTCTTCCTCTACCAATGGGAGGGCATCCGCAAGCACGGTCCGGTCAAGTACTTCAAGGGCTGGCTGCCGGCGGGCGTGTCGGGTCCCGCCGCGGTGCCGATCTTCGCCATCGAGGTGATCTCGCAGTTCGTGCGCATCATCTCGCTCTCCGTGCGACTGTTCGCCAACGTGCTCGCAGGCCACCTGCTCATCCTGTTCATGGGCGGAGGCCTGGCCGTGCTGCTCGGCGTGGCGGCGCTCGGCTGGATCACCCTGCCGCTTGCAGTGGGCTTCTTCGCCTTCGAGATCGTCCTGATCGCGACTCTGCAGGCCTTCATCTTTGCCACGCTCACGTCCATCTACTTCGGCGAGGCATCCGCCGGAGGGCACTAACCAGGAGGACCTATGGATTTCTTGTTTCCAATAGCGCAGGACGCCGTCAAGGCCGCCGAGGAGACCTCGGCAGGTCTGAAGTCGATCGCCCTCGGCGTCGGGGCCGGCCTGGGAACGATCGGCCCGGGCATCGGGGTCGGCTACATCTTCGGCAAGGTGATCGAGTCGGTCACCCGCCAGCCCGAGATGCGGGAGGAGATCACGAGCATCCAGTGGCTCGGCTTCGCCCTCACCGAGGCGATCGTCTTCTACGCGTTCATCTTCGGCCTGATCGCCTTCTTCCTCTAGCCGATGTTCCTGTTCGCACAGGAAGAAGGCGGCGGCTCCTTCCTCGTCAGCCCCAACGTCGGGCTGATGATCTGGACGCTGCTCGCCTTCGCGGCCACTCTCTACCTGCTCAACAAGCTGGCCTTCCCGCGCATCGCTGAGGCGCTCGACAAGCGTCGCAAGGCGATCGAGGACTCGATCGACGCGGCGGCTCGCTCCAAGCAGGAGGCCGACTCGCTGCTCGAGGAGTACCGGGCGCGCCTGCGGGAGGCTCGCGAGCAGGCGGATGACATCACGGCTCGCGCGCGCAAAGCGGCGGACTCGCTCGCCGAGAAGTCGAAAGCTCAGGCCGGCCGCCAGCGAGAGGAGCTGATGGCCTCCACGCGGCGCGACATCGAGGCCGAGACGCGGCGGGCGCTCGACGAGATCCGCAAGGAAGTGGCCGACCTCACGGTGATCGCGACCGAGAAGGTCACGCGCAAGTCGCTCACCCCGGAAGACCACCGGCGCCTGGTCGAGGACGCGTTGGGTGAGGTCGACTTCACCGCCCTGTCCGGGGGGAAGGCGGGCAATGGAGGCGAGAAGAGCTAGATGGAGGAACTGGCCGAGGTCTATGCACGCGCGCTGTTCGAGGCAGCAAAGGACGACGACGTCCTCGACCGCGTGCACGACGAGCTCGGGGAGTTCGCGGACGCTATGGACAGCGACCGCAACCTGCAGGTCTTCCTGTTCTCGCCCTACTTCTCGAGCGAGGAGAAGAAGGACGGCGTGAAGAAGATCGTGACCGACGCCGACGAGCGGCTCGTCAACTTTCTTGAGCTGCTCGCCGAGCGCCACCGAATGCCCGCCCTGTTTCGCATTCGGCGGACTTTCGACTCGTTGTGGGCGGAGGAGAACAAGCTGCTCCCGGTCACCGTGACGAGTGCGGTCGAGCTCGACGAGGGTCTTGTGGACGACATCGGCAAGCGCATCGAGGAGCAGACCGGGCGCCGCGTCGAGCTGTCCTCGAACGTCGACCCCGAGCTGCTCGGGGGCCTCCAGGTGCAGGTGGGCAACATGGTGCTCGACGCCACGGTGCGCAACCGCCTGGAACAACTTCGCAAGCAAGTGGCCAAAGCAACATAATGATCCGCGCGCACTCGGCTAGCCGAGTGCTTGCGGCTGAAGGAGAACTTTCCCAGTGCAGATCAAGCCAGACGAGATCACGAGCATCCTCAAGGAGCGCATCCAGGGGCTGGAGGACGGCGGGGCCGACCTCTCCGAGGTGGGCACGGTGCTCTCGGTTGCCGACGGCATCTCGCGCGTCCACGGGCTCGACAACGCCATGTCGAGCGAGCTGCTCGAGCTTCCCCACGACGTAACGGGGCTCGCGCTCAATCTCGAGTCCGACAACGTCGGCGCCGTGCTCTTCGGCGACTGGGACAAGATCGAGGAGGGCGACCAGGTCAAGCGCACGGGGCGCCTGCTCGAGGTACCGGTAGGCGACGCCCTGCTCGGGCGGATCGTCAACCCGCTGGGCGAGCCGCTCGACGGCAAGGGCGACATCAACACCGACACCACCCGCCCGTCCGAGTTCAAGGCGCCAGGCGTGGTGGCTCGCCAGCCGGTCAAGGAACCGATGATGACCGGCATCAAGGCGATCGACTCCATGACCAACGTCGGTCGCGGCCAGCGTGAGCTGATCATCGGCGACCGCCAGACCGGCAAGACGTCGATCTGCATCGACACGATCATCAACAACAAGGACAGCGACCTGGTCTGCGTCTACGTGGCGATCGGCCAGCGCATGTCAGTGGTCGTCGACGTGGCCCGTCAGCTCGAGGACGCCGGCGCCCTGGAGCACACGATCATCGTGGCCGCCCCCGCCGACGAGGCCGCTCCCATCAAGTTCCTCGCCCCCTACGCGGGCGCCGCGATGGCCGAGCACTTCCTCTACGAGGGCAGAGCCGCGCTCGCCATCTACGACGACCTGACCAAGCACGCCTTCGCCTATCGCCAGATGTCGCTGCTGCTGCGCCGCCCACCGGGCCGCGAGGCCTACCCGGGCGACGTCTTCTACCTGCACTCGCGACTGCTCGAGCGCTCGGTGAAGCTGAGCGACGACCTCGGCGGCGGCTCGTTCACCGCGTTGCCCATCATCGAGACCCAGGCGGGCGATGTCTCGGCCTACATCCCCACCAACGTCATCTCGATCACCGACGGCCAGATCTTCCTGCAGTCGGACCTGTTTCGCTCCGGCGTGCGGCCGGCGATCAACGTGGGTATCTCGGTGTCGCGCGTGGGCGGCGCGGCCCAGACCACGCCGATGCGCAAGGTGGCGGGCCGGCTGCGCCTGGAGCTCTCGCAGTACCGCGAGCTCGAGGCCTTCTCCCAGTTCGGCTCCGACCTAGACGCCGACACCCAGGCCACGCTCAACCGCGGCGCCCGGCTGGTGGAGGCGCTCAACCAGGACGAGCGCGATCCTTGGACGATCGAGGATCAGGTGGCGGCCATCTACTCGGGAACCGGCGGCTACCTCGACCGCATCAAGGTCGACCGCGTCCGGCAGTTCCACGAGACGATGCTCCAACGCCTGCACTCCGAGGACTCGGACCTGATGGACCAGATCGCCGACGGCAACTGGGACGACTCGATCGAGGAGCGGCTGGGCAACCACATCGCCGAGGCCATCGACGACTTCGGGCCCGACTTCGACGCTGAGGGCAACCCGATCGAGGAGGGTGAGTCGGACCGCGTCAGCTCGCGCGAGGAGCGTGAGAGGGAGGACGAGACCGAGGAGGGCTCCGCTCCCAACGGCGGCGAGGGGGGCGGCGACGACGACGGCGGCGACGGCGGCGACGATGGCGCCCGCGCCCGCGGCGGCTCGGTGGCCATGGGCCAGGACGAGGAGCCGGGCAAGGAGAAGGACGCGGAGGCGGCCACGGCCTAGCGATCCATGGCCTCGCTCAAGGACATCCGCGGCCGCATCGGCTCGGTCAAGAACATCCGCAAGATCACGCGCGCGATGGAGATGATCTCTGCCGCGCGCCTACGGCGGGCCGAGCAGCGGATCGAGGCCCTGCGTCCCTACGCCGACGCCCTGCGGCGCATGACCTCGCGCGCGTCTCAGGCGGCGGAGAACATCCCGAACCTCCCGATCCTGCAGGAGAAGGACAACGTCCAGACCGTCGGCATCCTGCTGGCCACCGGCGACCGCGGCCTGGCCGGGCCCTTCAACTCGCAGATCGTGCGCGCGGGCAACCGGCGCGCGGCCGAGCTGCGAAGCGACGGCATGGAAGTGCTCTGGTACGCCTCCGGGCGCCGCGGCGTGTCCTCACTCCAGTTTCGCCAGCTCGAGATGGGCGGCAACTGGACCGGCTTCACCGACCGCCCAACCTTCGCCGACGCCCGTGCCATCGCCGATGGCCTGACCTCCGCCTACGTGGACGACAAGGTCGACCGCGTGGAGATCTTCTACAACGGATACATCTCGGCGATCAACCAGGAGGTTCGCCACGAGACGTTGCTGCCGCTGCAGCGGGCGGACGTGCTCGGTGACGACGACGAGGATGAAGGCGGGGAGGGCCACAAACACGCCGACGAGGGCGACCAGCACTCGCGCGCGCTCTGGATCTACGAGCCCGACCCCGAGGAGATCCTCGCGCGGCTCGTGCCCGACTACGTGGAGATCTCGATCTACCGCGCACTGCTCGAGTCCACCGCGTCCGAGCACGGCGCGCGCATGAGCGCGATGCGCAGCGCCTCCGACAACGCCGGCGAGATGATCGACGACCTCACCCTCGAGGCCAACCGCCAACGCCAAGCTGAAATCACCCAGGAGATCATGGAAGTGGTCGCCGGAGCTGAAGGACTTCGCTAGCCGTAAGCGCTCGGCTCGGCCGAGTGCGCACGGATCCGATCCAAGGAGAAACGTGGAAGCCGCAACGGAGACCCAGGAGCAGCAGGACGATCGCGAGAGCCGCGACACCAACACCGGCACGGTGGAGGAGGTGCAGGGCGTCGTGGTCGAGGTGGCCTTCCCCGCCGATCACCTGCCCGAGATCTACAACGCGCTCGAGATCGAGGTCGAGGTGAAGGAGACCGAGGGCGACGAGACCCAGGCCGGCGGGGACACGGAGTCCAAGCTCGTGCTCGAGGTCCAGCAGCACTTGGGCGACGATCGGGTGCGCTGCGTGGCCATGGACGCCACCGAAGGCCTCTCTCGCGGCGCCAAGGTACGCGACACCGGCGGCCCCATCACCGTTCCCGTGGGCGAAGGCACACTCGGGCGCATCTTCAACCTGCTCGGCGAGCCGATCGACGGCGCCGGCGAGGTCGAGTACGAGGAACGCTGGCCGATCCACCGTCCGGCGCCGTCGGTGGAGGACCTGACGCCCACGCGCGAGATGTTCGAGACCGGAATTAAGGTCGTCGACCTGCTCGCCCCCTACGCCCAGGGCGGCAAGGTCGGGCTGTTCGGCGGGGCCGGCGTCGGCAAGACGGTGCTCATCCAGGAGCTGATCCACAACCTCGCCGCCGAGCACAGCGGGCTGTCGGCCTTCTGCGGCGTGGGCGAGCGCTCGCGCGAGGGCAACGACCTGTGGCTGGAGATGACCGAGTCCGGGGTCATCGACAAGACGATGCTGGTGTTCGGCCAGATGAACGAGCCGCCCGGCGCGCGCATGCGCGTGGCGCTCTCGGGGCTGACCATGGCCGAGTACTTCCGCGAGCAGGGCCAGGACGTTCTGCTCTTCATCGACAACATCTTCCGCTTCGTGCAGGCGGGCTCCGAGGTGTCGGCGCTGCTGGGCCGGATGCCGTCGCAGGTGGGCTACCAGCCCACGCTCGAGACCGAGATGGGGCAGCTGCAGGAGCGCATCACCTCCACCCGCCAGGGCTCAGTGACCTCGGTGCAGGCCATCTACGTGCCGGCCGACGACCTCACCGACCCGGCGCCGGCCTCGGTGTTCGCCCACCTTAACGCCACAACGACGCTGTCGCGCTCGATCGCCGAGAAGGGCATATATCCGGCAGTCGACCCGCTCGACTCGACCTCGACCATCCTCAAGCCCGACATCGTCGGCGAGGAGCACTTCAGGGTCGCCAACGAGGTGCGCGAGATCCTGCAGCGCTACACCGAGCTGCAGGACATCATCGCCATCCTCGGCATCGACGAGCTCTCCGACGAGGACCGCGTGACAGTGCAGCGCGCCCGCAGGGTGGAGCGCTTCCTGTCGCAGCCGTTCTTCGTGGCGGAGGCCTTCACGGGCACGCCCGGTCAGTACGTGCCGATCGAGGAGACGGTGCGCTCGTTCAAGGAGATCATCGAAGGCAAGCACGATGACGTGCCCGAGCGCGCGTTCCTGCTGAAGGGGACGATCGACGATGTGACCCAGAGCGCGCGCGGGGAGGACGACTCCAAGGACGATGACCTTGAGGAGGAGCGCCCGCGCGAGCCGGACGACGAGTCCGAGGGCGAGGGCAACGGCGATGGCGCGGAGTAAGTTCGCGGTCGAGGTCCTCACGCCCGAGGGGAAGGTGTTCGAGGACGAGGTGGAGATGGTCTCCACGCGAACCGTCACCGGCTCGATCGGCGTGCTGGCCAACCACGCGCCGTTGATGGCCATCCTCGAGCCCACGGAGCTGCGCCTCTACAAGTCGGACTCGGACATCGTTCGCTTAGTCCAGGGCGAGGGCTACCTGCAGGTCGTGGAGAACTCGGCGCTGGTGCTGGTCGAGGAGGCGTTTCCCCCCGAGGACATCGACCGCTCGGACTTCGAGGCGAAGCTCAAGGAAGCCCAGTCCAACGTCGAGAACGCGGACGAGGGATCCGAGGAGCGGGCCCGCGCGGAGCGCGAGGTCAAGCGCTACGAGGCGTTCCTGGACGTTGGCAGCGGCTGAGCGCCTTCAAGGCCGCGGGGCGTGACGGCTCCCGCTAGAACCAACGACATCCAGGCTACGGCTCAGAAGCCCTCGGGCTCGAACTGGTTTACGGCAAACTTCGCTCCCTGAGGGTCGGCGAGCACGGCCGCTCTCACGGCCTCAGCGTCGAAGGGCTCCACGATGACCGCCCCGCCCAGCTCGACCGCCTTCTCGGCGTGGGTGTGGACGTCGTCGCTTGCGAAGGTCACGCTCCAGTGCGGCGGGCGAACGTCGTCGGGTGCCTGCTCCGACAGCCAGGCGATCGCGTCGGAGAAGCCCTCGGGCGCCCCGAAGTCCTTGTGGCGCTGGAGAGTTCCCGGGTTTAGCTGCTCCAGGAAGTCGCCGTAGCCCGGCAAGCGCCACATGATGGTGTCGCCGCCGCCTATCTCCAGCGCGCTCGCCTCCCAGCCGAAGACCGTTCCGTAGAAGCCCTTGGCCGCTTCGGGATCAGGAGTGTTGAGCTCGCTCCAATTCCAGGTTCCGGGCGCGTTGACCGACTCGGCGCCCCTACGGCCGCGTGGCTCCCAGACACAGAAGGTGGCTCCCGCTGGGTCGTCCAGCACGGCCATCCGGCCCGCGTCGGATACATCGAACGGCTCGGTGACGACGCTCCCGCCGGCATCGCTCGCTCTCGCCACGGCGTGGTCCGCGCTCTCGACGCAAACGTAGCTGGCCCAGAGAGCCTCGGGACCCATCTGGTCCGGGAGCGGCCAGACCCCGGCAACGGCGAGACCGTTGAGGTGGGCCAGGAAGTAGGGGCCCGGCGAGTCGGACGCCGTAACCCGCTGGAACTCCCACCCAAAGAGCCCACCGTAGAACCGCATGGCGGCGTCGGGATCCGGCTGCCCCGTGTCGATCCAGCAGGGCACGCTCCAGGGATATTCATCGCGTTTGGGCACGTCGCTGCTCGCTAAGGGCCAACGAAAGTCTGGAATCCGCCGTATCGCATTTTGCTCATGTCGGTGAGCGGCTCGCGTTCTACCAGTTCGGTGACGCGAGGATCCTCCATCACCTTCTCCATGACCTCGTCGCGGTGTGCGCGCGACTCGAACTCCGCTACGGCCGCTGTCAGCAGCTCGCCTTCTTGGACTTCGAACTGGTCTCCGAGATCGTCGCCGCGAAACTCGCGGTAGCTGAGCGCCCCGTGCTCCTTGGCCACCTGCCCGAATGTGGTCGCCTGCTCGCGGTAGGCCTCGATGTTCTTCTCCGGTACCGGAAGGAGATAGATGTCTACGTAACCGTCGGTTCCCATGATGTCGCCTTTCGTTGCTGTGGACGCCCGTTCAAGGCTGAGACCGCGGGCGTGGCCCGAACTCATCGGGGTGGGCGCTATTCGCGCCGGCCGGGCAGGCCTTGATCCTGGCCCCTCGGTTCCCGACGATTCGATCCACCTGCCGAGGCAAGGCGCCAAGCCCTTTGTCATCGCTGCTCGAAGGCCACTTGCTGAGCCAACCCGCGGCGCTGCGCTTCCTCGATCGTGACGATGTCGCGGCCGAACGGCGTCAGCGTGACGGGGATCAACTTGAAGTTCGCGAGCCCTAGCGGGATTCCGATGATCGTCAGGCACAGCGCCACCCCCGTGACCACATGCATGATGATCAGCCACCAGCCGGCGAGCACGAACCAGATCCCGTTGCCAATCGTTGAGCCGGCCCCCGCGTCCCCGCGGCGGACGACGGTCTTCCCGAACGGCCAGAGCGCGAAGACCCCGATCCGCAGCGCCGCGACCCCGAACGGGATCGTGATGATCAAGATGAACATGATCAGCGCGGCCAGCGCGTAGCCGAGGGCCATCCACAGGCCGGCGAACACGAACCAGATGACGTTGAGGAGTAGTCGCAACGAAAGCGGATCGCTCAGGCGCCGGCGGTCTCCCGTTCGCCTGCCAGGCCGGAGGCGAACTCGTCGGCGCTCATCGGCTGCGAGAACATGGGGTAGTCGAAGCGGATCGCGTTGTCGTGTTCCTCCGGTGAGGTGCCGGCGACGCAGTCGGAGAGCGTCACCACCCGGTAGCCCTTCTCGTAGCCGGTCCGCATCGTCGATTCGACGCAGCAGTTGGTGAGAAAGCCGCCGAGCGCGATCGTCGTGATTCCCCGGGCGCGCAGGATGAAGTCGAGGTTGGTGGTGGCGAAGGCGTCGAGTCCACGCTTGCCCTCGACGACGATGTCTCCCTCCTGCGGCGCCAGCTCGTCGACGATCTCCGCGCCCCAGGAGCCCTTAACGAACGCGGTCGAGTCGACTACGCCCTTGAGGATCCCGTACGGATGATCGGCGAGCTCGCCGAAGCCGGACGCGAAGGTGATCGGCGCGTGCACGATGGTGGCGCCGGCTTCACGCGCCGCGGCCACTAGGCGCGCCGTGTTGTCCAGCATGCCGGTGCTTTCCATGACGGGCTCGACGGCGCCGTGCAGTGCGCCGCCCTCCGACGTGAAGTCGTTCTGGTACTCGATCAGGACGACGGCGGTCGTGGACGGATCGATGGGCATGCGGGCTCCTCTGCTGGTGAGACCGCGATCCTAGTCGGAGTAGCTCAGCCGCGGATACGAGTCGGTTCCGCGCCCCTCGGGCAAGCCTCGGCCGTTAGGGCTAAAGAGCGGGCCGTTCCTGCCGTTAACCGGGAGGTGCATACGAAAAGACTCTCCCTCAAGTTGATGTGTCTCTGCATGGCCGTGACGGTCTTTGGCCTGAGCGCCGTGACGGCGCACGCCGGTCCGCCCGGCACCTGGACGAAGGTCACCGGCATCGGTGGGGGCGTGACGGGCGGGGAGGAGATCGGCTTGGAACGGACCTCCGACGGTAAGTTGCACGTGGCGTGGACCCGCACGGGCGCAAGCCCGGGCCTTTTCCACAGCGCACTGTCAGCCGACGCGCGCACCGTCAGCAACCCCAACCTCATTGTCGCGCCAAGCCGCGGAATCAACAACAGAGTCGATCTGGTGGCCGGATCCGGTGGCGGCCTTCGGGCGTTCTTCTCCGGTCTTTCGGACGCTGCCTTCAGCGACAGGATGGGCACCGCGACGTCCGGGCGGGACGGTCGCGCCTGGGCCGTGCAGCAGACAGCCGCATCGAACGGCAGCTTCGGTGGCGGGAGCCCCGTCTACGCGTCGTCGGGGATCAGCGGGCTCAATGGAGCCGGCGGCACCCCGATCTCCATCTGGGGCGACTCGGCGCCGGGCGCGGGCGGGTACCACGTCGGCGTGGACCCCTCGACCGCGGACTCCCACTTCACGACCGGCTGTTGCACGATCGACCCCAACGGGGCGCGGGAAACCGGGACCGGACGAATCTTCTACGCCTGGAACCGCCTGGACCCGACTCGGACCAGCTCTGTTGTGCAGACCCCGGGCGAGCCGGCGCGCGAGGTGCCGAACTCGCAGGGCGCCCAGCTCGGACATCGCCTGAGCATCACCGGGCGGATTGGACACCGGGGCGTCTACGTGGCCTACACCGCCGGCGCGAACCCGTTCGACGGCGTGCCCGCGCTGTGGAAGGTCGGCGACCGCGAGCCGCAGATTCTCTCCACCGCGCGCGGTGCCCGGCACACCAGCCTGGCGGCTACCCCGGGCGGACACGTCTGGGTGATGTGGGCCCGTGACGGGCGGATCTGGGCCGGTCGCACGAGCATGCGCGGGACTCGTTCCGGGCGGTATCAAGTCGTGACCCCTCCGCGCGGCACCGTCGTGACCCGCAACCTGACCGGCGAGTCCTCGCGCGGTGCCCTTGATCTCTTCGCCTACGTGGATCGAGGAGCCCAGGGAAGCGGCTACTACCACCAGCGCCTGCTGCCGTCGCTGGCCGTGACGGCTTCGCCCGAGCGCCTTCCGGCGCGCGGCGGACGCGTCAACGTGCGCGTAACGGACTCCGGCAGGGGGATCGAGAACGCGGTTGTCAGCTTCAGGGTCGGATCCAGAATCGAGCGTGTTCGCACCGGACGGGACGGCCGCGTCGCAATCGACGTCCGCCCTGCGGAGCTCAGAACCCACCAGATCAATGCGAACGCGCCCGGGTTCGCCCAGGGCTCAGCGCTGGTCCGGCTCGGGTAGCG
>Ga0136617_10002982_pt1 | contig 15121 bp, 16 predicted proteins | sample AntDrymUQ3222106_2_FD_129672 | JGI IMG/M metagenome (GOLD analysis project Ga0136617, IMG submission 129672) | Polar desert sand microbial communities from Dry Valleys, Antarctica - metaG UQ322 (21.06) | ecosystem: Environmental > Terrestrial > Soil > Desert | place: Antarctica: Dry Valley... | reverse complement strand
GCGAGCATCTCTTCGATCTTGGGCGCGCTCGCGCGGCCCTCGATCCTCCCGACCGCACGCTTACCCTTGACGAGGACAAGCGTCGGCACCGTCTCGACCTTGAACTTCGCTGCAAGCTCGGGTCGCGCATCGACGTCGACTCGCGTCGTGCGCAGGCGGTCCCGCTCCTTGCGGGCGAGATGCGCGAGCAAGCTCTCCATCCGGCGCGCGGGGCCGGAGCGCTCGCTCGTGAAGAAGACGAGCAGAGGCCTAGCGTCGTCGGTCACGTTCTCTCCTCCTGGTTTCTGCTCGGGGTCCACTAGAGACGAAGGGGGGCCTTCATGATTCCCGCCTGACTGGCCGTTCAAACTCGGCCAGTACACTCGATCGGGTGGGAACGTGGTACTGGATCGGTGTTTGCGCGGGGGTCGGCGCCGCGCTCGGCGTCCTCGTCATCGCGGTTCTTGGGGACCTGCGGGTAGCCCTGCCCCTCACGCTGGTGGCGGCCGCGGCCGCCGGCTGGCTTCTCGCCGAGTGGTCGGGAGCGATCGCCGGCGCGCTCGGCGGGGTGCTCGGCGCCGTCGGTGCCACTCCGACCGTTCGCGGCGCACTCGCACGCGGTGGCACCCGTGCCGGCACCGCATTCCTCGTCGGTGCCGCTGCGCTCGTCCTCGCGGCGCTCTCGTTCGTGCCGGTGCTCGGCTATCTCCTCGCGCTCGCGTTGCCCGTGCTCGGGCTCCGTGCCCGCCGGCGCGCAGGCGAGCGCCACGCTGGTCTTCGGATCCTTGCCCGCGACTAAGGCGCTTTTGATCGTCATCGACGGGTTGACCCCCGCGATGTACGAGGCCGCGGTCGAGCGTCGGAGCGCACCCGCGCTCGCCGAGCTGCACGAGCGAGGCGAGTACCGCCGAGCGGCGACGGTCTTTCCTTCGCTCACACCCGTGTGCCTGTCGTCGCTCGTGACCGGTGCGTACCCGGACGTGCACGAGATTCCGCACCTCGTCTGGTACCACCGCGGCGAGCAGCGGCTCGTCGAATACGGATCGTCGTTCGCCGCGCTCCGCCGAGCGGGCGCTCGCCGCGGAATTCTCGACGCGATCTTCCGCATGAACGAAGACCACTTGTCGCTGAACGCCGTGACGCTCTACGAGTCGGTCGAGGACGCCGGTCGCGTCGCCGCCGCCGTCAACATCATCTGTTACCGCGGACGCACGCCCCACATCGCGCGCATCCCCGGCGTGACGCGCGCTGCGCATGGGCCCAAGCGGTTCTTCTATTTCAACCTCTTCGAGTCGGACGAGACCGGCGCGCCGTTCCGGCCGGGGGCGCGGCAAGCCGGCGGGAACGACCGGTACGCCGGCGCGGTCGGCCGCTGGCTCGTGACGCGCGACGGCTTCGATTTGCTCGTCTACTACCTCCCGGACTACGACTACGCATCGCACTCCGCGGGTCCGGACTCGGCGCACGCTGCGCTGACACGGGCCGACGACGCGGTGCGCGCGCTGCTTGATGCCGCTGGCGGGGTCGATGCGTTGCTGGAGCGCTACGCCGTCGTTGTCTGCTCGGACCACGGGCAGACTCGCGTGGAGCGTCCCACGTCGCTGAACGACTCGTTCGTCGGGGTCGACGACGTCGTGATCACGGCCTCGAACCGGGCCGGCATGGTCTACGACCTCCGCGGCGGGCGCGCGCGCGTGCTCGCCCAGCGACTCGATGGTGACCCCGCTGCAGAGACCGTGCTCTTCCTCGAAGACGGCGAGCTCGTCGCTCGTCGCGACGGAGGCGAGGGGCTCGACGTCCTCGCCGACTATCCGGACGGCCTCGCCCGCGCGACGGCGGCGCTGCGCAATCCCAACAGCGGAGACGTGGTCGTGTCGGCCGCCCGGGGCTACGAGTTCACCGACCTCGCCGGCCGGCACCACGCGGGTGGCGGTAGCCACGGGTCGCTGCTGGCGGGCGACTCGGAGGTTCCGGTGCTCACGATCGGGCTCCGAACGTCGCCGACGAGCATCACCGGGATCGCGCCGCTCCTGCTCGACCAGCTCGGCCTGGAGCGGCCGAGCTACGCGCAAGCCTTCAGCCATGCCTGACCGCTCAGAGGAGCGGCTCCTGATGGTGGAGCAGCAGCTCCGCAACCGCGATGTCGAGGACGAGCGCGTCCTCGCGGCGATGGAGCGCGTGCCGCGTCACCTCTTCGTTCCGGAGGAGCTCCGAAACCGAGCCTATGCCGACGCGGCTCTGCCGATCGGGTCGGGCCAAACGATCTCGCAGCCGTACATGGTGGCCAGGATCTGCGAGTCGCTCTCTTTGCACGGGAACGAGCGAGTGCTCGACGTCGGCACCGGCTCGGGCTACCAGGCGGCGGTGCTCGCGGAGCTCGCCGGCGAGGTGCACACGATCGAGCGGATCCCGGAGCTCGCTGACGCCGCGCGAAGGCGGCTCGAGGAGACGGGCTTCGGGGGCCGCGTGCGCGTCCACCTCGGCGATGGCACCCTCGGACTCCCCGAGCAGGCGCCGTTCGGCGCGATCGCCGTCGCTGCCGCCGCACCGGAGCTTCCGCCGACCCTCTACGACCAGCTCGAGCCTCGCGGACGGCTCGTGGTGCCCGTCGGCAAGCGCCATGGCCAGCGGCTTCAGCTCGTCGTGAGGAGCCCCGAGGGCCCGGCCGTCGTGCGTTCGGTGTCCTGCCGCTTCGTCCCCCTGTTGGGCGAGGAGGGCTTCGCGGTTTAGTCGTGGGCCGTGAAGGCAGACTGGTGGTGGCATGAGAGGGGTCTCGGCAGAGCGGTTGCTGCGTCTTCCGGTTCGGGTTCGCGGCATCGAGCTCGGCCGACCGGTCGACCTCGTGCTGGACCGCGAGCACACGCGTGCACTCGGGTTCGAGGTGCTCTGCGGCGACGAGGAGCGACGCTTCCTGCCGCTCGCGGTCGCGACGATTCGTGAGGGCGAGCTCGAGGCCAGCTCGGCGCTCAATCTGCTCGACGAGGCCGAGCTCGCCTTCTACACGAAGCGCGGCAGCACGTTCGTCGCGCTCAGGGGGTGCGCTGTCGTGCGCGCGCGGACGATTCTCGGCGACCTCGTCGATTTCACGCTCGCGGCGGACGGGACGATCGCCTCGGTCGTGGTGGCAACGCCTGACGGTCGCGAAGAGCTGGACTTCGGCGCCGACGTGACCCTCGTCGCTGCGGGCACGAGCGTCCGCGCGGCTTCGTGAGCGGCTAGGCTCGCCCCCGTCGTGGAGCGCTCGTCCTCCGTCGGCGTCGCCGCCGCGCTGGCCCGCACCCGCGCCGGCCGCGCACTCCGCCGCCAGCAGAACTGGATCCAGCTCGCGAAGTTCACCGCGGTCGGGGCGAGCGGATACGTCGTCAACCTCGCCGTCTTCAGCGCGCTCCTCCTCGGCGCCGATCTCGACCACCGCCTCGCCGCTGTCGGCTCGTTCCTCGTCGCGGTGACGAACAACTACACGTGGAACCGGCTCTGGACGTTCCACGGTGAGCGGGGACACGTTGCGTACCAGGGCGCGCGGTTCTTCTTCGTCGCGGTGCTCGCTTTGGTCGCGAACCTCGTCTCACTCGAGGTGCTGATCGCGTTCGGCCTGCCCGAAATCACAGCTCAGGCGATCGCGATCGTGCTCGTCACGCCGATCAACTTCGTCGGCAACAAGCTCTGGACGTTCCGAAGAAGACGCTGACGCGTTTCCTTCGATACGGGATTCTCGCCGCCGCGCTTGCGTGGCCTTCCGTCGCTGAAGCCGCAACGACTCCGACGGGGCCCGTCTTCGACGGCAAAGGCAATCTCGTCCAGACGCCGTTCATCCCGTCGCCCGAGCCTGCGCAGCTGAGCGAGCGGCGCGCCGAGCGCATCTTCCTGGCCTTCCCAAAAGTGCGGGAGTGGCTCGACCGCTACCCCACGCAGGGCCGAACGGTTCAGGCCGACTTCGACGACGAAGACGCCGTTTGGCGGGTCAAGGTGTGGTGGGGTGAGGCGGGCCAGATCGCCGACGGAAGGGTGGACGACCGCTCAGGGCTCGTGACCGAAGCCTGGACCGGCCCCCAGGTCGCGTGGAAGATGGCGCGCGGAGGGCCGGGCGCCTTCGGCGGCCGCGACATCAACAAGCCGCTCGTCTGGCTCGGCTTCTGCCTGCTCTTTTTCGTCGGGCTGGCAGACCTCCGCCGGCCACTCTCGCTGAGGAACCTCGACCTGCTCGCGCTGCTCTCGTTCTCGGTGTCGCTCTGGTTCTTCAACCGCGGCGACATCTTCACGAGCGTGCCGCTCGCCTACCCGCCCCTCTTGTACGTCATCGCGCGCCTAGCGTGGATCGGAACGACCACCCGGCTCAAACCCGTGCGTCCGGTCTGGCCCGTCTGGCTGCTCGTCGCGGGTGCGGTCTTCCTTGCAGGCTTTCGCATCGGGTTGAACGTCGAGACCTCGAACGTGATCGACGTCGGCTACGCGGGTGTGATCGGCGCGCACCGCATCGTCGACGGCGAGGCGCCGTACGGCCACATGCCCGCACAGGGGAACCTCAAGCCCTGCGGACCGGCCGACTCCGAGGGTGAGATCCGCGAGCGCGTGCAGACAAACGGTCGGTGCGAGGCGTCGAACGAACGCGGCGACACGTATGGGCCGGTGGCGTACCTCGCGTACGTCCCGGGCTACCTCAGCTTCGGCTGGACCGGCAAGTGGGACGACCTTCCGGCAGCGCACTTCACGACACTCGCGTTCGACGTCCTCTGCATGCTCGGTCTCGCGCTCGTCGGCTGGCGCTTCGGCGGCCAGCGCCTCGCCGCGACGCTGCCGTTCGCCTGGGCGGCGTACCCGTTCACGCAGTACGCGTCGAGCTCCAACACGAACGACACGATTCTGCCTGCGCTGCTCATCTTCGGTTTCTTCTTTGCGGCCCAACCGGCTCTGCGCGGCGGCTTCGCCGCGCTCGCGGGCTGGACGAAGTTCGCGGCACTCGTCGTCGCGCCCTTGTGGGCGACCTACCCGGAGTGGAACACGAAACGGGTAGCGCGTTTCGTCCTCGGCTTTCTCGTCGGCACCGCGCTCGCGTTCTCGGTCCTGCTCCTCGAGCCGAACGTGCTCGAGGCGGCGCGCACGTTCTGGGACCGCACGCTCGGCTGGCAGCTCGGGCGCGAGTCGCCGTTCTCGATCTGGGACTGGAGGCAGTACCACGCGCGTGGCATCCCCGACCTCCACCTCCCGCACCAGTTCGTGAAGGCGCTCGTGCTCGCGGGCGCGCTTGCGGCCGCGTTCGTTCCCCGCCGGAAGTCGCCGCTTCAGCTCGCTGCGCTGACCGCGGCGTTGATCGCCTCGTTCGAGCTCGTGCTGACGCACTGGTTCTACCTCTACATCCCCTGGTTCTTCCCCTTCGCCGTGTTCGCGCTGCTCGCCCGTGACCGCTCGGACTCCTGACCTCGCGCGCACGGCGCTCGCCGTGCTGCTGTTCCTCGTCGCGTGGGGTGTGCTGCACGTCGGCTTCTACGAGCGCGAGCAGATCGTCGACACGCCGGTCTACGAGAGCTACGGAGAAGCGATGGAAAAGGGGCAGGTCCCCTACCGCGACGTCGACATCGAGTACCCGCCCGGCGCGCTGCCCATATTTCTCTTCCCGGCGCTGGCGGACTCCGACTTCCGCGTTGCCTTCGAGTGGCTCATGGCGCTCTGCGGGTGCGGGGTCGTCGTCGCGGTCGCGCTCGCGGGGCGCCGCCTGGGCTTCGGCTTCGGAACGCTCGCCTTCGTCGCGCTCTCACCACTCGCCATCGGGTCGGTGATCCTCACGCGCTTCGATCTTTGGCCTGCGATGCTCGCGGCGTTTGCGCTCGCTGCCCTCGTGCACGAACGGCTGCGGCTCGGCCACGTCCTGCTCGGTGCGTCCATCGCCGCCAAGCTCTACCCCGCCGTCTTCCTTCCGCTCACCGTCGTGTACGTGTGGCGACGTCGCGGCCGACGTGAAGGGATCCTCTGCGCGGTGCTCGCGGTCGGTGTCCCGGTCGCCGCGTATCTCCCGTTCGCCGTGCTCGCGCCCGAGGGAGTTGTGCGCAGCGTCGGGCGCCAGATCTCGCGTCCGCTTCAGGTCGAGAGCCTCGGCTCGGCGATCCTGCTCGCCGCCAACGATCTCTTCGGGACCGGCGCCGAGGTCGGATCGAGCCACGGCTCGCAGAACCTCGTCGGGCTGGCACCGGACGTGATCGCCGTCGCGCTTTCGGTCGCTCAGATCGGCGTGCTCGCGTGGCTCTGGCTTCGCTTTGGGCGGTCGCGGGAGACGCCGACGCCGGCCGCGCTCGCCGTCGCCGCCGCTGCGGTTCTCACCACGTTCGTCGCGCTCGGGAAGGTGCTCTCGCCCCAGTTCCTGATCTGGCTCGTCCCGGTCGTCGTCCTCGCGCGTCGCTGGAGCGCCAACGCGATGCTCGCCGCTGCGCTGGTGCTGACGCAGCTCTGGTTCCCGTTCCGCTACTGGGATCTCGTCCGGGAGCTCGACCCGCGGGTGTCGTGGCTCGTTCTCGCGCGAGACCTCGTCCTGGTGGCGCTCCTCGCGACGCTCGTGCGCGCGGTCAGGGAACCGGCACGCGGATCGTCTCGCAGCGCGTAGCCCGACCGTCCGGGCCGCACTCGACGAGCACTCCCTCGATCCGGACGTCGTTCTGTGCCGTCTCGAACCGAACCGGCAGCCCCGTGCGCATGCGTGAGATCGCCTGCTCTGCGGTCACCCCGATCACCGAGTCGTGCGGGCCGGTCATGCCGGCGTCCGTGAGCGCAGCGGTCCCTCCCGGCTGAACGCGCGCGTCGTTCGTCTGGATGTGCGTGTGCGTGCCGACCACCGCGGTTACGCGCCCGTCGAGCCAGCGCGCGAGCGCGACCTTCTCGCTCGTCGCCTCCGCGTGCATGTCCACGAGGATCACCGGCGTCTGCGCGCGGGCCTCGTCGACGAGCTCGTCGATCACCTCGAACGGGCCGCACGCGACGTCGAGGAAGAGGCTGCCCATCACGTTGATCACGGCGACGGGCGTCTGGTCACGCGCCTGGAGAACCGTGAGCCCGCGGCCGGGCGCGTGCCGGGAAAGGTTCGCAGGGCGAACGACCCGCGGCTCCGAGTCGATCCACGGTGCGAGGTCGGGCCGCCGCCATGTGTGGTTGCCGAGCGTGATCGCGTCCGCGCCGAACTCGAGCAGTTTGCGCGCGAGCTTCGGCGTCAGCCCCACACCGTCGGCGGCGTTCTCGCCGTTCACGACGCAGATGTCGACGTCGAGCTCGGCTCGCAGGTCGTGGAGGCGAGTCTCGAGCGCCGTCCGGCCGGGCACACCGACGACATCTGCGACGAAGAGCATTCTCATCTCATCGACCGCGAAAAGTGCGCAGCACTTTTTTGCGGCTTACTCAGGGCAGTGCTAGGGCGGTGGCCGGGAAGACCTGGACGGTCACGTGGTTCCCGGCGTCCTGCGTGTAGCGCGCGAGGGCCTGGCGCTCGAGTCGCGACAGGTCGAGCACCTCCCCGAGCCGGTTCCTTCCTGCCGCGACGGACGAGCCGACCGTCAGCGCCGGATCGGCCGCGAGCCTCGTGATCGAGACGATGAGCGCGGGGGCGGCGAGCGGGCGGATGTCGATTCGCTTGCCCTGCGTCCGGCCGTTGAGCACGTAGTCGGTGAGCCCCGCGATCGTCCCGTCGACGGGCGAGTACACGTCGGTGTCGGGCGCGGCACCGACCGCGAGCGCCGAGGTCGAAGAGCCCGTGCCGCCCTGGAGCTGGTACCAGGTCATGCTCGAGTCTCCGGCGCCGAAGACGCGGTCGAAGAAGCGCCCGAGGAGACCCTGGTTGCCGCGGCGGCCGAGCGGATCCAGCGCGAGCGAACCCGACGAGCCTCCGTGGTAGCCGACCGCGGTGACGCGGTTCTGCTCGATCGGCAACTGGACGCGGAGCGCGCCCTGCGTCGCGACGACGAGCGGCTCGGGCGGCCCCGTGGGGAGCAGGCGGTTGGCCGGCGCAGGAGCCGTGCGCGCGACGGTGTGGGCTCCGTTGGGGCCGAACGCGGTAACGAGCAGCGTGACGACGCCGACCGCGGCGACGGCGGTCAGCCCGGCGAAGCGGCGGAGCCGGTGCGCGGAGCGGCGCTGTGCCCTGCGGGCACTGCGAGCAGGCCCAGGAGGCTGGGGCATCGCGGGGACGCTAACGGACACCTGGGGCTGCCGCAAGGAGTGCGTCACGGCCGAACTTTGTAACAAACGCAGCTGAGGAGCGGAGGGGATTTCCTCCCAGAGATCGTGACGGTCGAGCGCGAGGTTGCCGTCCTCGGCGAAAGACCAGTCCCAGACCGGGCCTGGGGGTCGGCGCGGGCGCGCGGTAGCATCGCTCGTATGGCGGAAACGCCGCCTCCGGTCGTCGGCGGAAGCCGCCAACCCACCCCGATCCAGATCCCACGCTGGATCCAGCTCGTCGCCCTGCCGCTCGTGCTCCTGCTGGCCTGGGCGGTCGCCGGGGCCGTCCGTCACGCCGTCTTCCTCTTCCTCGTCGCCGCGATCGTCGCGCTCCTGCTGAACCCGCTCGTGAGGGCGCTCGCGAGGGCGCGGATCCCGCGCGGCTTCGGGGTCGCGATCGTGTACCTGACCTTTGCCGCCGGGCTTGTCATCGCGGTGGTGGCCCTGGCGACCGTCGTGGTGGAGCAGTCCCAGAGCGCGTCGGACCGGATCGACGCCTACGTTACGAACGAGGACGGACAGACCGGGAACACCGCCGCCGAGCGCGACGTCGACCGCCTCCAGATCTGGCTCGACGACCACCGGCTCGGCCGGATCCGGATCGAGGAGCAGGGGCGACAGTTCGTCCAGGACCTCAACGTCGAGCGCTCGACTCGGACGGCGATCGACTGGGCGGAGGGCGCGGCTCTCGGGATCTTCGCGTTCCTCTTCGGGCTCGTCCTCGTGACCGTCGTGTCGATCTACATGCTGCTCGACTTCAACCGGCTGCACCGGGCGCTCGACCGGCGCTTTCCGCCGCCGCCGGGTTCACCGTCGCTGCTGCCGAGCGTCGAGGCTGCTGTGGGCAGCTACGTAAAGGGCCAGCTGCTGGTGTCCGCGATCATCGGGACGAGCGCCGGCGTCTCGCTGTGGCTGCTCGGGATGATCGGCTGGCTGCCCGAGGGATTCGAGACGTACGCGATCCTCTTCGGCGCGTGGGTCGCGGTCGCCGAGCTGATTCCCTATCTCGGCCCGTGGCTCGGTGCGGTCCCGCCGGTTCTGTACGGCCTCGTCGTCGACCCGCTCTCCGTGCTCTGGGTCGTGCTGCTCTTCCTCGCGATCCACCAGATCGAAGGGCACATCGTGATTCCGAAGGTGATGGGGAACGCGCTGCGCCTACACCCGCTGCTCGTGATCTTCGGGCTGCTCGCCGGAGGCGAGATCTACGGGCTGCCCGGCGTCTTCGTTGCGCTGCCCACGCTCGCCGCCGGCCGTGCGATCTGGGAGTTCTTCGGTAGACGCGTCGCCCTCGAGCCATGGGAGTCGGGGGCGACCGTCCCGGTCGAGGTCGAGCTCGAACCGCCCAAGGCCGCTCGTCGTTGATCCGGGCCCGCACCGTCTCCCGGCGCTATGGCGCACACGTCGCGCTGCACGAGACCGACTTCGACCTCCGTGAGGGGGAGCTCGTCGCACTCGTCGGGCGAAACGGCGCGGGGAAGTCGACGCTGCTCTCCGTGCTCGCGGGCGCGCTCGTACCGTCGACGGGCACCGTCGAGCGGGGTGTGCCGACCGGCTGGGCTCCCCAGCGTCCGGCGCTCTACTCGAGGCTCACGCCGCGTGAGAACGTCGAGCTCTTCGCGCGGCTAGCCCGCGCGCCCGGCACCGACGTCGATCTCCCCGATCGCCCCGCCGCCGACCTCTCGGTCGGCCAACGCCAGCGGCTGAACCTCGCCCTCGCCTTCCTCGGCGAACCTCGCGCCCTGCTGCTCGACGAGCCCACCGCGGCGCTCGACGACGACCGGCGCGCTGAGCTCTGGCAACGGGTGGCTGCGCTGTGCGCCGACGGCGGGGCCGTCGTGTTCGCGACCCAGCTGCACGAGGAGACCGAGCGCGCCGACCGCGTCGTGCAGCTCCACGGTGGCCACGTGGAATGAGGCGCACCGCGCTTCTGCTCCGCAAGGATCTGCGCGTGCTGCGGCGGTCGCCGCTCCTGCTCGCGGTGCTCGTCTCGTACCCGCTGCTGATCGCGCTCCTGCTCGCGCTCGTCGCCGGGTACGCGAACGCGAAGCCGCGGGTGGCCTTCGTCGACGACGACAACCTGCCGGAGCGAGTCGTGATCGGCGGACGAGCGTTCCAGGTCGAGCGCACGATCCGCCGAGTCGGGGACGACGTCATCCTCGTGCCGCTCGAGCGGAGTGAAGCGGAGCGGCAGCTTCGCAGCGGAAAGGTCGTTGCGATCGTGCGCGTGCCGGCCGGCTTCGTCGCACAGCTGAAGGCGATGCAGCGAAGCCCTCAGCTCGAGCTCGAGACGACGCGCGGGCTGCTCGCCTCACGTGTGACGCAGCAGATGCAGGCGCTCGTGTACTCGCTGAACCGCGAGCTCCAGGGTGCGTTCATCGCCGCGAACCTCCGCTACGTCGATTTGATCCTGCACGGCGGAGAGGGATCGTTCCTCGGGCGTCGTTTCGACGTGCTCGGCCTCGAGCGCGCGGAAGACCGGGTGCGCGACCCGGAGGTGCGCGAGTTCATCGAGGTCGCGCAGCTCGCGCTCGACCAGACGGACGACGCGCTCGAGGCCACCGCCAACCCGATCGAGCTCCGGGTCAATGCCGCGGGTGGTCGCACGTGGGCGCTCTCGGCGCAGGTCCAGGCCTACGCGCTCGCGCTCGTGACGACGTTCCTCGCCGCCGTGCTCGCCGCAGCGGCGCTCGCGGCTGAGCGCGACGAGCGGGTGCTCCAGCGTCTCGCTCGCGGCCTCGCTTCGCTCGGGGAGATCCTCGCGTCGAAGGTCTCGCTCGCGTCGCTCGTGGCCGCCGTGCTCGGGCTCGGAGTCGCGGTCGCGTTCGGTGTCGCCGTCGAGGCCGCGGGAGTCGAGGGCGGTGAGCCGTGGTCGCGCGTACCTGCGCTCGTGCCGGCGCTGCTCCTGGCCGGTGCGGTTGCTGGCGCCCTCGGAGCCCTCGTCGCGACGCTCGCGCGCGAGGCCCGCTCGGCGACGCTCGTCGCGGTCCTCGTCGTCCTTCCGATCGTTTTTCTCGGAATCGTCCCGCGCGAAGCCGCTCCGGCAGCGGGCTGGGTGAGCCACGTGCTGCCGTTCGCCCACGAGGTGAGGCTGTTCGACGCGCTCCTCTATGAGATCGATCCCTGGCGAACGGTGATCGTCGAGGCGGGCTGGCTCCTGGCGATCGGGGTGGTGCTGGTCGCGGCAGCGCGCACGCTGATGCGAAGATTGACCGCGTGAGCGCTTTCCCGAACACCCGTCTGCGCAGGCTGCGGCGAACCGGTCCGCTCCGGTCGCTCGTGCGCGAGACCCGGCTCGACCTCGACGACTTCGTCCAGCCGCTCTTCGTCGGGCCGGACACGCGCGCGAACGCGGAGCTGCCGCCGATGGGCCGCTTCTCGGTCGCAGACCTCTCGCGCGAGGTAGAGGAGCTCGTGCGCCTCGGCGTCTCGGCGGTGATCCTCTTCGGCATCCCGGACGACAAGGACGAGGAGGGCTCGAGCTCCTGGGATCAAGACGGGATCGTGCAGCGCGCGCTTCGCGAGTTGCGGCCGCGATTTCCGGAGCTGTTGCTCCTCACCGACGTCTGCCTCTGTGAGTACACGTCGCACGGCCATTGCGGGGTGATCCGAGACGGCGAGGTCGCGAACGACGAGTCACTGGAGCTGATCGCGCGCGCAGCAGTCTCCCACGTCGAGGCGGGAGCGGATGCCGTGTGCCCGAGCGACATGATGGACGGTCGCGTCGCCGCGATCCGCGAGCAGCTGTCGGAGACGCCGATCCTCGCCTACTCGGCGAAGTACGCCTCCGCGTACTACGGACCGTTCCGCGAAGCGGCCGGGTCGACGCCGGCGTTCGGCGACCGGCGCTCGTATCAGATGGACCCGGCGAACGTCCGCGAAGCGCTGCGCGAGTGCGAGCTCGACCTCGCCGAAGGTGCCGACGTGCTCATGGTCAAGCCGGCGCTGCCGTACCTCGACGTGATCCGCGCGGTGCGCGAGCGGTTCGACGCACCACTCGCGGCGTACAACGTCTCCGGCGAGTACGCGATGGTGAAGGCGAGCGCGCGGCACGGCTGGCTCGACGAGCGCGCGGCCGCGATCGAGTCGCTGACCGCGATCAAGCGCGCGGGTGCCGATCTCGTCGTGTCGTACTGGACGAAGGAGCTCGCGGGTTGGCTCTAAAAACCCGGTCGGCGCTCTTCGCCCGCGCGCGCCGGCTGATTCCGGGCGGTGTGAACTCACCCGTTCGCGCGTGGCGCGCCGTCGGCGCCGGCGACCCGTTCTTCGTTGCGCGCGGCGAGGGCGCGTACCTCGAGGACGTCGAAGGGAGGCGCTACGTCGACTGGGTGATGTCGTGGGGCGCGCTCGTGTTCGGGCACGCGGATCCCGAGACCGTCGAGGCGATCACCGACGCCGCGCGCGACGGCACGAGCTTCGGCGCTCCCACCGAGCGCGAGGTCGAGCTGGCCGAGGAGATCGCCGACGCGATTCCCTCGATCGAGCTCGTCCGCCTCGTCTCGTCGGGCACCGAAGCGGCCATGAGCGCGATCCGCGTGGCGCGGGGGTTCACCGCCCGCGACCGCATCCTCAAGTTCGAAGGCGGCTACCACGGACACTCCGACGCGCTGCTCGCCTCCGCCGGGTCGGGGCTCGCGACGCTCGGGATCCCGGCGAGCGCCGGCGTGACGACCGGCGCGGCGAGTGACACGATCGTCGCGCCGTACAACGACATCGAGGCCGCCGCGGCAGCGGTGGAGCGCTACGGCGAAGGGCTCGCCGCGATCATCGTCGAGCCCGTCGCGGGGAACATCGGCGTCGTCCCACCGGCCGAGGGCTTCTTGCAGGCTCTGCGCGCGCTCTGCGAAGCGTCTGGTGCGTTGCTGATCTTCGACGAGGTGATCACGGGCTTCCGGGTCGCCCGCGGCGGCGCGCAGGAGCGGTTCGGCGTGAAGCCGGACCTCACGATCCTCGGCAAGATCGTCGGCGGCGGGCTGCCGCTCGCCGCGTTCGGCGGACGGGCCGACGCGATGGAGCGGCTCGCGCCGATCGGCAACGTCTACCAAGCGGGCACGCTCTCGGGCAACCCGCTTGCCACTGCGGCGGGTCTGTCGGTGCTCCGCCGCCTGCGCGAACCCGCGGTCTACGACGAGCTCGAGGCGCGTGCAGCGAAGCTCGAGGAAGGCTTGCGTCCCTTCGGCAAGGTGCAGCGCGTCGGCGCGATGCTGACGCTGTTCAGGCCGGCGTACGACGAGTTGTTCCGCGGCCTCGTCGCGCGTGGCGTGTACGTCGCGCCGTCGCAGTACGAGGCGATGTTCGTCTCCATGGCGCACGGCGACGAGGAGATCGACAAGACCGTGGAGGCGGTCGGCGATGCCCTGGCGGACGATCGCGGCTGAGGCCGAGCGCGAGAGCCCGCTCTGGGGCGACGCGCTTCGTGACGAGTCCGAACCCGAGGCGGTCTTTTCCGCGCTCGCCGACCAGCGGTACGCGCTCGGGCTCGAGACGATCTACGAGGGCTATCTCGTGCACTACGGAACATCTCGCCTCTTCGACCCGCAGGATCCCGACGTCGCGGTCCTGCTCGGGGACTACCTGTACGCGCACGGGCTCGTACGGATCGCGGAGCTCGGCGACGTCGAGGTGATCGGTGAGCTCGCCGAGCTGATCTCTCGCTGCGCGTACCTGCGGGCGGAGGGCGCGCCCGGCGACGGGGAGGTGTGGGCCGACACCGCCGAGCGCCTCAGCGGGCGCGGCGCGAGGAGTTCTGCGCGCAAGGACGCACTCGCCGCGCACGGCCGCCTCGTCGGATAGATTTTCGCGCGGTGAGCACGCTCGCAGCGATCCTCCCGCTCTTCGAGGCCGTGCATGACGCTGCCGAAGAGGGCCAGAAGGTGATCACGGCGATGCTGATCGTCGGGCTCGTCTTCATCGCCGTGATTGCGCTCGGCGAGCTGACGACGTACGTGCTGCACCGGCGCAGGGATCTCTGACATGTCGCACACGGTCGTCCGGCGACATTCACCGGGTTCGCGACGCAGTTCTCTCGCTACGGGCGCTCGGGAACGTGATGCGGATCGAAACGAACGGCACCAGCAAGGCGCGCGTGCTGCCCGCAGAGTGGAATAGCATCCGCCGCGGGTGATGGCGTAGTGGTCGAGACCAAGGGACCGACCGGGCCCCCGCATGGGCCGGCTCCGAGCCTGTGGCCGCTCGGTTTTGCGATCGGGCTGACGGTCGCGCTCGTCGGCCTCGTGATCGGGAGCTGGTTGTCGGTCGCCGTGGGCGCCGTCCTGATGGTGGCCTTCGGATACGTCTGGGTGCGCGATGCCATGACTGGCGGCGAGTCGACCGCGGTCGTCGCCACGCCCGCATCGGCCGCAGTCGCCGTCGTCGACGAGGAGCCTGAGACCGAGACGTACGGGCGGGGCACCTTCCTCGGCTTGACCACACTCGGGCTCGGCGGCGTGATCAGCGGCATGGTCGCCCTCCCGGTCGCCGGCTTCGCGGTCTTGCCTGCGTTCGTCGGCCAGGGAACCGACGACATCGACATCGGACCGATCGGCGACTACCCGGAGGGCGAGTTCGTGGTCGCCACGTTCCTCAGCGATCCGGAGCAGGGCGAGGTCTCGAGGCGCACCGCCTACGTTCGCAACAACGGAGTCAAGGAAGGCCTGCCGAGCTTCACGATCCTCTCGAACCGCTGCGTCCACCTCGGCTGCCCCGTGCAGGTCAACGGCCTCTCGCTCGAGGACCAGAAACAGCTGGTCGAGGTGGAAGGCGGTCCATCGGTCGAGCTGACGCCGACCCAGGCCGCCTCGGGCTTCGGCTGCCCCTGTCACGGCGGCCAGTACGACACCGAGGGCAACCGGACCGCCGGCCCGCCGGTGCGCGCGCTCGACCGCTATCGCTTCGCGATCCGCAACGGTCGCCTCGTCCTGACCGAGCCGTACTCGGTGGGAGAGGTCGACGG
>Ga0136617_10002980_pt1 | contig 15127 bp, 4 predicted proteins | sample AntDrymUQ3222106_2_FD_129672 | JGI IMG/M metagenome (GOLD analysis project Ga0136617, IMG submission 129672) | Polar desert sand microbial communities from Dry Valleys, Antarctica - metaG UQ322 (21.06) | ecosystem: Environmental > Terrestrial > Soil > Desert | place: Antarctica: Dry Valley... | reverse complement strand
CCCATGATCAGGTCCTACCGGCGGGAGAAACCCGAGCCCGGGAGGCGCGCTCTACGCGCGCATCGGTAGATGAGTCAACGACCACACCTTCGCGCGCATTTTTGATGAGTCAACGCGCCCACTTGACAAACCGCCCTCCATATCAGAGCATCGGCCATACAAGCAGCACGACGGCGACGACAACGAAGCTGTGGACAAGTCGGTAACCCGCCCTGACGAGCGCTCTCCGGTCGTTGCAGCTCACCGTCGATCTTCGGATCGCTCCGTGGACCAGCGGCCACCGGTGACGTCCGCCCGGTCGTCGAGGTAGACGATCTGACCTCGATCTTGAAGCCGACCGAGACCGAGGCGTAGATCTCGACCTCGTAGAAGAACGGGTCCCACGCCACCAGCGCGTCGAAGCCGGCCACCAGCCGGCCCCAGATCCAGCCGGCGTCGATGCTGACGTCGAGCCTGGCCCCGGCCATCACGCACGACGCCGTGAGCGCGAAGTAGGCCTCGCCCTTGATCGAGATGATGTCGCTGACCTTCCACCCGAACCCGAGCCGCGGCACGACGGGGAACCCGGCGGGTGCGGCGAAGCGCGGGTGGTAGCCACCGAGGGTCAGCACGAACTGGCCGGTGCGGAACCAGGTGACGAACGCGAAGCCGCCGGTGAGCCGGCAGGACTCGTTGATGATCCACGAGTTGTCGGTGAGCTGGGCCTGCACCGACAGCACGCCCTCCGCGGTGGAGAAGCGGGCGCGCAGCGCCAGCTCGACGCGGGAACGGCGGCGGGCTACTACCCGGAGACCAACCCCTGGTTCTGCTGGACTTGACGGCCCTGTCGAGCAACCAGCCCGCGTCCAAGTCGGTGATCATCTCGCTGGAGCCGGAGGCCGCGGGCGACCGCAGCGACGGCTCCGGCGCGCAGAGCGAAACCGGTGCGGACGAGTCGCACAAGTCCGACCCGCAGCCGACCTACGTCTCCTGACCGCGGCAGGCGAGCGTCTCCCGGGACCCGGCGCCGCCGCTGGTGCTGCGACCATCCTCGATGACGTCCGCCGGCACCACGCCCGCGGACTGACCGGCGCTCGAGTACTCGGCTTACGACCTCTGCAGGCGTAAACTCGCTCCCCGGCGCATCACCGACTCAGCTCAGGCGGCTCGGGGCGGTCGCGCCACTCGGCAGGGGAGGTCGTAGTGGGCGATGCGGCGCAGGCACCAAGCGAGATCATCTCCCTGCCCCGCGGCGGCGGGGCGGTGCGGGGCATCGGTGAGACCTTCACGGCCGACGCCCAGACCGGCACCGGGAACCACACGATTCCTCTCGTCGTCCCGGACGGCCGTCGGGGCATCGCACCGTCGCTGCAGCTCGCCTACAGCACCGGGAGCGGCAACGGTCATCTCGGCCTGGGCTGGACCCTCTCCGTACCGGGGATCAGCCGGAAGACCTCGCGCGGTGCGCCGAGCTACGACGACGACCGCGACGTCTTCGTGCTCTCCGGCGCCGAGGACCTGATCGTCGTCGGCCCGGTGGCCGACGGGATCCGGTACCGGCCCCGGACGGAGTCCGGGTTCGCCACGATCGTGCACCACAGCGGCGACGGTCAGGACCACTGGACCGTGACGGGCACGGACGGCCTGATGAGCCGCTACGGGAGCGTCCGCCCACCGGACGCCGCGGGCTGGCACGATCCGGCCACAATCATCGACCCCGACGCCGCACACCACGTCTTCGCGTGGAAGCTCACCGAGACCCGCGACCCGCTGGGCAACGTGATCGTGTACACCTACGCGGTCGACGAGGGCGAGGGCGGCGGACATCGGTGGCGGCAGCCGCTGCTGCGTTCCATCCACTACGCGGACCACGGCGACGGGCAGTACCTCGCGAGCGTCACGCTCGCCCACGAGCCTCGCGACGACGCGTTCTCGTCCTACACCGCGGGCTTCGAGATCCGGACCGCCCGGCGCTACGCGTCGATTGCCACGCACGTGCACCCCGGGACAGACGTGCCGGTCCGCCGCTACGAGTTGCGCTACGAACAGGACCCGCTCAACGGGGTCTCGCTCCTGTCCGAGGTCGAGGTCGTCGGGTTCGACGACGCGGGCGCCGAGCACCGCGACCTGCCGCCGTTGGCGCTCGCCTACACGCGGGTCGAGCCGGGCAGGCAGACTTTCCGCCCGGTCGGCGGGCCGGACACGCCCGTGGCGGCGCTGTCCGACGGCGGGGTCGAGCTGGTCGACGTCACCGGGGACGGCATCCCCGACGTCCTGCAGTGCAACGGCAGCGTGCGCTACTGGCGCAACCGCGGCGACGGCACGTTCGACCGGCCGCGGGAGATGCGCGACGCGCCCGCCGGCGTGCGGCTCGGCGAGCGCGGGGTGCGGCTGCTCGACGCCGACGGCGACGGCCGGGCGGACCTCGTCGTCGACGGCGGCTACCACCCGCTGCGGTTCGGCCCGAGGTGGGGTCGGCTGCACCGCTACGCCACGGTGCCGGCGATCGGGCTAACCGATCCGCGGGTGCGGCTGGTGGACCTCGACGGCGACGGGGTGACCGATGCGGTGCAGTCCACCGACCGGCTGCTGTGCTGGCGGCAGGACCCGGAACTGGGCTGGACGGGACCGCGCCCCGCCCGGTTCCCGGCGGTCGACCCGCCCCCTCCGCTGGACGTCGCCGACCCGCGGGTGCGCTGGGCCGACATGACCGGTGACGGGCTCACCGATCTCGTGCTGGTCCACGACGGCGCGATCGACTACTGGCCCGCCGTCGGCGACGGCAGGTGGGGCGGCCGGATCCGGATGGCGGACAGCCCGCGGCTTCCCCGGGACCAGGACCCGGCGCGGATCCTGCTGGGCGACGTCGACGGCGACGGGCTCGCCGACCTCGTCCGGGTCGACCCGACCGGGGTCACCGTTTGGATCAACCGCAGCGGCAGCGGATGGAGCGAGCCGTTCACCGTGCGCGGGGTGCCGGTCGACGGTTGGGACGCCCGGCTCGCCGACCTGCTGGGCACCGGGACCTCCGGGGTCCTGCTGAGCCGTCGGCCGTCGGCCGTCGGACGAGCGGCGATGTTCTTCCTCGACCTCACCGGTGGCGTGCGCCCGCGGCTCCTGCGCGAGGTGGACAACCGGATCGGTGCCGTGACCCGGATCCGCTACGCCTCGTCGTCCACGTTCGCGGCGCGCGACCACCGCGACCCCGCCACCCGGTGGCGGACCGTGCTGCCGTTCCCCGTGGCGGTGGTGGCCGGCGTGGAAACCGTCGACCAGGTGGCGGGCAGTCGCCTCACCACCGAGTACCGCTACCGCCACGGGTACTGGGACGGCGCGGAGCGCGAGTTCCGCGGGTTCGGCCGGGTCGACCGGTTCGACACCGAGACGGGCGACGTCGGCGCAGCGGTCGACGATGCCCTCCGAGCGGTCGAGCCGGCCCACCTCAGTCCCCCGACCTGCACCCGGAGCTGGTTCCACCTCGGGCCGGTCGAGGCCGACACCGACGACGGCTGGGCCGAGCTGGACCTGACCGCCGAGCACTGGGTCGGCGACCCCGCGTTGCTCGGCCACATCGACGGGGTCTCGGCGTTCCTGGCTGGCCTGCCCGACCGGCAGTCCCGGCGCGACGCGCTCCGGGCCCTGCGCGGGCGGCTGTTGCGCACCGAGCTGTTCGCCCTGGACGGCTCGGAGCGGCCCTACACCGTGACCGAGGCGGCCTACGCCCTCCGGGAGGAACCGGTCGTGGGTGACCGCCGCGTGTTCTTCCCGTTCGAGGACGCCGCTCGCACCACACAGTGGGAGCGCGGCGAGGACCCGATGACCGGCTTCACCTTCACCGGCGACCATGACGAGGTCGGGCAGCCGCGGCGCGCCACGACGGTCGCGCCGCCCCGCCGGTCCGCCCGCCGGACCGCGGTCACGGGTGCCGTCGTCGGGAGCGTGCAGCCGGACCGGACCACGGTGCTCGCAGCCCACCGCAGGACCAGCTACGCGGCAAGCCCGACCAGCCCCGTGCGGGACCGGGTCGCGCAGGTCCGGACCTACGAGCTCCTCGGCCCACCGCAGGCCACCGAGTCCGACCCGGACGACGTCGCCCAGGTGCTGCGCGACCAGGTACGGGACGCCCGCGCCGTGCTAGCCGCGTTCGACGTGCTCGAACCGGACGCCACCCGGCTGATCGGCCACCTCGTGCACCACTACGACGGCCCCGCCTACGAGGGACTGCCGGCCGAGCAGGTCGGCTCGCACGGGCTGCTCACCCGCAGCGAGAGCCTCGTGCTCACCGACGACGTGCTCGACGCCGCCTATGCCGCCCTTCGCCCCGACTACCTCGGCGGTTCCGCCCCGCCGCCCGCTGGCGCACCGGTGGGGTTCGGCTCCGCACTCGGCTACCGCCGGGAGAGCGGTGACGACGTCCATGTCGCCGGGTGGTACGCCGACACCGCACGCACCGGCTACGACGTGCAGCTCTCCACGACGATCGAGCCGCTGCCCCCGCGCGGGCTGGCGGTCGGGATGCAGGATTCGCTCGGCCGTGAGACCCGGGTGACACCCGACGAATTCTGGACGGTCCCGGTGACGGTGCGTGACTCGGCCGGCCTGGTGATCTCCGCGGACCACGACTACCGCGCGGGGCGTCCGCGCCGCGTGGTCGATCCGCACGGAGACGCCACCTGCCTGCGCTATCACGCGCTCGGCCTGCTCGCGGCGACGTGGCGGGAGGGCCGTGACGGGGAGGGCGGCACCGAGGACGCGCCCGAGATCCGGCACTCCTACGCCCTCGACAGCTTCCGGGCGACCGGCCGGCCGGTGCATGTGCACACGGTGCGCCGGGTGCACCACGCCCACGACGGCGTGTCCGACGACGTCGTCGCGTCGCGGGAGTACTCCGACGGGCTGGGCCGTCTGGTGCAGACCCGGGCGCAGGCCGACGAGCTGGCCTTCCCCGACGGCGCGGGCCTGCTGGAGCCGGGTGTGGTCGGCGGACCGGCTGTCGGCGAGCGGGACGCCGATCGAGTCGTGGTGAGCGGCTGGGTGGTGTATGACAACAAGGGCCGCGTCGTCGGGGAGTACGAGCCCTTCTTCGCCAGCGGATGGGAGTTCCGGGCCGACGAGCGCGGCCGGCGGACCAGCACCTTCCACGACCCGCGCGGGCGCGCCGTCCGCGTCGTCAACCCGGACGGCTCGCAGCGCCGCACGGTGTTCGGGCTCCCCGCCGATCCCGCCGCCCCGGACGCGGTCGCGCCCAGCCCGTGGGTCACCACGAGCTACGACGAGAACGATCTCGCCCCGGTCAGCGCCACGCCGGACGGGACGACGCTGACCGGCCGGGCTCCGGAGAACCACCACTTCACGCCCACGACCACGGTGAACGACGCACTGGGCCGCGTCGTGTGCACCATCGCCCGCGGCGGGCCCGACCCCAAGTCCTGGCATGTCACGCAGACCGTCCACGACGTCCGGGGCAACGTCCTCACAGCGTTCGACGAGCTCGGGCGGGCGGCCTTCACCCACGCGTACGACCTGCTCGACCGGCCGCTGGGGGTCGACAGCATCGACGGAGGCCATGCGGTCACCGTGCTCGACGCGACCGGCACACCCGTCCAGAGCCGGGACGCCCGCGGCGCGGTCGACCTGCGCACCTACGACGTCCTCGGCCGGCCGGCCGAGGTGTACGCCCGCGACCGGGCCGGTGATCCGGTGACCCTGCGGGAGCGGATCGAGTACGGCGACGGCGGCGACCCGGCGCAGCCCGACGCCGACCGGCAGGCGGCCCGCGCGGCCCGCCGGTTAGGGCGGCCGTGGCGCCACCGCGACGAGGCCGGCCTGGTCACGGTGGAGTCCTACGACCTTGCGGGCGCTCCGACCGAACAGGAGCGGCGCGTCGTCTCCGACGACGCCCTCGCCGCCGACTGGTCGCCCGACTGGGCCGCACCGGGCGCCGACGACGCGCTGGAGGTCACGGCGCACCGGCAGTCCGCGCGCTACGACGCCCTCGGTCGCGTCACCGCGCTGACGGTGCCGGCCGATGCGACCGGGCATCGCGCGGTGATCACGCCGGGGTACGACCGCTCGGGTGCCCTCCGGTCGGTGACGGTCGACGGCGTGCCCTACGTCGAACTGATCGCAAGGGACCCGCGGGGGCGCCGGGTCCTCGCCGTCCTCGGCAACGGGCTCATGACCCGGTACGCGTTCGACCCCAACACCTTCCGCCTGACCCGCCTGCGGACCGAGCGCGCCACCCGCGCCGGTGACACGTGGACCGGCAGCGGTGCTCCAGTGCAGGAGCTCGGTTACGGCTACGACCTCGCGGGCAACATCACCGCGGTCGAGGACCGGACCCCGGGCTGCGGGGTGGCCGGCACGGCTGACGGCCGCGACCGGTTGGTCCGCACGTTCGGCTACGACCCGCTCAACCGGCTCGTCGAGGCGACCGGCCGGGCCTGCACGTCCATCACCCACCCCAGCCCGGCCGACGACGTCGCCCGCTGCGGCGCGTTCGGCGCGCCGTTCGCCGCGGCGGCCACCCAGGCCAACGCGCCCGACCTCACCGAGACCTACCGGGAGCGCTACACCTACGACCCGGCCGGGAACTTGCTCGACCTGCACCACGTCGCGGGCGGCGCCGGGTGGCACCGCCGCTTCTACATGGCCGGGCTGTCCCCTGCGGACTGGGCCGACGCCACCACCAACCGGTTGACCAGCGTCGAGACCGGCGCGGTCACGAGCACGTTCACCCACGACGAGGCCGGCAACGTCCTGACCGAGAACGGCGCACGCCGGTTCACCTGGGACCACGCCGGCCGCCTCGTGGAGTTCCGGGTGCAGGCCGGGGTCGCCCCGTCGATCCGGGCGCGCTACCTCTACGGCGCCGACGGAACGCGGGTGAAGAAGTGGGTGCGCCGCGGCGACACCGGCGCCCTCGACGAGAGCACCGCCTACCTGGGCGACCTCGTCGAGCGCCACCGGTGGGCCACCGCAGGCGGCGGGGAGAACGCGCACGTGCACGTCATGGACGGCACCGCGCGCGTCGCACTGGTTCGCACCGGCCCGGCCCACCCCTCCGACGCCGGGCCGGCCATCCGCTACGAACTGGGCGACCACCTCGGCAGCGCGGCGGTGACGGTCGACGACACCGGCGCCTGGATCAACCGGGAAGAGTACTTCCCGTACGGCGAGACGAGCTTCGGCAGCTTCGCCCGCAAGCGCTACCGGTTCACCGGCAAGGAGCGCGACGAGGAGTCCGGCCTGGCCCACCACGGAGCGAGGTACTACGCGCCGTGGGTGGCGCGGTGGATGAGCTGCGACGTGCTCCAGCTCGACGGCCTCAACCGCTATGCGTACGTGGGTGGCCGCCCGCTGGGTGCGGTGGACCTCGACGGTGCCGCCTCCACCGAGGTCGACCGGGCGCGGGGCGATGTCGAGGACTCGGCACGGCGGGGCGACGCCCGGAGCAGGAGCCGCAGCGACCGACGCGACCTGGACCGTCACCTCCGGTCGATGCCCCAACCGCAGCAACGTCCGACCCCGACGCGCGGGGCGAGCACCTCGGGCCGAGGTCCGTCGGGCACAGCCCTACCCGGCAGGATCCCGGTTCTCGACCCCGAACTCCCCTCCGACTACGTGGATGCCGGCGGCTTCCCGCTCGGCGGCTCGCCCGGGCCGACGCTGCCCTCGATGGGCAGCCGGACCGCCCGTCGTGTCGGCGCCGCCATCGACGTCCTCGGCGAGATCCACCGCTGGACGGTGGAGATCCCGCAGCGCTTCCGGGAGTTCGACACGAAGTGGCGGCAGTTCTGGTACCTCGAGTGGTATGAGCAGACGATCCGCCTCGTCCCGGGTCGGACGAGCGGCGCGCTTGCCGGTGTCGAGGGCGTCGGACCGTCTCTCGAGGCGTCTCGCCCCGGGCGTGCGTCGCCGTATCGTGGTCGCTTCCTCTACCTCGACCAGGCAGTGACGGCCAGCTCGACCGTCGACGAGCTGAGCAGGCTTCGTAACTTCCTCAACCAGGAACAGCACGCCTGGAGGACGAACGACCCGACCCGCGGGGCGGAGGGCCATTCGATCCTGACCTACGACCGCTGGTCACCGATCTCGGACGACGACTTCCGCGGGTTCCTCTGGCACATCGACACCAAGATCCACATGCTGCAGTCGGGGGCGTCGGGCCGCCCGTCCGCGCTGGGCGACTTCCCGCAACCGACCGGGAACCGCAACACCGGGTGACGGCCCCGCCCTCCGGCAGCACGGGCATCACGCCGGCCAGGCCGGCGTCACCCCGCTGAACGACACCACCAGCAACACGTCCTTGAGCGCCCCCGCCTCCACCACGGGGGCCAGCGCACCGGTGAACGCCAGCTCCCACGTCCCGATCGGAGATCGGCCCACCATCGGCAGCCAGGGCGTGCCGACGGCCCGTCGGGTGCTGATGACACCGTCCGCGGTGCTGGTCGCGGTGCCGCCAAACGGGCTGGTGGCGGTGCCGCCGCCGGGCTGCAGGCGTAGGTCCACCTCGACCTGCTCGGCGACCCCGTCGGTGCGCACCAGCGCGAGTAGCACGTGCGCGACCTCGACGTCGTCGAGGTTGGGCGGGAAGTCCGAGCGCGCCATGTCGAACCGCACCGCGAACGGGTGCGTCCCGGCGCCGGGGTTGTGCAGCTCGTACCACTGGTCCGGGCGGTCGGTGCGCAGGCTCACCGCGAGGTCGGCGCGGACCCGGCGGTCGAACCCCGCGATCACCTGCTGCCGGTAGTCGTCGTCGGCCAGTGCGGTGTAGTCGATCGCGACGAGCACGTCGGCGACGTCGTCGAAGGGGAACGGGTTCGCCGCGCGCGGGAGCCGGAACTCCCAGCTCGTGTGCACCCCCATCGCCTCGAACGGCACGAGCAGGTCTGCTTGGGCGTCGAGCTCGAAGACCCCGGTCGCGCCCGTCGGCGAGGTCAGCGCGATCTGTTCGGGATCGCGCCGGACGACCACTTCCCGGAAGCTGTCGCCGCCGACCACCACCCGGGACACGCCCGTCGCGGCGAGCGTGGCCCGGATCCCGCGAACGGGCGGCACGAGCGCGACCAGCGACACCCGCACCCGCTTGATCAGCCGCAGGTAGTGGCCGGGGAAGTCCTGGTCGAACAGGCTCATCGGGGTGCCGAAGGGCAGCACGCCCGTGTTGCGGAACTGCTGGAACTCGAACGGCGCCAGGCTCGCGAGGGAGAACGTCTGGGACAGGTTGAGCTTGCGCTCGTCGTTCTCAAACGCGTACTGGTCCAGCTCCTCCAGGTCCTGCAGCAGCCGCGCCGAGCCGGTGAGGCCCCGGCGGTCCCGCACGGCGCCGTCGTCGCCGGCCGCCACCCAGTAGTCGTCCTTGACGAACCCGACCGGTGGCAGCTGACGCTCGAACGCGAGCTGCTGCTGTGCGAGCTGCGCGGTCGCGGTGGCCTGCTGCAACAGGTGGGCATAGACGTCGGCGAGCACGCCCGACATCCACTGGTACAGCTCGGCGTTGAGGAACCGGGTCGCGAGGTAGTCGGCCACGGCCTTCGACTGCGTCTGCTGAAGCTGGGCGGTCGCGGCCTCGGCCGAGCTGATCTGCTCCTGGTCGGTGGCGAGCACAATCTCCTGGTCGCTGACGACGATGTCCTGGTTGGCCAGGCCTTGCTGCAGCTCCCACTCGTCGCGGCGGCGCTCGAACGAGGCCTGGAGGCTGGCGACCTGAGCAGTCGTCTCTGCCGCAGCCGCGACCCCGCTGGCGACTGCGCCGAGCCCGGTCAGGATGCCGAACGGCACTGCTGCCGTCATGGCGGCTCCAGCGAAGGGTCCAGCCGACGCGACAGTCACTGACGCTTGGGCGATCACCGCGCCGGCTTGAAGCCCGATTGCCGTGGCTCGGGCGACGCCCCCCGCGATGTGGGCTGCAACGGTGGCCTCCTCCCAGCCGTTGAGTCCCTCGTCGAGCCACTCCCCGTAAGTCCGCTGCAGGATCCGGACGCGGCCCTGACGCCGCCGGGCAAGCTCGGTGCCGTTGCGGGCCTGTGTCACCCGCAGCCGCTGCAGCTCCGCACCCCGGGCCGCCAGCTCGAGGTGGTGGCCGGCGTCCAGCTCGCGGTAGGTCTCGGCGTCCTGGCGCTCCAGCGCCTGCAGGTAGGCGGCCTCGACCTGCGCCGACAGGGCCACGAGTCGCCGCGCGCGATCGACGAGCACCGCATACCGATGGCCGGTCGGTCGCATCACCCGTTGGGTCGGCTGCTGGATCCGCCCATCGGCGCCCACGGGCGGAGCGGCGGGAACCCCGCCGGTGCCCTGTGTCTCCGGCTCGACGGGTCGCTTCATCCCGGCGATGTTGCGGCCCTCGCGCAGCTTCCGGAGCTGGTTGTCCACCCGCAGCGTGAGCAGGTCCAGAGCCGGGTTCGGGGGCAGCACGAGCACGCCGCTGCCGGGCAGGTCGCGCAGGTCGGCGTCGCCGACCAGCTCCCGGGCCGCCAGGTACAGGAACCGCGCGCGGGACCGGGACTCCGGGGTGTCCCGGGTGAACTCGGCGTCGCCGAAGTCGAGCAGGCAGCGGGCCAGCGCCATCACCGTGAACCGGGTGTAGGGGTTGCCGCCCTGGGATCCGGCGAGCGAATGCGGGTTGAGATCGCGCAGCCAGTCGTCGAGGCGGGACCGCTGCCGAGGCGTGTTGCGCTCGGTGCGCAGCCCGGCGTACACCTTGCGCCGCTCCCCGGCTGCGCCGTCGTCGTACACCAGCCGGAACCAGTCGATCGCCTGGGCGTACGCGCCCCATCGGTGCAGCTGGAGCGCGACCGTCAGCGGGACGAAGTACAGCACCTCCCGTGCGACCGGGGACGGGGGACCGCCCGCGATGGCGTCGTTCAGCGCGCGGTGCCGGTCGGCGCGGGCCGGGTCCGGGACGTAGCGCACCCCCGCTGCGGCGTCCGGGATCGACGCGTCGTCCGCCCGCCCGGATGTGTAGGCGGCCAGCGCATCGGCCACCCGTCGTGCCGTCGTGCCGTCGCGGCGCCGCAGGCCGTCGAGGAGCAGACCGAAGGTGGTGCGCCCGGCACCCGCGCCAACCGCGGCGGGCCCGCGCAGCGCCGGGTTCAGCAGGTTCTCCGGGTAGAAGAAGGCGGCGACCGCGGCCTGCCACGCCTCGACGGCGCTCATCCACGGCCAGTCGGCGTCGAACGCGGCCGTGTCAGCGATCGACCAGGTCCCCGCGGGGTGGGTGTCGTCGATCCGGCCGGTACGGACGCCGAACAGCACTCCCGCGACGAGCTCGGCCGCCTGGCGCGCCGGTGTCGTGACCGACGAGCCGGCGGTCGCGTCGAGCAGCAGCCGCTGTGACAGGTCGACGGCGCCTTGCACGCCGAGCACGCAGGCGGCGGCCGGCGCGAGCGCGTCGCGCAGGATCGGCAGCACGATCGCCTCGGCGTCGGCAACCGTTCCGGCGTTCGCCGCGAGGATCGCGGTGTCCTGCTCGATGCGGGACGCGAGCCGGTCCTCCCAGTCGAGCCGGGTGTCGACCGCCGCCGGGTCGACGGCCGGGGAGCGGAGGCGGAAGTGGTCGGGGGACAGGACGAGCGGGCGCCCGCCGAGGTGGATCAGCTCCGCGGTCCGCCAGTCCGCGAGCCGGCGGCGCCGGTAGACCTCGACGAGGATGTCGTCGAGTTCGTGCCACTCGCTGGTTTCGATCGACGCGCGCTCGGTCAGTTCGTACAGACCGAGCACACGGTCGAACTCGCGCGGAGCCAGCAACAGCGCGGCGAGGTCGGCCCGGACCGCGACGCCGGCCGCGCGCCGGTCCCGCAGGTCGAGCAACACGCTCACCGGAACGAGTCCGAGCTCGACCGTGGCGGCGAACGCCTCCGCGGGACTGGCCCCCGGCACACGCACCGCCGCCAGGTCTGCGCGGCGGGCGGCCAGCTCGGCGGCCCGGTCGTCGAGCAGGCCGCCCACGGCCACCAGGTCGACCAGGTCGGCCGCGCTGACGTAGGTGGGGTCCACGATCGGCGTTTCGCCGAGGTCCGCGCGGTCCTGCTCCTGCCAGAGGGTTCGCACGGCCTCCCGGCGCCATCCGACGAGCCGGGCGGCCGGGGGAGACGTGAGCGGGTCACGAGTGGTGTCGACCAACCCGAACGTCTCCTCCAACCACTGCTCGGTGACCGCTCCCGTGGACCGCAGCAGGTCGTCGAGCTCATCGGGGCTGCCCGGGCGGAGCGCGATCCCGAGCCGGGCGGCCAGCCGTTCCCGGGTCGGGCGGTCGGCGCCAAGCATCAACCGCAGCTCGTCGAACGAGGTCCCGTTGAGCTGCAACAGCGTGCGGTAGGCCGCGTCCAGGTAGACCAGCCGTCCCGCGTCGGGTTCGGTGACGACGGCCGCCACCTCGGCCCCGGTCAGCGAGCGGTCGTAGACCCGGAGGTCGGTCATCGCGCCGGTGAAGCCGTCCACGCCGTCCGCACCGTTCGAGCCGACCACCAAGGGGCCATCGGTGCCGGCCACCGGCTCGACGAGCCAGTGCCGCAGTCGAGCGACACCGTCCACGTAGAGAACCAGCTGGTTGCCGTCCTTCACACACGCCAGATGCAGCCAGCGCCCGCCCGCCACCGGCTCCGGCTCGGGCGGTCCGTCGTTCGTTCCGGAAGCCGTCCGGACCCGAACGGTCACCGCGCGGGCGCCCGCAACCAGGAAGACCCCGACCGTCCGGCCACCGTCGATGCCTTGGCGAAGGATCGCCCTCTCCGCGGGGCCCGGCTCGCCCGCGAGGGACACCCACGCCGCGACGGCGAAGTCCGCGTCATCGGTCCCGGGCCGGATTCCGGTCATGTCGGCGACGGCCTGCTGGCCGGCTCCGATCACCAGCGCCGTCCCGGCTCGACCCACGCCCCACGACGCACCGTCCAGAGTGATCTCGCGACCGGCGACGGCGTCACGCTCGACCGTCCCCGACCCCCGGTCGAACGTCCAGCGGGCCCGCAGCACCGCCAGCAGCTCGGCCAATCGGGCGATCGTCGCCGCCGGCACGGCCCCGCGGTAGAGCCGGACGTCGGAGAATGCGCCGTCGAACCGGGCCACCGCGGTCTGCCGGCCGCCGATCCGCACGTCCTGGAGCATCGGGGTGGGGGTGCCGAGCAGGCCGGCTGCGGGCTGTCGATACGCAAGCCGTCCGTTGCGGTAGCCGAGGATGGCGCCGCCGTCGTAGACGAACGCGACGTGCACCCACTCGCCGACCGGCAGGGCGATCCCGGTGCGGATCCACATCCATCCAGGTGCGTCGGTGCGGATCGCGACGGTGAGCTCCCCGGTGTCGGGGGCCCGGCCGAGCGCGTACTCGTTCTCCTTGTGCAGGATGACCGCGGCGTCACCGGTGCCCGGCCCGTCGGCGCGCACCCACGCAGCCACCGAGACGGCGTCGCGCATCGTGAGGGCTCCCGGCTCGTCGACGACGAGCTCGTCGGCGACGCCGTCGAACCGCAGCGCCAGCGCATCACCCCGGCCGGCGACCCACTCGGGGGAGCTGCCGGTGCGGGCGCGGGCGGTGAAGCCGTTGCCGGTGGCGTCGACTGCGGTGGGGCCGGCGCCGTCACTGAGGGGCCAGTGCGCGACGAGGTCGGTGGACGTCGGGTCGAGCACCCGCTGGAAGATCTCGATACCCGAGCGGACGTCATTGCGGCCGGCACCCGACCCGGCGTCCGCGGACCCCGCCACCCGAAGTATCGGCTGGTGGAACACGCGGCCGATCTCGACGGCCGCCCTCCGTCGCCGGGCGGGCTCGGTCGGGGACGCGGCGACGTTGCCGGGAACGTCGAGGACCCGACCGGCGAAGTCGATCAGATCGGCCAGGTAGGAACCGGGGCCGAACGGGTCACGCTCCGCGACGACGGCCAGCGGTGCCGCGATCTCGAACTCCCGGGTGACCTCGACGGGGTTGTCGGCTGCGTCGCGTGCGCGGACGACGACACGGTGGTGCCCGAAGTCCGGGATCCGCAGGGTGTGTGACCACGCGGCCTCGGTAGCGGGCGGCAGCCCCGATCGCAGATCGATCGCGGGCGCGTCGTCGAGCGTGAGTGTCAGCAGCGCGACGCCGCTCCAGTGGTCGGCGACGAATCCGCTGACCACGACCGTCGCACCGGTTCCGTCGTTGGGCAGCTCGGCATCGGGTGCCGGTGCGTCGACCAGCAACATGGGTGCGACCGCGTCACGCAGGGTGTGGGGCAGCGTGGACTCGTTGGCGTTCGGTCGGGCGCCGTCCCGGGCCCGGATGAGTACCGGCAGCTCCACGGGTGCCGGTACGTCGCGCGGGATGCCCGTCACGGTCCGCCAGTCCACGCGGGCGCGGTAGCCGCCACCACCGTCCGGCTCCAGGTTGCCGCCACCGGAACCGACGATCTCCCACGTCGCGCTCCGAAGCCCCGAACCGGTCTCGGTCACGGCCAGGCGCATGGTCTGGCTCGCCTCGGCGTTCATCTGGTCGTCGAGCCCGGCCAGGGTGATCATCGGTGCGGTCGTATCGGCGACGACGGTCGCCGTGAAGGTCATTGCACTCGTCCAGTCCTCAGTATCCAAGGTCTCGGCGCCGGTACTGTTGGACGTGACCCTCGTGTTTTCGACTCCCGTGGCCACGACTCGACCGGTGAGCGCACCTGCCACCCCGCCGACGTCGATCAGAGCACTGTAGGTGGCCATGTCCGTACCGAGGGGAGTGCTCGTCGCGCCGGTTTCCTGGCCCGCCAGCTCCACCGTCACGGATTGCAGCACACGCGAGATGTCCATCGACTCGGCCGGCGAGTTCTCCGAGGATTTCTGTGCCGTGCGGCAGTCAGCGAAGATCGACAGGCGAGCGGTCCCGCTACCGTCGCGGAAGAACGCGGTGGCGACGCCGTCCCCGCGGACGGCGATCACGTCGTCTTCCATGCCGCTTCCCCCCGGAAGTCTCCGAGTCGGCTCGACGCGGCCGACCCTGTGGCCCGTTGCCTTCGCGCGTCTCGCCGAGGTTGGTTGGTAGGTTCTCACGGCTGCGGCTGGTCGCGTAAGGGGCCGCGTTGACTCATCAAAAATGCGCGCGAAGGTGTGGTCGTTGACTCATCTACCGATGCGCGCGTAGAGCGCGCCTCCCGGGCTCGGGTTTCTCCCGCCGGTAGGACCTGATCATGGGACT
>Ga0136617_10002979_pt1 | contig 15130 bp, 17 predicted proteins | sample AntDrymUQ3222106_2_FD_129672 | JGI IMG/M metagenome (GOLD analysis project Ga0136617, IMG submission 129672) | Polar desert sand microbial communities from Dry Valleys, Antarctica - metaG UQ322 (21.06) | ecosystem: Environmental > Terrestrial > Soil > Desert | place: Antarctica: Dry Valley... | reverse complement strand
GGACGACTTCAATAATATGTGCCATAAATTTTAGTATTTAATGCGAATTTTAATTGTCGAACCGATGTGTTCTCTATGAAGCGTTCCGCGCAAACTGCGGGCGAGTTTTTCCGCCGATTTGAGATTGTAATTCGTTCGCAGATTGGTTAAAAACTTGCCCTGCATCATATAACGCTGGTCATATTCACTAATGACCGGAACGTAGCCAGCATCGGTTTTCTGAAATCCGAGGTCATTCGAGGCTCCGCCGATAAATTTTCGCCTGACAACAATCTGCGCCGTTTCCGGTCGGCGGTCGCCCTGATAACCGTAAAGCGATAGTGCTTCGCCTTCTTCGACTTCCGAATAACCGCATTCGGAAAGCGCGTTCAAAAGACACTCGCGGTCTTTGAACGCCGCGCTCGTGAACGTCATATATTTGCTCATAAATTTGAATACTCCGGTTTTTTATATTCCATCAGTAATTTGTCCACCGCTTAAATTTCCAAAACTCGCGTCGCGGTCGTGTTCGCTGCCTGACTGACAGTTGAAGCGGAACGACTGCCTTTGATATTGTTTTTCGCCCATTCGCGGATTTCGTCAATTTTCGTTTTCATCATCTCAGCTGTCGGCGTGATGCCGCCGATTGCTCCGAGAACGTCCTTCGTATGAGCGGCACGATTGCCGTCAATAAATGCTTCGAGAACCGCATCCTTGACCGCACCTTCGATTTCCGCGCCGGAAAATTGCTCGGCTTTCTCCGCCAAAACGTCCAAATCGAAATCTTCCGGCACAAGAGCGCGTTTTTGCAGATGGACGCGGAAAATCTCCTGCCGGTCATCTTTGGTCGGTAAATCCACGAAATGAATGTAGGAAAAACGCCCGATGCGAAATTGCTCGCTTTCGAGGTCGCGCACATCGTTGGCGGTGGCGAAAACCAGCACGTTGCGGTTGTCCTGCATCCAGTTGAGAAGATAAGAAATCGTTCGCGCCGTTTCGCCGTCGTCGGTTTTGTTTGACGATTTCATTCCAGAGACGGCTTTTTCAAATTCCGAAATGCCCAAGATTCCTTTGACCGTCGTGGCAATCGAAAGAGCGCGTTTTATCGAAATCGCCGACTGCCCGATGACTCCGCCGCCTTCGCCCATAATCGAACCGAAATCAAGGTCGAGCAGTGCGCGATTGGTAATGGAAGAAGCAACCCGTTTGCACAAATCCTTGCCGCATCCCGGCAAGCCGACGAGCAAAATACCTTTGCACGGCTCGACGTGCCGCGCTTTGGCTTCGGGCGAAAAAGTATGCGCCGCCTTTTTCAGAATTTCGCGTAAAGATTGATAACCGCCGAGAGAATTTGCCGGTTCGGGATGGACGTATGTGAGGGCGGAACTGCCGCGAATAACTTTTTTCTTTTCTTCCAAGATGATGGCGAGCGCGTCTTCGGTTAAACCTTGACAGCGGATAGTAGCTTTAGCAATGACGTTGGAGATTTCGTCATTAGTTAATCCTAAAAGTGCCTGCACGAGATTTCCGCGAGTTACATCGCAAACATTCGTGTTAATCCCGTTTTTCTCGAATTTTTCGAGTTGAATGTCGAGCGTGTTGACGATTTCTTCTTCCTGCGGCAAGTCTAATTCAATCGCCGACACTTCCTTTTCGAGCGTCTTTATGTCGGGAAAATTCGGTCCGGCGAACAACACGGTGGCTTTCGTGATTTTGAGTTTCCACGCGACCTCTCTTAAAAGCCTGACCAGCACCGGATCTTCTTGTCCGTAAGGCGCGATATAGGGCGTAAAATCGCACAGCAGGAAGATTCCGGTTTGTTGTCCCGCAATAAATTCAAGCGCGGACAGCGGGTCTTGCGTTTCGGGAATAATTTTCGCTTCTTTGAGCGGAACTCCGTTTGCTTTCTCGTCAATGATTTTGACAAGTCCGTTTGTGCGGCTCCAATGATAAAGCGGTTTTTCGCGGTGTTTATCAAAGCTCATCAATTCGAGCAGACATTCTTTGAGCCGTTCTTCTTCGTAGGTGTTGACGGCAAGCAATGTGTAACGCGCCCGGATGAGCGTGTCGAGTTCTTCGAGCAGTTTCGCTTCGCTTGATTGATTTTTCATCTTTGACAATTTTTGAATGCAACCGATACAGGTTAATTAAAATTCGAGCGCGTCAAGCTGGTTGAGGTTCAAAACGCCGATTCGTTTCGAGCGTCGCTCAATCACCTCTGCTTTACCCACCATTTGCTCGCCGCTTTCTTTCTCAGCAGGCAGCGTGAATTTTGTGCTTGGTTGAGCCGGCTTGAAATCAATTATTTTCGCCGCCTCGCCAGGTTTTGCCGTTACCGCCTCTGTTTTAGTGCTGAACTTTTGAAAGGTCGGGCTGCTCGAAGCGTTCAGCGTCTGCGTGTAAGGTGTTTTTTTGTGGTAAATCTTTTCGTTCAGCTTTTCCGAATATCGGCTTTGAGCCAGCGACAGCGAACAATTTTCGACGAGTGACAAAACTCTTAATTTCGCTCCGCTTCTACCGTGTTCACTGATTGCCGAATAAGTTCCGTTTTGATTGTCAATCAAAAAAAGGTTGAAAACTTTGTCAGAATTGATGCTCGGATCGTAGTGGAAAAGAAAACATTTTTTATTGATAACGGGCATAAAAATCCAGATCACGCGATGCGCTGAATTACAATTCCAGCGCATCGAGTTGTTCGGTCTTGAGCAGTTTGCGGGCGCGTTTTGACGTAGCGAGAATAACTGCATCCACCGCATCCTTCATGTCCGCCGCCGTGCGAGCTTTCGCGTCGCGACTGGCGATTTTATTCAATTCGGCGAGAACCGTTTCGACTTCCGCGTCGCCCGTGAAATTCATCAGCTTGAACCAGCGATACATCTCGCGGGCGCGTTTTGCCGTGCCGCCGGGAACGAATTTTGAATCGTTGAGTTTTTCCGCCATTTCCTTAGCGGCTTCATAAATCGTGCTGTTAAGTTGGTCAAGACCTTCCTTGATCGGCGAAATACTCGCCTCCATTTCTCTTTTCACCGCTTCGATTTTGATTTGCCTGATGCGTTCCTTTAATTCTTGGTCGCGTTTTTCATCTAAACAGGCGGATTTGACTTTGATTTCGGCGATTTCCTTGTTTGCGCTAATTTCAATGTTAATCTCAGCCTGCGCTTTATGGGTTGCTTGCGTTTCGAGTTCGAATTTTGCTGATTTCATTTGCTCCGCTCGCATTTCAGAACCCAGAAGAATGACTTTCGGGCGCATCTCGATTCGCATTCCGTCGCGGATTGCGGGAGGTGTCGGAACCATTTGCATCGCCTGCGCAACCGTTGTGTTGATAAATCCGTCGCGGTCAAACGACTCATCTTTCATTGTTGCCGCAAGGTGTTCGGCGGAATCTTTTGCCAACACGCGGAAAGTTTCCCGCAAGGTTTCGAGAATTTCCGGGTAATTTTCAATCACCGCAGATTTGGCGCGGGCGAGATTTTCCAGCGCGGCGGCGAATTCTTTTTCAAATGCTTCAAAGGCGGTGAACGGAATCCAGCGATATTCGCTGTTACCAAGCACGGTTTCACACAGCGCGAAGCGAAAGCTGTAACGGTCGAGCGCGTTGTGCGCCCTGGACGCCGCCCGTTGCAATGGTTTACGGTAATCGTCGGGAAGCAGTCCGGTGCGCGGCGGACTTAAATAAACTGCTTGTTCTTTCGGCAGTTCGATGCCGAGAGATTGCCAGTCGAGCTGGCGGCTCAAAACCGAAAAGCCGGTCGCATCAATATTCAAGAAAATTCCCGCCTGTTCGAGCGCGGTCAAATCAAACGGCATCGTTTCGACTTCCGCCGCCGAAATGCCTAAATGCGCGGCTGCCGTTTCCTTTTTTTGTTTGAGCTTGCTCAAAATTTCGGTTGCTAAATCCGGTATTTGGGTTATTTCCTCTGCTGATACAACCTCTGCCTGATTATCCGTCGGTTCATTCATATTTTCGGGAACGTCCGTGTTTGCGCCAAGCATTGCCCAAATGTCTCCCGCGAGTGCGTCCCCAGTTAAATTCTTTAGCAAATTCGATTGATTCATAGTTTTTAATTAAGTCCTGATTCATTGCTTGCCGCTTTGATTTTTTGTTTTTTATGCTTTGGCGGTGGCTGATAATCTGTGGCGGCACTTATAGCTTCCGGCGTGCTGTAAAGCGAGCGACTCGCGCCCGCATCCAAATCGAAATAAGTGGCAAAGCGTTTTAGAGTTTGCGTTAAAAGCAATTCCGCCAAAACTTCAGCCATCTCGACCGCGACGCGCTGATTAACGTTCAAACTTTGCTCGCCCAACCGGATTCGTTCGGCGCACGTAATTCTGTCGTTTGGTGTTTGATTTTGTAGAGAGATTTGCTTCGGACTTTCCGCCTGAAGAAGTTCCGGGCGTTGCAGACTCGGCGCGGGCAGAAGCGAGAGAATCGGCGACTTATGAGCGGATTCGCAAATTTCTTTTTCGTTCAAGCGGTTGCCGATTAAAACCTGTCCGCTGTCGCGTCCGTTGCCGCCGTCAATCCACCAGAAACGCGGACGTGAACTGTCGTAGCCTTTTTCGTTGTAGATTTTGAGCGTTTCGTTTATTTGGATGCGCGCCAAATGATTGTCAACGCAGCCGACCAAAATTGTCAGCTTGTTTGAATCTGAGTATTTCACGTCCCAGTCGTCATTTTTTGTTTGCAAAAGTGCGGGATGAAAGCCTTCTTTGACGAACCCGACTTCAATTCCCCAAGCCTGCGCGATGCGCCCGGCGAGAGTTTCGGCTTTGTTCGCGCCCGTTTCGGCAAAACAAAAATTACTACGCGGAATGTTCCCTTCTTCCACGCCGTCCGGGTCAACAATGATGATACTCGTTCGTTTGCTCGCTAGTTTAAGTTCAAACGCGAGGCGGGCGAGATTCATCGCCATAAAACTACCCGTGCCGCCTGCGCCGACGAGCCAGAACTGCACGAATTTGTAATCTACGGGCAACACTAATTTGGCGTTCAAAAAGCTCAGGTCTAAACTCATAATGTTTCGAGATAGGTTGATTCAATCAACACTTGATAATCTTCGGCAAAAATAAAATCAGACATTTCCGAAGTAATTTTCTCGCACATTTTTGCCAACCGTTCTTTTTCCTGTTTGACCAAATCGGTAAGATTTTCAAGCGGAGCGTTTGCGATTGTTTCAACCGGAATTTCCCAAAACGAATCGTAAATTCCGACTCGCAAACGAATCGCCGGTATTTCCTTGTGAATGTCAACCAGAATTCCGAACAGCCGAAATTTGCCGCTTTCGTCCGAGGTGTCCGAGGCGCTGAAATTGCGGCAGTTTGGCGGATGCGTATGGATTTCGAGAAGCGCGTTTTGGTAAGCCGGAGTTTCGTCCATCGCAATCGTGCTGCTGAATGAACGATGACGACTAATTTCCTGCCAGAAATAATCACCGCTGCAATCGTTCCGCCAAACTGCGTATAGATTTTCGGTAAAGTTCCCCGCGTCCGTCGAACTTCGGGCGTGAGCCAAGATTTCCTCGAAAATTCGGGCGGGAATTTTACGAGTTATTTCGACACGCGCTTCTCCGACTGCTAATTCAGGGATTTTGACGGCAAAAGAAGACAGTTCAATGACGGCGGACATTTCGCGCCGCTTTGCGCGTTTGAAAACGCCGTTCTGGGCGATGACAATTTCATAAAGCGGCGCGGTAATAGGTTGGTCGGAGGCGAACAGAAATTTTCGCTCGACAAACTTGAGTTTATTCATTTCGTTTGAAAATTTTGAGATTTGAAAGTTTTAGTGAATTTAATGAACCGACTGCCACAAATCATTAACGGTATGCTCGGTTTTGATTAGAGCGTTTTTCGGAAAAGTCTTTTTGCCGTTTATTTCCAACAGCAATTTTCGCACGTCTTTTTTATGCGTCAGGCAGCGATTTTCGGTCTGATGGTTATTAAACGGACTATCGAAAATCATCCGCCAAACGCTTTCGATTTTTTCAAGCCGACATTCGGGCGCAACATTGCCGCCAAAGCAGATGCTTCCCGAATTATCCAAATTCGGAAACGGCGCGTGGGAGATTTTCGATTTTTGGCTGACAGTTTTATCGAGCGTCGCCCATAAATAGTATTTTTGCCCGATGCCTAGAAGCAGCAACGTCGGAAGCGGAACTTCAAGTTCGAGAACCGCATCCCGCGTGCCTTCGTGATCGGTTTCGCGTTCACCGGCAGGACGCGGATCGAAATATAAATCTTTCGTCTTCCGGCTGGCAGAACGCTTAAAATTTTGTGCGTTTTCTTCGCCAGAAGCGCGAAGCGAAGCACGCTTTGTTCAAGCCAGCCCGAATCAAAAACATCTTTTACCGCGAAAGCCTTCCCAATTTGCGAAGGAGTCAAAAACTTTGTTTTTTCAACGCTGCCTTCGCGGTAAATAAGCTGATAATTTCCTTCGAGAAAGAAAAGCGCGGCTTTCGCATCCGCCGGCGGCGCAAGAAAATTTTTGGTTTCAATTCTGCTCATAATCATTGAAAATCAATTTCAAAAGGTCAGCGCGGGTTCGGTGGTTTCTTTTGAATCTGCCAAGATATTTATCAATAATCCTGCGCTGTCGCCGTCTTTATCTGCCGCTTTTTTTCGTCGTCCTTTTGTCGGAAGTCGTCCCGTGTTCCAGAGCGAGATGAGTTCTTTGAAAGTTTTCAGTGCATTTTTTTCGATGTCTTCGTCAATGCCGTCCATACTCTCGAAATATGCACTTATCGCACCGTAATCAGTTTTTAGTTTATCGAGAGTTTCTTCAGTCCATTCAAACAGTTCCACGGGCGCGCAGCAGGTCGTGTCAATAAACGGATTGCCGGTATCGTGATGAATAAACTCGATTAAATGCAGAAAACGCCGGATTTTCGGATTATCTCGCTGCTTTTCGAGTTCGTCGTAAGGCGGATTCTCGTGTCTTATTGGCGGCAAGTCTTCAACTTCAACATTAAAACTCGAAAGAATTTCGTGCCAATCCATATCGTAAAACCCCGAACCGCGCCACAAAAAAGCGGCGACGGCGAACCTCAGACACGGGCGGAAATCTTCCCACTCGAATTCGCCGCAGCATAAATCCATATTCACCGGCTCAATCGGAATATGGTCAAAGCGAAAATCTGACCAATTGAGCCAGGTGCAAAGCGGAAAATAGTTTTCGCTGACAAGAGTGATAAATTCAAATTCGCGCTCGGTGTGAAATTCGTTGTATCCGGTTTGCGTAAAACTCGCCGCCGATTTTTTCCACTCCTTTGGAAATAGCTTGCGATAAAGCGCGTAGATTCGTTCGCGTTCGATTTCCGCGGCAATGTAACCAATCGCTTCGGAAATCGTGCTGCAATCCGCTTTCCAGCGCAAATAACGGGTAGTTTTTTCGAGATTGCCGTGAAAGCCGATGCCTGTTTTGCCAAGATTGATGCGCTTTTGTTTATTCGTTTCGATCAGGCGACGGGCGATAGACGGAAGACTGCTATTTATTCGAGTTTTCAAAGTTTCGGTTTTAACCTTTGCCATAGTGCATAATTAGAAACCGATTGGAATTCTTGCCGTTTGAACGTCGCCCTCAATTTCCGCCAAATCCTGAAATTGTTTTTTCATCCATTTGAGGTTAGTTTCAGCCTGCTTTAAGAATTCGCCCACTTGCTCGATATCGGCAAATGACATTCGCTGCGCCGTTTCATCGCGCATATAAAGGCTTTCGGCGAACTCGAAAATCCGGCAGGGCAGGCGGTTTCCGGTGCGCGTGTGAGCCGCCGCAAAGTTTTATCCGTAACGCTCAAATTACGGCGGCTGTCATTTTTGTTTTTGGTTTTCACGATTTTTACCGAATGCCTTTATGCTCGGCTTTTTTGACAATCGAAACGATCATTTGTTCGGCGCGAGTTTCACGCGAGATTTGGGCGTTTTTGATTGACGGGTAATGCGGACTCAAAGCCGCCTTGAGCAGATTATCGTCCGCCGCAATCGCCACATCGAGCGGAAACTCCTGACCTTCGATTTTGACGATTGCCGTCGCTGCCACGGCTTCGGTTTCCGGTGTTTGAACCGTTTCCGAATTATTCACGGTTTGACCTTCTGTTGTATTACCTTCTGCCGTCGGCTTTGTTTCGCTTGCGGTATTTTCGTTTGCGGGAATTGTATTTTCACTCATAAATTTTATTTTTTTTAGAATAGACTCGGTTGAACATTATTTACCGCAACCGTTTGCGGGAAAGTCGAAACAGGCGCAGACATAGCGGAATCAATAACTTTTTCCGTCGTTTCTTCAGGTTTTATATCTACGTCTGCCATGCTGCCCGAATTTTGCGACTTTTGTTCGCCGCTTGGCTTTTCGGTGTTTGTTCGACTTATTTCAATTTGTTTCGGCGCGGGCGACGCCGTTTTCACCGTTTGATTGGTTTTCGCCGTTTTTGTTTTCGATGCGCGAAGTTGCTCGATATATTTGACGGGCAATGTTTGTTGGAAACGCGCCAGCTTATCTTTGACCGATTCGGCAATTTGCGCTAAATCTTCGCCGTCCGCGATTTCGAGAAATTCAATCTCCGGCGGCAGGTTATGCGAAGTCGCGCTGATTATCGCTTTGCGGTTTTTATCGCTGCCGTAACTCGGCAGCAAAACCAAATTCAGGTTTACCGTGCATTTTCCGAACTCGAACGGCTCTTTTTCATCCGTTGCGGCGGGCGCTTTATTTGCGCTCGCCGCCGGAAGATTATTTTTTGCAGTTGTAGTGGTAGCGGCTGTCGGCTGAGACTTTTTAGCATTCAGGCTTTCCGTTGAAACTTCCTGTTTAGCTGCCATGTCGCTTTCTTTCGCTTCCCGCATTTCAACGGCAACAGTTTGATTTTCAGTTTTAGCTGTTTCGGAAATTGTTACTTTTGACTGAACGGCTGTTTGCCCGATTTCTTCGGTTGAGATTACTTTGATTTCCGTTTCATCGGCTGATGCTTCATTAAATGAGTCATCAGTTTTGACAAAGCCCAAAAATTCATCCGTCTTCCCTTCGGCTACGGTCGCGGATTTTTCCGTCAAAGCCGCCATCGGCGAAACGCTTTCAGTCGCCGCGCTTTCGGCGCGATCAAAGGTTTCTACGGGTGCCGATTTTTCTACCGAATCGGTATTTGAACACGCTGAATCCGTCGGCAAAACTTCAAAATTCGGCACTTCCGCCCTTTCGCTCTCCGGCTTTAATTGGCGGAATCGCTCGCTGAAATTTTCGACAAAAATTTGTTGAAGCCGGCGCCTCTCGGTTTCGCGTGTAACGTATTCGGCTTTTTGCCATAGATTGTTCGCCAAATTTTCAAGCGACTGTGCGTTTAAGTTTTCCTTAACGACGCTCCCCGAATGTTCGGCTAGCCGCCGTGCAGTAAATTTCAACGCTTCGACCGACGCGGCGTTTTCAAGATTTAGAAATGAACCTACCTGTAATGTTTGCATCTTTCTTCAAAAATCCTCCAAATTTGCGCTTTTTACCAACCGCTTTCTTTTTCTCATTTTTTAACGAAAATCATTTTTTCGGCTCATTTTTTCGAGATGTTCCGTGTAAAATAGGTAATATAGTTACATATCGCTTGAAAGCGTTTTACCCGAATTTTTACAAATGCCCGAACAACAGAACATTGAATATAAACAAAGTTGGCACGACGATTTTTTAAAGTGGGTCTGCGGTTTCGCCAACGCCCACGGTGGAACGATCTTTATCGGCAAAGACGATGACGGCAAAACCGTCGGCGTGGCGGATTACAAAAAACTGATGGACGATCTGCCGAATAAGATTCGTGATGTTTTGGGAATTATGGCGGAAGTCAATCTGCACGAAGAGGACGGACTGTATTTTATCGAAATCATTACGCCGCCTTATTCCGTGCCGATTTCTTTGCGCGGCAGTTATTACTACCGGAGCGGTTCGACCAAACAGGAATTAAAGGGTAACGCGCTGTTGGAATTTCTCTTGCGGAAATCCGGCAAAACCTGGGATGATGTCATCGAACCGCGCGCCACGCTTGCCGATATTGATGAGAAAACCGTCGCGCAATATAAATCCGACGCGATCCGTGCCGGTCGCCTTCCCGACGACGACAGCAGCGATCTTCCGCTTGACGAATTCCTGGACAAACTGCGTCTTTTAGAAAACGGACAATTAAAACGCGCAGGTCTGGTTTTGTTCGGCAAGGACCCGGCGCGTTTTTATCCGAATCAAATCGTCAAAATCGGACGTTTTGGCTTGGAGGACGACGATTTGAAGTTTCAGGAAGTCGTCGAGGGAAATCTTCTCCATCTTTTACACGAAACCGTTGCCGAACTTAACCGCAAATTTTTCGTCAAACCGATTAGCTTTGAAGGTCTTCAGCGCATCGAAAAAGATGAATATCCGGTAGCGGCGGTCAGAGAAATTCTGCTCAATGCCCTCGTGCATCGGGATTATATGGGCAGTTTCATTCAAATCAGAATTTACGACGATAAATTTTGGGTTTGGAATGAAGGAGGTTTGCCGGAAGATTTAAGTCTCGAATTGTTAAAACGCGTCCACCCGTCGCGCCCGCGTAATCCGTTGATTGCCGATGTCTGTTTCAAAGGCGGTTATATTGATTCGTGGGGTCGCGGCACGTTGAAAATTATCCACTCTTGCCTTGAAGCGGGATTGCCCGAACCTTTAATCGCCGAACAATTCGGCGGCATTCTGGTTGAAATCTTCAAAAATCGTTACACCGCCGAAAATTTAAAAAAATTGGGCTTGAATGAAAGACAATTAATGGCAGTGGCATATGTTAAAGAAAACGGAAGCATTACAAACTCTAAATATCAAGCCGTTTGCCGCGTGTCAAAATCCACGGCGACCCGCGATATAAAGGAGCTTGAAGACAAAGGGGTTTTGGTTAATCAGGGAACTAAAGGCTCGAGTGCCGTATATGGATTAGCCTAAACGGGTTGGTTCATAATTGGTTCAGTTGGCTCATGATTGGTTCATAGTTGGCTCAATTCATTTCGCCGGCGCAATTTTTTAATATTAATCCGCACGGCGTGCCGCATCTTCAAAAATGCGGTCAAAATCTTTTTCTAGTGCGTCCCATCTTTTTCGGTCGGCTTCCTCGTCGAAAGGCAGTTCGCCCAAATCATCATCGCCGGAAGAAATGTTCAATTGCTCGTTAAGGCTTGCTTCAATTTCTTTTAGATGTTCTTCGTGAAGGCGATCTTCTTCAGTTTCCTGAAAGGGGCGATGAATGTCGGGCGCGACCAAATGCACGTCCTTTTCGTCAATTTGCGGGAAAAAATCCGTGTTTTTTTGCTCATTCATATGTTTGTTTGGTAATTGCTTGTTTCAAATTTATCGGCGATTCTTCTAATCATACTACGCGAAATGCCGCAAGAGAGAGCCGTCCGGCGGTAACTTTTGTCTTTGAGATGATGAAAAATGTAGCGTTCCTTGACGCGCTCGATGATTTCGTCGAGATGTTCTTCGGGATTGATTTCAAGCATCAGGCGGTTGTTGCTATTGTCATTTGTAGCGACAAGATTTTCATCGCCCGCTTCCCTGTCCGATTGAGCGATTTCTTTTTCCGCAAGCAATTCCATCACCTCTGTGCGCGTGATAATTTGCGCGTCGCAGAATTCTATCGCCAATTTCAAAACGAAATTTTGCAGTTCGCGGAAGTTTCCCGTCCAAGCGTAATTTTCAAGCAAGGCGAGTGCCGCCGAATCAATTTGAAAATCGTAGCGGCGACAAAGCGCGATTCGTTCCCGTTCGAGTCCGGCAATGACCAATTCACGAATTTTTTCTTTTTGCTCGCGGAGCGGAATCGTATTTAAGCTGAGGACGTTCAGACGGTCGTAAAGGTCGGCGCGGAACTCGCCCCGCGCAACCATCAATGGTAAGTTTCTCGAAGTCGCGGCAATGATTCGCAAATCAACGGGAATTTCGCGGCTCGCTCCGACGCGGCGGATTTGTTTTTCTTCGACTGCTTTGAGTAATTTGGCTTGCAAACTAAAAGAAAATTCGCCGACTTCATCGAGAAAAACCGTGCCCCCGCTGCCCGTTTCAAAAAGTCCCAGTTTCATCTGATTCACTCCGGTGAACGCGCCTTTTTCATAGCCGAAAAGCTCGGCTTCGACGAGTTCTTCTTTGAGCGTTGCACAGTTTAAACTGACAAACTGTTTTTTACGGCGGGAGCTTTTATTATGAATTTCGCGGGCGATTGTCGTTTTTCCCGTTCCGCGTTCGCCGGTAATTAAAATGTGATGATTAACGCGAGCGTAGCGTTCGACTCTCTGATTTTGCGCGGCGATTTTAGAGTTGTTCGACGTGCCGGATGCTCCGACAGAGTTTTTATTTTGAAAACTCAAGAGTTCGATGCTCTCGTTGGAACGAGTTTTATAAAATTGTGTGTTCATATGGGCAAATTTGTTCACCCTTGTTATTTCAAAACTCGTGCCAATTCCCTATTCTAAATAGCGGTAGCCTTCTAAACTATGGAAAACAAACCTGTAACAGACCTTCGTATATGACGGTTCGACGAACCCAAAAGTTAAAAAGTGTCAACTTACGTTGTCAAAACTGTCAACCGAAAGTGTCAACTTTGGTTGACAGTTTTTGCAGCAAAAGCGTGTTTTTGATCTTTGCTAGAATCAATTTCTCCGGCTTTGCCGAAGTAAATTCCCAAAAGCAAAAATGCGCCGCGATGCCAACACGGAAAGCCTTCAAAAAACGCCTGGCAAAGCCCGGATTTATCAACGCGGCGATACTCCGACTCGCTCGCCTGATAGAAACGGCAGCCGATTTCGGTTCGTTTTTCCTTTGGAACGGAAACAATTAACAAAGTGTTCGGCTGCCAGGCAAAATAAGGCTGTTCGATTAAACGCTCCTTGGCTTTTTCTAATGCGCGAAACCAGCGATTTTTCATATACATTGGCATATCTTGGCTGTTAAGAGTTGTTTGGGCTAACAATAAAGCCGCTTCAATTTGATTTTTATTGAGTTCCATAAATTAACTTTGAAATTTATTGGTGTCAGGCAGAAACTGTCCGATATTCACCGAATCCCAAAGGCTGATGCGGGCGAGTTCTTCTGCTTCCGGCTCGATCAGCCACTCGTGCGCGTCAATCGGCGCAGTTTCTGACTGTTTTGGCGCAATCTCGTTTTGTTTTGAGTTTTTTTGCTCAATCTTTTCGACGATTTGACTTGCTCCTGAAACGGGCGGAAACTGCACGAGAAGTTTTTGCAGCAGTTCAACTGCTTCCTGCTCATTTTGCGGCAGAAGAAATCGTTCGCGGCTGTTCTGCGTAATGCTTGTCAGACCAAGGGAGGGAACTTTTTGGGATGCTCCGCTCTGCCATGCACGATTTCGACGTAAAAATCCCCGAAGAATTTTGAACTTTTGAGGCGAATATTCTCGCTGAGTTCACAGGACTCTTTGCCGTAAAGAACGCTCTGGAAAATCTCTACGGAAGTTTCTTCGCTTTCCCACGCGCAATCGAACAGCCGGACAATTTCTTTGACCTGCGTTTTCGGAATTTGCAGACCGACGAGCCGCACGCCTTCGTCGGTCGTCGTGCGGACAATTTTGAGTGCCGCATCTTTGACATTTTTGATTTGCCGCCAGACCGGAATCAACGCTCCGCTCAAAAGAAACACGGTTTTGTTGATAAAGGGCGGAATTTTTTCGACTTCCCCGTTCCACCAATCTTTGGCTTTCGATTTCGGCACGAGCCTGAAACGTGAAGAGAGTTCCGCTTCATCCAAATAAAACAGATTTCTTCCCGACGGGCGGCTGATCGCGTAAGTTTGATAACTCAAGCCCGTTTCCGGGTCGGTGTGAATCATCGAGCTGCGCGCCGTGACGAATTCCTGCGCGTGTGAGCCGAGTTTTCGATAAAAGTAGGCTTCCTCCTTTTCCAAGTAATCAAAACGCGCCGGACTGGTCGGCATAATCGTTTCGAGTTCGTAAAGATGCGTCGTTGCGCCCGTGATTTGTTCACGATTGATGATTTGAGGTTCGCGCTTAATTTTAACGGATATTGCCTTGATGTCTTCGAGTCCCAAATCGTATTTGCCGGTCGCTTTCAGATGTTCGACGGTTTCCGTGTAAATTTTGTAGAAATATTCGAAAAGCGCGTTTTGGCGGTCCACTTCGAGTGAAAGCAGGCGATTAAAAAAGCGGACGATGTTTTGTTTTTCGCCGTCCGAAATCGTTTCTTCGCCCGATTCGCTTTTTGACAAGATGCCCATATCGGAAAGCGCAAGCCGCGCGTCTTCGAGTTCGGGAATTTGAAAACCCGACAAAATCCGTTCATAAACTATTTTCAAGGCGGCGCGTCCTTCCTTCGATTCGAGATTGAAGCGTTCCAACCCGCCGATTTGATTCGCCCGCCGGTCGCCTTTGTTTAATGCTCCGGTGCTGGCGAGCCTTCGCGCAATCGAAGTCGAAAAGCGTTTTTCGCCGCCGAGTTCCGTGTAAACCAAAATATAAATTGGCGGCTCTGCCTGATTACTGCGATGCGAACGCCCGAAATCCTGAAGTTGTTTGTCGGCTGACCATTTGAGTTCAGCGGCAATATGTTCGCGCCGCTGTTGATTGATAGCGCGTCGGTCCGAATGAAGACTGTCGCCCGTCGCGGCAACTTCCGACATAATGGCGATGCGCTTGCGTTTTCCTTGAAAATTTTGGAGTTCGTGTAAGTTGATTTGTCGCTGCGGAACGCCGGCAATTCCGCGCTGGCGATAGGCGAAATCACCGTTAGAGAGTTTGACCAGACGATTTTTACGTCCCGTCATTTCCGCTACGTTTTCCGCGCCGAAGTGATTGATAATTTGGTCGAGCGGATGTTCCGGCAGTTGCAGTGTAGCCAGACGATCAAACATTTCCTGTTTCAATGCAAGTGCGGCTTTCGAGTGAACTGGAGTGCCGTTTTCACCGAGAAGCGGTTCGTATTTTATTTTCTTCGTTACCTCGTCCGTTACTTCCTGATAAAGCGCGGTCGGAAAACAATTTTCGATAAGTTTCAGAAGAGTTTCGCGCGGGCTGAAATCGAGGTCGGAAATTGCTTCTTCCTCGTCAGCGGAGCGTGCCATCTGGCGCGTCAGACTGGCTTCGCCCGTGCTGGTAATCGAAATGATGACCGAATGCTGCTCTGATAAAGCGCGTTC
>Ga0136617_10002978_pt1 | contig 15134 bp, 11 predicted proteins | sample AntDrymUQ3222106_2_FD_129672 | JGI IMG/M metagenome (GOLD analysis project Ga0136617, IMG submission 129672) | Polar desert sand microbial communities from Dry Valleys, Antarctica - metaG UQ322 (21.06) | ecosystem: Environmental > Terrestrial > Soil > Desert | place: Antarctica: Dry Valley... | reverse complement strand
GGGAGGACCGGGGTTCGGTGTGTGTGGGGCCGGGGGAGCGGCCGGTGTCGACGCAGGCGTTGTTCGGGCAGGTCCGGGCCTACACCGACCGGCTGATCCCGCCGGCGCCGAAGACGAGCACGCAGCCCGCCGGGGTGACCCTGGTGGACCTGCCGACCCTCTCTTCCAAGCCGGCCAGCCCACCGACCCGGGGAACCGGCCCGTCAGCAAGGTGTTCTTCCCCACCGCCGGCACCCCCGTCGCGATGACCGTGACCCCCGGGAATGGACCTGGCAGGTCGACGGGGGGCGCACAGCCACCGTCAGCCGGGACCACTGCTGCCGGTACTACACCCCCAACGCAGCCCCCGCGCCGACCCCGACTCCTACGCCGCACACACCTTCGACACCACCGGAACCCACATCGCCACCGCCACCGTCACCTGGTCGGCGACCGTCACCATCACCGGCCTCGGGACCATCCCCGTACCGGCACGTTCACCCGAACCTCACCGGCCCACCCCTTCCACGTCAACAAGCCCGAGCCCAACTGGAATCCGGCAGCGACTAGGCCGGCAACCACACCGCTGTCACAAGCCGAACATCGACTCGCCGCCACCGAGTGGAAGTCTTCAGACCATGTCGCTGTGCGGCCGGGCGGTCAGGGGTCGCGACGCCGGCGTGGAGGCCATGCGGATGCCGCCCTACCGAGAAGGACCTGGCATGAAGCGCAGCCACCGAATCCGTCCGTGGTAGGCAGAATCGATCTCCCGATATGAGTGGCTCCCAGCGATCTGCCGCGCCTCGTCCTCGCTGATCGCCCACTGGTAGGTGTTGAAGAACACCATGGGACGGCCGTCGAACTGCTCGGCAAAGCGCTCGCGGCGCTGTTCCACGGACCTGTGCCGGTGCCGATAGAACCACAGGAGCAACGCTATGCCGCCCGGAAGCAGCACGGCCATCACCACCAGTCCGAGCAGGGGCGCGTTGTCGGACTGGGCGCCTGCTGCACGTCCGACGGCACTCGCCCACAAACGATCTGGCAACGTCGCACCTCACACCCTGTGAGCCATGGCGGCACCCGCGGCACGCCCTGCGCGCCGACGATACCGATGCGCGAGGCGACACACCCCCACCCGCCCGTCACAGGTGCCCGCTCCTGCGATTCAGGCGATGTCGACGTGCGACAGCGCAGCCAAGGTGGGCCGACGGCGCCGGTGCCGGCGCAGCCACGCGGTCATCTCGTGTCCGGTCAGGGCACGGGAGATGTGCCAGCCCTGAGCGTTCTCGCATCCCATCTCGCTCAGCTGCGTCCAGGTGGCCTCGTTCTCGACGCCTTCAGCGACGACCCGCAGCCCGAGCGCACGCCCCAGCTCGATCATCGAACGCACGATGGTGCGGTCATCGATGTCGTTCTCCATCCGAGAGATGAAGGAGCGGTCGATCTTGATCTCCTCGACGGGCAGCCGGTGCAGCTGCGACATCGACGAGTAGCCGGTTCCGAAGTCGTCGAGGGACAGTGACACTCCCAGGCCGTCAAGCGCATGCAATGTGGCAAGGACCCGGTCGGCGTCGACCATGAGAGCACCCTCGGTGATCTCCAACTGCAGCCAACAGGGGTCGACGTTGCGGTGCCGGAGCCGGACGGCGACGTATTCGGCGAACTCCTCCCGGTGCAGGTCAGTCACGCTCACGTTGACCGCGACCCGGATGTGCAGACCGGCCTTCGCCCACCGGGCGGCCTGCTGCAGCGCGTCGTCGATCACCCGACGTGTCAGCGCACTCATCAGGCCGGTCTGCTCGACCTTGCCGATGAACTCGTCGAGCGGCACCACGCCGCGGAGCGGATGCCGCCAGCGCAAGAGCGCCTCCACCCCAATCACCTGGCCGCCGCTCATGCTGACCTGCGGCTGGTAGTGCAGCTCCAGCTCACCGTCGGAATCGCCTTCGAGAGCCCGCCGAAGGTCACTGAGGAGGTTGAGCCGGCTAGCCGATCCGCTGTTGAAGTCCACCGAATAGGTCTCGCAGGACGTGCCGTGCTGCTTGGCCGAATACATCGCCCGGTCGGCGCGCTGCAGGAGCGTCTCGAAGTCGTTCCCGTGGTCGGGAGCCAGCGCGATGCCGAGCGAGCTGTCGATATTCAGCGTCACCCCGTCGAGCCGCACGGGGGCCCTGACCGCACCGGCGATCCGGGCGGCCACCGCGCGGGCCGCCTCCTCATCGACCAGATCGGGCAGCAGAACGGCGAACTCATCACCACCCAGACGTGCCACGAGGTCGCCCGGACGCACCGCGCCGGTCAGCCGATCACCGATCACCTTCAGCAGACGATCCCCCGCGTGGTGACCCAGAGTGTCGTTGATCTCCTTGAACCGATCCAGGTCGATGATGAAGAGACCGGCCACAGAGTGATCCGCGGCAAGGGCGGCGAACACTTCGCGGGCGCGATGCATCAGGTGACTACGGTTCGGCAGACCAGTCAGCGCGTCATGACCCGCCTGGTGCTTCAGGGCCAACGAGACGACCTGGCTCTTGTACACCGCGAACAAGGGCACGAGCAGGATCGGCACGAGCCACGGGCTGCGCTCGGCCGCGAGCACCACCAGGGGCGCCAGCGCGATAGCAGCACCGTCATTGAGGGCAGCATGGGTGGCGGCATCACCGCTGACCCTGCCCCACCACGGGGAGTGGGACTTCAATGCGCTGATGGTGCCGACCAGCAGCGCATTGACGACCAACCAGACCACGCCAGCGACCAGCAGGGCCGGCAACGTCCACACCTCGATGGTTGCCGGAGCAGCCAGCGACCCTTGCTGCCCGAATGCCATCAGTGCCAGATGGGCGGCCCCCCAGCAGAGTGCGAACTGCGCGATGTTGAAGACCGTTCGCCACGGCGCCTTCCGGTTGAGACAAGCCTCCAAGATCACCGCGACGGCCTGACCCACGATCGCCGCGGCCAGGCCCCCGTACAACAGCAACGCGAAGACGAACAGCACCGAGGACGACATGATGTCGAGGCTCGGGTGTTCCCAGCGGCCGCGAAACAGCGGGCCCAGCTCGAGCATCAGGAGCAATCCGAAGATCACCACCAGGGACGCGCCGACCCTCGGCATGTCTCCGATCTCGAGTACGGATACGGCGGTCACGGTCCCGCCCGCGATGCTGACGAGAACCCAAAAGAGCCAGAATCGCCGGTCGGAGAACGGCGGTGCCAGATTATGCTCTTGTGCCTCCGGCACAAGACCCCCCTTCGATCCGTCCGGCTATCCGGCCTACCCGGCAGGACGGACTACCACTAGCTCATCGACAAAGTCGGCCCGCTCTGTAGGAGCCTCATCAGTTGCGTCGACCAAGGGTGCGCAATCGGACTCAATTCGCGGACCGGACGCGGGGCGCTATGGCCCGTTGGCCAGCAAGGCCGCGAAGTCCGCTTCGTCGAGGACCGGCACGCCCAGCCGGAGCGCCTTGTCGTACTTCGATCCAGGTGCGTCCCCGACGATGACGAAGCTGGTCTTCTTCGACACCGAGCCGGTCACCTTGCCGCCGCGAATCTGCACGGCCTCGATCGCGGAGTCGCGGCTGAATCTCTCCAGCGAGCCGGTGATGACCATGGTGAGCCCCTCGAGCGGCCGCGGGGACTCGTCGCTCGCTTCCTCTTCCAGCCGGACTCCGGCGGCCCGCCACTTCTCGACGATGTCGCGGTGCCACTCGACGGCGAACCATTCACGGACTGCGGCCGCGATGGTCGGGCCGACCCCCTCGGCCGCGGCGAGCTCCGCCTCGGCGGCGGCCGCGACCCGGTGTAGGGAGCGGAAGTGCCGCGCCAGCTCCTGCGCGGCGGTCGGCCCGACGTGGCGGATCGACAGCGCGACGAGCACCCGCCACAGCGGCCGGTCCTTGGCCGCGGCGAGGTTGGCCAGGAGCTTCTGTGCGTTCTCGGTCAGCTCGCCGTCGTCGCGGACGAAGAACCGGCAGGTCTGCAGCTGGTCGGCGCCGAGGGCGAACACGTCGCCCTCGTCCCGCACGAGGCGGCAGTCCAGCAGCGCGACCGCCGCCCTGTAGCCGAGCACTTCGATGTCGAACGCTCCCCGGCCGGCCAGGTGGAACAAACGTTCCCGTAGCTGGGCCGGGCACGCCCGGCTGTTCGGGCAGCGCACGTCGACGTCGACGTCCTTGTCCGGGCGCAACTCGGTCCCACACTCCGGGCAAGTCGTCGGCATGACGAACTGCCGTTCGCTGCCGTCGCGCAGCGCCACCACCGGGCCGACGATCTCCGGGATGACGTCGCCGGCCTTGCGGAGGACGACGGTGTCGCCGATCAGCACACCCTTGCGGACCACCTCCTGCGCGTTGTGCAACGTGGCCATCGACACGGTCGATCCGCTGACCTTCACCGGCTCCATCACGCCAAAGGGGGTGACGCGGCCGGTCCGGCCGACGTTGACGTCGATGTCGAGCAGCTTGGTGGTGACCTCCTCGGGCGGGTACTTGACCGCGATGGCCCAGCGCGGCGCCCGGCTGGTGGAGCCGAGGCGTCGCTGCAGCGCAACCTGGTCGATCTTGACGACGACACCGTCGATCTCATGCTCCACGTCGTGCCGGTGCTCGCCGTAGAAGGCGATGTAGTCGCGCACCGCGGCCAGGTCGGGCACCACCCGGAACCGGTCGCTGACCGGCAGCCCCCACGCACGCATAGCGGCGTACGCCGCTGACTGCGACCGGGGCTCGAAGCCGCGCCGCGCGCCGAACCCGTGCACGACATAGCGCAGCCGACGGGAGGCGGTCACCCGTGGATCCTTCTGTCGCAGCGATCCCGCGGCAGCGTTGCGCGGGTTGGCAAAGGGGACCTTGCCGGCCGCCACCAGTCCCGCGTTGAGCTCCTGGAATGCCGGCGCCGGAAAGTAGACCTCGCCGCGCACCTCGATCAGCCCTGGCACGTCCGGCCCGGAGAGCCGGGTCGGAAGTCCTTCGATGGTCTTCACGTTGTTGGTGACGTCCTCGCCGGTACGGCCGTCGCCGCGGGTCGCCGCGCGCGCCAACCGGCCATCGGAGTAGACGACCGCGACGGCCAGCCCGTCGATCTTCAGCTCGCAGAGATACTCGGCGTGGGCGCCGATTTCCTTCTCCGTGCGGGTCGCCCACGCGGCCAACTCCGCATCGGTGAAGGAATTGTCCAGGCTCTGCATCCGCTCTAGGTGCTCGACCGGGGTGAACAGCGTGGAATAGGTGTTGCCGACCTTCTGGGTCGGCGAATCAGGGGTGCGCAGCCCGGGGAAGCGCTCCTCGACTTCCGTCAGCTCCCGCATCAGCTGGTCGTACTCGGCGTCGCTGACCGTCGGCTGGTCGAGCACGTGATAGCGGTAGGAGTGCTCCTCGATGACCTGGGCCAGCTCGGCATGCCGCTCGAGCGCTGCGGCTGGGATGCCGTCGGCGATCCTCTTGGGCCCTGACTCGGCTCCTGCCTCAGCCAACTGAGCCCTCCGGGTCCTCGAGGAGGACGCGCCCGGCCTCGCGGCAGCGGGCCAGCGCCGCGTGGACGTAGGCCGGGGAGGCGCCGGCCAGCCCACAGGACGGGGTGAGGACCACCGCGGGCGCCAGCAGCTCGGGGGGGAGACCCAACCGCCGCCACATCCTGCGCACGGGGGCGACCGTAGCGGCCAGGTCCGGCAGCGAATCGTCGGTGCCCGGCACGACGCCCAGCAGCAGGCAGGTGCCCGCCTCCACCGCCGCACCAACCAGGTCGTCGTCGACCGGCGACAGTAGCGCGACGTCGAGGGACAGCGCGCGAGCGCCGGAGCGCTGCAGCAGCCCCAGGGGTACGTCTCGGGCGCAGCAGTGCACCAGACCGTAGGCACCAACGGTTGCCAGCACCACGCTCAGCACGGATTCGGCCACGTGCGCGTCCACCGCCGGCAACGCGCCGAACCCACTGGCCGTCGGAACGCGGCCCGCGAGAACCGCGGGCAGCGAGGGCTCGTCCAGCTGCGCCAGCACCGTGGCGCCTGGAATCCGGCGACCGATCTCGGCCACCTGGCGGCGCAACCCTTCGGCCAGCGATTCGGCCAGATCTCGACAGGCGCCGGAATCGGCGAGGGCCTTGTCACCGCGGGTCAGCTCAACGCCGGCGGCCAGGGTCCACGGGCCGGCGGCCTGGACCTTGAGCGGACCGGAGTAACCGGCCAGGACTTCCTCGGCAGCGTCGAGATCGCGTGCGAGCAGGTCGCGCGCGCGACGCGAGTCCAAACCGGGCCGGTCGACGAGGCGCCAGCCGGAGGGTTGCAGGTCCGCGGCCAGATCGGCGAGCAGTGCGGCCCCGCGGCCGATCAGCTCCGCGCCTGGCCCACGGGCTGGCAGCTCGGGCAGGAACGGCAGCTCCGGGCACTCTTCGAGCACCACCCGCAGCGCGGCATACGGATCTTCGCCGGGCAGCGAGCCGACGCTGGTAGCTGCCCCGGCCGGCCAGGGAGTACTCAGGGCAGGCCGCCGGCTGCTCATCGACGCGCTGCGGTCCGGGCCGTCGCGTCGATGGTGGCCGACCCGACGACGCGGTCACCGTCGTAGAGCACGATGGCCTGGCCACGGGCAACTCCGCGTACCGGCTCATGCAGCCGGATGTCCAGCTCCTCATCGATGGCCTCCGCCGTGCACGCCGCGATGCCGCCGTGCGCACGTAACTGGGCAGTCCCCTCGAACCTGCCCTGCGGTACCGTCCTGCCCGTCCACACTGGACGGACGGCGCGTACCCGGTCGATGTCGAGAGATTCCCCCGGGCCGACCGTGACCGTGTTGGTGACCGGTGAGATGTCGAGGACATAGCGGGGCCGGCCGTCGGCTGCCGGCCGGCCGATGCCCAGGCCCCGCCGCTGGCCGACCGTGTACGCATAAGCGCCGTCGTGGTCACCGAGCACGGCGCCATCCTCATCGACGATCGGTCCGGGGACGGCACCGATCCGCCCGCGCAGGAAGGCGGCAGTGTCCCCGTCGGCGATGAAGCAGACGTCGTGACTGTCCGGCTTGGCGGCCACCGCCAGTCCCCGCGCGGCGGCCCGGGCGCGTACTTGTGCCTTGGTGTAGCCACCCAGCGGGAACATCGCATGCGCAAGCTGGTCCGCGGTCAGGACGGCGAGCACGTAGGACTGGTCCTTGTCCGGATCGACCGAGCGGCGCAGCACACCGTCGGCGAGCCGGGCGTGGTGGCCGGTGACGACGGCGTCGAAGCCGAGGGCCAGTGCCCGGTCGAGCACTGCCGAGAACTTGATCCGCTCGTTGCACCGCAGGCAGGGATTCGGAGTCCGCCCGGCCGCGTACTCCTCGACGAAGTCATCGATGACGTCGACGGCGAACCGCTCGGCGAGATCCCAGACATAGAAGGGGATGCCAATCACGTCCGCGGACCGGCGAGCGTCGCGGGCGTCCTCGGCGGTGCAGCAGCCGCGGGCGCCGGTGCGCAGCGAGGCGGGCGCGCGGGACAGCGCCAGATGCACACCGGTGACGTCATGCCCGGCATCCACCGCGTCGGCGGCTGCCACCGCGGAGTCGACGCCGCCGGACATGGCGGCGAGAAGCTTCATCTGGGCAGTGCTGCCAGGCACGCACGCCGGGCGCGCTCGACCACCGGCCCGATTGCCCCCACCAGGGCGTCCACGTCGCCAGCGGTGCTGGTGTGCCCGAGCGAGAACCGCAGGGAACCGCGGGCCCGCTCTTCCTCCGCGCCCATCGCGAGCAGGACATGACTGGCCCGGGCCACGCCGGCCGAGCACGCCGACCCGGTCGAGCACTCGATCCCGCGCGCGTCGAGCAGCATTAACAGCGAGTCGCCCTCGCAGCAGGGGAAGGAGAAGTGCGCGTTCCCGGGAAGCCGGCGCACCGGATGGCCGTTCAGCACGGCGTCCGGCACCGCGCGGCACATCCGGTTCACCAGGTCGTCACGAAGCGCGCGCAGGCCCTCCGCCCGAGCCGGCTGGTCACGCACAGCAGCTTCGGCCGCCACCGCGAGGCCCACGATGCTCGGCACGTTGAGAGTGCCCGAGTGCACACCCCGCTCTTGACCACCGCCATGGAGCAAGGGCGTGCAGGGCGCGTCACGGGCCAGCAGCAGCGCACCGATCCCCAGCGGCCCGCCGAACTTGTGCCCGCTGATCGTCATGGCGTCCGCACCGCTGCTCGCGAAGTCGACCGGCAGCTGGCCGACCGCCTGCACCGCATCGGTGTGAAACGGCACGCCGTACTGATGACCCAGGGCCGCCAGCGCCGCGATGGGCTGGACCGTGCCCACCTCGTTGTTGGCCCACATCACGCTGATCAGAGCCACCTCGTCGGCTCGGTCGGCCAGGGCGGCCCGCAGCGTCTCCGGATGCACGGTGCCGGTGCCGTCGACTTCGAGCCAGGTGACCTCAGCGCCCTCGTGGGCCACCAGCCACTCGACCGTGTCGAGGACGGCGTGGTGCTCGACAGCACTGGCCAGCACCCGCCGGCGGAGTGGATCCTGGGCGCGCCGGCCCCAGTACAGCCCCTTGACCGCGAGATTGTCGCTCTCGGTGCCACCTGCGGTGAAGACGACCTCGGAGGGCCGCGCACCCAGCGCCTCGGCGAAGCGCTCGCGCGACTCTTCGGCGGTACGCCGGGCGCGCCGACCGCTGGCATGCAGGGACGAGGCGTTGCCGAGGTCGCCGAGCGCATCGGCGAGTGCGCGCAGCGCCTGGGCGACCTCGGGTAGCGTGGGCGTTGTCGCCGCGTGATCCAGATAGGTCATGGCGATCCAGCCTAACGACTCAACCTAGCCGAATGTCGCCCGCACACGTCCCGCCGTGAGGGCGCCGACGGCGGCAACGCCGGCAAGCAGCAGGTTGGCGAGGACGATCGCCGACGACAGGCTACCGTCGGCGCCGGTGACCGCCACGATCAGCGCACCGGCCACTCCGATGCACACGCCGCCGCACAGCACGTCGCTGATCTGCAGCGCCGAGGAGGCGGAGCCCTGCTCCCCCGGCGGGGCGAACTGCATCGTGAGGACGGAGATCGTCGGCATCGCCAAACCCATCCCGAGGCCGCCGATGATCCAGACCGGTGCGGCCAGCCAGCCGCTGACACCGGGCAGGGCGACGATCGCCAGCCCTCCCACGGCGAGTGCCACCGTCGCGAACCCGGCCCGGATGAATCGATACCGCTCCCCCGTCGACCGGCGACCCTGCCACCATGCCCCTACCGTCCAGCCAATCGCGGCAACGGTCAGCGGAAGACCGGCGAGCGACGGGCGAAAGCCGTGCACTTCGGTCAACATCAGCGGCAGGAACGCATCCGCTCCGAAGAACGCACCGGCCAGCAGGCCACGGAAGGCCACCATGGCGGGCAGGCCACGGCGCAGCCGCAGTGTCCCGCGCGGCAGGAGCCGGGGCAGCACCACGGCGAGCAGCGCCGCCCCACTCAGCGCCGGAGCGAGCGAGAGCCATCCCACGTCCTGTCCGGAGTACTGCAGCAGCGCGACCCCGGCGGCGGCTGCCACCGCAAGCAGGACCCGCGCGCCGGCGTCGTCGCGTGGCGAAGCGTCGTGCGGCAGCCCGCGCAAGGCCGGCGCCAGCAGCACGGCACCCAGCAGGATGAGCGGTGGGAGACCCAGGAAGACCAACCGCCAGCTGAGGTGCTCGCTGATCAGGCCTGAGACGGCGGGCCCGAGCACCGACGGCAGCACCCAGGCCGCCGACACCGCGCCGAACACCTTGGGCCGCTGAGCCTCCTCGTAGGCGTGCGCGATGACGACGTAGAGGGCGACGATGACGACGCCGGCCCCCAGCCCCTGAACCGCCCGGCCCAGCACGAACACCGGCATCGCCGGCGCCGTCCCGGCGACCAGGAGGCCGATGGTGAACACCGCCAGCCCGGCGAGCACGGGCCGGGCCGCTCCGACGCGGTCAGAGACATCGCCGCACAGCACGATGCCGATGACGCTGGCCACCAGAAATGCCGTAAAGGGCCAGGAGTAGTAGGCCAAGCCGTCCAGGTCACGCACCGCCGACGGCATCGCCGTGGCGATCGCCATCGCCTCGAACGCGATCAACGTGACCACGATGACGACGCCGATGGTGGTGGCGCGGTGAGGACCACCGAAGACGCTGGTGGGCATGCCCCGCCCACCCTGTTCCGCCGTTGTGGCCACCAATCCAGGCTACGGTGCCGCCGCATCCACCACTTGGCCTCGATCGAGGACGAATGGTCGTCAGTTGATCTTCCGAGCGAAGAGGTCCCCTTGATCGTCGCGGTGGCGGGCTGAGTCAGCCCTTACGCTTGACGACCTCTTCGGTGAGCTGGGGAACCACCTGGAAGAGATCGCCGACCACGCCGAAGTCGGCCAGCTCGAAGATCGGCGCCTCAGGATCGTTGTTGATCGCGACGATGGTCTTGGAGGTCTGCATGCCGGCGCGATGCTGGATCGCGCCGGAGATGCCGACTGCCACATAGAGCTGGGGAGAGACTGTCACCCCTGTCTGACCCACCTGGCTCTGGTGGGGATACCAGCCCGCGTCGGTGGCCGCCCGCGAGGCGCCCACGGCTCCGCCGAGGGCGTCGGCCAGTTTCTCGACCAGCACGAAGTTCTCCGGGCCCCGCAACCCGCGACCGCCGGAAACCACGATCGAGGCCTCGGTCAGGTCGGGGCGACTACCCGCGTCCTGCAGCACCCGGTCGAGAATCCGCGCGCCCTTGGCCGTGGCGGAGATGGACACGCTGAGCGCCTCGACGACCGCGTCGCCCGGCTCGGGCGTCGCCTCGAAGGCATTCGGCCGGACGGTGATGATCGGGACGCCCTTGATGACTCGTGAGGTGACGATCGTCGCGCCACCGAAGACCGACTGGGTCGCGGTAAAGCCACCGGCCGCACCGGCAGCGATGTCAACGGCATCGGTCAGGAGGCCGCTGCCCGTCTTCACCGCGAGCCGGCCGGCGATCTCCTTGCCCTCGGCGCTCGACGCGATCAGCACCGCGGCCGGCGCCTTGTCGGCGACCAGCGCGGCGAGCACCTCGGCCTTGGGCGCGACCAGGTAGGCGTCGATGTCGTCGGACTCGCCTGCGTAGACCCTGGCCGCGCCGTACTCGGCCAGTTGGCCGCGCAACGCGGCGGTGGTGCCGGGAGCCCCGAGCACGACCGCCGACGGCTCACCCAGCGCGCGAGCGGCGGTCAGGAGCTGGAAGGTGACCTTCCTGGCCGTGCCGTCCGCATGCTCGACGAGAACGCATATCTCTGCCAAGAAGGTCTCCTCGCTCTCAGATCAGCTTCTGCGCGGCGAGATAGGCGGCCAGCCGGACTCCACCGTCGCCCACGTCCTGCACGACTTGGCCGGATTGGCGAGGCGGCCGAGCCCGGAAGTCCACGACCTCGCTGGTGGCGTTGGCCAGCCCCACCTCGTCCGGCGCGATGCCCACGTCGGCGACGGACAGGATGGTGATCGGCTTCTTCTTGGCGGCCATGATGCCCTTGAAGGAGGGGTAACGGGGCTCGTTGATCTTCTCGACGACACTCACCACGACCGGAGTCGTGGCCTCCACCACCTCATAGCCGTTCTCCGCCTGCCGCTCGATGCGCACGGTCGACCCGTCGATGTCGACCTTGCGCGCTCCGGTCAGCTGCGGCAGGGCCAGCCGCTCGGCGAGCAGGGCGCCCATCGCGGAGACCCGCGCGTCGACGGCCTCCGATCCGCAAATGATCAGGTCGAACTCCAGGGTGCCGAGCGCCCTGGCCAGGGCGAGCGACGTCTGCGGCGCGCAGGAGCCGTGCAGCGCCTCGTCGCAGAGGTGAACCGCCTTGTCCACCCCCAAGGCCAGCGCCTTGCGGATCGTCTCGGTGGCCCGCTCCGGGCCCATGGACAACACGGTCACCTCGCCGCCGTGCGCCTCTTTGATCTTCAGCGCCTCTTCGACGGCATACTCGTCGATCTCGTTGATGACGGCGGCGACCGAGTCGCGATCGAGGGTCTTGTCGTCGTCGCGCAGCTTGCGTTCGGCCCAGGTGTCCGGCACCTGCTTGACCAGCACGACGATGTTCATCCTCGCGATGTTACCGGGCGGTAGCTGAGGTCTGCACCCCGGCGGGCGTTCGGTAGCCGTGGCCGTGAGCGCTCTGGGCAGGTGGAACGGGCGCTGTTCATCGGCCGCTCGCCCTACGGCCAACCGGCTGACCCATGGCGGTCAGCCGGCGCCTGTTGTGTCCCGCATATGGGCTTCCCCGTCGTTGATACCTTCGCGCTGCGTGCCGGCCTTCCCACGACCGCCGAGATGCTGGGCTGGGTGACCGGCGATCCGGAGGCACTGCGCCAGCGCGCCGCCGATTACACCGGCACCGCGATGAAGGTGACGGAGATCCGCACCGATCTCGACACCGGGTTAAGGGTCGTCTACCACTGGAAGGGCGACGCCTATAGTGCCCTCGTCGAGTACGTGGCGGAGGTCATGAAGGAACTCGACGAGCACGAAGCCGCGATGTTGCGCCTCACGAACCAACTCACCCGTGTCGCCAACACCCTGGCGACCGCGCATGACAAGATCATGAGGATCCTGGTCAGACTCGCGACCGCCCTGATCCCCCTCATCGGGATCGCGTTCTTCATCCCGGGGCCGGGCACGGCCACGGCGCTGGCACTGGCTCTCGGCCTCACGGCGGCGGCGGCGGCCACCGTCCTGGTGACCGCGCAAGCCGCGGCCGGCGTGCTGCAGGGGATTCCCGACGTGCTGAACGACCTCCAGGGAAACCAGTTCGCGTTGAACCCCGTTGGCGATTTCCCGGCCGCACTTCAGCAGGGCGTACCGGTAGGCAGGTGGGGTCCGCAACCTGCCGGCCTCGATACGGGCGCGCGCTCCGTCTCGCCGGCAGGTTTCAGCGCGCCGACCGCGCCCTCCGCCGCTGGGAACGGGGACGCTGTAGTGGTGCCGACCGTCCCAGGCGGCAGCGGCGGCTCCCCAGTGCCGGTGCCTACTCCGCCCACCGGACCGCCCGGCGTGCCGCCCGGTGGATTCCCCGGCGCCGGCATGGACTCCGGGCTGCCCCCTGGTTATGGATGGGCACCGCCGCATGCCCCGATTCCGCCCAACTGGCGCCAGGACGCCGCGACCGGGGAGATCCTGCCTCCCAGCGCAGCACCTGGTGGCCCGCCGCCAACGAGTCTGCTGCCCGGCTACGGCTGGGTAGCACCCGGCACCGACCTGCCTGCGGGCTGGCGGATTGACGAAGCCACCGGTGTCCTGGCCGGGTCAGAAGGCGCGACCGGCACCCGGACCGGATCGGACCAGCAGGACGTTCTCGCGGTCACCCATGCGCCCGAACCGGACGACGGGTGGGAGGCGGCGATCCGTCCCGGCGGCTCAGCGTTCACCACCCACCGCGAGCTGGCCACGGCTGTTGCCGGGCCCGCGCCGATCGCAGCCAGCGAAACGACCGGCCAGCACGGCGGCATGACAATGATGCCGCCGCTGATGGACGGCACGGGAGACAGCACCGGTGCCGTGCCCAGGCAAGCCGGCGGTCTGCCATTCGGTGGCGGTGACTGGTTCAGCGACGGCGCGGGGATCGACCCGACCCTGCTCGAGGGTGTGCCGGGGTAGTTCAGCCAGCGGGCAGTGCGGTGCCCGGGCCGGACTCTGCGATTGAGCCGGTCGTGGGCTCTGTTCACCCGACTGCCGCCGTCCGGACATCCGAACAACCCGTTCCGGAAGGCCGGCGAGGGTTTCCTGCTGGCATGGGTGATTTCCAGGTAGCGACCGAAGAATTAATCGGATTGGCCAAGAAGGCGGGTGAAGCAAGCCAGGCACTCGACGCCGTCGCGACCTCTGCCGGCAACCTGACCCTGCCCAGCGGCGCCTTCGGGCGTCTGAATGACTCCGACATCGTGGCTGCCAGCTACACCGCTCTTCAGCAGCGACTGGCCGACACGTCGAAGAAGGGCTCGAAGGTGCTGGGCGGTGTCGACGAGGGCCTCCGTGCGGTCGCCCGGCGTTACAGCGAAGATGACGCCTCAGTGGCATCGGCCTTCGAGGCGCCTGGATGATCAATTCCAAAGGGGGGCAGCCCTTCCGGGCTTGAGCGGTCTGAACTCGTGGTGACCGTGGGTGCGGACGGCATGCCCTTGTCGGCTAGCGTCTAGAGCACGACGTGGTGTCGGCCGGCAGCTTCGACCACGGCTCGGTGGAGGCCGCGTAACGATGCAGGCGTCAGGAAGGAGATCCGTGGCGTACCGCGCGTCGCACCACCTGAATGGACAGTGGGTCAGCGGTACGGGTGAGCGCCCCTTGAGCGTTGCCGACCCGGCCACCGGCGACCCGGTGAGCGAGGCGATGCCGGCGACGAGGGAGCAGGTGGACGCCGCGGTCATCGCGGCGGATGCCGCCACGGCGGACTGGTCGCGATCCGCTCCCAGCGACCGCGCCGCCGCCGTGCGAGCCGCGGCCAGCAGAGTCCGCGCCGAGATCGAGGAACTGAGCCGGCTCACCACCGCGGAGATGGGGCGACCGGCGAAGCTGGCACGAGGCGGGGTGGAGGCGGCGGCGGCCACGATGGAGCAGTACGCCGAGCTGGGTCCGTTGCACCGCGGCCGCTCGTTGCAGGGCAACTGGTCCGCGCTGGACCTCATGGTGCACGAGCCTCGCGGTGTGACGGCCATCATCACACCATGGAACGACCCGGTGGCCGTTCCGGCCGGCCTGCTGGCTGCGGCCCTGGTGACCGGAAACACCGTCGTGTTCAAGCCGTCGGAACGGACGCCGGCGACCGCGGAGCTGCTGGCCCGAGCCCTCGTCGCGGAGCTCCCGGCCGGCGTCCTGAACATCGTGCACGGCGAGGCGGAGACCGGCGCCACGCTTGCCGGGCACTCGGGGGTGGACGTGATCTGCCACGTCGGCTCCACCAGGGCCGGTCGCGCCATCGCTGCGGCTGCCGCCCGCACCGGCGCCAAGACCGTCCTCGAAAACGGCGGCAACGACCCGTTCATCGTCGACGGGAACGTCGACGCGGAGTGGGCCGCCGAGCAGGCGGCGCTCGGCGCGTTCATCAACTCCGGCCAGCTGTGCACGGCGGTGGAGCGCGTCTACGTCCACCAGCGGGTGGCCGAGCCCTTCATCGCCGCCTTGGTGAAGGAGGCCGAACGTCTCGTGCTGGGGGCCGGCGCCGATCCCAGG
>Ga0136617_10002977_pt1 | contig 15134 bp, 11 predicted proteins | sample AntDrymUQ3222106_2_FD_129672 | JGI IMG/M metagenome (GOLD analysis project Ga0136617, IMG submission 129672) | Polar desert sand microbial communities from Dry Valleys, Antarctica - metaG UQ322 (21.06) | ecosystem: Environmental > Terrestrial > Soil > Desert | place: Antarctica: Dry Valley... | reverse complement strand
GCGCTGTCGCTGCTGCGCGTCTGGCGCAAGCCGCTGCCGGACGTGCTCCGCGACGAAGTGATGAACCCCATCGGCGCTTCAAGCGCGTGGCGGTATCCCGGCTACTTCAACTCGAATGTAGATGTCGATGGTAAAAAGATGACGTCCATCAGCGGCGGCACGCGATGGGGCGGCGGCTTGTGGATCAGCGCACGCGACGAAGCGCGGTTCGGCTATCTGTTTCTGCGCGGCGGCAAGTGGCAAGACAAACAGATCGTGTCGCGCGAGTGGGTGCGGGCGGCGACGACGCCGGGCGCGGCGAAACCGGACTACGGTTATCTGTGGTGGCTAAACACCGGGCGCAAGCAATGGCCGAGCGCGCCAGAGATGAGCTTCGCCGCCATCGGTTACGGCTCTAATACAATCTGGGTCGACCCCGAACACGACCTCGTCGTGGTCTGGCGCTGGCACCACGGCAGCGTTGAAGAATTAATTAAGCGTGTGCTGGCCTCCGTCAAATGAGCCTTGATAGCGGAGTGCTTTGATGGCCGTTTCGGGAGTGACAGTAAGGACGCAGGCGGGGTGTGACGAAATAATGTACTTGGAGTGCTTACAAAAGAAGGGGTCAGCGCTCGTTAATCTCACCTTCACAATTCAAAGATCGAGGCCATCAATCATTTCTGCCTTCGCTGTTTATCTCTCTGCTTCGGCGTTTGCGTCATCAAGTCCGCGTGTCTTCCAATTTGAAGAGGTTAGTGGAACCTAGGCAATTGTTGGGAGTCTGAGACCACAAGTTTTAGTGACTGATTTGAATATCAGACGCGGAGGGTGTCGCCGCGCCAGTTGCGAATCGCTTTCTTGATGTCAGAGGATTTCGTGAGCCGGCCATCAAGCACCTGTCGGATGAGTTCAGGCAATTCTTCGTCGGAGGCAAAGCGGAGCGCGACGATCTGTCCGCGGGTGAGTTTCGGGGTCTGGCGCGCAAGGTCAGCGGGCAGCACTTGCTGATAGCGGAGTTGTTCTTCGAGGCGGATGATTCTGTCCTGCGTCTTCAGCGGGTTCAGACGAACAAGTGACGCAAGCACCACGAGTGCCAGCGAGACCACAACCCACCACCCTTCCGTCCATCCCGGACTTCTGAAGAAAAGCACGATGGCCAAGATGAGGTTAATCAACATCACCGGCGCGAGGAAAAAGTGGAACGGCGGGTGCCAGCGCGTGTGGTTCGAATAAGTTTGAGTAGTTGCTGCCATGATCTTCTCCTTCGGCATGTGTCGGTGTTTGAAAAGCTGCTTTCACACCACGCGCCTTTTAGAGAGCGGGCGGGCGTGGCGCCGCGGCGCTTAACTGCTTTGGCGGTTCGGGTGTGAAGTCTTCGCCGGGATTGATGAACCGGTCGCGCTCGAAATTGTATTGCTTATCGTAGAGTTGTTTATAGCGCCCGCCCGCCGCCAGCAATTCTTCATGTGTCCCGCGCTCAACGATTTCACCGGCCTCAAGGACGAGAATCTGATCGGCGCTGCGGATCGTCGAAAGCCGGTGAGCGATGACGAACGTGGTGCGCCCGCGCCGCAGCGTTTGCAGCCCGTCCTGAATCATCATCTCGCTTTCACTGTCGAGGCTCGACGTGGCTTCGTCGAGAATCAGAATCTTCGGGTCAGCGAGAATCGCGCGGGCAATGGCGACGCGCTGCCGCTGACCGCCGGATAATTTGACGCCGCGCTCGCCAACGATTGTTTCGTAGCCGTCCGCAAAGTTGTCGATGAACTCTTCGCAGTGGGCGACGCGCCCGGCGGCGACGATCTGTTCGCGCGTCGCGTGCGGATGGGCGAAGCTGATGTTATCCGCAATGGTTCCATCAAACAGAAAATTATCCTGCAACACGACTCCGAGGTGTCGACGGTAATCGCGCAGACGCACCGACGCGAGGTCGTGCCCGTCCACCAACACACTGCCTGATACGGGCCGGTTGAACGCCAACACCAGACTGATGAGGGTGCTCTTCCCTGACCCGCTTGAACCAACGAGCGCGGTCGTCGAACCGGCGGGCGCGCGGAACGACACCCCCCTTAGCACGGGAGCACCGGGGTTGTACTCGTAGCTGACGTTTTCAAAAGCCACGTCGCCTTCGATTTCCTGAACCGGCGCGCGATCCTGCTCGCCTTCGTCTTCGGTCGCCATCCGCTTAATTTCGCGGATGCGGTCGAGGCCAGCGAAGGCTTCGGTGATCTGCGTTCCGATGGCCGCGATTTCGACGAGCGGCGCGGCGACCAGCGCGGTAAAAAAGATGTACATGAAAAAGTCGCCGAGCGTCATCTGACCGGAGAGGATCGAGCGTCCGCCGACGAGAATCAGAATTACGCCAATGCTGCCGATGATGACGGTCGAAAGCGCCGTAACAAGGGAGACCCCCGTCATCGAACGCGCGATGTTGCGAAACAAACGGTGTGCGCCGCGCGCGAAAATTAATGACTCGCGCTTCTCCGCCGAGTATGCCTTGACGATGCGGATGCCGCCGAGCGTCTCGCCGAGCCGGCCCGTCACTTCGGCGTTGATCTCGCCGCGCTCACGGAAAAGTGGCCTGAGCCGCGAGAAAGCCAATCCCATCACCGCGCCGAAGATCGCCAAAGCCAGGAGCGTGATCGAAGTCAGACGCCAGTTAATGTAAAAGAGCACGCCGAGCGAGATAATCGCCGTCACCGTCCCGCCGATTAATTGGGCGATGCCGGTGCCGACGAGATTCCTGATTCCTTCGGCATCCGTCATGATCCGCGAGATAAGGATGCCGGTCTGCGTCGAGTCGAAGTAACGAATCGGCAGACGCGCGACGTGCGCCTGCACGCTCTTGCGCATCTCGGTGATAGCGCGCTGCGCGGCGACGCCGAGCACCTGCGCAAGGGCGAAGGAACTCGCCGCTTGGATCAACGTGGCACCGCCCGCAGCCAGAGCCAGCGTGGTCAGCAACTCGCCGCGTTGCTTGATGATTACCTCGTCAATTAGGTACTTGGAACTCGCTGGCAGAACCAGTCCGACGAGCCGGTTGACGATCATCAGCGCCATGCCCAAAGCCAGGCGATAGCGATGCGCCCAGAGCAGGTCCTTCGCGTCTCGCCACACTTCAGTCGGACGAAGCCGTTTCTTCTTCTCTGCCACTTTGACGATTCTCCCGTCGCGCCTGAATTGACTTGAAGAATGCGTGATTGAATACGACGCTACCGCCGACCCACTCCTTCACGCCTTGTTCGCTGATACCTATAGCTGTTTGCAATTAGAGCGCGCCCGTTTAGAGGCGGGCTCTGCCCGCCGTCTCAAGTTGCACCGGCGGGTAGAGCCCGCCTCTAAACGAGCGTTGAAGAGTAGCATCCAATTGCAAATCGCTATGAACCATACCGGCGTGTGCGATGTCTGTCGAGCGGCTGCGCATTATTTCATCGCTGCTTGGAATGCGGAAATTCCATTACCGGAAATCCCAATGACGTTTCACGAAATATCTCTGACGGAGCGATGCAGTTTCATCTACTGATGACGCGGATATGAAATCCTTGCACAATATATGAAAAGGGGTGTAAATTGCGCACCATGAATCAGAAAGAATTTCTGACACCTGAAGAAGCGGCGACGCTGCTGCGTGTCACCAGACGCACCATTTACGCTTGGCTGAAGACCGGAAAATTACCCGCCCTCCATATCGGCTCGACGTGGCGCATACGCCTCAGTGACCTGATACCGAAACCAGACAATCAGGATAAAGCGGCATGATAACCATCGCTATCGCCAATCAAAAAGGCGGAGTCGGGAAAACTACAATCACGCGCGAACTGTCCGCTTGCTGTGCCCTCCGCGGTTTCCAGACACTCGTTATTGATTGTGATCCGCAGGGAAATTTGACGCAAAGCTGGATTGATGCGGATGTGTACGAGGCCACTCTGTCGCACGTTTTAATCGAGCCGGAAACACCGACCGGCATCAAGATGGAGCCTCTGCCATTAGACGACGCAATCGTCGAAAGCCCGGTCGAGGGCCTCGATTTGGTACCGGCTGACATCCGTCTTGCCCGATTCGAAATGCAGCCCGACTATTTGACCCATCGGCTCCGTAACCAGTTGAAAGAGCACGGTAAAAGCTACGATCTGGTCTTTGTCGATTGCCCTCCGCAACTGGGCAAGCTGTTGACCACGGCTCTTTATTCTGCCGATTTTGTGATCGTTCCCTGTGCCGCCGACGCGATGGGATTACAAGGGTTATCTGACCTCGCTTACACGATTGAGCAGGTCAGGAAGAACGTCAATTCCGACCTCCAGATGTTGGGCGCGGTCATCAATTTGTACAAACCGCAACGCAACCTCTCCGCTGAATCGAGGAGCGCGGTCGAAGCCGCTATCGGCCTTGTCGGTCACGTCTTTGATACCAACCTGCACGACTACTCGAAAGTCGCGGAGGCCCCGTCACAAAAACTGCCGGCAGTTCTATACGCGAAAACACACCGCGCCGCCGACCAACTCTGGACGCTGACGGACGAAGTGTTAGACAAGCTCGACATGCCGCGGCAAAAGCTGACGGCAGTAAAATGAGGCATCAATGACCGACCCAAAGCCGAAAAACATCAATTCCATGCGCACCCCTCAGGTGAAAAAGAAACTGGGCCTGTCAGTTCCCTCTTCGCTCAGACTGCCGCACGAGGATTTAATTAAACCTAGCCCGGAATCAACTATGCCTAGTCAGACTAGTCAGAGTAGTCAGACTAGTCTGACTAGGCAGACTGAAGAGCCCGCTTTGCCAAGCCATCCTCAATCATCTCCCATCTCTCCGCAAAAAGACTTTACTAAGGTTGCCAACTCGATCACACGTGAAGCGATACCGGCGGGCTTGTTCACAGGTAAAAGTAAACAGCTCTACGACTGCCTTTACAAAATGACGCGCGGCGCCATCGTTCCGACGCGCACCGTTCGAGTCTCGCGCCCTAAACTGATGAGTCAAGCCGGGATTGGTTCGAGGGCAACCTTTGAATCAAATATCGAGCGATTAGTGGTTGTGGGCTTAATCGATGTTCGTTTGATCACCGGTGAACATAAGGGTAATGAGTACACCGTCCGCCTTCCAGAAGAGGTCTCGGCAACTATGCCTAGTCAGACTAGTCAGAGTAGTCAGACTAGTCTGACTGGGTATGCCCAGAAACTAGGCAGACTAGTCAGACTAGAAACTAGTCAGACTAGGCATAGTTTAAGTGACGAGTTTTCAACAACTTACGATATGTCTAAGACTTCTTTTAAGACTTTGGAAAAAAATGATGATGAAGCGTTTGTCACGTTCGTGGGCAAACTGCGGGAAGTCTCGAAAGAAATCACGGGCGTCGAGCCAGACCACGGTGAGCAAGCACGTTGGGGAGAAGTGGCGGATATTCTTGTGACGGAGTTGAGGGAAGCAGCGAGTAAAACCAAGATGGTCGCATCGGTTCCGGCTTTTCTGGCGGCCCATCTGAAAAGAAAGTTTGTTCACCGAGCGGCGTTGACCAGGGACGAACCAAAACTCTCCACGTCAGAGGATGCAGAGGGCGCGCGATCAGAACAGGGTCGGAAACTAACCACCGAAGAGATTGCCGAGCAGTCGCGACTCATCACCGAATTGCTGGAAGGCGGCTACACGCTCGATCAGGCGAGGGAACAGTTTTCGGGAAGCTTTCATCCGGATGATTGGGAAGAGATTCTCGGTCGGCATAAGTTAGGTCACGACCCCGAACGAAGCTGATTGATTCTGGTTGGAAATAAGCATGCAGCTCTCAAGACGAAAAGCTAACTCTTGGAAATCCGTTATGAATGCTTGTCGTTTAACCAGAATGATGACCTCAATCAAGACGTCCGTCTCGACCTCTACAGTCACACTATCGTTTGAAAATTAGCTGACTAGAAAACGCTCGAGCGCCCGTCGTTTTTAAGGCAGTCCCACCACACACTCTAATCGATACACAGTAAAGCGATTCTGTCCGAATAATTTTCAAGTCTCAAGATTCACCCCGGCCCGACGCCACCGAGCGACAGCAACATGGAGGTCGATGCGAAGAACACCTATTCGAAGGATATTTATACAAGCGGTTGACAAATTTTACGATAATTTACATCGTAGACTGATGGCGGCTCTCTAAGATGTTATAACTCGATGACTTCATAAAGTGAAAAGATGACTGGGTAGAGACGAGATCAACGTGAAGGCTGAAGACCTGCGGCGTTGCGGCTTTTAAATTCTGAGAAGCAGCCATTACACTGTGAGTGAATAAACCAACGGGGGCTGGTCGCCCGACGGGTGTCGAACCCGCAAACGATCAAACCCGGTTGACGAGATGATGATGTCTGAGAAGCCAAACGGAGCGCCGGCGCATGGATCAACTCGTGCAGTTTTTTTTCAAGCATGAGCGGGCGGTTTTCACGAACGGTGAATTCGGCCTCGACGCGCGGCCATCATTCATCGTCGCGGTTTCAGGCGTGCTCGTCATTGGCGTCGTCGTCTATCTCGTCTACGCACGCCCGCGCGGGCGCCTGAAAACAAGTGCCGTGTCGGGTTTGATTGCAATTAGAGTCGCGTTGCTGGCGCTACTGGCGCTGTTGCTGCTGCGACCGGTGATCGTCGTTTCGTCCGTTGTCCCGCGGAGCAGTTACGTCGCTATCCTCGCCGACGATTCCCGCAGCATGCAGTTGTCGGACGAAGCCGACGGACGAAGCCGCCTCGACGCCGTGAAGCAGAGATTGCTCGCTCCCGAAGGTTCTTTCCTGCGCCGCCTCGAAGACAAATTCAAAACAAACATGTACGCCTTTTCAGGCGAGGTCACGAAACTGCGCGACGCCAGGGGACTGTTCGGCGAAGGCGCGAGTACCGACATCACGGGTGCCGTTGAGGACGTGGTAAAGAACTCCGTGGGCGAGCCGTTGTCTGCCGTCGTCGTCGTCTCGGACGGTGCCTCGAACACGCCGCGCGACTTAGCGGAGCAACTCCGAAACTTACGCGCGCGCAACCTTCCCGTCTACACCGTCGGCGTCGGAAGTGCGACCGAAGTGGCGGACGCGGAAATGATGCGCGTCAACGCACCGCGCCGCGTCATCGCCGGCTCAAGCATCAGCGCCGAGGCATTGGTGCGTCTGAACGGCTACGAGCAGGGAAAAGTCCTGATCGCAATCAGCGAGAACGGGCGCGCGCTCAAGACGCAGGAACTCAACTTACGCCGCGGGGAAACGCAGGCCGCGACTGTCGAATTGACGCCCGCTACCGCCGGACTCCACCGCTACACATTCGCGATCACGCCACTCGAAAATGAATTGACAATTGATAACAACGCGCAGGATGTGCTGGTCGAGGTCGTCGACGGGCCGATCAAGGTTCTGTACGTCGAGGGCGAGCCGCGCTGGGAATACGGAAAGCTGCGCGCGGCGCTGACCCGCAACGAAAAAACAATCGTGCTGGTGTCGATGCTCCGCTCCGGCGAAAACAAGCTCTACCGGCAGGGCGTCGAAGGCGAAAGCGAACTTGCGGACGGGTTCCCGAAGACTGAGGAAGAACTGTTCGCCTACCACGGTGTTGTGCTCGGCAGCGTCGAGTCCGCTTATTTCACGGCGGAGCAATTGGCGGGGATCGAGGCTTTCGTGGCGCGCCGCGGTGGCGGCCTGATCGCCCTCGGAGGCCGCAACGCTTTTGACGCCGGCAGGTACGCCCAGACGCCGCTTGCCGATCTGCTGCCGCTCCGTCTGACTGGTCGTGCTGAAAAGAGTCCCGATGGAAACCTTCCCGGTTATAAAGCCGTGCTCACGGCGCGGGGACGCACACATGCCGTGACGCGCCTGCACGAAGACCGCGCGTTGAATCAAAAAGCGTGGGATGAGTTGCCGGCGATTTCTGTGCCGGAAGTTTTGACCAGCGTCAAACCGGGTGCCACCGTGCTGCTCGAAGCTCGCCGGGCGAATGAAGGCGAACGCGGCAGTTCCGCCGCCACGGTGCCGTTGCTTGTCGAAGAGCGTTACGGGCGCGGGCGCACGCTCGCCTTGACAGCCTCGGACACGTGGCGCTGGCAGATGCGTATGGACTCGAAGAGCAACGCACACGAGACGTTTTGGCGTCAGACGTTACGTTACCTTGTGAGCACCTCGCCGGATCAGTTCGAGATAGCCGCCGAGCGCGATGTTTACGCTCCGCAGGACGTGGTGCGGATCGTGGCCGAAGTGAAGGACAAAAAGTTCGAAGCGATCAAGGACGCCAAAGCCGCTGCGCGAGTCTTAAAGCCTTCGGGCGAAACAATCGAAGTCGTTTTGCAATTTGTTTCGCGCGACGACGCCAACTATTTCACGGGCGAGTTTACGCCGGATGAAGTGGGCATGCACCGCGTTGAATTGTCGGCGACGAAAGGGGCGACGACACTCGGCGCGGCGCAATCCAGTTTTTTGGTTAACGAAATGAACCGAGAGTCCCACGACGCGGCGCAGAACGTCGAGTTGCTGAAGCGCGTCGCGGCGGAAACCGGAGGCAAGTACTACACGCTCGCCGAAGCGGGCACGCTGATTGACGATCTGACCTATCGTCAAAGCGACAACTCCGAGCGCGTGACGAAGGAATTGTGGGACATGCCGATCAACTTTTTGCTTCTCGTCGGACTCGCTAGTGCCGAATGGTTTCTGCGTAAAAGGGAAGGACTGGCGTAAAGCGTCCGGCTGCAATTGCGAAAGAGTGCATTGGGAACGGCGTCGTTATGAGTCAAGGAAGAGGGAATAAAACAATTCGTTTCGTCGTGGAGTTGATCCTCGTCAGCTTGCTCACATTGGTGCCTTGCGGGGATGTGTTGGCGGTGGAGAAGCCGCACGTCGCCCGCCGCTTTTCACAGACTGCTCATCAAACAACAAACGCCCCAATCGATCCAGGTAAGCACGCCGTCATTATCAGCGGCGCAAGCGGCGATGAGGCTTACGCGAAACAGTTCGACGAGTGGTCGCGGAGCTTAAGACGCGCGCTAACTGAGCGTCTCGGCTTTGACACTAAACAAGTGCGTGTGCTCTCTGAAAAGCCAGTTGAAGGCGCGTCGCGGGCGACCGCCGAAGAGGTCAGAAAAACCCTCGAAGGTTTGCGCTCAGACGTGAAGCAGGGTGACAGCGTTCTTATTTTCTTCATCGGGCACGGGACGTTTGACGGCAATCAGGCGAAATTCAATCTCGTCGGCCCGGACCTTCCGGCGCACGCTTACCGTGGTCTGCTCGACGCGTTGCCCGCACGCCGCGTGGTGCTGATGAACATGGCGAGCGCGAGCGGCGAGTTCATCAAACCCCTTGCCGCCAAAGGGCGCGTCATCGTCACCGCGACTCGCAGCGGTGAAGAGCGGAATGCGACCCGCTTTGCCGAACACTTCATCGCGGCGCTGCAAAACCCCGAAGCCGACGCCGACCAGAACAAGCGCATCTCCGTCCTCGAAGCTTTTCAGTACGGAGCGAAGTTGACTGCGGAAGCTTATAAAAGCGCCGGGAGATTGGCGACGGAACATGCCCTGCTCGAAGACAACGGCGACGGTGTCGGCCACCCGAACGCAGAGCCAGGCGGCGATGGGGCGCTGGCGCGCGTCACCTATTTTGACTCGCCGCTGATCACGCCAAGAGTGAACGGCGTCGAAACGGCTAAGCTCATCACCGAACGGACGCGGCTCGAAGAAGAGGTCGAGCAATTGAAGAATCGTAAAGCCGGGATGCAGGCCGACGAGTACGACGCGGAATTGGAAAAGATACTCATCGATCTGGCGAAGCTGAGTCGGGTCATCCGAGGTGCCGCTAAGCCGGCCAGCAATTAGGGGAGGGAAGGGCGCGAGCATGGTTTCGATTTCTCATTTCATCAAACGGGCGCGATTCACATCCGTCATTCAAACTCGGCGAAGCACTTTGCGCGCGCGTCCGTCTATTGGTTTGCGTTTCTTCATACTCTCAATCTCACTTTCGTTTTTGTTCATCAACGTTCCTTTCGCCACGTCACGAAATCAGCCCGTCCCTTCCGCGCCGGCTGAGTTGACGCAAGGCGATTATCAGAGCGCCATCGACCTACTCAACAAACGTCTGGCGGCCAACCCTTCGGACGAAGACGCAGAGCGGAATCTGTTGCGCGCCTTTCTTGAGACGGGGCGGTATGCGCAGGCTGAGTCATCGGCGAAAGGCTTTCTTGCAAAGCACGCGAATGCGAGTCGGGTCCGCCATCAACTCGGCGAGGTGTACGCGGCGACCGGGCGTTACGGCGAAGCGGCAGGGGAATTCGAGCGCGCCGGACGAGAGTTGATAAAACAGACGGGCGCGACACCGGCCAGGCTCGAAAGCGATGTGCGCCGCGCGGAGATGTTGTTGATAACCGGGCGCGAAGATGAGGCCCGTCAGATTCTCCAATCCATCGTCGACTATCACGCCGCCAACGACCCGCAGACCGCGCCAGAATTGATCGTCATCGCGCGTGCGCTGACGCACCTCGAAAAGTACAAGGGCGCCAACGATCTGTACCTCGCGGCCATCGCTGCCGATCCATCATACATTGACGCGCACCTCGGCGGCGGCGAGTTGTTCACAGAGAAGTACAACTTCGCCGAGGCCGCGGAGTTTTTCAACGACGCGCTCAAAATCAATCCACACAGCGCGCGCGCGTTTCTCGGCGTCGCCGCCAACAAGCGGCTCGAAGGCGGCGCAGAGATGACGACGGCGCTGGCGCGAGCACTCGAAATCAATTCTGAACTTGTTGGCGCCCGGACACTACGCGCGTGGGTCTGGCTGGAGGCGGAAGACTACGACGCGGCTGCGTCTGAGATTGAACGCGCGCTGAAGACGAATCCCAACTCGCTCGAAGCGCGTGCGCTGCGCGCGGCGCTGCTCTATCTGCAAGACCGCGACTACGCGCCGGAGGCGGCGCGTACTCTGTCCGTCAATCCACGTTATGGGGCGCTCTACGACACGCTCGCGCACTTCGCGACGATCACCCGTCGTTACGCGCAGGCAGCGGAGTTCGCGCGCCGCGCGACCGAGCTATCGCCGCGTCTGTGGCGCGCGCACCTGAGTTACGGAATGGCGCTGATGCGGCTTGGCCGTGACCGCGAAGGGCGCGCCGCGATTGAGACGGCATTCAAGGGCGACCCGTTCAACGTGTGGGCGAAGAACACGCTTGATCTGCTCGACACGATGGATGACTACCGCACGACACCACGCGGTGCGTTCTTCCTCAAAACAGCGGCCAAAGAATCGGACGTGGTGACGCCGTACGCCGCCGGACTGCTCGAAGAGGCCGCGACCAAACTCAACACCAAATACAAGTTCACGCCGCGAGCGCCAATCGTCGTCGAGGTGTTTCCGAATCACGAAGATTTTGCGGTGCGCGCGCTCGGCCTGCCGGGACTCGGCGCGCTCGGTGTCTGTTTCGGGCAGGTCATCGCGCTCGATTCTCCGTCGGCGCGCCCGCGAGGACAGTTCAATTGGGGCAGCACTCTATGGCATGAATACACACACGTGATTACGTTGCAGATGACCGACTACCGCATCCCGCGCTGGTTCTCCGAAGGCTTGTCGGTCTACGAGGAACGGCGCGCGCGTCCCGGCTGGGGCGACGATTGGGGCGTGCCGATGTTGAAGGCGTACGCTGCCGGGAAGTGGTTCAAGATCGCTGACCTTGATGGCGGCTTTCAGCGTCCGCGCACGCCGCAGGATGTTTCGCTGGCCTATTTTCAGGCGTCCCAAATTTGCGAGTTCATCACCGAGCGTTACGGCTTCGACGCGATTCTGAAAATGCTCGCGCTCTATCGCGACAAGGCGAAGACTCCCGAAGTGATTCAGCAGGTTCTGAAGATGTCCGAGGCGGACTTCGACCGTGCGTTCGACGGGTTCGTCAAGGCGAAGGCGCAACCTCTGCTGCGTGCGCTCGAATCCGGCGCGGGTCAAATTGGTGGCGACCCAACGGCGGGTGACGCGGTGCTGCAACAACTCCGCGTCAACCCAGACGACTTTACACTCAACCTCCGCGCCGGTGCGCTCTTTCAATCGCGAGGCGACACCGAAAAAGCCGTCACCCATTTTAAGCGCGCCATCGATCTTTTCCCTTACTACACGGCGCAGGGAAACGCTTACGAGGCGCTGGCACAATTCTTCGAAGAGCGCGGCGAGATGGCAGCGGCGGTTGAAGTGCTGGACAAATTGACCAAGATCGATGAGAACAACGTCGAGGCGCTGAAGCGGCTTGCCCGCTTGCAATCGAAACTTGGTCATGGCGAGCGTGCGCTCGACGCGCTACGGCAATCCTTTTTCATCGACCCATTCGATCACGGGTTGCACACAGAGGCTGGTGATCTTCACCTGGAACGCAATGAAGCGGCACAGGCGCTTGACGAATACCGTGTGGCGCTCGCGCTTCAGCCGCCGAACGTGGCCGAGGCCAATTACAACGTCGCTCGCACGTTGCTCGCGGTTGGGAAACCCGCCGACGCCAAACGCGCGGTGCTGCGTTCACTCGAAGCCGCGCCGGGTTACGAGAAGGCGCAGGAGTTGTTGTTGAAGCTCGTCGGACAGTAAGCCGCTTCGTGAGTCGCGGAAGGTAGGCCGCCGAGTCCCTGAATGGAAGCACGAGAAACGTAGAGCACCAACACAGATCATCAATACAGGCGACCACAATGTCGGCGGGGGCGAAGGCTTGACAATGATTTCACGGCACACGCAGAACACGAACAGGGAACTATCATCAGTCGAATTATCAGCAATCTTAGCTGTTCTGGTCACTCCGCACCGCCCATCATTCAAGAGGAGAGCATAATGATTGTTGAAAGCACGCTGGTGCGGGATGAAGAGTTGCTGGACAGACTGGCGGAAGCCCGCGTCGAGTTGCTGCGTGAAATCCGCAAAGCGATCATCGGTCAGGACGAGGTGATCGAACAAGTTCTAATCTCGCTTTTCGTTGGCGGCCACACCATCATCAGTGGCGTCCCTGGACTCGCCAAGACGCTGCTTGTCAAAACCATCGCAAGCGTGCTCGACCTCTCATTCAAACGTATCCAGTTCACGCCTGATCTGATGCCCGCCGACATCACCGGCACCGAGATCATCGAGGAAGACCGCACCACCGGGCGGCGCCAACTCCAGTTCATCCGCGGGCCCGTCTTCGCCAACATCATCCTTGCCGACGAGATCAACCGCACGCCGCCAAAGACGCAGGCCGCGCTTTTGGAAGCGATGCAGGAAGGCAGCGTTACCGTGCAGGGTACAAGTCACGAACTGCCGCGCCCGTTCTTCGTGCTCGCCACGCAGAATCCGATTGAGATGGAAGGCACGTACCCGCTGCCCGAAGCGCAGCTCGACCGTTTCATGTTCAACGTCAAGATCGGCTACTTGCCGGAAGAGGACGAAGTCGCGGTCGTGAAGGCGACCACCTCGACGCAGCGGGTTGAGTTTAAGCGCCTGATGTCCGCCGATGAGATCATTGCTTTTCAGCAACTCGTCCGCCAGGTGCCGGCGTCCGACACGGTGGCGCGCTACGCTGTGCGTCTGGTCGGCGCGAGCCGCCCGAACTCGGCGACCGCGCCGGATTTCGTCAACCGCTGGGTGACATGGGGCGCGTCGCTACGCGCTTCGCAGTTTCTTATTCTTGCGGGCAAAGCGCGCGCGATTTTGTACGGGCGCTACAACGTGTCGTGTGAGGACGTGCGGGCCATCGCTCCGGCGGTGTTGCGCCATCGCATCCTGCTGAACTTTCAAGCGGAGTCTGAAAAGGTCGATTCCGATCACGCCATCAAACGCCTGATTGAAATGGTGCCGGAACCGAAGTCGGGAATTAAGTAGGAAGGCAAAAGGCAGTAACAGGGGTCAGGGGTCGGGGGTCAGTTCGGCAGAAGGCATTGGGGGAAGTTAAAGTGTTCCCACTTGGCATTGCGAATCTGACTATCATCACTGACTTCATCTGGCCCCCGACCCCTACTCTAGGATTTGAAGTATGTGGTGGAGACGAAGCAAAGCTGAGCGCCGGGACAATGATGATGCGGGCGCGAGTATAAAGGCGCCTGTGTCTCCTTCCGCCAGAGCGCCGCGCTTTCTCGCGCCGGATGTGTTGGCCGGCATCTCTTCGCTTGAACTGTTGGCGCGCACCGTCGTCGAAGGCTTTATCGCCGGATTGCACCGCTCGCCGTTCACTGGTTTTTCGACGGAGTTTGCAGAGTATCGGCAGTACCAGCCGGGCGATGATTTGCGCTACCTCGATTGGCGCTTGTATGGGCGGACGGATCGTTACTTCATCAAAAAATATCGGGCCGACACCAACACACAGTGCCATGTGCTGATCGACACCAGCGCGTCGATGCGTTACGGCACGGGCGTGGTCAGTAAGCTGCAATATGCGCAGTTTCTCGCCGCCGCGATGGCGCACCTCGTCGCGCGTCAGCAGGACTCAATCGGCCTCATCGCGTTTGACGAACAAATGCGTGTCCACATTCCGGCGCACAACCGAACCGGGCACATGCGAACTATCTACGGTCATCTCGAACGGCTCGAACCAGGCGGCGAAACGCGGCTCGCAAAGATGTTGCACGACACCGCCGAGCGTCTGACGCGGCGCGGCATCCTGATTCTCATCTCGGATATGTACGACGACCCGGAAGAGATTTTCCCGGCGCTCCGTCACCTGCGATTTCGTGGCAACGACGTGATCGTTTTTCACGTCCTCGACCGCAACGAAATTGATTTCAACTTCGTCGACCAGATGGTGCTGCTCGAAGACTCTGAGACAGCCGAGCAGATGCCGGTGCTGCCGGAGGTTTTCGCCGACGGGTATCGCGCGAAAATCAACAATCACTTAACAGCGTTGCGCGAACTCGCCGCCGCCAACCACGTCGATTACGAATTGATAACGACCGATCAGCCACTCGACCGCGCCCTGTTCGCGTTCCTTTCACGAAGAACGCGTAAGTAGCGCGAAGAAGGTTTGCCGCCCGTGGGTAATGGCATTACATGTCTTTCCTGAATCCGATTTTCCTGCTCGGTTTGGCGGCGCTGGCAGCGCCCGTGCTGGTACATCTGGTGCGACGCACGCGGGCGCGGCGCGTTGAATTTCCGACGCTGATGTTCGTGCGGCAGGTGCCGCAACGCACCATCCGGCGGAAGAAGTTACACAACCTGCTGCTGCTGCTGCTGCGC
>Ga0136617_10002976_pt1 | contig 15135 bp, 10 predicted proteins | sample AntDrymUQ3222106_2_FD_129672 | JGI IMG/M metagenome (GOLD analysis project Ga0136617, IMG submission 129672) | Polar desert sand microbial communities from Dry Valleys, Antarctica - metaG UQ322 (21.06) | ecosystem: Environmental > Terrestrial > Soil > Desert | place: Antarctica: Dry Valley... | reverse complement strand
CGGGACGGGCACGCCCATCGACTCGGCGATGTCCTTCACCGTCGAGCCGGAGTTGATGCGGACGAGGTCGGTGTGGGTGGCGGCGGCCTCGTTCAGCGGCGCGACCGTGTCGTCGTACGTCCCGCGGCGGCGCCGGCCGCGGCGCTGGCGGCGAGGCGGCTGCTGCTGCTGGCCCGGGGTGCGACGCGACGCCTGCGAGTCGATGACGACGCGGCGGCGGCCGCCGGGTCCGGCCGCGCCGGGTGCGCGCTCACCCGACAGCGACGAGCGCGTCGGGCGGTGCTTGGCGGGCTCGCCGTCGGGCGTGGCGGAGGCTGATGCGGCCGCCGCCGGCTGCGCGGGCGGCGGAGTCGGCTTGGCGGGCGGAGGGGTCGGCTTGGTGGGCGCCTCGCCGCGCTTGGCCATCGCCGCGCGATCGGAGGCGGCCGGCGGGGGCGGCGGAGCACGGCGCACGGGCGGCGCCGGCGCCGGCTCGGGGGCCTTGACGGGCTTGGCCGCGGCGGCGCCGTTGGAGGGCAGCGGGCGCCCCTCGATCGCGGCCTTCGCCGCGTCCTCGTCGACGGCGGACGCCGGCGCCTTGACCTTGATGCCGGCTGCGCGCAGCTTGTCGAGCACGTCCTTGGAGGACATGTCGTGGGCCTTTGCGAGCTCGTGGACGCGGACTTTTGCCATCAGAGTGAGTGTAGAAGGTCGGGATCGACGTGTATGGATGAGCGAAACGCGCGCGCGAAGCCCCCGCGCCGCAGCGCGCGCTGCGCGCATGCGCGGTCGCAGACGTACGCGCCGCGACCAGGCAGGCGCTGGGTGGGATCGGCCTGCACGCGGCCGTCGACGAGCACGACGCGCCGCAGCCCGGACTTCGGGGCCAGCGCACCGCAGCCGATGCAGCGCCGCCGCGGCGCGCCTACGACTGCGCGCCGTTGCTCGACGTGGACATGCCGGCAGCGATCATCGCTTGTCCTCGCTATGAGGTCTCCTCGGCGGCGACGTTGAGCGCGTCCTCGGCGGGCACCTCGACGGGGGCGGGGACGGCCTCCGGCGGGCGGGAGTCGATCACCGCGGCGACCTCGTCGGTCGGCTGGCTGGCGAGCGCCTGGTGGGAGTCCAGGCCGCAGTAGCGCGAGCCCGGCAGCGCCGCGTTCGGGCAGCGCCGGCCGGTCGACATGACCGCCGCGCAGCGGCCCTGCGTCTCCTCCTCCTCGTAGCCGGACTCCTGCTCCTCGGCCGCGAACTCCGTCTCGGACTTGATGTCGATCCGCCAGCCGGTCAGGCGCGCGGCGAGGCGCGCGTTCTGGCCCTCGCGGCCGATCGCCAGGGAAAGCTGGTCGTCGGGAACGATGACCGTCGCCTGCTTGCCGTCGTCGTCGACGAGCACCTCGCGCACGCGCGCGGGCGACAGCGCCTTGGCCACGAAGCGGGCGGGCTCGTCGTTGTAGGGGATGATGTCGATCTTCTCGCCGCGCAGCTCGGAGACGACCATCCGTACGCGCGATCCGCGCGGGCCGACGCAGGCGCCCACCGGGTCGACCCCGTCGGCGTGCGACACGACCGCGATCTTCGAGCGGTAGCCCGGCTCGCGGGCGACGTTGGCGATCTCGACGAGGCCGTCGGCGATCTCCGGCACCTCGAGCTCGAAGAGCTTCTTGATGAGCTCCGGGTCGCGCCGGGAGACGATGATCGACGGGCCCTTTGTCGAGGGCGAGACCTCCTTGATGACGGCCTTCACGCGCTGGGAGTGGTCGTAGCGCTCACCGTCGACCTGCTCGGACTTCGGCAGCAGCGCCTCGACGCGCTCGCGCAGCTGCACGAGCGTGTAGCGGCTGTCGGACTGCTGGACGATGCCCGTGATGAGCTCGCCGACGCGGTCGCGGTACTCCTCGAACATCATGTCCCGCTCGGCCTCGCGGATGCGCTGCAGGATGACCTGCTTGGCCGTCTGGGCCGCGATCCGCCCGAAATCGCCGGGCGTGACGTCGCGCTCGTCGATCTGGTCCTTGTACTCCTCGAACTTCGCGGGATCGATCTCGGGGTCCGAGGGCTCGACCATCTCGCCGGTCTCGGGGTCGTAGACCGTCCCCTCGTCGATCGTCTCGACGATGAGGTGCGCCTCGAGGCGCTCGGGGATGATGAGCTCGATGACGCGGAAGTCGGCGGTCTCGGGATCGAGCTCGACGCGCGCGTACTTCGCGCTGTCGGGCTGCTTCTTGTAGGCCGACAGCAACGCATCCTCGAGAGCGAGCCGCAGCTTCTGGGGCGCGATGCCCTTCTCGCGGCCGAGAACGGTCATCGCCTCCAGGATCTCACGTGACATATCGGTTACTCCTCGATGAGGTGGGAACGCTGGATCTCGGCGTACGGGATGGCGACGACGCCGGTGTCGACGGCGATCGTCACCTCGTCATCCGATGCGCCGACGAGCTCGCCGGTGAAGGATCGGTGACCATCGACGGCATCGCGCGTGCGAACCCGCGCGCAGCGGCCGAGGTAGCGGCGAAAGTGCTGGGGCTTGGTCAGCGGCCGCTCCGTTCCCGGCGAGGAGACCTCGAGGGCGTAGCGCTCGCGCAGGTCCGACAGCGCGTGCGTGACGCGCTCGCAGAGCCCGAGCGTGACACCGTCGGGATGGTCGATGAAGAGGCGGATCGTCGAACCGCCGAGAACCTCCGCGAGCAGCACCTCGACCTCGGGCTCGCTGGCGGCGAGCCGAGCCTCGATATCGGTCTGGATGGTGCTCACGTCGATCTCCTCTTGGCAACAAAAAAGCGGGCGAGCGCCCACTTCCGGTCCTGCCACCGGTCCCTAGCCGGTGCGAAAGCTGTATCCCGAGGATAGCAGCGTGGAATCGATCGCCCGCCGAGTGACGTGGAGGCGCACGCTCGTGCCCGCGGGGCCGAACACGACGAATGTACTAGGCCGCGTGGGCCCGCGAGCGATCGCGGTAGTGGCGGTAGTCGCTGCGCTCCGGGCGCAGACAGCAGGCCAGCGCCAGCGGCTTGCGGGCCTCCCCGTGGCGGCCGAGCTGCTGCAGCGAGCGGCCGAGGCAGAAGAGCGCGTAGTCGTTCGTCGGCGCCCGCTCGACGACCGCCTCGAACTCGGCGGCGGCGTCGGCGTAGCGCTGGGCGCCGAAGAGCGCGCGTCCGAGGGCCTCGCGAATCGACGCCTTGTCCGGCTCGAGGTCCCGGGCCCGCGCCAGCGGGACGGCGGCGGCATGGAAATCCCGCCCCTCGAGCAGACGGGTGCCGTTCTGGAAGAGCTCGTAGACGTAGTCTGATGCCATGACATCGAGGATACGCAGCCCGTCCAGCGCCGCTCCCAGGCTGGACGATCAGGCTGGCGATCAGCCGCGCCGCAGCGGCGCGCGCGGGGGCAGCGCCCACCACGACCGCAGGCGGCCGCTGATGCCGAGACCCGCGGCGAGCTCACGGCGCAGGGCAGCGCGCTGGTCGCGCGTCGGCAGCGCCGACCCGTAGCCGTAGCGCGCCCCGGAGAGCGTGCGCACGTAACCCTCGGCGGGCGTGCCGGCAAGGCGCCGGGCGAGCAGCTCGAGCGTCAGGTACGGCTGCGGCTCGCGGCCGCTGCGACGCAGGGCGCGCCGCAACTCGGCGAGCTCGTCCTCGACGCCGGGCAGGCGCCGTCGCCGGGGCATGAGCAGGAACGCGGCCAGCGCGAGCGCGAGCACTCCGGCGCCGATCGCGACAAGGCCGGCCGATGAACCCTCCTCGCCGGCGGCCGGCGCGGGGGCACCGGCGCGGCCGGTGTCGGTGCTCCCCCCGAGCTGGCGCTCGCCGGCACCGCCGATGGTCACGGCCGAGTCCTGCGCGGCCGCCGCGAGATCTGCCGTCTGCGAACGCGCCGGCGAGGACGCCGGCGTCGGGTCGCGCGTGACCCAGCCGATGCCCGGGAAGTAGACCTCGACCCAGGAATGGGCGTCGATGTCGCGCACGACGTACTCCCGGCGCTCGGCGTCGACGATCCCCGGCGCGAAGCCCGCCGACACCCGCGCCGGCACCCCGCCCATGCGCAGCAGCAGCGCCATCCCCCCGGAGAACTGCTGGCAGTAGCCGACGCGGTCGCGCAGGAGGAAGTCCGCCAGCGGCGTCCGTCGCGGCGGCGGATCCTCGGAGTACGCAAAGCCGCGGGTGAGGAAGCGCTCAATCGCGCGCATGTACTCGTAGGGGCTCCCCGACTGCGCGCGCAGCCGGCGGGCGAGCGCGTAGACGCTCGCGTACGGTGACGCGTCGATGGCCGCCGCCGCGCTGGGGGCGTCCGGCGCGCCCCAGAACGGCAGCGCGATGGCCCGGACGCCGCCGGAGCTGCCGGGCGCCACCGGCAGGTGCAAGACGCCGTAGTCCTCGCGCAGCGCAACGGGGTAGCCCGTCCCGGCCGCGCGCAGGCCGCGCGCCGTCGGGCGTGGCACGTAGACCCGGGCGCGGTAGGCGTGCCCGCGTCGCAGCGGCCGGCCCGCCGTCTCCAGCACGCCCGGCACATTGCGCACGTCGGCTCTCAGGTTGTCGGTGACGTCGAGCGTCGTCCCCGCGGCGACGAACTGCGTCGAGCTCAGCGCCCGCACCGTCACGCGGATCGTCTGCACCCAGTCGCGGTGGCCGATCGGCATGTCGACTCCGGGGCCGGCCTGGTAGGCGGCCTGGACCCAGCCGCGGCCGTCGAAGCCCGTGAGGTTCACGGCCTTCCAGTACGCGCGCCGCGATGAGCTCACGCGCAGCACCTCGCGCCCGTCGCGCGGCCAGTCCAGCGGCCCGTAGCTGTGGTTCCAGCTGTACTGCGTGCTGGCAGCGGGGCTCAGCGACTGCGCGAGCTCCTCGTAGTCCAGCAGCGCACGCTCCCCGTCCAGGCGCGGCGCCGCGACGAGGCCGGCGAGTGCCGCGACCGCGAGGATGCCCGCGGCCACCGCGGCGTTGCGGCGCTCGATGCGCTCGAGCCAGAGAAAGAGCGCGAGCAGGAGCGCGAAGGCGAAGCCGGAGAGGAACGGCTGCTCGGCCTGGCGCTGGACGACAGGGGCCGCGTAGAGCGTGCCGAGCGCCACCGCGGCGGCGACGGGATAGCCGAAGCGGCCGTCGCGGCGCGGGGCGAACGCCAGCAGCGCCGAGGCGCCGACGAGCGCGCCGCCGCCCAGGACGAGGACGATCCGCGTCCACTCCTCGACGCCGCCGTAGGGCACGCTGACGCTCGGGACGGCACTCAGGCCCTGGCCGATCCCGCTCGCGAGCTCGTCCCAGGCGCGCGGGTCCAGCAGGGCGCCGGGCACGCCGGCGCCGACGAGCGCGACGAGCAGCAGGACGGCGGCGGCGAGCAGGCCCGCCGCCCATCGCAGGTGTGCCGAGGGTCGCGCGCGGGCGACGGCGACGAGCGCGCCGCCGGCGGCGATCCCGGCAAGCAGCGCAGCGGCCATCGCGCCGCCGGCGCCGGGGGTGACGAGCTGCCCCCATTGCACGGCGCCGAACGCCGCCAGCGCCGTGAAACCGACCAGCCGCGCGAGCGGCGACGGCAGCAGCAGCGCGTCCGACAGGACGCGCGGGGTCCGCGGGGCCATCAGTGCAGCGGCGGGGATCGAACGGGGCCCGCTCATGCACGGCCCCCGAGCGTCCGGCCCGAGCGCGGGATCGTCCCGTTCCCGCGCCCGCCGAGGATGTAGCCGCTGCAACCGGCGACCGCGAACGCCGCGTGACGTGACGCCAGCGTCCCGGGCACGACGAGCATGCGCGTCGCGCCGGGCGACGGCGCGAGCGCCGGCGGCAGCCGCGAGCGCAGCTGCGCGCTGACGAAGACGATCGCGCCGCGGCGCTGCGCGACACCCGCCAGCGCGGGGGCGGCGGCCGGCCCGACCAGCGCGAGGCGCGCGTGCACGCGCGCCCAGCCGGCGAGCGTCTCCGCGAGCTCCGTCGGCCGGCGATCGCCGGGCAGCAGGACGGCGCAGCCGCCGGTCGTCGCCAGTGCGTGCGCGAGCGAGGCGGCGGCGCGCACGGCCGCGTCGAGCTGCTCCTCGCCGGCCGCTCCGCGCGGGTCGAGCACGACGAGTGGACGGCCCTCACCGCTTGCCGCGAGGAAGCGCTCCTGCGGGTCGGCGCCGCGTGCCACCGCGGGCCAGAAGATGCGCGAGGCCGGCGTGCCGTCGCGCAGCGGGCGGATGCCGTCGAGCTCGACCTCGGCGCCGACGACCGGCCGCCCGCGGCGGGCGATCCGAGCCGCGTCGCCGCCGCGCGCGGCGGGGGTGATCGGCTCGATCCGCGGCAGCACGAGGATCTCGTCCTCGCCCGGCGAGGGCTGCGCGGACACCTCACGGGTCGCGAGGCCGAACGGATCGGAGACGACCACGCGGGGCAGCGCGAGCCGACGCTGGCCGCGGCGCCCGAAGCGCGCCTCGATCCGCACGCGGCCCCCGCGGGCGCCGGCCCGCAGCACAGGCGCCTCGGGCAGCAGCGGATCGACGAGCCGCGCCGGCGGCAGCGCCAGGCGCCCCGCGCGGACCTCGAGCAGGATGCAGACGGGCTCGTCCTCCATGACCCGGCGCGCGCCGAGCGTGCGCTGCACCTGCAGGCCCCGCGCCCCGAGCACGATCCAGGCGCTCGTCCCGGCCGCGAGCACGGCGAGTGCGATGCCCGGGACCCAGAGCTGCTCGACGTCGAAGAGCGCCGCGGCCGCACCGAACGCCAGCGCGAGCAGCCCGGTGGCGAGCGCTGGTCGCATGGCCTCGCCGCCTACAGCGCGGGCGTGGCGGCCACCGCGGCGGCCACGATCTCCTCGCCGGTGGCATCGAAGGCGTCGGGAGCGAGCACGATCCGGTGCGCGAGCACCGGCACGACCATCCGCTGGACGTCGTCGGGGAGCGCGTGATCGCGGCCCGCGAGCAGCGCGCGGGCCTTCGCCGAGCGCAGGAGCAGCAGCCCGGCGCGGGGGCTGGCGCCGAGCTCGACGCGCGGATCCGCGCGCGTGTGGCCCAGCAGCGCGACGATGTACCGGCGCAGCGGCTCGGACGCGCGCACCCGGGCGACGGCGTCCTGGGCGGTGAGCAGCTCGGCCGCGTCGGCGACCGGCTCGAGCTCGGCGACGCGGTCGCCGGCCTCGTGGAGGGCGAGCATCCCGGCCTCGCCGGCAGCGTCGGGATAGCCCAGCGAGAGGCGCACCATGAAGCGGTCGACCTGCGCCTCGGGCAGCGGATAGGTCCCCTCGTACTCGATCGGGTTCTGCGTCGCGAGCACGAGGAACGGTCGCGCGAGCTCGTGCGTATGGACGTCGACGGTCACCCGGCGCTCCTGCATGCACTCCAGCAGGCCCGACTGCGTCTTCGGCGAGGCGCGGTTGATCTCGTCGACGAGGACGACGTTCGCGAAGATCGGCCCCGGCCGGAACTCGAAGCGGTTCTCGCGCTGGTTGAAGACGTTCGTGCCGACGACGTCGGCCGGCAGCAGGTCGGCGGTGCACTGGATGCGGGCGAACTCGAGATCGAGCGAGCGCGCGAGCGCTCGAGCGAGCGTCGTCTTGCCGACGCCCGGCAGGTCCTCGATGAGCGCGTGGCCGCCGGCGAGCACGGCGACGATCAGATGCTCCGTGACCTCCTTGCGAACCTCCACGGCCTGCGCGACGTTGGCGGCCACCCGCTGCGCCAGCGCGCCCGTCGCCTCGATCTCGGCGCGCGCAAGGCGCTCGGCACCGGCGTGCTCCATCACCTGGCCGGGCCGGTCGTCGCCCGCGCGGGCGCCCGCGCGCGCATGACCGTGTCGAGCACCACCCGGGCGACGGCGGTCTTCGAGGCCAGCGCGACGTGGATCTCCTCCGCGCCGGTGACGATCGTCACCTCGTTGTCGGCGGCGTCGAAGCCGATGTCGCTGCGCGAGATGTCGTTGACGACGACGGCGTCCAGGGCCTTGCGGGCGAGCTTCTCGCGCCCGTGCGCGAGGGCGCCGTCGCCGTGCTCGGCGGCGAAGCCGACGATCGTCTGCCCCGGCCGGCGGGCGCTCGCGAGGCCGGCGAGGATGTCGGGGGTGCGCTCGAGGTCGACGTGCAGCCCGTCGTCGCCGCGCTTCTTGAGCTTGCCGTCGAAGCGCTCGGCGGGGCGGAAGTCGACGACGGCCGCGGCCATGAGCAGGACGTCGCAGTCCGCGAAGACGGCAGCGCAGGCGTCCTGCAGCTCCTGCGCGGTCTCGACGTCGACGTAGCGCACCCGCGGATCGCGCGGCAGGCTGACGTTCGCCGCGACGACCGTCACGGCCGCGCCGAGCGTGGCGGCCTCGCTCGCCAGCGCGAAGCCCATCCGCCCCGACGAGCGGTTGCCGAGGTAGCGCACGGCGTCGATCGGCTCGCGCGTGCCGCCGGCCGTGACGAGGACGCGCAGGCCGACGAGATGCGGCTGTCCACCGCCGGCGGGCTCGAGCAGCGCCTCGGTCGCCGCCAGCAGGCTCGCCGGCTCGGGCAGGCGCCCCGCCCCCGACTCGCCCTTGGAGGCCAGCCGCCCGGCGCCGGGCTCGAGCACGGTGGCGCCGCGCGCACGCAGCGTCGCGACGTTCGCGCGGGTCGCCGGGTGCTCCCACATGTGGTTGTTCATCGCCGGGGCGACGAGCAGCGGGCACGTCGCGGCGAGCGCGGTGCTCGTGAGGAGGTTGTCGGCGATCCCGGCGGCGAGCTTGGCGATCGTGTTCGCCGAGGCCGGCGCGATGACGAAGACGTCGGCGTTGCGGACGAGCTCGAGGTGGCTGAGCGGGTCGTGGTCGGGCGGCGCCTGGTCGGGGAAGGCGCCGCGCGCCGGGTCGCGCTCGAACTCGTCGGTCAGGACCGGCGCGCCCGTGAGCGCCGCGAACGACGCGGCGCCGACGAAGCGCTGGCTGGCCAACGTCTGGATCGCGCGGACGGCGTGCCCGGCACCGGTCGCGAGGCGGACGAGCTCGAGCGCCTTGTAGACCGCGATCCCACCACTGACGCCGAGCAGGATCCGGGCCATGGCGGCTGGCGTACCGCCTAGCGGTACTGGTACTTGATCTTGCCGGCGGCGACTTCCTCGAGCGCGATCGTGAGGTAGTTCTTCGAGCCGGTGTCGACCATCGGGGGCGGGAACTCGTCGAACGTGCCCTCGCCGAGGTTGTGGTAGTAGGAGTTGATCTGGCGCGCGCGCTTGGCCGCGACGAGAACGGAGGCGTAATTGGAGTCGACGTTCTCGAGGAGGCGGTCGATGCGAGGAGAGATCATGGGTACAGGGTAGCGGGGGGGGCGGGGCCGGCGTGCGAGTTGCGTGCGGATCTGCAGGCCTTTGGGGGTGAGCTGCGAGGTCTGGCCTGGGCCGTAGGCGATCTCCGACCGTCCTGTCATGACCGCGATCCCACAGCGGGGAGCTGCGCAACAACGTCAGCGGGGTGCTACGCCGTGCAGAGAGCGGCGAGCGGTTCACGACCACGGTTGGGGGCAGGTCGGTCGCCGAGCTCGGACCACCGCGCGGGCGCGATCGCGCCGCAACGCTCGCCGACCTGCAGGAGCTCCTCGACGCCACGCCCGTCGACGCACGGTGGGTCGACGACCTCGTGCGGTGGCGCGGCGATGACGCCGCGACGCCCGGAGATCCACAGTCGCGCTGACCACGCTTGAATACGACCGACGGGCGAGCGAAGCCGTCAGCCCAGGTCGGACTCGCCTGCGTTGACACTGGCGAGGAAGACGCGCCACTCGGCCGGGGTTTAGGGCGGGACATCGGTCGGCGTGTCCTCTGCGATCTCGCTGCTCACGCCGTGGATAACGAGTTGGGTGTCTCAAGGAACCGATCAGGCGTCGACGGGCAGCGGCCCGAACGTCTCAGCGGGGTAGCGGGTCAGCCGCCCGGTTTCGGGTGCCGGTGCGAGCCAGCCGAGCCAGCGCCAGGCGCCGGGCGTGCAGGACGTCAGCAGGCCGCCGTTGAAGACCGCGCGCTCGTTCGCGGCGAAGCCGTGAATGGCGAGCAGTTCGTCGCCGCTTGCGGCATCCCAGACGCGCACCGTTCCATCGGCGCCGGCGCTGGCCAGGCGTGCGCCGTCGGGCGAAAACGCGACCGTGTACACCCAGCTGTTGTGTCCCGTGAGGCGAAGCAGCTCGTCGCCGCTTGTCGCGTCCCACACGCGGACCGTTGCATCATTGGAGGCGCTGGCCAGACGCGCGCCGTCGGGCGAAAACGCCACCGCGTGCACCCACCCCTCATGTCCGGTGGGGCGCAGCAGTTCGGCGCCGCTTGCGGCGTCCCACACGCGCACTGTCGCATCCTCAGAGGCGCTGGCCAGACGCGCGCCGTCGGGCGAAAACGCCACAGCGCGCACCGAGCCGTTGTGTGCGATGAGGCGGAGCAGCTCGGCGCCGCTTGCGGCGTCCCACACGCGCACCGTTCCATCGGCGCCGGCGCTGCCCAGGTGTGCGCCGTCGGGCGAAAACGCGACCGCGCGCACCCAGCTGTTATGTCCGGTGAGGCGCAGCAGCGCGTCGCCGCTGGCGGCGTCCCACACGCGGACCGTCGCATCATTGGAGGCGCTGGCCAGACGCGCGCCGTCGGGCGAAAACGCGACTGCGCCGACTGAGTCCTCGTGTCCACTGACGCGAAGCAGTTCATGGCCCCTCGCGGCGTCCCACACCCGCACGGTCGCATCCTCAGAGGCGCTGGCCAGACGCGCGCCGTCGGGCGAAAACGCGACCGCGTCCACGCAGCTGTTGTGTCCGGTGAGGCGCAATAGCTCGCGGCCATTTGCGGCGTCCCAGAGGCGCATGGTCGCCTCATTGGACGCGCATGCCAGGCGCATGCCGTCGGGCGAAAACGCTACCGCGCCGACTGAGTCCTCGTGTCCGGTAAGGCGCAGCAGTTCATGGCCACTTGCGGCGTCCCACACCCGCACCGGGCCATACCGACCGGCGCTGGCAAGACGCGCGCCGTCGGGCGAAAACGCCACAGCGCGCACCCAGCTGTGATGTCCGGTGGCGCGCAGCAGCGGGTCGCCGCTTGCGGCGTCCCACACGCGCACGGTCGCATCCTCAGAGGCGCTGGCAAGACGCGCGCCGTCGGGCGAAAACGCTACCGCGCCGACTGAGTCCTCGTGTCCACTGAGGCGCAGCAGTTCGTCGCCGCTCGCGGCGTCCCACACCCGCACCGTCGCATCCTCAGCGGCGCTGGCCAATCGTCCGCCATCGGGCGAAAACGCCACCGCGCGCACCGAGCCGTTGTGTCCGGCGAGGCGCAGCAGTTCATGGCCGCCTGCGGCGTCCCACACGCGCACGGTCGCATCCTCAGAGCCGCTGGCCAAGCGTGCGCCGTCGGGCGAAAACGCGACGGCGTACACCCAGCTGTTGTGTCCGGCGAGGCGCAGCAGTTCATGGCCGCCTGCGGCGTCCCACACGCGCACGGTCGCATCCTCAGAGCCGCTGGCCAAGCGTGTGCCGTCGGACGAAAACGCGACGGCGTACACCGAGCGGTTGTGTCCGGTGAGGCACAGCAGCTCGTCTCCGCTTGCAGCGTCCCACACCCGCACCGTCGCATCATTGGAGGCGCTGGCCAGACGCGCGCCGTCGGGCGAAAACGCCACCGCGTACACCCAGCGGTTGTGTCCGGTGAGGCGCAGCAGCTCGTCTCCGCTTGCAGCGTCCCACACCCGCACTGGGCCATCGTGACCGACGCTGGCCAGACGCGCACCGTCAGGTGAAAACGCCACCGCCTCGACCAGGTGAATATGGCCGGTGAAGGTTGTCAGCCGCGCCCGTTCGCGCACTGGCGCTCGAGCGGGTGGCGCGCCCGCACGGAGCGGCGCGACGAGATGCCCGTGGTCCGCGTCCGGCCAACGCGCGCCGTGGAGGTCACACCGCAGCCATTGCGTTCGGTGGGCCCGCACGCCGCGCAGGTCGAGCTGGCGGGCATGGCTGTCGCGAACGATCGCGCCGGTGAGATCTGCCCCGTCGAGCTGACAGCGCTCGAGCACGCAGTCGTGCAGTTCGGCGCGCGTAAGGTCCGCGCCGCGCAGATCGCAGCGCTCGAGGCGGACGTGCTCGAAGCGCACCGCACGGAGGTCGGCGCCCGCGAGCGTGGACCCGGCGAGGCTGAGCGGCGGGCCGTCCGTGGGCGCAGCGACCCGAACCTCGCGTAATCGCGCGCCGTCGAGCTGGAACCCCGCCAGCGGGATCGACGGCGCGCCGCGCTCGACCGCCCGCAGGCAATAGGCAAACGCGAGCTCGGACGCCTGCGGGCGATAGGAGTCGCGCAGGGCGCGCAGCCCACGCAGGCAGGCCTGGGTGTCACCCGCGGCAACGATCTCGCCGAGGAAGTCGAGCGTCTCGGGGCTCGGCTGCGGCAGCTCCCAGGCGGCGGCGTCACCCTCGGCCAGTGCCCGCGCGAGCCGCCGCGCGAGGAAGTACTCCAGCAGCGAGGTGTGCGCGAACCGGAACTCGTCGGTGCCGGGGCGCACGATGAACGTGGCCGTGCGCAGGTCTTCCGCGAGCACGGCGACGTCCGGGCGTTGGAGCGCGAACCACCGCCCGAGATCGTCGTCGGTTCCGAGGCGCCGCAGCAGCCAGGCCTCGAGCCGCTCGATTGGTAGCGAGCGTCGCCCCGCCTGCCACAGCTCGGCGGCGAGCTCCTCCATGAGACACAGCTTGTCGTGCTTGCGCAGCTCGTGCTTGCCCTCGTCGCGTGCCAGCCAGCTCGCGACGAGCTCGTCGTATAGCGCGGCCGTATCGACGGACTCGCCGGACGCGATCCGCCGCTCGAGCGCGCCGAGCTGGTCGGCGACGAGGCGCAGGTTGTACGGGCGGGCGACGAGCTCGGAGAGGTTGTGGACCGCCCGTATGACCTCGAGCGCGCGGTCGACGCCGGCGACGGCGAGATCGCGATCCTCGCGCCGCTCGAGGTACGCGCGCACCTGATCCTCGCTGAACGGCAGCAGGTGCAGGGCGGCGTACGCGTCGGCGCCGACGGCCTCGCGATCCTCGCCGCGAAAGTACGTGTGCTGCTCGCGCAGCGTGCGGAAGAAGTGCGTACGGCAGGTCATGAGCACGCGGCCCGCGCGCGGTCGCGTCGCGTCGTCGGTGTGCAGTTGCGGCGGCAGGATGCTCCACAGCTGGCGCAGCAACGCCTGCCCCTCGCGCTCGGACAGATGGACCAGGACCTCGTCGAGACCGTCGAAGACCACGACGGCGCGCCGGCGCTGCACGTGATCGATGACCTCACGCGCAGTGGGCCGGGCGCCGAGCCCGCTCTGCCAGGCGCGGTCGAGCAGGTGATCGAGGATCGGCTCGAGCGTCGGCGCGCGCAGCTTCGCGTCGCCGAGGTTGCGCAGGTCGAGGTAGATCGGCAGCCGGCCCGAGCCGTCGCCGCCGCGGCGGCGCTCGATCAGCGCGCGGGTGAAGACCTGGCAGGCTGTCGTCTTGCCCATCCCGTACTCGCCGAAGACGACGAGATACGGACGTCCGGCGGGGTCGTCGGCCCACGTCTGCAGGTGCCGCTGGACGTCGACGGTGTCGTCGGGGGCACGCGCCGTCGCCGGCCGGTGGTCGAGCGTCGCGCGCAGCGCGCGGGCGTCCACGACGTCTGGCGTGATATCGCCCGGAAGAAGGCACTCCCACGCTGGTCCCTCCTTGGCGGGTCGCGTCACGCGCGCGACGATCTGTGCATGCAGCGCGTTGACGAACTGCCCCCTGCGGCCGCAGTCCTCATACGACTTGCCGTCGTGCGCAAATGCAGACCCGAAGCGGCCGAGATCGGCGCGCCCGAGCGGCTCGATCGCGACCGGCATCACGGCGGCCCCCACCGCGGCCGCGCTATCGCCGTGCTCGCGCAGATACTCGTGGCTGAGTAAGCACACGACGAGGTCGGCAGCCGCCAGCCGGCGGTCGCGCACCTCGCTGGGGCGCTCGCCGGCCAGCGCGCGCGTGTCAGACAGTTCAACGTCGAGCTCGCGATCGACGCTCAGCGCGCTGGTGAGCCGCTCGGTGAGGTCCTTGGCAAGTGCGGTCGACGGCCCGTCGATGCACACGCGCAGGATCGCCCGCCGCGCGCGAGCCTTCACCTCGACGGTGCCCGGCGGCGACTGACTGGCGTCGAGCGACAGCTGCTCGATGCGCTCCACCTCATCGTCCGCGCCCTCAAACCAGCAGCGCCGCTGGTGCGCTGCAGCGTGCTTCTGACCGTCGACCTCGCAAGCCAGCTCGACGCCCTGCTCGCTGGCCAATCTGCGCAGCGCGCTGCGTAACTCGCGGAAACGCTCGACCCCCCCGTCGTCATGTGGAAACAGCTCGGCGACGACGTCTCCGATGTTGAGCTCACGGCCGTCGGGGTCCACCTCGGCGAGCGCGCCCAAGCGCTCGATCCGCGCGCGCGTGGTCGCGCCGCGTGTGCCGGCGGCGAGCCGGCGCAGCGAACGAGCCGCCGCCCCCAGCGTCAGCTGAGCGCTCACGCCAACCGCCCGGCCGCGCGCAGTCGCTGCACGATCTCGCCGACGAGCTCGTCGCAGAAGCGCTTGACGTTCACCCCGCGGCACTCGTCGAACGAACGCCCACGCGACTCTCCGTGCCGGCGCAGTTGGAAGACCTGCAGCGCCTCGAGGCCCTTGAGGTCAAGCCCGTCGTTGAGCGGCTCGAGCGCAAACGGGATCGCGAGCCGCTCCTCGCGCAGAAGCTCAGGCAGCTCGACCCTCGTGATGAACGAGCTGGCGAGCAAGCTCGGTGACACGCACAGCAGCCCAAAGTCGGCATCAGCCAGCGTGGCCGCGATCTCCTGTGACCACCGCTCCCCGGCGACGATCGTTCGATCCGACCACAGCCGAAGCTCGACGTCGCGCTGCGTCGAGCAGCGCGGGCGCATGACTTCGACGAAGCGATCTACGAGCGCCGCATCATTGCGCGCATAGGAAACGAAGCCTGTCCTGCCCGGCCTTGCCACAGAGTCAGGATTTCACGTTTGCCACGTTTGGGCAACGATACTGACGCTCATCGAAAATCGCACAGCCGTCTCGCCATGCGCGATGACGTGGTGCCGGCGGGCGCGCAGTGCGCAGCCGTCTCGCCATGCGCGATGACGTGGTGCCAGCGGGCGCGCACTGCGCCGTGAGCTGATCGGCATGCACAATTGACCCCGCTCGTCGTGACGCCGCCAGTGTGTCACTGCTGTACGACATACGTGACCCGGTTGTAGTG
>Ga0136617_10002975_pt1 | contig 15136 bp, 16 predicted proteins | sample AntDrymUQ3222106_2_FD_129672 | JGI IMG/M metagenome (GOLD analysis project Ga0136617, IMG submission 129672) | Polar desert sand microbial communities from Dry Valleys, Antarctica - metaG UQ322 (21.06) | ecosystem: Environmental > Terrestrial > Soil > Desert | place: Antarctica: Dry Valley... | reverse complement strand
CGGCGCCGACGCGGCGGAGCTCAACGCGATGCTCGTCTCCGGCGGCGTCCGGGTCACCGAACTGGGGCCCGAACGGCGCAGTTTGGAGCAGGTGGTGCTGGCCGCGACCGACACCTCCTCGCACCAGGTCGGTGTCACCCGATGATCGCTGCCGAGGCGGCATGATTGCCGTCGAACTGCGCAAGATGCTGCGTAGACCCCGGACCTGGGCCACGATCCTGCTGCTGAACGCGCTGCCGACGCTCGTCGCGGTGCTCCTCGCGGTGACCGATCTGGGACCGCGACCCGGCACCGGACCGGCGTTCCTGTCCGCCGTACTGTCCGACGGGACGCTGTTTCCGCTCGCTGCGCTGGCGATCATCCTGCCGCTGTTCCTGCCGATCGCGGTTGCCGTGATCGCCGGGGACTCGGTTGCGGGAGAGGCGCAGAGCGGCACTCTGCGATACCTGCTGGTCCGTCCGGTCGGGCGCACCCGGCTGCTGGCGGCCAAGCTGATCAGCGTCATCGCGTTCGTGCTCCTCGCCGTGGTGATCGTGGCGGTGACGGCGTACGTCGTCGGCTCCCTCCTGCTCGGTGACCAGCCGCTGGCCGCCAGCGTCTCCGGTACGACGTTGACGCCCGAGCAGGTCGCGGTGCGCACGGCGCTCGCGATCGGCTACATCACGCTGTCGATGCTCGGTGTCGCGGCGATCGCGCTGTTCCTGTCGACCATCACGGACTCGCCACTGGCCGCCGCACTTGGGGCACTGGCTTTCCTGATCGCGTCGTCGTTGCTGCTCACCCTCGACGCGGCGGAGGCACTGCAGCCATACCTGCCGACCCGATACTGGCTGTCCTTTGTGGACCTGTTCCGTGACCCGATCTTCTGGCGGGACATCCTGCGCGGTGTGGGCCTGCAGGCGGTCTACGTCGTCGTACTGCTCGGCGCCGCGTGGGCGAACTTCACCACGAAGGACGTCACGAGCTGAGTCGCTGACAGTCCGCTGTGGACAGAGCCTCGGGTGCGCCCTGGCCGAGCTGCAGGGCGACGATGCTGGACACCACCGGATCGGTCGGCAGGCTGCCGTGCGGGACCTGTGACGAGGTGCAGATGTCCTGTACGACGAGGTTTAGTGCACCGTCCAGTCGAGCTGAGTCCGGCGGTGTCACCACCTCGTCGAGGGTGGTCCAGATCGAGATGTACGCCGGGCCCGGAGGTGTCTCGTCCCCGGCGTTCAACTCCCGGAGCAGATCGCTGCCCGGGACGAGCTGACGGCAGGCGAGCGGGCACTCGTCCGGCACGATCGCGACGGCAAGCTCGGCCACCGTGGTGCCGTGGTGCGGCGAACCGAGGGTGACCACCCGGCGGGCGACCTCGGCACCCCCGAAGTCCCGGACCCACAACCGGGCCACCACCCCGCCGGCGGAGTACCCGACGACGTCGACCGACGGGGCGCCGGTCCGCGCGAGCGCCGCCTCCGCGGCGACGGCAAGTGCTTCGGCCTGTGCGCTCAGGTCGCCGGTCCCGTCACCGGCCAGCGGCACGACGGTGGCGTCACGTCCTTCGTCGCGCAGTTCGCCCGCGAGCACTTCCAAGGCCACGGTGGATCCGCCGTACCCGGGGATGAGCAACACCGGGCCCGGCTGGTCCTGCGCGACGGGGGGGACCGAGGTCCCGACCGCCCGCCAAGTGAAAAGGCCGGCAGCGACGAGTGCGGCGGCCAGGAGAAGCGCGCTCACGCCGAGCAGGAGCCGGCGGCGGGCGGGCGACAACGCGGCGAGCATTCGCCCATGCTGCGCCGTCGAGGCGAGCCTTGCCACGAAATGCGCGGACTGCGCTCGTGGAATCTCGGACACTGTCGGCATCTCGACGCTGGGGGTGGCGTGGACATGGATCAGGCGGTGGAGGTCGAGTCCATCGGCCGAGTGTTCGCCTTGGGTGCTGGTAGACAGCTCGACGCGCTAGAGGATGTCTCGTTCTCGATTGGGCACGGGGAGGTCGTCGGACTGCTCGGCGTACACCGAACCGCCGACCACCGTTCGATGAGGCTGTGCGCATGTGCTGGGCGTCGACACTGCGCCCGTCGTCACCAATGGGCGCGCGGCACTGGACCGGACTGCCACGCAGCGGCCGGGCCCGGGTGCCCGAAGCCTGCCAGTACGTGGCGCAGGGACGGCGCAGGCCATTCGTGTCGAGGAACCGTTCGAAGCAATCCGCTGCGATCGCCTCCAGAGGTGGCACCGTCAGCTCGGTAGCCAGGGCGCAGAGCCGGGTTGCCTTGCCGCCGGCCCTCATGGCATCAGGTCGACCGTCCGACGCTGGACAACCAGCGCAGCGCGTCGGCGTAACTACCCCCACGTCTCACCTGGCCGCTCGACCGGCTCATCCCATCGTCCGAGGCGGTCGAGCAGCGGTGTCGGCAGGTCGCTTATCTCGCAGAGGTCGTGGAACTCCCGACGGTCACCTCGAACCGTCACGAGCTTATGATCGCCGTTGTTGCGTCGACGGATACCTACGACGCGCGCGCGGGTCGTAGTGCCGGCCGTGACGCCGCATGCACCGATGACATAAGCGTCGGCAGCGTCGCCGTCGGCAGCGTTGTAGGTGTCGACCACAAAGCCGTATGCCACGTCGGCAAGAGCCGGGACAACATCGACTCCCTCGAACGGTTCGCTAATCCCGCGGGCCGACCGGTATCGGACACCACCGCCCACCGGTATCTCGACGAACACGTTGACAATTGCGTCCTGCGCTGGAGCGGGACCAGCACGTGAGCGGTCGACGGAACTCATCGTCCGCATCTCCAGCAGATTGTGCGCGCGGAACCCCATCCGCGTGTAGCACATGTCATCCTGGGCCACTGAACGGTTGGCGAAGGGTACCTCAGCGTCGTGACCGGGTAGACGGCCTGCGGGCCCCGACGTGGCCGGTTGGGACGGGCGGCCAGGCCGCGCCCCGCCGTACCGGTTCGGGCCGATTCAGCTGGTGCGATGCTGGCCGGATGTCCTTGGAACTGCACGAGATCGCCGAAGCCGACCACCGCATCCTCAACCCGTTCACCGACGACAAGCTGATGACCCTCGCCGCTGCGGCGCATGTGCACGCAGGGACCCGGATCCTCGACCTGGCCTGCGGCAAGGGGGAGATGCTCTGCCGGTGGGCAGAGACCATCGGAGTCACGGGGCACGGGGTCGACATCAGCGAGGTGTTCCTGGCCGCGGCGCGGGACCGGGCCGAGGAGCTGGGGGTCGCCGACCGGGTGTCGTTCGAGCAGGGTGACGCGGGTGCCTACTCGGCCGAGCCTTCGTCGTACGACGTCGTGTCCTGCCTCGGCGCCACCTGGATCGGGGGCGGGCTGGCCGGGACGCTGGACCTGATGCGACCGCCGGTCCACGCGGGCGGGCTGTTGCTCGTCGGAGAGCCCTACTGGACCGAACCGGCCCCGGAAGCTGCCTACGAGGCGTTGGGGGTCGGGGCCGAGGAGTTCACCTCGCTGGCCGGTACGGCGGACCGCTTCGCCGCGGCCGGTCTCGAGCTCGTCGAGATGGTGCTGGCCGACGGCGACAGCTGGGACCGGTATGTCGCGGCGCAGTGGTGGACGCTCGACGACTGGCTGCGGGTGCACCCAGACGATCCGCGCCGGGACGACGTTCGGGCATTCCTGCACCGCTGGCGCCGCGTGCACCTGGACTACGGCCGCCGCTACTTCGGCTGGGGAGTCTTCGTGCTACGTGCGACCGGTTAGTGTCGCCGGTGACGCCGGTTGGGGGAAATTGTGGCATTGACGCGCATTCTGGTCGTTGTGTTGGCGGGTGGGGCCGGGAGCCGGCTTGAGCTGCTGACCGACGGGCGGGCCAAGCCAGCTGTTCCCTATGGGGGGATGTACCGGCTGATCGACTTCCCGCTGTCCAACTGCCAGCGGGCCAGTATCGCCGACGTGTGGGTGCTGATGCAGTACAGCCCCGGCGTACTGGCCGATCACCTCGCCAACGGGCGGCCGTGGGATCTGGACCGCTCCACCGGCGGGTTCATGGTGCTGCACCCGCATCAGGGTGACGAGCGCGGCGGCTGGCATCAGGGGACCGCGGATGGGTTGTGGCGGCAGGCGCCTTTGATCCGCGAGTTCGATCCCGAGGCGCTTGTCGTGGTCAGCGCCGACGCGGTCTGCAAGCTGGACTACCGCGATGTCGTCGCCGAGCACCTGGCCAGCGGGGCGTCCGTCACGATGGTGACGACGCGGGTGAAAAGGGCCGAAGCCAGCCGGTACGGCGTCGTGCAGGTCGATGATGACGGCGCCATCACCGACTACGCCTACAAGCCGGACAAGCCCAAGAGCGTCCTCGTGACGAACGAGGTCTTCGTCTTTGAACCGGACCGGCTGTTGGACCTGCTCGACGACCTGGCCGAAGAGGTCGACGAGGAGGACGGCCTGGAGGATCTCGGCGATCACGTACTACCTCGGCTGGTCGAGGCCGGCGAGGCCCGCGACTTCCGCTTCACGGGGTACTGGCGGGACCTCGGCACCGTCCAGGCCTACTGGGAGTCACACATGGACCTGATCAAGCCCAAGCCCCCGATCGACCTGGACGAGCCCGGCTGGCGGATCCAGACCCAGGGCGGGCGGTCGGGCGCGGCCGGAGTCCACAGTGGCGCCGACGTGGACAACAGCCTGCTGTCTCCCGGCTGCCACATTGGGGGATCGGTGCACGACTCGGTGATCTCGCCCGACGTACGAGTGGAGAAGGGTGCCACCGTGCGTGAGTCGGTGCTCCTGCACGGCGCCATCGTGCGGGCCGGAGCCGTCGTCGTGCGGAGCATCATCGACCACGGCGTAGTCGTCGGCGCAGACGCCCGGGTCGGTGGGGACGGTGAGATCGCGTTGGTCGGCTGCCAGACCCGGTTGAAGGCCGGGCAGCAGGTGCCCGCCGGCGGCCGCTACCCGGAGGCGTCCGAACAAGAGTGAGCTAATACCTCACGCCTACTCGGACGTCATGCTGCGGCGGCAGTGCCCAACGCCGCAGCCACCTGGTCCATGAACTCCCCAGGTGCGATGCGCAGGCCCAGCACCGGGATCCGCAGCAAGACCGCACCGTTGAGGGAAAGCATGTTCTGCCGTAGCGCGTCATCGACCTGGCTTTCGCCGTTGCCGTGGTGGACGCCTTCGATTTCGACCACGAGGCCGCAATCCCAGTACACGTCAAGGTAGATCCGGCCCCTCGGTCCGTTCCGGAGGACCTGCCGACTCGGCTCGGGTAACCCGCGCTCGCGGCAGAGCGCCGCAAAGTCGAGCTCACCCAGGGCCTGTGCGCCGTCGGCCACGTCGCGGACAACCAGTGTGAGCAACTGACGCCGCCGGTGCTGGCGCACCTGCTGCAGAGCCTTGGCAATCGCCGCGCCCGTCGTCAGCCGCTGCTGGACCGCCATGACGATCAGGAGCGCGGCCTGCCGGTCGCTCTTGGCCCACAGCGCGGCATGGACGGCGGCGACGGCGGGTCGCACCCGGCGGACCCCCGCATCGACAACGTCGGCATCGCATCGGCGTCGTGACTCATGCACTCGGACTCCGGCACGGCTGCCGGGGCGGGTACCTCGCGGCACCGAGACGTGGATCAACGACTCCTGATAGTTCTTCAGCCCCGCAGCCGCCAGGGCCGTGACACCGTCCAATGCGGCGTGCTTCCCGACGGTGAGCAGCGCGACCCGCCACAGCGCGCGCTGGTCGAGGCCCGCTGTGTGTAGTGCGATTGCCTGGTTGCCGTGCACCTTCCACCTGCGCGCTTCGGTCTCCCGACGGATGTCCCAACGAGTCACCCCGATAGCACGCAGTTGCGTCCTGGACAGCACACCATCGTGGTCCCGCCCCAGCTCAGCCGCGGCCGCGACGAGCCTGCGTCGCCGCTGCACATGGTTCTCGCCGTCCGGCATGCACCGTTCCTACGCGGAGTTGCACCGGGCAGAAACCCACCGCCGGCGTCTGTGGAAACCCGAGACGTCCGAAGAAACGTGAGGTAATAGCTCACGCCTGCTCGGACGCCAGCGGGCAGACTCGGGGAATGCCGCAGGCGATCGAACTCAACTCCGTCAGCCGTACCTTCACCCTGGCCGGCGCTGACCAAGGTGCTCGCCACGCTGCTGCTGCCGACCACCGGTACGGCTCGGATCATGGGGTACGACGTGGCGACCGACACCAGGGCAGTCCGGATGACAATGAGCGTGATCCTGGGCGGCGACCGGGGGCTCTACAACCGGATCAGCGGCCGGGAGAACCTGGCTTTCTTCGGGATGCTCGCCGGGGTTTCCCGCCGTGACCTGCGCGACCGGGTGCCCACGATGCTGGAGCGGGTGAACCTTGCCGAAGCCGCGGACCGGCGGGTCGAGACCTACTCCAAGGGGATGCGCCAGCGCCTGCATGTCGCGATCGGGTTGTTGTCCCGGCCGAAGGTGCTGCTCCTGGACGAACCCACCGTCGGCCTGGTCCGCTGGAAGCGGACCGGCTGCGTGACTCGATCGCCGACTTACGCGGTGAGGGCGTCAGCATCCTGCTGACCAGCCATCTGCTGCTGGACATGGAGCGGCTTGCCGACCGGGTGGTGATGCTCGATCAGGGGCAGGTCACCGCCGAGATGCCGTTGGCCAAGTTCGCCACGCTGGCCGGGTTCGCCGCCGTCGTCACTGTCACCTACCGAGGCTCGCTCGCGGACGTCCAACGGTTACTGCCGGCCGGCGCTGTCGTCGACCGGCACACCGAGGAAGCCGGCTCCTCCACGCTGGTGCTGAAACTCCGGGAGTGGAGCGGTGACCTGTTCGCCGCGCTCGGACGGCTGGTCGACGACGTCGAGGTCGAGGACATCGACGTACGCCCGGCGCGGCTCGAGGAGGCGTTCGCCACGCTGTCCGGTAGGGCGCGGTGACCGGGACGGCGCTCCGACCGGACGGCCTGCCCACCCGCACGCAAGGGCTCTGGCGCGGCCTCGAGGTGATGCTGATCTGCGCCCGCATCCAGATGGCGGAGGTCCGATCGGCGTGGATCATCATCGCGGTCACGGTCTTCCAGCCGATCGTGTTCCTGCTCGTCACCCTGCTGCCCGCGGCGATCGCTCGGCCGCCGCCGGAACCTGCGTTGCCGCCGGTGTCGCCCTCTCGGTGTCCTGGTCGGCGACGGCGTGGGGAGCCGCCAGCGTGCTGCGCCGGGAGCGCGCGATGGGCACCCTCACCCGGGCGCTGGCTGGACTCGTCGACGCCCGGTTGGGCGCTCGGCAAGGGGCTGGGCTCGGCGTTGCTGTCGAACGTCTGGGCACTTGCCACCCTGGCGGTGACGCTGATCGCGCTGCGCCAGCCGGTCTCCTTCGCCACCCTGGCGCGCTGGTGCTCGGCTACGTCGTACTCATCGCCTCCGGATCAGCGATTGGTCTGCTGATCGGGTCGGTCTTCGTGGTGACGAGGTACGGGGCGCAGGTTTCGGCGTTCCTGACCTTCCCGATCGTCCTGCTCGGCGGCATGCTCATCCCGCCGGAGCTGTTCCCGCCGCCGCTGAACTGGGTCTCTGCGGTGATCAGCCTGCGCTGGCTGCAGGAGTTCCTCGTGACCAGCGCTCTGGGGGCGCCGAACTACACCGCGCTCGCAATGGCCGCTCTCCTCACGGTCGGCTATGCGCTGGGCGGGATCTGGCTGTTCGGGCGGATCGCACACAAGGCTCGGCGTGATGGCAGCCTCGACCTCTACTGAGCCGGCCGTCGGGCGGTCCTGGCGAGCGGAGCGCTTCTAGCGGTCGCGGCAGATCATCCGGTTCGGCTTCTTGCAGTACCTCTCGGCGAATCCGCCGGGCATCGTGCTCGCCACGATCTGGCCCCGCCTGATCTTCCAGACCGTCTTCTGGGTCATGCTCGGGTACGTCGCGGCCGGCCCGAGCGGCGCCACGTTCGCCTACCTGGGCGCGATCGCGACCGCATTGACGTTCGGCGGCCTCGCCGGGATGTTCAACGTACCGGTAGGACGACAAGTGGGCCGGCACCTACTCGCGGCTACTCGCCGGGGCGACGCCACCGACCTGGGTGTTCTTCGGCCGCGGGGTCGCCCAACTCGCGGCGTCGATCGTGGAGATGCTGGTCTGCCTGGTCGCAGCCGGGCTGCTGACCGGGCAATGGCGAACGACGCTGACGCTGGGCCCGGTCCTGCCGATCTACCTCGTGATCGCGCTGAGCATGTCGGCGGCCGGACTGGCGTGTGCGTCCTTCTGCGTCGGCAAACGCGCCGAGATCGCCATCTACAACGGACTGACGTATCTGGTCATCTTCTGCTGCGGCGCGCTGATCCCACCCGGAACGCTGGCCGCGCTCGACGTCATCGGGACGGTGCTCCCGGCTACCCACGGGCTGATCGCCGTACGCAGCGTTCTGGACGGCGGCCCGTGGCTCGTGCAGGTGGTGCTCGAAGTGATCGTGGGGCTGGGCTGGCTGTTGCTCGGCTATGTCCTGTTCGGGACGCAGGCAGCGCGGTCGCGGCGTACTGGTTCGGACAACTTCAGCTAGGTCGGCAGCTGCCGGTGCGGCGGCTCAGTCGTCTTCATCGTCATCATCGCGGTCGTCGTCGTCATCGTCGTCATCATCCCGGTCGTGGTCATCGTCGTCGCCGCCGGAGCCCGGAACCGGCATCGGCGGGGGCAGTGGTGGCGGCGCCGCGGTCGTGGTCGGCGTTGCCGGCTGCGCGGTCTCGACGGGTTCCGCATCCAGCGGCGTACCGACCGAGGACTGCTCCGGCAGGATGGTCCGGACGGGGTTGTCGGGCGCAGCGTCGCTGGACCCGCCGGTGATGGCGGCTGCGACCGGGAGGCCGGCAATCACCGCGGCAGCGCCGAGCGCGAGGACGTTCTTCATACCTGTAGTTCTGCCCTGTCAGAGGAGCAGGTCGCCAGTGGACGTTGGGGCTAAGACCATTGACCACTTGAGGTCTGTACCGGGCGCTGACCAAGCTCGTCCGAGTGACTGTGACCTTCGACCGTCCGGTGTCCCGTTCCCTGACCGAACGTGCGCCGCAGCCTCAGGTGCCACCGAGCCGGGCGCATCCCGGCGCCGTACTGGGCGCCATCCACCTGGGTGCGGCCATGGTGCTGTTGCTCTGGTGGGGCAACGCTGAAACCAGCCCGACCCTTGCTGACTGGCTGACCGAGGTCGGCCGGATCACCGGACTGCTGGCCGGGTACGCCGTCGTCGTACTGCTGGCTTTGATGGCTCGCGTCCCCGCGCTGGAACGCGGAATCGGGTCGGACCGGCTGACGCGGTGGCACGCGATGGGCGGCCGCTACACCGTCACCCTCGTCGTGGTGCACGGTCTGTTCATCACCTGGGGGTACGCCGTTGCGGCGAACACCGGCCTCGTCGAGCAAGGCAGGACCCTGGTTCTGACCTATCCGAACGTCATGATGGCGACGGTCGCCGGCCTGCTCCTCGTGATGGTCGGCGCGGTGTCCGCGCGGGCGGCGCGCAAGCGGCTGCGCTACGAGACCTGGCACTTCCTGCACTTCTACACCTACCTGGCAGTAGCGCTGGCGTTCAGCCACCAGTTCTCCACCGGCAAGGAGTTCGTCGACAACCCGACTGCTCGGGTCGTGTGGTCGGCGATGTACGTCGTCGTCGCGCTGCTGTTGATCTGGTACCGCTTCCTGGCGCCGGTCCGACTGGCCTTCCGGCACCAGCTGCGGATCACCGATGTCTGCCACGAGTCCCACGACATCGTGTCCATCTACATGACCGGAGTCGAACTGCATCGCCTGTACGCCGAACCGGGCCAGTTCTTCCGCTGGCGCATCCTGAGCAAGGGGCTGTGGTATTCCGCGAACCCCTACTCACTGTCGGCGCCGGTACATCCCGACCTGATCCGGATCACGGTCCGGCTCAGCGGCGACCACTCCCGGGCGCTGGCGGCGGTCAAGCCGGGGACATGGGTGTTCCCCGAAGGGCCCTACGGCGCCTTCACGTCGGGGCGGCAGACCCAGCCCAAGGTGCTGCTGTTGGGCGGAGGCGTTGGCGTCACGCCGTTACGGACGCTCTTCGAGACGCTGCCGGTGGCTCCCGGTGACCTGACGATGCTCTACCGGGCCAGCCGGGAGGCCGACATCATCTTCCGCGATGAGTTCGAGGTGCTGGCCGCGCAGTCCGGCCACCACGTGCACTTCCTGATCGGCACACGGGACGAACTCGGCTACGACCCGTTGTCCGTGCCGAACTTGGGGCGGCTGGTGCCGAAGCTGATTGAGCACGACGTCTATGTCTGCGGCCCCGACGGGATGGTGGCCGCTGCGCTGCGGTCCTTGCGGGAGGCCGGCGTACCGGAGCGACGCATCCACCTCGAATCGTTCGCGTTCTAGGAGATTCCTGCCGATGAAGCGAGCCATCTTTGCCATCGTGACCACGATCGCCGGACTGGTGATGTTGCTGCAGTACCAGACGCCTGCTCCGCCGGCCCTGGCCCTGCCGCCGATTGCTTCGGCTGCCCCGCCGGCCGCAACGACGCCGCCGGCCGCAGCGCCACCGGCAACGCCGACCGGCTCCGGACCGGCACCGGAGCCGGCGCCCGAGCAGCCCCGCACGCTGGTGGGCAACACGATCGACACCGAGCAGGGACCGGTCCAGGTGCAGATCACAATGACCGGCACGACGATCACCGACGTGACGATGCTGCAGTACCCGAACGGCGGGGGACGGGACCAGGAGATCAACTCGTTCGCGCTGCCGCAGCTGGTGCAGCAGGCGCTGGCTGTGCAGAGCGCGGACATCGACATGGTCTCCGGCGCGACGTACACCTCGGAGGGCTTCATCCAGTCGCTGCAGAGCGCGCTCGACCAGGCATGACGACCAAGTACGTCGAACACGTCATGGGCACGGTGTTCTCAATCCACGTCGTCGACGACGGCGACTGGAGCGCGGCGATCGATGAGACGGTCCAGTTTCTGCACTGGGTGGACGACACGTTCTCGACGTACCGACCCGGCAGCCAGATCAGCCGGCTCGGCCGCCGCGAGCTACGGCTCCGCGACTGCGATCCGACTGTTCGCGAGGTGCTCGGCCTCTGCGCGGACGTCGGGCTAACCTCCGACGGGCACTTCGCCGCGGTTGTCGGCGGCGCGCTCGACCCGTCCGGGTTGGTCAAGGGCTGGGCGATCGAGCGGGCCAGCGACCTGCTGACGTCCGCGGGGGCGCGCTCGCACGCGGTGAATGGCGGCGGCGACATGCAGCTGGTGGGCGGTCGGTCTGGCTTGCAACCGTGGCGGGTCGGGATCGCGCAGCCGCTGCGGCCGGGCGCCCTGGCCACGGTCGTCGCCGGAAGGGATCTTGCGGTGGCCACGTCCGGAAGCGCCGAGCGCGGCTGTCACATCGTGGATCCGTGGACCGGCCGCGCGCTGACCGGTCTGGCCAGCATCACGGTGACCGGCCCGCGGATCACGCTGGTGGACGCCTACGCCACGGCGGCGTACGTCATGGGTGCCGCCGCCCGCGACTGGATCGAGGGTTTGAACGGTTACGAGGCCTTCGCCGTCACCGCCGATGGCGATTGCTGGTCGACCGCCGGCTTCGCGGCGGCGCGCGGCGAGTTCGCCGAGCCGCGATGAACGGCACCGGCTGCGCCGTGCAGGGCGAGGACGGCGTCGGCCATGGATTGCAGCTTTCGCAGCCGTCGGCCGCGGACCCGCTGCCCGCGGTCGAGCCAGAGCGGCCACCCGGGAGGTAGCTCTGGGAGACACTCGACGGTCTCTTTGAGGAACAGCGCTACGGCGGCAAACGCTGCCACGAACAGGGCAGCGGTCATGGCCACCAGGAAGGTGCCGCCCAACCCACCGACCTCCACCGCCGTTCGCAAAAAGTCCGAGGCGTTGAGGAGAATCGCCGTCCAGAGGACCGCCAAGCACACCCAGCCGATGAGGTGACGGGTGAACGCGGCGTACGGACTTTGCATGGTCGGGTCCATGAACGACGCGCACAGGTAGTCCAGCTGCTTGCACGTCTCACACCGGATTCGGCAACGACGGCACCTGACCGGCCGTTGCTGCGTACGTGCGCGCGCAGTATCCGAATCCAGGTGAGCACCGACGCCTCGGCCCTGGAACCAGAGTTCATCCGGGTGGGATCGGCGCCCAGGCGAACCCAGGTCCTGCGCTCATGACGCATCTCCTCGGCCACCGTCTTGAGTCGCCTCCTGGTCCTCCCAGGGATGCGGGTGCGGCTCCTCACCCGACTTGTCCAGCTGGTCGTCAACGACCCGATGATCTGCCATGGCCGGAAAGGTAGAGGCGGGCACCGACAGTTCGGCCGCCGTTGTGGTGGGCAGGGGCGGGATCGAACCGCCGACCTTCCGCTTTTCAGGCGGACGCTCGTACCGACTGAGCTACCTGCCCCGAGGGATTGGCGACCCTGACGGGACTCGAACCCGCGACCTTCGCCGTGACAGGGCGACGCGCTAACCAACTGCGCTACAGGGCCTTGCTCTCGATTGTTGTCAACCGATCCTACGTGCCCCCAACGGGATTCGAACCCGTGCTACCGCCTTGAAAGGGCGGGGTCCTGGGCCGCTAGACGATGGGGGCCCAGCGCCTGCCAGGTGGAACCCTTGAGAGCGGGCACGAGCATACGGGATGCCTTCCACGGACGCACGATGCGCTGGGTCTGGTTCAGCACACACTGGTCAGGAAGGTCAGGAAGGTCGAGCGCCAGTGCTCGGCAGCATCCGCTACCGGGAAGTGCCCGGATCCGTCGAAAATCTCCGTCACGACCCTGCCTCCCGCCTGCTCGTAGCGCTCGAGTACGGCGCGGATCTGACCGACCATCTGCTGCGGGGGAAAGACCTCTGCGCCCGGCCAGTCGGGGATGACGCCCAGCTGGCCGAGGGTACCGGTCTCCCACGCCGACCCGTCAGCGATGACGATGTCCGCCGTACCCTGAGTCCACAGAATCGGCGGCTTCGGGTCGATGTCGACGATGCCCGACCAGTCGCAGTATTTCCCGGACAGGGCGTTGAGGATGCCTCGCGTCCCCGGCGCGAAGCCCGGCCAATTGTCCGACGGCGTGGAATCCCCCGGATAGCCGTCGGCTCCGGTCACGGACTTGAGGATCTCCCCGACCAGCACCTCCTCGCGCTCGGGCGGTTCCCGGTGGGACGTTGCCCAGTAGGAGCTGTTCATCACGTTGCGCGGGGAGTACGGCGAGTTCGTCGAGAGATCCCCAGCGGCCAGCCGCCCGGCGAAGTCGGGGCTGCCGGTGCCGCCACCGCTACCCGCCCAATCCGGAAAGCAGGGCTTGCCGTCCGGCTGGGTGGCGGCGAATCCGTAAGGCGAGACCGGATCGATGAGCGTCAACGACGCCGCTTCGCGGTCCATGGCGTACGCCGCGATAGCTGCCCCGCCGGTGGACCAGCCGACCAGGTGCACCGGCCGCTCGATCCCGAGGGCCTGGACCATGGCGTGGACGTCGTCGGCCCAATCCCGCAAGCCCCGAGTGGCGTCGATTGGAACTCGCTCGGTGTCGCCGAATCCGCGCATGTCCGGAGCGAGGTACCGGTAGCCCGCGGGTACGGCGGACATTAGCGGCTCGTAGAAGCGCCCAGTCGCGAGATTGCCGTGCACCAGCACGACCGGGATGCCGTCGGCGGGCCCGGATTCGAGGTAGTGCAGGCGCAACCGGTCGGTCTGGACGGTTTCTTCACTCACTCGAGGCAGTGTCATGGCAGCCCCCCAGTTCTCGGCCCGCCGAACCTAACAGGCTCCCGACTTCGACGGCCTGCAACGGTGGCGCCTGGTCAGCCGGGGCCGCCGCGGCAGCGCCGGTAGCCGGCCAGCATCAGGGGAACCGTTCCGTCCACCGGTGTGGCTGAGATCGGGGCGTGGACGAGAGCGATGTCGGGACGCTGGGGTTGCGACCAGAGGAAGTCCAGCAGGTCCTCGCCGGCATATTCCGACCATGGAAGCCCGAGTAGCGTCGTACCGCTTGAGTCCAGGACGACCGCGTTGTCCGGCGACGCCACAGCGCCGTGAAGCGGTGCTCCTCATCGACTGGGACGAACAGTAGGCTGCCCGGGCCGACGGGGATCAGGCCATCTGCGCCGCCGGGGAACTTGGCTCTCTCCTCGGTCACGAGGTCAGTCTCTGCATGGGACTTTGGTTGTCGGTACCCTCGGGCGGGATCGAGTACGTGCCGATGCTCAGCGCTGGAGCACAGAGGTGCTCGTCGTAGCGGTTGAGTGTTCCGGGCACGCGAACCGACCGGCGGCTCGGTCGCGTCCAAATGACTGAGCACGCCACCAGACCGCGGCGGCGCTCCTTAGACGACATTCTGCAAACCGAGCAAAGGTACTCTGGCCAGCCGGGGCCTCTAGCTCAACTGGCAGAGCAGCGGACTTTTAATCCGCGGGTTCGGGGTTCGAGCCCCCGGGGGCCCACCCTTCTGACCAGGGCGTTTAACCGTTCAGGGTGTCGCGGCCGGAGCCCGTGCCCACACCGTGCCCACACGCGCTTTCGTCATGTGGGCACCGTGGGCAGCGCTGAGGGGTGTCCCTGCACTTGGTCAGGCCGCCGCTGCCTGGAAGCGTTGGGGGCTGCAGCCGTGGCGGGTGCGGACGTTCACGTTCTCCACCGATCCGGAGCTGGAAGCCAAGATCCGCGACGTGATCTGGTTGTATCTGAACCCGCGTGCGCCACGAGGCGCTGATGGTTTGAGCGGAGGTGAGAGACCTTCGCCGCCGGGCCTGTCGCAGCAGGATCGGTGAAGCTGGGGGCAGCCTGATCCCGGGAGGTGCCGGGGTGGGTGGGAGCAGCCCCGACAAAGCCGGGACGCGCCAGCACTGCCAGATGGTGTGGGTCCGGCGAGCGTGACGAAGTGGAGTACGCAAGGAACCAGCGTGAGTACGTCCCTTGAAAGGTAAACCGGCTCGAATCTGGCGGATGTGGGCCGGGCGCGGTGCGCACCTGTCTCGTCTCGGCGGGACAGGGAACTCCCGGTCAGGCTTGTGGGTGTCGGTCCGGGAGGCCACGGTGAAGTGCTGCGGGGTAGTCGTGGCGATGCCGCAGGGACAGAGTTGGGCTCCTCCTTCGTCGAGCGAATCACAGTGAACGTGGGAACCGCCTCGGTCCATGCCCGCATCCGCGCAGCCAGCGCGGCTCGTCGGGCTGGG
>Ga0136617_10002974_pt1 | contig 15136 bp, 13 predicted proteins | sample AntDrymUQ3222106_2_FD_129672 | JGI IMG/M metagenome (GOLD analysis project Ga0136617, IMG submission 129672) | Polar desert sand microbial communities from Dry Valleys, Antarctica - metaG UQ322 (21.06) | ecosystem: Environmental > Terrestrial > Soil > Desert | place: Antarctica: Dry Valley... | reverse complement strand
CGGGCGGATGTTGATGATCGTCTGCGGCGTGATCGTGTCGGCGTCCTCGGTGGTGAGGCGCTCGCGCACGACGCGCTCCATCCGGTAGAGGCCGATGCGGAAGGCCTCCTGGATGAGCTCGCCCACGGTCCGCAGGCGGCGGTTGCCGAAGTGCTCGTACTCGTCGAGGAAGTCGGCCACGGGCTCGCGCGGGCGGCTCAGGGCCTCCGCGGCGTAGTCCTTGATCTCCTCCGAGCCGTCCTCGGGGATGCCGAGGCGCTTGGGCTGCTCCACGAGCTCGCGGACGAGGGCGATGATGTCCTCGTGCGTGAGCACGCGCGTGTCGAGGTCGATGTCGAGGCCCAAGCGCGAGTTGAGCTTGTAGCGCCCGACGCGCGTGAGGTCGTAGCGCTTGGGGTCGAAGAAGAGCTGGTTGAGCAGCGACTTCGCGTTGTCGACCGACGGCGGCTCACCCGGGCGCTGCTTCTTGAACAGCTCGATCAGCGAGCCTTCCTCGGTCCGCGTGACCTCGGTGTCGGCGTCGAGCGTGTTGCGGATGTAGAGCGAATCGTTGAAGAGCTTGAGGATCTCCTCGTCGGTCGCGTAGCCCATCGCGCGCAGCAGCACCGTGACCGGCAGCTTGCGCTTGCGGTCGATGCGGACGAAGACCTTGCCCTTCTTGTCGATCTCGAGTTCGAGCCACGAGCCGCGGGCCGGCATCAGGTTGCCGATGAAGACCTGCTTCTCCGGGTCCTTCGGCTCCATCAGGTACGCGCCCGGGGACCGGACGAGCTGCGTCACGACGACGCGCTCGGTGCCGTTGATGATGAAGGTGCCGCGCTCGGTCATCCACGGGAAGTCGCCCATGAAGACCGACTGCTCGCGGATCTCGCCCGTCTCGCGGTTGACGAAGCCGACCGTGACGGTCAGCGGCCGCGCGTAGGTCAGGTCCTTCTCTCGACACTCCTCCAGTGACGCCACCGGGTCGTCGAACATGAACTCGCCGAACTGCACGGCCAGGTTCCCGGTGTAGTCCTCGATCGGGGAGATGTCGTCGATCGTCTCCCGCAGCCCTCCCTTCTCCGTGTCGACCAGCCAGGCAAACGACTTCTTCTGGATGTCGATCAGGTTCGGGACTTCGAGGACCTTCTCGAGACGCGCAAAATTGCGGCGCGTACGCGGAGCGTCAACAGCAGCCAAGACGGCGACTCCTCAGGGGATCGAGGACGGCAGGAGCGAGGGGCGCGGATGTTGCCGAGGCAATCAAAAAGCGCGACCAGCCAAGATAGCACAGGGTGAACCAGACCCCTGTGAGGGGCGTTCGGCACTCACGGACCCCGTCCGGCCCGCTCCCGTATGTGGCGGGATGGGCGCTGTGGACGGCTACGACTATCGGCCGACTCGGGAGCAGTGTAGCGGTGGTGACAAGGGTTGGGTCACGGACCGGATGGCTGTAAGGTGCTCGCTCATGAACGAGGCGCCGCCGGCCATTCCCTACGGGACACCGCAGATCTGCGACCACGGACGGCTGTCGGTCCTGACCGCGTTCGACGGTGTCGGGCTGCATTTCGCCCAGATCACCGTCGGCTCGCTGCCCGGCGGCGGCGGCGAGCCCACGCCGGCTCCGATCACCACCCCCGGCCCCACTCCGCCCGGGCAGGGCGTGCTCGAGAACACGCAGTCCGGCGGGCCGACCGCGGGCGCGCCCGACACCACCGGGGTCGAGAGCGACGGCGGCTCGAGCCCCGGCGGCGACGCGAGCCCGGGCTCGGACTCTGGGAACCCGACGAGCGGTGTCGAGTCCGGCTCGGACGGCGGCGGCGTCGGAAGCGGCTCGGACGACCTGCCGTTCACCGGCATGGCCGTCGGCCCGGTCGCGGCGCTCGGCGCCGGGCTGGCTGCGGCGGGCGCCACGCTGCGCCGCCGCACGCGCCGCCCCTAGTCCGCACGCGGGCCGATGGCGCTGCTCGAGGTCGACTCGGTCTCGAAGACCTGGCCCGGCGCGCGCGAGCCCGTGCTCGACTCCGTCAGCTTCAGCGTCGAAGGGGGCGGGTTCGCGGTGGTCCAGGGGCCCAACGGCGCCGGCAAGACCACGCTGATGCGCATCATCGCCGGCCTGCTCGACGCCGACCGCGGAGCGTTGCGGATCAGCGGCGTCGAGTCGCCCGCCCGCCGACGTGATTTCCAGCGGCAGGTCGGCATGGCCTCGGCGGGCAACACCGGCCTCTACGCCCGCCTCAGCGCGGTGAAGAACCTCGCCTTCGCCACGCGCATCGCGCTGCTCGAGCGCGGCCGGCGTCAGGCGGCGGTGCGGGAGAGCGTCGAGCGCTTCGGCCTCGGCGCCTTCGCCTTCCGTCGCGTCGATCGCCTGTCGATGGGCCGGCGCCAGCGCGTCCGCCTCGCGCTCGCCTTCCTCCACGAGCCGGCCATCGTCCTGCTCGACGAGCCGGCCACCAGCCTCGACGACGACGGCCAGGCCGTGCTTGCGGAGGCGATCAGCCGGCAGACCGGCGACGGGGGCGGCGTGGTGTGGTTCGGCCCTCAGGGAGAGCGTCGGCCTCGGGAGCCGGACCTGACGCTCTGGATCGCGCAGGGGGCGCTGGGGCGGCGGTGACCGTCGGGCGCGCGCGTGCGTGTAAACGACGACAGCGAGTTACCCGATGACGACCGGGATCCGGCTCAGCCTCGACGGAGTCCTGGGCGTCGCTCAACGCGACGCGTCGATCTTCTTCAGCTACCGCCTGCGCGCCGTGTCCCAGGCCCTGCTCGCGCTGTTCAGCGTCACGCTCTTCTACTACGTGTCCCGGCTGGTGGGCAGCGGGCGGTTCGCGAGCGCTGATGCGTACTTCGCCTACGTCGTCGTCGGCCTTGTCATCCTCCACTCGCTCGCGGCAACCCTGGCCGTGGTGCCGACCACGATCCGCACCGAGCTCGTGGCCGGCACGTTCGAGCGCCTGGCGATCTCTCCGCTGGGACCAGCCCTCGGGATCTGCGCCATGACGCTCTTCCCCGCGCTCGCCGCCGCCGTGACAGGCGCGCTCACCCTCGCCTTCGCGGTCATCGTCTTCGGCTGCCGACTCGCCGGGCTCGAGGCCTTCCTGGCCCTTCCGGCCGGGGTCCTGGCGATCGCCTCGTTCCTCCCCTTCGCTCTGCTGGTCGCCGCACTGGTGCTCGTCTCCAAGCAGGCGGGCAACCTCGGGGGCCTCGTGATCATCGTCCTGTCGCTGGCCGGCGGCGTCTACTACCCGCCCGAGCTGATGCCGAGCTGGATCCGCTGGGTCTCGGAGGTCCAGCCCTTCACGCCCGCGCTCGAACTGCTGCGACACCTGCTGATCGGATCGCCGCTCAGCTCGCCCGGGGTCTCCGCGGCACGGCTCGCGGCCTTCGCCGTGCTCGCGACGCCCCCCGCCTACGCGGTGCTCCGCGCCGCCGTGTCGTCGTGTCGCCGCCGTGGGACGCTGGTGGAGTATTGACCCGGGACCTGGCGGCGTACGGCGTGGGGTTCGTCGGTCTCGGTGGTCCGGGCGCGCCGGAGCCGCCGCCGTCGTGGCCGCGCTGGACCGTCGTCCAGGCGGTCGGCCCGGCCGGCGACGCACCGGGCCTCGACGTCTGGGACGACCACGCGCGGATCGGCATGCCGGGCGTCGGCGAGTTCCGGCTGGATCGCGCAGCACGGCGGATCGAGCTGCGCGTCGGCGAGCCCTGGACGCCCGAGGCGGTGCTCCACCCGGGCCTCGCACCCGCGGCCGCGGTGGTCGCGCACTGGATGGGTCGTGCCACCGTGCACGCCGCGGCCGTCGTCATCGGCGGCCGCGTGTGGGGCCTGCTCGGCGAGAAGGGCGCCGGCAAGAGCACGATCGCCGCGCACCTGGTCGGACTCGGGTGCGCTCTGTTGACGGACGATCTGCTCGTCGCCGACAGGATGGAGGGGTTCGCGGGTCCCGGCGCCGTGGACCTGCGAGCTGACGTGGGGCTGGAGCTCGGCGGGCACGCGCTCGGGGTCGTCGGGAACCGCGAGCGGTGGCGCGCCGCGCTCCCGATCGGGACGCTCAGCGCTCCGCTTGGGGGCTGGATCCAGCTGGCCTGGACCGAGGAGGCGACGACCTGCGAGCCGGTCGACGCGCCGGGTCGGCTCGCGGCGCTCGACCACAACACCATGCTCCCCCCCGAGGGTGCGCAGCTGCTGGCCATGGCGGACCTCCCGATGCTGCGCTTCGCGCGACGGCAGGACGCGAGTCAGGCACGGACAGATGCGGCGAGGCTGATGGAGGTCGTCACCGCCGGCGAATGAACGCTCCGGCGCGAGGTGAGATCAGGCGCGCGGAGCGGTGCCAGACTACCGGCGCAATGGCCACCGGGCGCCGCAGGATCGTGTCGATCGTAGGCACACGACCCAACTTCATGAAGACGGCGCCGGTCGTCCGTGCGCTCGCGCGCCGGCCGGAGCGCTTCGAGCCGATCCTCGTCCACACCGGCCAGCACTATGACCGCTCGATGTCGGAGATCTTCTTCGACGAGCTGGGCGTCGCGGGCGTGGATCACGTGCTCGAGGTGGGGGCCGGCACCCACGCCGAGCAGACCGCTCGGGTCATGACCCGCCTCGAGCCGCTGCTGGCCGAGCTGGAGCCGGATCTCGTCCTGGTGCCCGGCGACGTGAACTCGACGCTGGCGGCGGCGGTGACCGCAGCCAAGCTCGGGATCCCGGTCGGCCACATCGAGGCGGGGCTGCGCAGCTTCGACCGGAGCATGCCCGAGGAGATCAACCGGGTGCTGACGGACCAGCTCGCCGACCTCCTGTTCACCCATTCCCCGGAGGCCCGCGGTCATCTCCTGGCCGAAGGGCGGGACGAGCGCGACATCCACCCGGTCGGGAACACGATGATCGACACCCTCGTCGCGCTCCGCGATCCGATCGCGCGGGAGCGCGCGGCCGATCGCCTTGGCCTGGAGCCCGGACGGTTCCTCCTGGTCACCCTCCACCGGCCGGCGCTCGTGGACGGTCCGCTCCTGGCCCGCGCGATCGACGCGCTCGACCGGGTCGGGACCCACCTCGAGGTGGTGTTCCCGGTCCACCCGCGCACCCGCGCGCGCATGGCCGGCCAGGGGATCGACCCCGGCCGGGTCCGGTTGGTCGAGCCGCTGGGCTACGTCGCCTTTCTCAGCCTCGTCATGGACTCCGCCGGCGTGCTGACGGACTCGGGTGGCATCCAGGAGGAGACCACCTACCTCGGCGTGCCGTGCTTCACCCTGCGCGACAACACCGAGCGCCCGATCACGTGCAGCGCGGGCTCCAACACCCTGCTCGGCCTGGCCGGAGCGGATCGCCGAGATCCCGGACCGCCTGGCGGACAAGCGAAGCGCGAGCCATCGGGTCCCGGTCGGATGGGATGGGAACGCCTCGGAGCGCATCGTCGAGATCCTCTCCGAGGCGGAGGACTTCTCCGGCGCCTGGTCCAATCGCACTTGATGGTTGCTTCACGTGAACGCCCGTGTGAGACTTTGCTGAGGGCCTCTCGATCAGGAGAGACCTCCGGAGCGGAGGGTGGTGCCTATGCAGCGTCACGCGGGGTCGCGAGACCCGTTCACCACAGCAGCGCGCCGGTGCGCTCGGGCGCTTGTGGTCCTGGCCGTGCTTCTCGTCACAGGGGTGCCGCCGGCCGGGGCTGAAGGGGCGGCCTTCCGCCAGCCGTGGCCGCCGTTCGCGAACGAACCGGCGCCCGCCGCCTCCGGGACGCCGGAGCTCAATCTCGCCATGGACGCGCGCGGAAACGCAGTCGCGGTCTGGATCGAAGTGGACTCCGGCTCGAACACGCTGACGCTGCAGACGGCCAGCCGCCCGAGTCGCGGTCAATGGTCGCAGGCCGAGACGCTCACACAGCCCTTCCCTGCAGAGGACGCGTTCGGTGAGCCTGGCATCGGCCCCGTCGACCTGGCGGTCAGCCGCAGAGGCGATGTCGTCGTGGCCTGGGCGCAGACCGCAGAGGGCGGCGGCCGCATGATCGAGGCGGCGACCCGCCGCCGGGGCGGCGAATGGTCGACACGGGCGATCGCCTTGATGCCGAGGTTCCAACAGGGCAGATTCGCGCTGGCGGGCGGGCCCCGCGGGCATGCGCTGATCGCGTGGACGCTCGCGGAGTGCCCGCAGGGGGGCTGCGGACCCGCCACCAGCCGGACGCGCGCCGTCGAGTTGCGCAGGGACGGGAGCTGGTCCGCGCCTCAGCTGATCTTCGAGACCGCGTTCCAGCCGGAGCCCCGCTTCGCGGTCGATCGCCGGGGCGGCGCGCTCGCCGTCTGGACCGAGGGCCCGGACGTCCGGTACGCGACCCGGCGCCGCGGCGGGGCGTGGTCGGCGCCGGACCGCATCGCCGTAATCGGTACGTGGGATCGGACGCGCGTGCTGCTGGCCATGAACGCCCGTGGGGACGCCGTGGCGCTGTGGACCGGGTTGAACACGAACGACAACGACGTCGGCACGGCGATGATCGCCGCCTCCGTGCGGCCGAGGGGCGGCGCGTGGTCGCCTGCCGAGATCCTCGGCACGACGATCTTCACCACGTTCGAGGAGGTCGCCATCGACGCGCGCGGCAACGCGCTCGCCATCGCCCAGTACCAGACGTCGCCAGGCGGCACCGATCTCAGCGCGATCACTCGTCCACGCAACGGACGCTGGTCCGCGCCTGAGGCGCTGCTCAACCTCAGAGGGATGGGGTCCATGGAGCCGGCGCTGGCCGTCAATCCGCGCGGAGAAGCAGTGCTCGGCGTGACGACCAGGATGCAGCGACTCACCCCGGATGATCAGTGCTGCACGATCGACTTCACCGTGCAGGCTATGCGACGTGATGCCGCCGGACGCTGGGCGGCGCCGCAGCTCCTGCGCGCGCGCGACGACTGGTTTGCAGGACGTCCTCTGGTCGCGATCAGCGATCGAGCGGAGGCCGTGCTCCTGTGGGGCGAGACGAAGGCCGACGGCACGGAGAGCGAGCTCCACGCGGCGGCGGCTCCCGGCCGCTGCGCGCTCAGCCTGTCGCCGGCAGGTCGCGGAACCTGTCGGTGACGACGGTCGGGCCGAAGTACAGGACCTGCCTGCACCTCCACCCGGCGGACCGGTAGAGCCCCTGCTTCAGGTAGATGGGGTCGGGCTCCCGGACGCCGTCCTTCTCGTAGGCGTCCATCGTGGCCAGGCGCTCGCGGGGCATCACCCTGCGCCCGTCGCGGGCGACCTGGACCCAGCCCTGACGCGGGTTCGGGGAGAGCTTCATCCCGACCACGATCCGCGTCCAACGGCCCTTCTGCAGCGGGCCGAGCGATCGGCGTATTCGCTTGCCCCCCAGGTCCAGGCTCTGGCGCTTGATCTCGAGCGCCAGCGGCGGTGATCCACCGTTGAGACCCTTCCATTGCGTGAGCACGAGCCAGTCGGCGGCGCGGTCGCTGGTACAGAACCCCTTGGGGATGTAGAGGTCGATGGAGTACCAGCGGACGGAGCCGATCGGGTCGGGCCACCGCTCCGGCGCTGTCGCGCGCGTTGCGTGGCGCGCGTAGACCTCGGCCCGATTGGCCAGGTAACCACCCGTGTCGGTGACGTCGCCCGGCCGGAGCTCGACGCGCATGGCGCGCTCCGCGGGCGCCGAGTCCCCACCTGGCGCGGCCTCGATGGTGATGCGCCGCTTGTTCTCGGGCTGCTGGACGCTCAGCCAATCCTCGAGCCCGGCCTCGTAGCGGAAGACGGCCAGCGGCGCCTGCCGCGCCGGCGGCGGCTCCGAGCCCGATCCGCCTCCGCAGGCCGTGAGCCCGACCAGGGCCAGCAGCGCCGTGAGCGCTGCGGTCTTCAGCGAGCCGAGGGTGTCGCGTCGTCGACGGGTGATGCGCCTACGCTAGCCGTCCCCGAGCGCCGCTCGAGCCGCCCTGGTCGAACATGCCTGCCTCTTCCGCCTCCGATCAGCGCAACCCTCCGGGCGGGAGCCTGACGAGCAACGCCGCTGCCCTGGCGCTCGGCTCCTTGTTCACGCAGGCGGCGCAGATCCTCACGCTCAGCGTGCTGGCGCGGACCGTGGCGAAGGAGCAGCTCGCCACCTATCAACAGCTGAACCTGCTCTACGGCATCCTCGCTCCGCTCCTCCTGGCTGGAATCCCGACGGCGCTGCTGTACTTCGTTCCCCGCGCGGAGCGTGCCGAGGAGCGCCGAGCATGGATCGCGCGCGCCTACCTCGTCCTGGGGGGAGTGGGCGCCGCCGCGGCGCTCGCGGTCGTCGCCGCACGGCATCCACTGGCCGGGCTCTTCAACAACCCGGGTCTGGCGCCGGCGATCGTCTGGTATGCGCCGTACCTGTTCTTCGCGTGCGTCGCCGCCGTGGCCCCGCCCGCGCTGGTCGCCGGCGGTCGCGCCCGGACCGCGGCCGTCTTCAACGCCCTCGTCGGCGCGTCGACCATGACCTGCATCGTCGTCGCGGCGATCGTCCGTCCTACCGGCATCGGGCTCGCGATGGCGCTCTCGGCGTCGGGGGCACTCTTGGCGGTGGCGTCCCTGGCGCTGGTCAGCCGCGCGACCGGAGCGCGCTACGAGCGGGATCGTGAGAGCCGCTATGCCCGGCGGATGATCTCCTACGGCCTGCCCCTGGCGGCGACGGGATTGGCTGGCACGCTCGGATACCAGTTCGACCGGGTCGTCGTCGGAGCCAACTTCTCGCCTCCCGAGTTCGCCGTGTACGCGCTGGGTGCCGTGGAGGTGCCGCTCGGCCTGCTGATCGCCGCGGCCATCGGCAACGTCCTGCTGCCGCGTCTCACGGTCCTCTGGCGCGACGGCGACCGGGCCGGGATGATCGCGGTCTGGCGGGAGGCCATGCGCAAGTCGAGCCTCATCGTCCTGCCGCTCTTCGCGTTCATGGCCGTGATGTCGGCCGAGCTCGTCCGCCTGCTCTACGGGCCCGGCTACTCGGGCAGCGTCGACGTCTTCCGGGTCTACCTGTGTCTGCTCCCGCTGAGGATCGCGACCTGGGGCCTGATACCGCAGGCGATCGGAAGGACGCGGATCAACCTCGAAGCCTCGCTGCTCATCCTGGTCACGAACCTGATCGCCGCACCGGCGCTGGTCGGGCCGCTGGGCTTGATCGGGCCCGCGATCGCCGCACCGGTCTCCGCGCTGGTGGCCACCGCGTACTACCTGGTGCGCATCCGCTCGATCGTCGGCGTCGGCTTCCGCGATCTCGTGCCCGTGCGTGCGCTCAGCGGGACGCTGGTCGTCTCGATCCTGGCGGCGGCCCCGCTGCTCGCGATTGGCACGGTCGCGACGCACGCGGGGATCCGGTTGGCGATGGCGACGGTCGTCTTCGGCATCGTCGCCCCGCTCGCGCTGCGAGCGGCGCGCCTGATCTCGGACGACGACGTCAACCGGCTTCGCCGGGCCATCCGGCGACGGCGGTAGGTCAGGCCGCCGTCGATTCGAACGTGGCGACGATCCACTTCGGGACCCGCCGGCGAAACGGGCGGGCGATCCGGCTCTTCACGGTCGGTCTCGCAGCGGCGCGAGCAGCGCGCTCCCGTTGCGACTCCGCCCCGGACAGGCGGTATCCGCATTGTGGGCAGATCGCGTTGGGCGGCCACCGCCAGCGGTCGAGCAGTTCCCTCGTCAGGATCGACTCCAGCCGGCGGCGGTACTCGACGACGGGCCCGAAGGTCTCGACGGCGGCGGCGCGAAAGCCCGGGATGAGATCTGGGAGATCGGCCGTGGTGAAGGAGCGCATGTGCCGGTACGGGGAGCTCCGCGCGGAGCAGGCCGGGCACACGATGCCGTGGGCGACCAGATCCTCGCGGTTCGGCACCGTGATGAGCACCCATCGACGCGCCACCCGCCCGAGCTCAGAGCGGGCTGCGGCGAAGACTGCGGTCGGCAGATGCTCCAGGACCTCGCTGGAGAGGACGAGATCGAACCTGGAGTCCTCGAACGGCAAGTGCGCGATGTCCGCCACGACCTTGGGCGTCGAGACGCGCCGCATCGCGAGCTGGCTGTGGTCGAGGGCGATCACCTCGAGTCCCAGCGCCTGAAGCCGGTTGGCGACGATGCCGTTGCCCGCGCCGACGTCGAGGATCGTTCGTGCCCCGAGGGCGCGGACGAGTCCGACGAGATGCTCGGCGCGGATCTGCTCGACCGGGCTCTCGTAGCCGCTCGACTCGTCCCAGAGCTCCTCCTGCTCGTAGTACTCGAGGCCCGCATTCCCGTTCGCGCCCTCCGTCGCGCGCTGGATCTCGACCGACGAGACCTGTGGCGGAGGGAAGCCCGCTTCGGTCGCGACGTGGACGATCGCCTCGAGTAGCGACTGGAACTCGCGCTCGGAGCTTCGAACGTCGACGATCCGCAGCCCCTGATCATCGCTCCCGACGTCGTGAAAGGCCCCCGCCTCGAGTGCGGGGTCCCGACCCAGCCGGCGCACGGCCGCCTCGTAGTGCTTCAGGCCGGCGCCTTCAACCTGCACGATATGCGCGACCGGCACCGCGGCCTCCCGTCGGACGTTCGAGCCGGACATCTCCGGCGGCGGCCGGTGATACTAGACACTTGCTCACCAACGCCCCGACGTCGACGCAGGAGGAGCCGCGGCGACGCGTGCTGATGCTCGCGTACTACTTCCCACCGCTCGGGGGCGGCGGCGTTCAGCGGACGCTCAAGCACGTGAAGTATCTCCCCGACGCGGGATTTGACGCGATCGTGCTCACGACCCGCTTCGGCTGGTCACCGGTGCGCGACCCGACGCTCGGGGAGGACGTCCGTCCGGGCACGCTCGTGATCCGGGCACCGGAGCTCCCCCTTCGGCTCGTCAAGTGGGGATTGGGCGGCGTGCTCCGCCGCGCCCGCCTGCCGGGGCATCTGACCTCGTACGTGGGGTGGCCCGATGAGATGGTCGGCTGGGTGCCCGGCGCCACCTGGCACGCCCTGCGCGCCGTTCGGCGCCACCGGCCCGATGTCCTCTACAGCACGCTGTCGCCCGCTTCGGCCCACCTCGTGGCGCTCGCCGTCAGTCGCCTCACCGGCATCCCGTGGGTCGCCGACTTTCGCGACGGATGGACCAGGAACCCCCAGGGGGAGCGCGTCGCGAGGCCGTTCGCCGGGCTGTCAGCCCGTCTGGAGCGGGCGGTGGTCAGGCGTGCCCGCTACCTGGTCATCGTCGATGAGAGCGTCGAGCTGCTCGAGGTCGAGCCAGGCGACCCGCGCCTCGTCCTGATCAGGAACGGCGTCGACCCCGACGACGTTCCCCCGGTGAGTCCTCGCGCTCGCGGCGAACGCTTTCGGATCTCCTACGTCGGTGCGCTCTACGGCGAGCGCAATGCCGCGCCGGTGTTCGCCGCGCTCCGCGCGCTCGTGGATCGAGGGGTGATCGACCCAGAGCACCTCGAGCTGCGGATCGTCGGCTCGGCGTCGGTTGCCGCCGACGCGAACGTCGACGCGCTCCCGGTGACCTGGACCGGCTATGTCGACCACGCCGCTGCCATCGCCGAGATGGCGGCCGCCGATGTGCTGCTGTTCTACGCGCCCAGCGTCAACCGCGGGCCGTCCGGCAAGATCTACGAGTACCTCGTTTCGGGACGACCGATCCTGTGCGTCGCAGGGGGGGACAACTTCGCCTTCCAGCTCGTTCAGGAGCTGGGTGCGGGCCAGTGCGCCGAACCCGAGGACCCCGCGTCGATCGAGGACGCGATCGAGCGGATGTACCTGAGCTGGAGGGACGGCACGCTGGGAGTCGGCCCCGAGGTGCGGGAGGAGACCCTGCGGCGGTTCTCGCGGCCGGCGCTCGCGGGGGCCCTCGCCGCCGTGCTCGGCGCCGCCGCGAGCGAACGTGACACCACACGGCGGCCGCTCCGGCCGGCTAGGCGACGTAGCCGGGACCGTCCTCGAGCCCGTTGAGCAGCTCCCGCCGGAGCGTCTCCTCGTCGACGCCGGGCTTCAGGTGCGGTCGGTCACCCAGCGCGGAGAGGTGGCGTTCCGTGTGCCGGCTGGTCGAGCCGATCGGCTCGGCGGGGTTACCGATGACGATCGTCCCGGCCGCCACGTCGCGCCGCACGACGCTGCCCGCTCCGACGATCGCGTCGTCACCGATGACCGCGCCGGGCAGGATCGTCGCGTTCGCACCCACGAAGACCCGCGCTCCGATGCGCACCGGCGCGATCAGCGAGTAGCCGGTCCGCAGCTTGGTCGCAGCGTCATGGGAGAGGATGGTGACGTTCGGGCCGATGGTGCTCTCGTCCCCGATCGAGATCAGCCAGGGGAATCCGGGGTCGATATGGCCGCCGCGGGCGATGTAGACCTCGCGGCCGAGCCGCAGGCCTCGTCGCACGAGCGTGACCACGTCCTGCTCGCCGCGCACACGCGCGAGTGCGCGCTGCGCCAGCTGCTGCGCGGCGCCGCGCAGACCCCGCTGCCGTTCGCCCGCCGCGGTCCCTGGACTGAGGCGGGCTCGCGGCGTGTCTGGTTCGCGACCTGAAGTGGGCACGGGCCTACGGTAACCCGGGATCGAGGCGGCGGCCGTCCGCCGTCAGATGCCAGAAGGCCGGGCCGCCGTCCACCGGCACCGGCGGCGGCACGGAGCGACCGCGCGCCAGCGCGCGCAGGCGGGCCCGCTGCTCGGCCTGCAGCGCAGCCACCGCCGCGGTGTCGGGGACGCGGGGACCGCCGCGCAGCGCGGCCCAGGCGTAGCCGGCCATCAGCAGCAGGCCGCCGATCCCCGGTGGCCGCTCGAAGATCATGCGGTACGCGGCGCGCACGCACAGGAACTCGGGGCGGTAGCCCATGAAGTGCGCTCCCCTGCCCTCCTCCCAGCGCGCCCGCCACCAGCGCTGCTTGGAGCCGCGAGGCTTGTAGTGGAGGACCGTCAGCTCGGTGAGAACGTAGCTCTCCCAGCCGCGCGCCCGCGCGGCGTACTGGTCGATCCCGTCCCACCCCATCGACTCGGGCAGCCCGCCGATGTCCTCCAGGCAGCGGCAGCGGTAGGCCTTCACGCACCCGTGCACCGCGCGGCGCGACACGCGGTCGGGGATCCAGCCGCGCTCGCTCGGGACGTGCACGAGCCCCCCGACGATCCCCGCGTCCGCCACGCGGGCGAACGTGGCGGCCACCCAGGCGAAGTAGTGGCCCGGCACGACCACGTCGCCGTCCAGCTTCGACACGAACTCCACCGCCGGCGGCTCGAGCTCGCGGAGGCCGAGCTTGAACGCGCGCACCACCGGCGCGCCGCGAGCGCGCGTCGCTGCGTGCCCGGACTCCACGACACGGATCCAGTCGTGCCGGGCGGCCCAGCGGCGAGCGATCTCGACGCTGCCGTCGGTCGACCCGTCGTCGACGATGACCCACCGCACCGGCCGGTGCGTCTGCTCGACGATCGCGCGGATCGTGTCCTCGAGGGTGTCCGCCTCGTCCTTCACCGGCGAGACGATCGCGTAGGCCGGGAGCGCCGTGCTCATGCCCCGCCCTCGAGCAGGGTCTGGAGCTGACGCGCCGAGCTGCGCACGTCGAACTCGCGGGCGATCTTCTCGCGACCCGCGGCACCGAGCCTGCGCCGCAGGTCAGGGTCGGCGACGAGCCGCTCGAGTGCGCCGAGGATCTCGTCCAGGCGCCCCGGCCGGACCATCACGCCCGACACGTCGGAGTCGACCAGCTCGGGGATGCCGGTCACCTGCGTCGTGAGCACGGGAATCCCCATCGCCATCGCCTCCATCAGGACGACGGGGAGCCCCTCGGTGAAGCTCGGCAGCATGAAGATGTCCGCTGCCGCGTAGTGCGCACGGATCTCGTCCTGGCCCACCGAGCCCGCCAGCCGCACCGCATCACCGACGCCATGGCGCGCGATCGCCTCCTCGATGGCGCCGCGAGCCGGGCCCTCGCCGATGATCGTCAGGCACACGTCGTGGCCGCGGCGGCGGAGCGTCGCGACCGCCTCGACGAGCAGCGGCTGGCCCTTGACCGGCACCAGCCGACCCACCGTCAGCAGGCGCAGGGGCTCCTCCGCACCCGTTCGCTCCTTCACGGTCGGGGCGTACTCCTCCAGATCGACCCCGCAATGCACGACGCGCAGCTTCGCCCAGTGCTCGGGCTCGACCTGGCTCATCAGCTGGCTGCGGCAGAAGTCACTGATGCAGGCGACCCAGTCGGCGCGGCGCACCTTCTCCCCCAGCCGGTAGTGGGAGACGTCGAAGAACTCGGCCGACCCGTGCATGGTGAACGACCAGCGCAGCTCCGGCGCGCCGATGACGGCCGCCAGCATGGCGACATCCGCCGCGACATTGGCGAAATGGACGTGGACGTGCCGGATGCCGCGCCGGCGACACCAGTGCCAGAGGACACCCGCCTCCAGGAAGTAGAAGACCTGCCAGAGGCGGCCCTTCAGGCCGGGCGCATGGTGCCGGAGCGCGAAGCGCAGGGCCGCGAGGTAGCCGGACGGGCGCCGCAGCAGCGCATGGGCGTGCGCCAGAACGACCTGCAGGGGCCGCGGCGGCAGGATCGCGAAGGTGGTCCGGAAGGCATGGCGATCGGCCTCGGAGACGACGTGCGCAGGCTCGCTGCGGCGCACGGCGGCGGTCTCGACCGTGACGCCGAGCCGGCGGAGCGCGATCACCTCGCGGAGGACGAAGGCGTGTGAGACATGCGGGTAGCGCGCCGCGAAGTAGGCGATCCGTGCGGTCTTCACGCCTACCAGGGCGTCGAATTTGGGCGCTCGGGAGGAACGCGCCGGAGGTTACCCGCTACAACTGAGCGGGCTCGATCCCACCTCGGGCACCCCTATGACCACTGACACGCTTCATCATCCGAGCGACGTGGCCCTCCCGGACGAAGAGCTCCCCCGCTCCGCGCCGAAGGCGCCCCGCACCTTTGGCCGCAACCTCCTCCTCGTGCTCCTTCCGCTCGTGATCCTGGTCGGGGCGGCCGTGGCCTACGGGCTCCAGCGATCACCCGAGTACACCTCGACGTCGCGCCTGAACGTCGGGCGCCTCGATCTCACCCAGAGCTCGATCCCCGGCTTCGTCACGGCCAGCAGCTCGCTGGCGGGCTCCTACAGCCGGGCGGTCACGTCCGAGCCGGTGCTGGCCCGCACGGAGCGGCTGCTCCGCGGCACCTCGATCGAGGTCCGTGGCCGGCTGTCGGCGTCCGCGATCGCCGACAGCCCTGCGTTCCTGATCG
>Ga0136617_10002973_pt1 | contig 15139 bp, 13 predicted proteins | sample AntDrymUQ3222106_2_FD_129672 | JGI IMG/M metagenome (GOLD analysis project Ga0136617, IMG submission 129672) | Polar desert sand microbial communities from Dry Valleys, Antarctica - metaG UQ322 (21.06) | ecosystem: Environmental > Terrestrial > Soil > Desert | place: Antarctica: Dry Valley... | reverse complement strand
CTCGACGAGCTGGCCGAGGAGGACAAGGTCATCGTCCAGCGGGCCCGCAAGGTGCAGAAGTTCCTGTCCCAGCCGTTCTACGTGGCCGAGCAGTTCACCGGCGTCAAGGGCATCAACGTGCCGGTGGCGGAGACGGTCGAGTCGTTCGAGAAGCTGGTCAACGGCGACCTCGACGACGTCCCCGAGCAGGCGTTCTACAACGTGGGCGGGGCCGACTCGGTGCTGGAGAAGGCCAAGTCCCTCTCGAAGGACGAGAAGGACGCCGCCTAGTCCATGGCCATGCACGTCGAGCTGGTCTCGCCCGAGAGGATCCTCTACTCGGGGGAGGCGGAGATGGTTGTGTGCCGCACGGTCGACGGGGGCGAGATCGCCTTCCTCTCCGGCCACGCCCCGTTCCTCGGCGCCCTGGGCGACGGCATGGTGCGCATCAAGACCTCGTCCGGGATGGAGGTGGTGGCCGTCCACGGCGGGTTCGTGGAGGTGCGTGACAACCGGGTGACCGTGCTGTCCGACGTGGCCGAGCTGTCGGCCGACATCGACGTCGAGCGGGCCCGCCGGGCCAAGGACGCGGCCGAGGGCCAACGCGCCGGTGGCGGTGACGAGGCCGACGCGGCCGATGCCGAGGCCGCCCTGCGCCGGGCCAACACCCGCCTGGCCGCCGTCGAACGCGGAGGCCGCTGAGCGCCCCGCACGGCTTCTGTGGAGCGAAAACGACCTGTCAGGTGGTTTCTGCTCCACAAAGCCGAATGTCTCTCCGCCGTGGTTCACTCTGGGACGTGAATCCGCTCGATCTCGCCGTGGCCAAGTTGGCCGCTCGGCAGCGCAGCCTGGTCCATCGCGACCAGGCCCGTGCCCTGGGAATGACGCTGCGCCAGTTCCAGACCCGGACCGGGTCGGGGCTGTATGTACGTGCGCAGCCCAACGTCGTGCGGCTGGCGGGTGCCCCGGTCACTTGGGAGCAGCGGATGCTGGCTGCTTGCATGTCGGCCGGGGCGGGCGCGGCCGCGTCGCACCGCGGCGCGGCGCTGTTGTGGGGCCTGCGGGGCATCGAGCAGGCACCGGTCGAGATCACGGTGCCGGCCGATCGGCGGCCGAGGCTCACCGATGCCGTGGTCCTGCATCGCTCGTCGACGGGAGGGTTCACGACCCGTCGAGGCATTCCGGTCACGACACCGGCGGCCACCCTGCTCGTACTCGGGTCGGTCGTCGACGTCGCCATCGTCGAGTCGGCGGTGGAGGACGCGGTCCTGCGGCGGCTCACGACGGTCGACCGACTGAACGTCATGATCGAGATGTATGGGCGGTCGGGGCGGGATGGTGTCGCCGCGTTGCGGCGGGTGTTGGATGAGCGGGGGGATGGGGGCGCGACCGAGAGCGTCCTCGAGGACATGACGATGCGGCTGCTGCGACGGGCGGGGCTGGGACAGTTCGAGCGGCAGTACCGGGTGGCGGGGGTACGCCTCGACTTCGCCAATCCCGCCATCAAGCTGGGCATCGAGGTCAACGGCCTTGCGTTCCACTCGCGGGCGGAAGATCTGCAGCGAAACTGCCGCAAGCTCAACCGGCTGCTGGCGCTCGGGTGGCGGATCCTCCAGTTCACCTGGGCCGATGTCCGCTACCGGCCGGACCATGTGCTGGGCGAACTCGACGCCATGGCGGCCTGACGGATGTCACGGTTTCGCCTCGGCGTGGTGCTGCTCCTCCCGGCGCCGGTCGCCCGTGAGGTCGACGCCCTCCGGCGGGCGGTGGGCGACGGCACCTACGGCCGGGTGCCCGCCCATCTCACCCTCGTCCCGCCGGTGAACATCCGGGAGGACCGCTTCGACGACGCCCTGGCCCTGCTCCGGGCGGCGGCGTCCGCCTCCCGGCCGTTCACCGTCGAGCTCGGGCCGCCCACCACCTTCCTGCCCGACAACCCGGTGCTCTACCTGCCCGTGCGCTCGGGCGCCGACCAGGTGGCCATGGCTCGTGAACGGGTGTTCTGCGACCCCTTCGCGCGGCCCCTCACGTGGCCGTTCGTGCCCCACGTCACCGTGGCCGACGAGATGTCACCGGAGCGCATCGTCGCGGCCCAGGAGGCGCTCTCCCACTACCACGTCGGCATCGAGTTCGACCGGCTACACCTCCTGGAGGAGGGCCCGGGGCGGGTGTGGGGCCCGATCGCCGATTTCCCCTTCGCGCCGCCAGCGGTCATCGGACGGGGCGGTATCCCGGTGGAGCTCACCGTCACCGACCAGACCGATCCCTCGGCGGACGGGTTCCTGCGGGGGTGGCGGGAGCCGGTCACCATCACCGCCCGTCGCGACGGCCACGTGGTCGGCGTGGCCCGGGGGTGGGCCGACGGGCATGCGGCCCAGATCACCGACCTGGTCGTGGCCGACGGCGAGCATGACCTGGGCACCGACGACCACCTGGTGGCGGCGTTCGACTCCTGGGCGGCCAAGCGCGGTGTGTGGCGTCACGCAGGGGACGGGTAGGGGTGTTCGTCGTGTCCAACCGCCGTCGTGTCGTGTCCCCGCTGGTAGTGGCGGTCGCCCTGGCCGCGTCGGTCGCCCTGTCTCCAGTGGCGCCGGTCGGCGCCCGCCCCCTGTCTCAGACCGCCACGACGCTCCCGCCTCCCGCCCTCCCCACCACCACACTGGCGCCGGCGTCGACGACCACGACCCAGGCGCCGCTCCCCCAACCGGAGCCGGAGCCGCCCACCACGCCCGTTCCGGAGACCGACACCGTCATCGACGCGGTTCCCGACCCGCCGTCCGACCTGCCTCCGGAGGGTGACGCCCCGCCCGGCGGCGACGGCGGCCCCACCGGTCCCCAGCCCCGGATGGGCGACGAGTCGGTGGCGCTCGTCCTCGACAACCGCCTGCGCACCGGTGACAGCAGCACCGTCGCCCTCCTCGACGCACTGCGTCCGCTCACCGCGCTCGGCTTCAGCGAGGAGGAGGCCTTCCAGCTGGGGATGGGGCGGTTCCCGGTGGGCGGCCTGGCCACCTGGTCCGACGACTTCCACGACCCCCGGTACAACCCCACGCCGCACCTCCACCAGGGCAACGACATCTGGGCCGCCTTCGGGGCGCCGGTGCGGTCGCCGGCCGACGGTGTGGTGACCTTCACCGGCGAGGTGGTCGGTGGGCTGTCGGCCTACGTCACCACCGCCGACGGCACCTGGTACTACATGACCCATCTGGGCGGGTTCGCAACCGACCTGTCCTCGGGCGACACCGTCACCCAGGGCCGGGTGGTGGGTTTCAACGGCGACACGGGCAACGCCAGCGGCGGACCACCCCACGTCCATTTCGAGATCCATCCCGGCGGCGGGGCGGCCGTCAATCCCAAGCCCATCCTCGACAAATGGGTGGCCGACGCCATTGCCGCCGCTCCCGTCCTGACCACCGCCAATCCGGATGCCAACCCGCGGGTGCTGCTCGCCACCGGGGAGTTGCGGCGCTTCGACGTGCCCACCTCGGCCACCTCGGAACGGGCGGCCAAGAGCCCGCTGCTGTGGTCGGCCTCGGTGGCCTCGGGCGGCGCCGTCCTCCGGCTGGCGGAGGTGGAGGCGGCCCGCATGGCCCACCGGGTGGACTGGCAGGGCCAGGCTCTCCGGGCCCAGGCGACGGCCGCCGAGCGCCATGAGGCCCGGGAACGGGCGGTGAACCTCCTCGCCCGGTTGACACCGCCGGGCCTGCGGGCCGTCCTCGACGCACCGTCGACGTAGGCCGCAGCGACCGTCGCTGCCGCCCGCCATCCCCGACGGTTGATTCCTGGACCCGTTCGCCTCACTCATGGCGGCTCTACGCGGTAAATCCGTGGGATGCTTAGGGCGCGCCGCTGGTGGTGGCCGATGATCTTAGGGAGTCGTTGTGTCGGTAGCTTTGAAGCGCAAGCGCAGCCTTTTGCACCTCGCCGTGGCCCTCTCGGTCGCGGCCGGCGGGAGCCTCCTGGGTGCTAGCCCCGCCCTCGCTGCACCCGACCTGATCGTCAACGGCAGCTTCGAGAGGCCGAATGTGCCCCGCGGCGGCTTCGGGATCTTCTCAAGCATCCCCGGTTGGACAGCGGATCCGGGAACCTTCATCGAGATCCAGGACAACGTCGCCGGTGCACCCGCCCCGGGCGCCGGGGACCAGTTCGCCGAGCTCGACTCGGGTGCCTCGACCAGCATCTACCAGGATGTCCCAACCACCGCGGGTCGGCAGTACACGCTCACGTTCATCTGGAGCCCCCGCCCCCGCACCGCTGCCGCCGACAACAACTTCGAGGTCAGCGCCGGGGGGACGCCGATCGGCGTCGTGGGTCCCGCCGCCGGCGTCGCGGTCACGGCCTGGACGCCGGTGTCGCTCACCTTCACCGCCACGTCGTCGACGACGCGGATCCGGTTCACCGACCTCGGCCCGAGCAACGGATTGGGTGCCTACCTCGATCTCGTCACCCTCCGGGTCATCGACTGCCCCACGGTCGTGCCTCCCGGGTACAACGTCATCAGGGGCACGGCGTCCGCCGACTTCATCGTCGGGACGGCTGGCAACGACTTCATCATCGGGGGGGCCGGCAACGACGACATCGCCGGCCTCGGCGGGGATGACATCATCGTCGGTAACGAGGGGGACGACCGGATCTCGGGCGGCGCCGGGAACGACGCCCTCTACGGCTGCGAAGGTTCCGACCAACTCGCGGGCGGCGCCGGGAACGACACCCTGAGCGGTGGCCCTGGTGACGACGACCTGGCGGGGGGCGACGGCGACGACAACTTGTACGGGGATGACGGCGTCGACGACCTGGCGGGTAACGCGGGTACCAACGTGCTCGTCGGTGGCCCCGAGACCAACGACCGGTGTGTGCCCTCGGACCCCCCGGGGGCGCCCCCCGTCGACTGCTAGTCCCGCCTGCCGCCCGCCATCCAGCCCGGTCGCCGGTCTCGTTCAGCCGATGAGTCGGGAGAAGCGGGCGGCCAGGGCGGACGGGTCCTCCTTGGACACCGCGGCCAGGGCGTCCAGGGCGCTGCCCTCCAGGTCGCCCGGGGCCAGGCGGGACTGAAGGGCGAGGGCCGCCTGCCAGGTGCCCCCCTCGACGTCGACCTTGCGCACCCGCACCTTGCCCGTGGCCGGATCCTCCAGCTCGGCGAAGGGGATGGGGACGAGCTTGCCGTCCTGCAGGGACATCAGGGCGTTGCCTGACCCGTGGGCGAGGAATTCGACCGCGCCGTAGCCCAGGGTGCGGGTGTACTGCACGTCGAAGGCGATGGGGTCGGCGCAGCGCAGCTCGTAGCCGATGATCTTGGTGATGAAGGCCATCTTCACGCCCCGCTCCTTGAAGCGGGCGGCCACCACATCGCGCACCACCCGTCCGAGGTCGATCTCGGACAGGCGCGGGTGGCCGTGCTCGTCGAACTCGGTGACGTACTGGGCCATCTCCTCCTCGGGCATCTGGTCGAGCAGGCCCTCGGCCAGCACGGCCAGTCCCCAGCCTTCGCCCGCGGCCATGCGCTTGAGGATGGCGGCCTCGACCAGGTCGGCCACGTCGGACACGGTGATGGCGCCCGGCGGGTACTCCTCCTGGATCGACACCAGGTGCGATCCCGACCCGATGGCCATGGCCACCGACAGGTGGCCGGCCGAGCGGCCCATGGCCGTGACCAGGTACCACCGGCTGGTGGTCTTGGCGTCGGCCAGGAGGTTCTTGAGCAGCTCGGCGCCCCAGTACTTGGCCGTCTCGTAGCCGAACGTCGGCGCCTCCAGCGGCAGGGGGAGGTCGTTGTCGATCGTCTTGGGGACGTGGACGGCCCGCATGTTCCCGCCCGCGGCCGCCGCCACCTTCACCGCGCTGGAGGCGGTGTCGTCGCCCCCGAGGGTGACCAGGTCGGTGACCTCGAGCTTGGTGAGGGCGGACACCACCGCGTCGAGGTCCTCCTGCTTCTTTGTGGGGTTGGCCCGGGCGGTGAACAGGACGCTGCCGCCCTTGGTCTCGATGCCGGCCACGTCGGCCTCGGTGAGCTCCCGGACGCCGGACACGTCGCCCACCATGAGCTGGGAGAAGCCCTTGGGGACTCCGAGGACCCTCCACCCCCGGGCCCGGGCGCTCAGGGTGACCGAGTTGATGACGCCGTTGAGGCCGGGGGCGGGGCCGCCTCCGACGAGCATGGCGATGGTGCGGGGGGGGGAGGTGGAGTCCATGCCCGGGAGGTTAATTGGGAGTTTCGCCGGTGAGAATCGGGGCCTTCTGCGCACCGGCAGGACCCCCGATAACCTGCCCTCATGGCCACCGTCGGCGAGGTCCTCGGCGAGTGGGTACGGGCGTGACCGCCGCCTGCTGCCCGTGGTGCGGGGCCGAGTACGGCGTCGCCGACACCCGGTGCTGGGACTGCAAGCTCTCGCTCAGCGATCCGCCCCCGCCGACGCTCGCCGACAGCGGTGTCGACGCCGACGACGTCGGCTTCGAGCTGGAGGAGTGGTCTGCGGGTGAGCGGGGCCGGCTGTCGGCCGGCCTGCGGGAGCGGGCGATCGCATTCCGCTGGGAGCCGGGGCTGACGCTCGTGGTGGGGTTGGCCGACGAGGAGTCGGTCGACGGTCTCCTCGACGACATGGAGGCGCAGGACCGGGGCGGCGGCGGCGGTCCGGTCGGCGACCGGGGGAACTTCGACGACGAAGACGACGACGACGACGAAGACGAGGACGACGAGGACGACGAGGACGACGACGGCGGCGGCGAGCGGGCGCAGGCGGCCATGGGGGACCTGTTCGTGGCCGCCGACCGGCTCATGCAGCGACCCGACGACGGTCGGGTGGCCGAGGCGTTGGTGGCGGCCAGCCTCGTCGTGCAGGAGGCGCGTCCGCCCTACGGGTTCGAGCCGGTGGCCTGGCTCCAGATCCAGGCGCTGGCCGCCGCCACGGTGGAGGCGGTCGAGTCCGAGGCCGACGACGTGGCGGTGGCTCGGGAGGCCCGCACCCTCCGCAACGCCCTGCGGTCCTACGTGTAGCCGAGGAGGGGCAGGACCCCTCCCACACCCTCGACCCCCCGTGTCGGCGCTTCGAAATCGGGGGCGAACAACCCGTAGTCTGCAATGGTGCTGCTGGCAGAGCTCGAGGTTCGGCATTCGCGCGCCGTCGCGCCCACCCGTCGGGTGGCGCTGGGACAGTTGTGGCTGCCCACCGATCCGGCGCCGGGCTTCGGCGGCGTCCTGCTGGGCGGCATCGTCGCCGCCCATCTGGCCGACCTCGACCCCGAGCTGCGCATCGACTTCCTCGCCCTCCTCGACGAGGTGGCCGCCGGCGGGACGGTGCAGCAGCCCCGGGTCCGCCACCGGCTCCAGACCGACATCGTCGGCCTCGACCGCACCCTCCACAAGCTCACCGGCACCCCTGAGCAGGCATTGGACTTCGAGATCGGCGGGCAGGGCCGCTCCGTCCCCCAGCTTCTGGGCGCCGTCTACGCCGCCGGGCGGTTGCACGAGGCGGCCCGGCCCGCGGTGTTCACCGCCATCCGCAAGGCGGTGCAGTGGGAGGGCGCGGTCGGCCGGGCCCTCATCGACCATCTGTCCGACCTCAGCAGCCTGCCCCCCGTCTCGTGGCGACGCCTGGCCACCGACGAGCGGTGGGCCCGTCAGGTGCTGGGTTTCGGGCCCGAGAGCGACCCCGACCGGGACGAGGTCGTCAGCCGCTTCCGATCCCTTCTGCGGGAGTCGCACCCCGACCACGGCGCCGAGTCGGAGGGTGCCGGCCAGCGCATCCTCGAGCTCACCGAGGCCCGTCGCATCCTCCTGCCCTGATGCCCGGCTCCGTCCCCGATGGCGACCGGCTCGACCGGGCCGTGCTGCTCGCCCCCGGGGCCAGCGCCACCCGCGACCACCCGTCACTCGTCGCCGTCGAGGACGCCCTCCGGCCGGTCGGGGTGCCGGTCGACCGCATCGATCTCCCGTCCCGCAAGGCGGTGGGTGGGGTGCTCGACCTGGTGCGCGACGGCGCGGCCGCCCTCGCCGCCCGCACCGGGCTGGTCCCGGCCCGCCTCGTCCTCGGGGGACGGTCCTTCGGGGGTCGCATGTGCTCGATGGCGGTGGCGGACGGGCTGGCGGCCCTGGGTCTCGTCCTCGTCAGCTACCCGCTCCACCCTCCCGGCCGGCCCGAGAAGGCCCGCACCGAGCACCTGCCCCGGATCACGGTCCCCTGCCTGTTCCTCTCGGGCACGAGGGACGCCTTCGCCACCCCGGCCGAGCTGGAGGCGGCCACCGCCGCCATCCCCGGCCCCGTGACCCACGTGTGGGTCGACGGCGGCGACCACGGCCTGCGGGACCGCGACGGTGCGGTGGCCGCCGCGGTCAGGGACTGGGTGGTAGGTCTGCCGGGGGCCGGTCCTCGGGGTTGAGGTCTTCGAGCGGGCGGCGGGCTGTCTCCGGATAGAGGGTGAGGATCAGCACGGCCAGTATCAGGGGGCCGGCGGAGAGCACGGCCATGGCCGGGCCGATGGCACCGAAGTGGTCGGACATGACACCCGCCGCGGTGAGGCCGATGGCGCTGCCGACCAGGGCCGTCACGGCCACCAGCCCGTTGGCCCTGCCTCGCAGGCCGGTCGGGAACAGCTCCGGCCCGTAGACGCCCAGGGCGGGGATGGAGGCGGCCGAGAGCACGCTGCCGACCATCGCCCAGGCCCACATCGGCCACCCGTCGGAGAAGAAGAAGGCCAGGGTGCCGGCCGTGCCGCCGACGAGGGCCACGGCGGCCACGATGCGCCGGCCCCGGACGTCGGCGATCCGGCCCCCGGCCACGATGCCGATCGACGCCGGGGTGCCGATGATGACCGAGAACAACCCGATGCCACCCCCGCTGAACCCCTGTTCGTTGCGCAGGAAACGGTTGCTGAATTGCGACTGGGGAGCCAGGAAAAGGTTGATCAGCAGGCCGGAGGCGGCCAGCAGGAGCAGTCGTCCGCCGTGGCCGGCGATCGGCACCCGGGCGTGGGGGGCGAGGTACCGGCGACTCTCCCGGAGATGGCGGCGGGTGCTGGCGATGGCGGGCAGGGCCAGGACGGGCAGGAGGTAGAGGAGGCGCCAGCCCCGCGGCCCGAGGTCGGCCAGGTTGAGGGCGGTCACGCAGACGCCGGCGCCCAGGCCGCCGCACATGGCCAGCAGGCTGACGGCGTAGGCCCGGGAGCCGGCCGGCATCTCCTCGGCGGCCACGATGCTGACCAGGATGAGCAGGGCGCTGGCGAAGGCCCGGGCCACCATCTGGCTCACCGTCAGCCACCCGAGAGAGGGGGCCAGGGCTCCGGTGACGGCGACGATGCAGCCGGCGGTGGCCGAGGCCAGGATCACCGACCGCCGGCCCCGGCGGTCGGCGGCGGCGACGATGACGAGGGAGATCAGCCCACCGATGCGGACCAGGCTGCCGGCCACCCCCTGGGCGCTGTTGCCGGCCCCGAACTCCTCGCCCGCGAACGGGATCGTCTGGGTGAACAGGGTGTTGAGGTAGCCGAAGGCGATGGCCAGGATGGCGAGGGTGCCGAGAGCGTTGGCCGCGCCGGTGTCGAGGTGGTCGGGGGGCGCCCACCACGGCGCCCGGTCGCGGCCCGGCCCGGCCAGGGCGGAGCGCACCGGAGGGGTGAACAAGAACCGGAAGTAGGGGATGGCGAGGCGGAACTCCACCGTCTGGGTCACCCGGTACCCGCCATCGTTGCCGGCCGGCTCTGTCTCCACCCGCCGCTCGTAGCGCTCGAAGGGCCCGTCCTTCTCGCGGAAGACCCCGTCCCCCAGGTCCTCCTCCACCAGGAGATCGGTGCGAGGCCGCAGCCAGGCCTCCAGTCCCGCCCGGTCGACGACGGTGCGGGCGACGACGCGGGCCACGGCGGGCCGGAGCCTACCGGCCACCGTCCGGGGGGTGGGTGGCGAGACGGCCTGCCTGGTCGGGAAGCGGGAGGCCCCGGCAGGCGTTGGTACCATCGCAACGATGTCGACGGAGGCAACCATGATGCGAGACCAGGTGCTGGAGGCCATCGAGGCCATCCGTCCCGTACTTCAGTCCGACGGGGGCGACATGTCGCTCGTGGGGGTCGACGAGGAGACGGGCGTGGTCGAGGTCGAGCTGGTCGGCGCCTGCGGTAGCTGTCCGGCGTCGACGATGACGCTCAAGGCGGGCATCGAGCGGATCCTCAAGGACCGGGTCCCGGGGGTCACCGCGGTGAAGTCCGTGGGCGAGGAGCCGGAGCTCTTCAACCTCAGCCACTGATCCTCGACGGGCCCGCCGGCCCCCTCAGCCGGTGAGGCGGTTGTCCTGGTCGACCAGGTCGTTCACCCGCCGGACGGCGGCGTTGTGCTCCGCCACCAGGGCGTTGAAGCGGGTCACGTTGGCGTTGTAGCCGTCCACGTCGCCGGCCGCGTCCTGGGCGTCGAGCACGGCTTGGAGGGCGTCGAGCCGGGCCTCCAGGTCGAGGATCGAGACCTTCAGGGCGCGGATCTCGTCCTCCCGGTCGCCCAGCGTGCGATGGAACACCTCCAGCACCCGGGTGCGGTCGAAGTACTCGGCGTAGTGGGCCTCGAGGGTCGGCGACAGGCCGGCGAACTCGGTGCCGAGCAGTGAGTGCACCTCGTTGGGCGTGTCCTCGTCGACCGCGGTGTACACCTCGAGGCGCTCCTCGAGCCGGGCGTTGCCCAGGCGGGCGGCCTGCAGCTCGGGGTCGAGGGCGAGCCGCTCCGACCGGCTGAGCTGGCCGTAGACGACGTGCAGCAGCTCGTGGACCGCCACCACGTAGACCAGGTCGCGGACCTGGGGCGCGGAGAACGACCGGATGTGGATCATCCCGTCGATCAGGCATCCGAAGGTGTGCGAGCCGTCGGGGCCGGCGATGACGTCGAGCTCGGCGCAGCTCCCGGCCAGCGTCGCCGGGTCTTCCACGGCCGGGAAGGCCGACAGGAAGAGGCGGCGCCCGAGGTCGGTCATGCCCGCCCCGGCCACGATGTCCTCGATGGCGGGGTCGACGGGCTCCGTCGTGGTGGTCGTGGTGGCCGGGACCGTCGCTGCCGACCCCACCAGGCCGGGCGGGCCCTGGTCGACGCACCCGCCGAGCACCGCGACGGCGAGGACAACCGTCATCGCCACGACGGGGAATCGGCGGGAGGGCGGCCTCGTCGGGCCGGCGGCAGGGAGCCGGCTACGGGAGATGTCGGTTGGAGGAAGCGAGGCGGGCGTGCGGGCCACCCAGGCTCAGGCGACCGCCATGCGGCCGAGCTCGGCCCAGGTGAGGAGATCGGGGTGGGAGGGCACGACCCGCACAGTAAACCCGTAGCGGCCGGGCCGGTCGCAGGTGAACGCGCCTTCGTAGCGGTGGTGCCCGGCGGCGCCGGCAACCGGGGCCGGCCCGGCGAGGGCCATGGGGGCGATGGCCGGCTCGACGATGTCGTCGGTGTTGCCGACCGGCCCGTGCACCAGCTGCACCTGGACGTCGTCGGGCCCGAGCGTGCCGAGGTCGACGATCGCGGCCATGGTGCGGGTGCCGCCCAGGTCGGCGCTGTCCGAGCCGTCGTCGACGGTCTCGACCGCCACCGCGGTCCACATCGACAGCACCCGCCGTTTCCAGGCGGCCAGGGCCCTGGCCCGGGCGTGGCCGTCGGCGGCCAGGGCGTCGCCGTGGGCCGCCGCCGGCTCGTACATGACCTCCACGTAGTCGCGCACCATGCGGCTGGCGGTCACCGCCGGCCCGAGGGTGCGCAGCGACTGCCTTACCCGGAGCAGCCAGCGGCTCGGCGGTCGTCCGGGGTTGGCCTCGTAGAACAGGGGGACGATCTGGCGCTCGAGCAGGTCGAACAGGCTCCCGGCCTCCAGCTGGTCGCGGAGGTGCTGGTCGACGCACGTCTCGGCCGACGGGATGGCCCAGCCGTTGTGTCCGTCGTACATCTCGTCCCACCACCCGTCGAGGATCGAGCAGTTGAGGCCGCCGTTGAGGGCCGCCTTCTCGCCGCTGGTGCCGCAGGCCTCCAGGGGTCGACGGGGGGTGTTCAGCCACACGTCGCAGCCCTGGTAGAGCATCCGGGCCACGCCGATGTCGTAGTCCTCCAGGAAAGCCACCCGGTGGCGGAGGTCGCGCCGGCGGGTGAACTGCACCACCTCTCGGATGATGTCCTTGCCCGGGTTGTCGGCCGGGTGGGCCTTGCCGGCGAAGAGCAGCTGCATGGGCCGGTCGGCGTCGAGCAGGAGCTTGGCCAGGCGGTCGGGCTGGGAGAGGAGCATGTTGGCCCGCTTGTAGGGGGCGAAGCGGCGGGCGAAGCCGATGGTGAGGATCCCGGGATCGAGGGCCTCGTCGACCCAGGTGAGGTCGGCCTCCGACATCCCCCGGCCGAGGGCGGTGGTGCGCAGGCGCTGGCGGGCGAAGGCCACCAGCCGCTCGCGCGCCTGCTGGCGGGCCCGCCACAGCTCGTCGTCGCCGACGTCGTCGATGCGGGCCCAGCGGTCGGGGCCGGCCAGGTGCCACTCGGGCAGGACGTGGCGGTCGAAGAGGTCGCGCATCTCCGGCGAGCACCAGGTACGGGTGTGGACGCCGTTGGTGACCGACCCGATCGGGAGCTCCTCGGGGGGCACTCCCGGCCACACCGGCTGGAAGATCTGGCGGCTCACGTGCCCGTGGAGCTTCGACACGCCGTTGCTGAAGCCGGCCAGGCGCAGGCCCATGACGGCCATGTTGAAGGGGGCGTCCGGTGACTCGCCGGGCTCGTGGCCCAGGGCCATGAGGGTGTCGAAACCCACTTCGCACTCGTCGGCCCACGCCTTGAAGTAGCGCTCCATGAGCGCCCGGGGGAAACGGTCGATGCCGGCCGGCACCGGGGTGTGGGTGGTGAAGACGGTGCCGGCCCGCACCGACTCCACCGCCTCCTCGAACGCCAGCCCGTCGGCGATGGCCCGCCGGATCCGCTCGAGGCCCAGGAACCCGGCGTGGCCCTCGTTGCTGTGGAAGACGTGCGGTGTCTCGCCCATCAGCTCGAGGGCCCGGACTCCGCCGACGCCCAGCAGGATCTCCTGGCGCAGGCGGTGCTCGGTGTCGCCGCCGTAGAGGCGGTCGGTGACGCCCCGTCCGGGCGCGTCGTTCTCCTCCACCGAGGTGTCGAGGAGGTAGAGGGGGATGCGGCCCACCTTGGCCTGCCAGGTCCGGGCGTACAGCGTCGTGCCGGCGAGGTCGACCTCCACCAGGCCCTGGTCGCAGGGCGACAGCGACATGGCGTGGGGGTCGAGGTCGACGTAGCGCTCCTCCTGCCACCCGTCGCCGTTGAGCTCCTGCCGGAAGTAGCCCTGGGAGTAGAAGAGCCCGACGCCGATGAGGGGCACGCCCAGGGCACTGGCCGCCTTGAGGTGGTCGCCGGCCAGCACGCCCAGTCCGCCCGAGTACTGGGGGAGGGCCCGGGCGATGCCGAACTCGGGGGAGAAGTAGGCGACCGACCGCAGCGCGCTGTCACGGCCCTGGAACCACCGGTCGGCGCCGATGTCGCGCTGGAGCTCGTCGGACACTTCCTGCAGGAAGGAGAGGAAGGTGCGGTCGGCGGCCAGTGCGTCGAGGCGGCTCTTGCCCACCGTGGCCAGCAGGCGGACGGGGTCGTTGCCCGTGGCCTCCCATGCCTCGGAGTCGACCCACCGGAACAGGTCCTGGGTGCGCTCGTCCCACGACCACCGGAGGTTCATGGCGAGGGTGTGGAGGGCGGCCAGGGCGGCTGGGAGCCGGGGTCGGACGCTGAAACTGCGGTACGCCTTCATGGGCGGGCACGCTATCGCAAGGTGCCTCTTGCCCCTAGGTGAAAGGGTATGATATGCGGTCGGATGGTGGGTGGGCGAACGCGACGTTCACTGGCGGTGGTGGGCCGGTAGCCCTCGGCCGAGCGGCCGCAGGGGTTCGCCGGCGGCCTGCAGTGGTACACCAGAAGGGTGACCGGTCGGATCGTCGTCGTTGACACGCGCCCCCGCACCCCTACCGGCAAGTACCCGGCGAAGGCGGTCATCGGGCAGCCCACCACCGTCTCGGCCGACATCTTCCGCGACGGCCACGACCTGCTGGCGGCCCGGGTCGGGTGGCGGCCGGAGGGCGAGTCGAAGTGGCGCTACGCCCCCATGGCCGACCAGGGCAACGACCGGTGGATGGCGACCGTCGAGCCCAGCTCCCTCGGGCGCCACGAGCTGCTCATCGAGGCGTGGACCGACCGCTTCGCCACCTGGCGGCGCGACGTCCTCGTCAAGCAGGGGGCGGGCCAGGACATCTCGGTCGAGCTCGAGGAGGGGGCCCTCCTGCTCCAGCGGCGGGCGGCCGACGTTGCCAAGTCCGACCGGCGCCCCCTGGAGAAGGCGGCGGAGGCCCTGCGGACCCGGGCCGACGGCCTGGCCGAGGCCCTCCAGCCAAACCTCGCCGCCCTGCTGACCCGTGTGCCCGATCCCGTCGACCTCACCCCGTCGGAGCCCATCGCCCTGTGGGTCGACCGGGAGCGGGCGGTGTTCTCGGCCTGGTACGAGCTCTTCCCCCGCTCCGAGGGCGGCCTGCGGGCCACGGCCGACAACGCCGTCGCCCGGGTGGCGGCGATGGGCTTCGACGTGCTCTACCTCCCGCCGATCCATCCCGTCGGCCTCGCCCACCGCAAGGGACGCAACAACACCCTCGAAGCCGGCCCCGACGACCCCGGCAGCCCGTGGGCCATCGGCAGCGCCGAGGGGGGCCACACCGCCATCGAGCCCAGCCTGGGCACCTTCGAGGACTTCGACCACCTGGTGCAGGTGGCGCGTGACCACGACATGGAGATCGCCCTCGACTACGCCCTCCAGTGCTCCCCCGACCATCCGTGGGTGAAGGAGCACCCGGAGTGGTTCCACCACCGGCCGGACGGGTCGATCAAGTACGCGGAGAACCCGCCCAAGAAGTACCAGGACATCTACCCCGTCAACTTCTGGCCCGACAGTGCGGATGGAACCGACGGCCAGCGGCAGGCCCTGTGGCAGGCGTGCAAGGACATCCTCGACCACTGGATCGGTCACGGCGTGCGCATCTTCCGGGTCGACAATCCACACACCAAGCCCCTGGCCTTCTGGGAGTGGATGATCCCCGCGGTGCAGCGCGACCACCCCGACGTGCTCTTCCTGGCCGAGGCCTTCACCCGGCCCAAGGTGATGTCGGCCCTGGCCGAGGTGGGGTT
>Ga0136617_10002972_pt1 | contig 15146 bp, 15 predicted proteins | sample AntDrymUQ3222106_2_FD_129672 | JGI IMG/M metagenome (GOLD analysis project Ga0136617, IMG submission 129672) | Polar desert sand microbial communities from Dry Valleys, Antarctica - metaG UQ322 (21.06) | ecosystem: Environmental > Terrestrial > Soil > Desert | place: Antarctica: Dry Valley... | reverse complement strand
GGGATCGTCAAGATCAAGCTCGGCTCGATCACGCCGCAGTTCAAGGGCCAGGCGACGTTTGTCGACCGTGACGACGAGGGCCACCGCGCCGTGCTCAAGGCAGAGGGTCGCGACACCGGTGGTCGGGGCAACGCCGCCGCCGAGATCACTGCCGAGGCGGAGAGCCTGTCGCCGACGAGCACCCGGTGCGTCGTGTCCACCGACCTGCACATCACCGGCAAGGTCGCCCAGTTCGGTCGCGGGATCATCGGTGACGTGAGCAAGAAGCTGATGGCCCAGTTCGCCAGCAACCTCAACACGATGCTCGACGATCCCGGCAGCGGCGACGACCCGGCCATCGCCGACGGCGCCACCGCGCCCGACGACGACGACGACCCCGACGACAGTGCGGCCGTCGCCGCCGTACCGACGAACGGTGGCAGCGCGTCGACCGTCACGACCGACGACGGGAGCGCCACGTCGCTCGCATCGGCGCCATCGACCGGCGCGCGCGTCCGCAAGATCGAGGGCCCGGCGACCGAACCCGTCGATCTCGCCGGTGTGGCCGGCCCGGCGCTGCTCAAGCGTCTGGCGCCACTGCTCGGCGGGCTGGTCCTGCTGCTCCTCGTCGTGCGGCGGCGACGACGCTCCTGACCGCGACGACGATGGACGACCGCGCCCGGGTGCGCGCGCTGCTCGGTCGGGAACCGCAGGGCCGGTTCGAGGTCGTCGTGCGCGACGCGGCCGGCGATCCGGTCGTGATCCGCAACGATCCGCTGCTCGACGACGGGACGCCGATGCCCACCCGCTACTGGCTGGTGGGACCGACGCAGGTGCGCGACGTGAGCCGACTGGAGTCGACGGGGGGCGTGGGCGCCGCCGAGACGGACATCGATCCGGCGGCCGTCGCCGAGGCCCACCGGCGCTACGCAGCGGAGCGCGACGCCGCCATGCCGACCGACCACGCCGGTCCGCGTCCCAGCGGCGGCGTGGGCGGCACCGCACGAGGCGTGAAGTGCCTTCACGCCCACTACGCCTGGTTCCTGGCGGGCGGCGACGACCCGGTCGGACGATGGGTCGCCGATCAGCTCCACGAGTCGGCGTCGGCAGACGCCACTGGACCGACCACGATCGAGGTCGATGCGGTCACGACGCGGATCGCCGTGCCCGGTGCGGCGCCCATGACGCTCCCCATCGGCCCGGCGTCGCTCGTCGAGGGCGAGCTCGCCGGGGGCTCGGACCCGCCGGCGCCCGAGCAGCTCACCAACGCGCTGGGCATCGTGGCCGACCACCTCGACGACGTCGTGCGGGCGCGACCGGCGCTCCTCGACTCGGTCGACGTGCGCTTCGCCGGCGCAGAGCCATGGCACCTCGCTGCCGTCGAGGTCGGTGACGCTGTCGCCGCCCTGGCGCGCCGCGGCCCGATCTCACTCACCCGCGGCGCAGCCGACGAGCTGTTCCGCACGCTCGCCACCGAACCCACCAGGGAGCGCCTGCACAACCCGGGCCTCGAACCCGAACGGGTCGAGACCGTGCTTGCGACGTGCTGCATCGTGCTCGGCGTGATGCGCCGCTTGCACCTCGACGAGGTGACGCTCGAGCCCGCCACGAACGGGCACGGCACGTGAGCATCCGCCACCCGTCGGTCGCGCCGGACGTCCCGTCACCATTGCGCCTCTACGGCCGGCGTGTCGTGTTGCGCCCGCTGACCGACGCCGACTTCCCGGCGTGGGCCGACGTCCGCCGACGCAACGAGGACTGGCTCGTTCCGTGGGAGCCGCGCCGGCCGCCGGCGGCGCTCGATCCCTCGGTCAACCGGGAGGCGTACGTCGCACGCTGCGCCGCAAGAGATCGCGACCGGACCAGTGGCACGGCGTACGCGTTCGGGATCTTCGTCGACGACGAGCTGGCCGGAGAGGTGAACCTGAACTCGGTCATCCGCGGCGCGATGCAGTCGGCGACCGTCGGCTACTGGATCGATCAGGAACGTTCCGGACAGGGTTTGATCGCCGAGAGCGTCATCGTCGCCGCCCGCTTCGCGTTCGAGCAGTTGCAACTGCACCGACTCGAGATCTGCATCGTGCCCCGCAACCACAACAGCCATCGGGTCATGGAGAAGCTGGCCATTCGGGACGAGGGCACAGCCCGTGCGTTCCTGGAGATCGACGGGATCTGGGAGGACCACGTCCGCTACGGCTTCACAGCCGAGGAGTGGGACGCCAGAAGCGACGACCTCATCAAGACCTGGCTGTAGCCAGGCCCGGCAGGTGCACCTCGTGCTGGGACGCCCCAAGACGACGAAGCGGTCGACGAACGGCGGGGGTGCGGGGGCAGAGGCTCCGCCGGAGCCCCCGCCGAGCAGCCTCCGGTTGCGAGCGCGAGGCAGCCGTCAGGCGGCCAAGGTCAGGTGCACCACGATGCGCTGGCGGATCGAGCCGGGCGGGTGGCAGGCGAACAGTGTGGCCGTGCGCTCTGGGGTCTGGTAGATCACCCTGGCGGCGAACGGGTCGGTGATCTCGACGGAGTCGACGACGTAGGTCGAGCTGCCGCCGTCAGGCGTCGTGACGATCATCTCGTCGCCGGCGGCGAGCTGGTCGAGGTGCCGGAAGTCGGCGTTGCTCGCCGTGCGGTGGCCGCCGACGACCATGTTGCCCGGCTTGCCCGGCATCGCCGTCCCCGGCCAGTGCCCGGGACCCAGATCGAACGTCGGGATCCGCAGCCCTTCGTAGAGCGTGCTCTCCAAGCCGATCTTGGGGATCGCCAGTGTGCCCAGCTCGACCACCGGCTCGGGCGCCTCGGGGTCGGCGGGCGGCGCCGCTGGTACCGGGAGCGGGATCGTGGTGGGCGTCGGCCGTGTCGTCGCGACAGTCGTCGGCGCGCCCTGCGTCGGCGCCGTGGTCGGCGCGTCGGTGGCCCGGGCGGTCGTCACCGGTGCCGGTGTCGTCGCCTCGGTCTCGGCCGCCGGTGCGCTGCTCGGTGCCGCCGGCGAGGTCTCCTCGGCGGACGTCGGCGACGCCTCGTCGGCAGCGGGATCGTCTCCGCAGCCAGCGAGCGCGGCGACGGCGAGCATCGAGCCCAGCAACGCCGAGAGCCGGTGTCGGCGAGTGGTCATGCGATCACTCACCGGCACCGGCTCTGGTTCGAATGACGTCGGTGTCAGCGTGTGGCGGGCATCATCGGCGCGCCTGCGCCGGTGCCCGTGTACGCCATGTCGACGCTGGCGAACACCTCGGGAACCGGGTACATCCCGAGGACGAACAGCAGCACGGCGATGTGCTGGCGCTCGATCGGGAAGATCCGCCCGGCGAGCGTGATCGCATCTGCCGACTGCAGCTTGCTGATCGCGTCGAGGTAGGTCGCCGCGGCGATCTGCTCGAGCATCAGCGCCAGCTGCGCAGCACCGACGACGTCGGTGACCATGCCGAACTGCTCGTTCACCGTGCCTTCGAGGTCGGCCGGTGCGGCAGCGACGGCTGGCTGGCCGGCGCCGGTCAGCACACCGTTCCACGCGTCGAGCGCGGCCTGGTGCTGGTCCCGTGCGACGGTCACGAACTCGGCGACCGCCGGCGGCACCTCACCCAGCGCACCGGAGCCAGCGGCGTCGAGGGCGGCGCCGTAGGTGTTCACGGCGAGCTGCTCGAGCGACGCGGCGACCGCGGCGATCGCGAGATCACCGTCCTGCGCACGTCGCGACGGCCGAGGAGCTGGACGCGGGGTCGGACGGGCGGGTGCACCGCCTGACCTGACGGCAGCGCCTTGACTGCCTCCGCCGGATGCGGCGAACGCCGCAGCGGCGGCTGCGAGGCCGCCTGCGGCCACGGCAAAGGCACCGCGACGGGCGACCTTCGATCCGGTCGCGTTGTCTTCGGGGAACGTTTCGATGGTGTCGTTCGTCTCGGTGGTCATCGGACGGCTCCCTCTTCTGGCGGGCTCGCCATGTTCGGCTCTTCGAATGGGGCGGGGAACGCCACACTGCCGGCAGCTGCCGGGAGCGCGGCGACATCGGTCGGGATGGCGATGAGCTCGGGCACGCCGCCCTCGAGCAGGGCTCTCACGGCGCGGAGCGTGGCGAGGTGCTGGACCTCGACGCCCTGCACGCTGCCCATCAGCAGGCGCTTGTTGCCGTCGCTCAGCAGGGCGAGGTTGGCCAGGTACGTGTCGCCGGCGACCTCTTCCAGTGTTGCTGCCAGGTTGACCACCGCCAAGGGGTCGGTCAGGCCGGGCGTGGCATCCTCGACGATCGGCGTGTACTTCGGGCTCGTCCCGTCCTGGCGCTGACCGCCGAGCTCCTCGGTCTGGGCGTTGAACGCCGCGCTGTGCTCGGCGTGCTGCATCATCGTCGTCTCGGCGAACGTCGTGATGACGGCGTTCTCTGCGATGAAGGGCAGCTCGAGCGCTGCGCCGTACGTCGCCACGGCGAGGTTCTCTATCGATGAAGCCGTCTGGAAGATCTGGATGTCGACGTCCTGCTGGTACGACACGGGACGCTTGACGATCGCGGCCACCCGCTGGCCCCACGCCGTGGTGATGAGTCCGCTCGCGGCGAGCACTCCCATGCCCATGCCGCCGGCCTTGAGCAGCTTGCGCCGCCCGATGTCGAACTCGCGGATCTCGTCGACGTCGGGTGCTCGACCCGCTCGAGATCTGCCGATGTCACGGAGCTCCTCACGAGTCGCCTGCGTCGTGCGCAGTGCGTCGCTCTGGAGATCCTGGGATTCCTCGATGAGCGCACCCATCGTGCGGTCGTCGATCTTCATGTGATCTTCCTCCTCAACGTCATCCGCCCGGTATCAAGTGGTGTTCGGAATCGAAGGCCGGCGCGGATTGCGCCGGCGCCAGATTCGCTCCGATGGGGACCAGTGTCACCCGCTGACGACGATGCTCCCGGTCATCGACGGGTGGATGCCGCAAATGTAGTCGAACGTCCCCGGCTCGGTGAACGTGAACGTGAACCGGTCACCGGTGCCCATGTCCTCGCTGACGAAGCTGCCGTCGTTGGCCTCGACGGTGTGGTCGAACGAGTCCTCGTTGACCCACTCGACGGTGGTGCCGACGGGGATCTCGAGCGTCTCGGGACCGAAGTTGAAGTCGACGATCGTGACGACCACGTTGCCCGACTCGGCGGGCGCGGTCGTCGCCGGCTGCGTTCGTGGCGGCGCCGCCGTGGTGTCGGGCGCCGCCGTCGTCCGAGGCGGGTCCGATCCGGGCGCTGTGCTCTCGGACCGCGACCGGGTCGGCGGCGGCGCCGTGCTGGCCGGGGCGGTGGTGGCCGGAGCGGTGCTGGTGCTCGCCGGCGTTGTCGGGGCCACAGTGTCGGCAGGCGTCGACGACGCGCCGGCGTCGGACGTCCGCTCGGGCGAGCGAGCCCACAGCGCGCCCCCGCCGATCGCCAGGATCAGCGCGACGGCGACGACCGGCACGGCGACGGCCGCGGCGCGGATGTGCTCGCCCGCGCCGATGGCGGGGACGAACGTCGCTGCGATCAGCACGAGCGCAGCGATCTCGACGATCAGCGTCAGCGCGGCCTGCGGTGACGGTTGGAGACCGCGCTCGCTGAACCCGAAGATGCCGGTGTCGGTGCGGCTGAGCCAGAACGCGATGAGGGTCCCGATCGTGAGACCGGCTGCGGCCAGGCGGACGAGCACGTCTCGCCGCAGCACGAGCAACACGGCGAGCACCACCGAGACGATGGCGTTGGCCATGAACGACCGGCCGAGGTTGGCGTCGGGGAAGTCCCGATAGCCGTCGTAGTACAGCTGCAGGTGGATCAACCCGCCGATGAGGATGGCGACCGCAGCGACGACGCGGAGCGCCGTCCCGATCGAAGGGCCCGCGGATGCGGTGGAGGCGTGCTGATCCATCACGCGCCGTGTTTCGTCACCCGCCGCCCCTCGGATGGGATCGTCGCCACTCGTCACGAGACAGCAAAACGCGGACGCGCTCGCCGGCTACGACTCGGCGACGAGCTTGGCGGCCTCCGCCTTGGCCTGGCGAACCGCTGACCGGCGCTTCCACATCTTCGTCTTCCAGTGCCGCAGGCCGCGCCCGCTGGCGAGCTTGTCACGGGCGACCTCGGGGTCGCGGTGGTGCTCCGGCCTCCACGCGGCTCCCGGCTCGTGCACGTCGGCGGGATCGAGACCGGCGCTCACCTGGTGGGCGACGGCGTTGAGCTCGACCTGGATGCGGTGACGTTCCCCGTGGGCGTGGGCTCGCACCTCCTCCTTCGCCGGCGACGAGACGTCGGCCGAACGGTGGCGCTGGCTCATGGGCTACCTCCTGTGTTCGCTCTCGTCGAGCGGTCAGCGGTGTGCAGCTCCTCCCCGTGTGGCGAGGGTACCGCACCCGCAGCCGGCGTTCAGCGACGCCCGGAGATGCGCGAGCGGAGCTCGGCGAGGCGCTCGGCGAACCACGGCTGGCGGGTGCTCCACAGCTGGGGCTCGAGCTCGCGCTGCACGGCGCTCGGGTGGTCGGCGACGGTCGCCATGTCGGCGATCGTCGCCTTGGCGGTGATCGCCAGCTCGCGCGGCGCGCCTGCCGCCCGTGCCGCCATCTCGTGGGCCGCGTCGAGCAGGGCGTCGTCGTCGACGCAGCGGTGGACGAGTCCGACGCGCTCGGCCTCGGCGCCGTCGAGCACCTCGCCGAACACGACGGCGGCCATCGCCGTCTGCGGCCCGGCGATGCGCCGGAGCATCCACGTGTGGCCGCCGCCGGGGTGCAGGCCGATCTGCAGGAAGCGGGTGTCGAACCGTGCCCGCCGGGCGGCGAGGCGGACGTCGCAGCCGAGGGCGAGGTTCATGCCCGCGCCGACCGCCGCCCCATTGACCGCGGCGAGGGTGGGCAGCGTGCTGCGGGCGATGCGCAGGAACCCCTCGTAGATGGTGCCGAGGCTCGAGCCGTTGGCTTCTGCGAGGTTGCCGAGGTTTGCCCCGGCGCAGAACGCCGGCGGCGTGCCGGTGACGACGACTGCGCCAACGCCGTCGTCGGCCTCGAACGCGTCCATCGCCGCCACGATCTCGTCGACCATCGGCGCGGTCAGCGTGTTGCGCTCGTCGGGGTGGTTCAACGTGAGGGTCCCAACCCCGTCAGCCACGTCCGTCAACACCAGCGCCACGGGCTCCTTGCTAGCACCCGGACGCGCCGGCGCTCGCCGGCGCCGGCAACCCCTAACCTCGAGGTTCCGATGCTCGACCACGTCTTCACCGATGCGATCAGCGCGCTGCGCGACGCGTTCGAGGCGGCGTTCCTCGAGCGGCAGGCGTTCGAGGAGCACTTCCAGGTCGACGTACTCCTCGGCGACACCACGTGGGAGACGAGCTACGGGCTGCCCGGCGAGGGCCAGCCGCCACGAGTCGTCGCCCACGTGACGTTCGACTGGCCGACGTGGAGCCAGACGGCGTACCGGCGCTGGTACGTCGACGAGGAGCTCGAGTCCGCCCCGGCGATCGAGATGGAGATCGTGCTGCGGATCCAGCGGCTCGCCGAGCAACCGGCACCGGAGACGGTGTACCGCTCGGTGCCCGAGTCGAGCCCGATGATCGGTGACGGCCGCCTCGAGCGCGCCGGGTTGACGGTCGAGATCGGGCATCCCGACCCCGCCGACGGCGCCGAGGAGGGCAGCGACCTCGAGTACGCCGTGGAGATCACCTACGAGGGGCTGTACGAGCTCGCCGAGGAGACGCTCGCCGACGGGACCAGCTCGATGCTCGACGAGCACTTCGGTGCGCTCGGCGGTTGGGTCGCGTCGACGCTCGTGCGCCTCGGCGACCTCCGCTTCGCCTACCTGCCGGCGGATGAGTAGACGATCGAGCGCACGCATCCCGCCGGGCGGGCGCGTCAGAATGACCCGATGACGAGCGCCGACACCGCTCCAGCCGAGCCGCCGGTGCTGATCGACGTCGCCGACCGCGTGGCCGTCATCACGCTGAACCGCCCCGGTGTGCGCAACGCCCTGTCGAGCGAGCTGCTGCGGTTGCTCCCGCGCACGATCTCAGACGCCGACCGCCGCGACGACGTCGACGTGCTCGTGCTGACCGGTGCCGATCCCGCCTTCTGCGCCGGCGTCGACCTGAACGAGCTGGGCTCGTCGTCGGGCAACCCCGTTGGAGGTGCGGCGCGCGAGCGCGACAGCGGGCGCGGGCGAGGTCCGCTGCCACGCACCACCAAGCCGTTGATCGGCGCGATCAACGGTGTCGCCGTGACCGGTGGCCTCGAGCTGGCGCTCGCCTGCGACTTCCTGGTCGCCTCCGAGCGGGCGAAGTTCGGTGACACCCACGCCCGCGTCGGCGTGATGCCGGGGTGGGGTCTGAGCGTGCTGCTGCCGCAGGCCGTCGGGATCCGCCGTGCTCGCGAGATGAGCTTCACCGGGAACTTCCTGTCGGCCGACGACGCCCTATGCGCCGGTCTCGTCAACCACGTCGTCGCCCACGAGGAGCTGCTCCCGTTCACCCGCCGACTTGCCACGGACATCGTCGGCAACGAGCAGCCGGCCGTGCGCCAGCTCCGCAGCACGTACGACGCCGTCGCCCACGACGACGACGCGTGGGAGACCGAGGCGCGCGATGCGAGGGCGTGGCAGCGCGGCCACTTCAGCGCGGACAAGGTGGCCGATCGGCGGGCGGCGATCCAGGCCCGCGGCCGCACCCAGTGACCGCCGACATCGAGGCACGCGCCGTCGAGACGGCCGGCGGCCCCGACCCGCGGCCGGACTCGACGTCGGATCGGATAAGCCACCCTGGCGGGGTCGACCGCGCCCGGGTCGCCAGCGCGGTGGCGCTCACCGTGCTTGTCGCCTGCTGCGCCGCAGCGGCGATCTCGCTGCATCGCAACGGGCACACCCAGGGCGACGACTTCGCCCTCTACCTGCGTCAGGCGCGCAGCCTGGTCGACGGCGACATCGCCGAGGTCGTCGCCGACAACCGATTCGCCGTGCTCAACACGAACTACGCGTTCAGCCCGACGGCGTACCCGTGGGGGTGGCCGATCCTGCTGGCGCCGTTCGTGCAGCTGTGGGGGCTCGACTACGACAACCTCAAGTTCGTCGTGGTCGGCGCGCTCGCTATGTGGATGGTGCTGCTCCACGGGATCGTCCGACGGCGCGAGGGGCGCATCGCCGCGATCGCCGTCTCGGCCGTGACTGCCAGCGCGCCGCTCTACCTGGTGCACACCGATCACCTGCTCTCGGAGTTCCCCCACGCGCTCGCCGTGGCGATCTTCGTGTGGTGGCTCGACCGCGTCCGACGTCGCCATCCGTGGACGTCGGCGACGACCGCCGAGCTGATCGTGCTCGGCGCCCTCGGCGCCGTCGCCTACAACGTGCGCCGGGAGTCGCTCGTCCTCATCGGCGCGATCGCCGTCGCCCAGCTCGTCGACGCGGTCGGGCTCGCTCGTCGCGCCGGCCGGCGGGTCCTGCAGGCGGGCGGGATGGTGACGCGACTGGCCACACCGCACCTCGCCTTCGTGGCGACGATCGCGCTGAGTCAGCTGCTGCTGCCGTCGGATCTCTTCCCGGAGAACAACGGCGGCGCCGAGTTCGTCGGCCGGCGGATCGGCGACTACACCGGCACGCTCACGCGCCACCTCGGCCTCGGCAGGCACCCTGCGCTCGGGGTGATCCTCCTTGCGGTGGCGGCGATCGGTGTCGTGATCGGGTGCCGGCGCCGCCCGCACCTCGACGCACCGTTGGCAACGGTCATGGTGCTGTCGGCGATCGCCGTCAGCACGCACTTCCGCATGGTCGACCGCTACTACTTCCAGGTGACCCCGCTGGTCGCCTACTTCGTCGTTACGGCCGTGCTCACCGCGGTGCGCGCCATCGTCTCTCTGGTCGCGGCGCGACCACCGACGACGCGCATGTCGAACGTCGTGACCGCGGTGACCGTCGCGCCGCTCGCCGCGCTGGTGATCGCCCACGGCGTCGTGCTCGCCAGCGACATCGGCGACGCGCGCGAGTACGACGCCTCCGGCGCGGTGCAGATCGGACCGACGCACCCGACGTTCGTGCCGATCTACGAGGCGGTCGAGCGGGAGACGCCACCCGACGAGGTGGTGGCCTACTTCCGCGCCCGCACGATGACGCTGCTCACCGACCGGCGGTCGTTCCAGACGACATCGCTCGACGACGTCATCCAGCGCGCCGACTGGTTCGCCCAGCGCAAGCGATCGACGTACTCGCAACCGACGCCCACGGAGGCGGAGGCCGAGGCGCTCGGCTTCGTGCTCGTCTGGGAGAACCTCGACTGGCTGCTGTGGCGGGTCGACCGGCCAGGCGGATGAGCCGCGTCCGCCCTGGTCGAGGGCAGGTGCTCCGGTAGCGTCGCGGGGATGAACGCGCCGCTCGACGTGAGCGTCGTGCTGCCCGTGTACAACGAGCGCGGCCACCTGCGGACCGAGATCGACCGCATCCGCGACGCCCTCACCGCGTCGCCGTACTCGTTCGAGATCGTCGTCGTCGACGACGGGTCCGACGACGGGTCGGAGGCCGAGCTGCCGACGATCGAGGGCATCCGCCTGATCCGCCACGCCCAGAACCGGGGATCGGGCGCGGCACGGCGGACGGGGACGACCGCGGCGCGCGGGCGGGTGGTCGTGTGGACCGACGTCGACATGACGTATCCCAACGACGAGATCCCGATGCTCGTGAAGGAGCTCGACGGGTGGGACCACGTGGTCGGTGCCCGCCGGACCGAGGAGGGCACGCTGCGACTGCTGCGCGTGCCGGCCAAGTGGTTCATCCGCAAGCTCGCCAGCTACCTGACCGAGACCGACATCGCCGACCTCAACTCGGGCCTGCGGGCGTTCCGCCGCGACGTGGCGATGCAGTACGTGCACCACCTTCCGGCAGGGTTCTCGTGCGTGACCACGCTGACGATGTCCTTCCTGTCGAACGGCTACCGGATCAAGTACGTGCCGATCGACTACTTCCCCCGCGCCGGCCGGTCGAAGTTCCACTGGTGGCGCGACACCAAGCGCTACCTGCTGCAGGTGGTGCGGATGTCGCTGTCGTACAACCCGCTGAAGGTGTTCCTGCCCGTGGGGCTGCTGCTCCTGGCCACCGGCATCGGGAAGCTGATCTACGACTGGGTCGACAAGGACTTCCGGCTCGCCGCCAACACCCTGCTGATCCTGTTCGCTGCGCTCCAGGCGATCACCGTCGGCCTGCTCGCCGACCTCGTCGTCCGCTCCGCCAAACCCTCAGAACAGATCCCGCCATCTTGATGGTCTCGCTCGCTCGAAACTCGCTCACTCGACTGCGACTCGTCGCTGGCGCTTCCCTCGTCGCCCTGCCAACTGGAGGTGCGGGAGGTTGACGCCAACGGAGATCCCGACCGGGAACTGTTACAACAAGTACGGGTCGACCAATCCGATCGAGCAGCGGATGATGCGTGGGTTCCTCGGCGCACTCGACCGGGTCCTCGACGGCTTGGCCCCGACCCGGGTGCTCGAGATCGGCGTCGGGGAGGGTGAGGTGCTCGCTCGGGTGCGGGAGCGCTTCCCTGACGTCCCGCTCGTCGGCGTCGACCTGCCCGACGAGGCCCTTGCCGACCGCTGGCGCAGCGCCGAGCTCACCACGATGTTCTGCGACGCCACTGCGCTGCCGTTCCCCGATTCGTCGTTCGACCTCGTCCTGGCGGTCGAGGTGCTCGAGCACATCGCCAACCCCGGCCGCGCCCTCGACGAGCTCGCCAGGGTGGGCACCGGCACGCTCATCGCCTCCGTCCCGTTCGAGCCGGTGTGGCGCATCGGCAACATGGTCCGTGGCCGCTACCTCTCGGACCTGGGCAACACCCCGGGCCACGTCAACCACTGGACCCGCTGGAGCTTCCGCCGCTTCCTCGCCGGCCGCTTCCACATCGACCAGGTCGCCAGCCCCCTCCCCTGGACCATGATCCGCGCCTCGAGGTTCTGAGCCTGTCTGGATGTCAGAAATGACATCCCACACGCCGGAGAATCTCACGTCGGCGGTGCTAGCGATTGTTCGGAGCTCTGGATGTCACATGTGACATCCAGACAGGCTCAGAACCTCAGAGGTTGGCCGCCTCGGTTGCGGAGGTCGGCGTTGATGATCGTGGCGATGTCGAGGGCGAGGATCTCGGCGCCGACCTCGTTGAGGTGGAACCCGTCGTCGGCGCGCACGTCCTTGCCCTCGCGGTCGCGCGGGTCGATGACGTACTCGGCCCAGCCACCGTCGCGGCCGGAGAATCGGGCCCAGGTGTCGACGAAGACGATCTCGGGACGTGTCGCCGCGGCCGCCTTGGCTGCCTGGTCCTGGACCCGCATGCGTGCCGTGACCTCGGGGTTGTCGTCGTTCGGGATGCCGACCCAGATGACGGTCCGACCGTCCTCGGCCAGCAGGTCCATCACCTCACCGGCGCGCCGGGTGTACTCCGCCGACCACTCCTTCCGCTCGCCGACCGGGTCGTGGAGGATGAACTCGCCATCGATCTCGGCGATCCCCTGGGCATCGTTGCCGCCGAACGTCACGACGACGATGTCGGGATCGACGGCCGGCAACCGATCTCGGAACTGCTCCGGCCAGTTGAAGAAGTCTGGCCTCGACAGGCCCGACGACACCTTGTACTCCAGCTCGGTCCGCACGATCCCGGTCTCGTCGAGCAGCACCTCCAGGTACGGACCGAACGTGCCCGCATCGCTGTCGCCGACGATGTAGACGGTCGCCGGGTGCTCCGCGTCGGGTGCACCCTCGTACGGCTCCGAGGTCGACGGCGCCGCCGTCGACGGTGGGGTCGTGTCCACCTCGGGATCCGTGGCTACCACCTCCGTCGGGGTCGCCGCGGTCGCTGCCACCGAGCCGGACTCGATCGAGGCGGATGACGAGGCGCGCGTCGACGATGCCGACCCGGCGGGCGACTCGACGCCGCCGTCGGCGATCGTCTCCGGATCGCCGCCGATGACGGATCCGAGGACGCGGACCGCCCCGTAGGCGACGAGGACTACGACCACCAGCGCGCCCGCTCGGCGCGCCACGTAGCGCTCTCGACTGACGCGGCGGCGTGGCGACGGTGATCGAGACGACGGAGCACCCACCGAGACGAGATGTTACGGGCCGATGACGCCTGGCCGAGGGCACACCACTACGTGAACCACTGGCGGCGACGCGGTACGTTACGTCGACCCGGCGGGAGCGTGAACACCCACGGGCGACCGATCCAGCGAGTCCCGAAGGGGGAACGATGACCAAGAGCAAGCACGTGCTTGCGGCAGCGCTCGTCGCAGCGCTCGGCCTCACGGTCGCGGCGTGCGGTGACGACGACGACGGGGGTGACGACACCACCGCCGACACCGGCGCGTCCGGCGACACCACCGGCAGCGTGGCCGGAACGACACCGATGACGGGCAGCATGACCGGTACCACGCCGATGACCGGCGACACGACCGGCTCGACGCCGATGACCGGCGACACGGCGGCCACCACGCCGGCGTCCGGCGGCAGCACCGCTCCCACCGGCTCGGCGCCCTCCGGCGACGGGACCACCGTCGGGCTGCTGTTCGACATCACGGGCCGCGGCGACCGCTCGTTCAACGACGCCGCCGCCGCCGGACTCGACCAGGCGGTCGAGGAGTTCGGCGTCGTCGCCAGCGAGTCCACCCCGAGCGCCGAGGGCGACCGCGCCGAGCGGCTCGACGGCCTCGTGGCCGATGGCAATGAGCTGGTCATCGGTGTCGGCTTCCTTTGGCAGGCTGCGCTCCAGACGGCCGCTGTGGCCGACCCCGAGCAGCGGTTCGCGTTGATCGACGCCGAGGCCAAGGACGACCAGGGCACGCCGGACGACTTCGAGGACGATCAGCCGCTCGACAACGTCGCGTCGCTGCTGTTCGCCGAGGAGCAGGGTTCGTTCCTGGTCGGTGCTGCGGCTGCGCTGAAGACCCAGACCGACACCGTCGGGTTCATCGGAGGCGTCGAGACCTCGCTCATCCAGAAGTTCGAGGCGGGGTTCGTCGCAGGCGCCGAGGCCGTCAACCCCGACATCACGGTGTTGTCCCAGTACCTCACCCAGCCACCGGACTTCTCCGGCTTCAACGATCCAGCACGTGGCAAGGAGGTCGCCGCCTCGATGTACGAGGACGACGCCGACGTCATCTACGCCGCTGCCGGCGGCTCGGGTCTCGGCATGTTCGAGGCGGCCAGCGAGGCTGGCGAGCCCGGCGAGGTCTGGGGCATCGGCGTCGACAGCGACCAGTACAACCTGGTCGACCCGGCGCTGCAGCCGTACGTGCTCACGTCGATGCTGAAGAAGGTCGACGTCGCCGTGTACGAGACCGTGGCGGCGCTCGTGAACGACGAGTTCGTCGGCGGCCCGCAGACGTTCGATCTCGCCTCCGGAGGTGTCGACTACTCGACCACCGGCGGTTTCGTGGACGACATCTCCGAGCAGCTCGATGAGTACAAGCAGCAGATCATCGACGGCGAGATCGAGGTCCCGACCGAGCCGTGACGATGTAGCTCACGCGAGCTGTGCAACGTGCCCGCCCGCATGGGCGGGCACGTTCGCGTTCCCGACGCTTGGGCCCGTGTCGCAGTGAGCGTGCGAGTCACCACCGCCGAGGAAAAGCGCCAGCGACGAGGCGGACGCGCCGCCGCACGGCGGGCGCCAGCAACACGTCGGGGACGTTTCGCGTATCGAGTAGAAAGGCACCCCGATGGGCGCGGCGACCACCACGCGAGACGACGCCCTGGCAAACACGATCGCCATCGAGCTGCGCGACATCGTCAAGCGATTCCCCGGGGTGGTCGCCAACGACGGCGTGGACCTACGCGTCGCGTCGTACTCGATCCACGCCATCGTCGGCGAGAACGGCGCCGGCAAGTCGACGCTGATGAAGACGCTGTACGGCGCCCACCAGCCCGACGAGGGCGAGATCCTCATCCGCGGCGAGCCACACACGTTCAAGTCGCCGGCAGCCGCCATCAAGGCCGGCATCGGCATGGTGTTCCAACACTTCATGCTCGCCGACAACTTCACGGTGTGGGAGAACATCGTGCTGGGCAGCGAACCGGGCACGCCGCTGCGGCTCAGCGCCCGCGACGCACGCCGCCGCGTCCGGTTCCTGAGCGAGAGCTTCGGGCTCGATGTCGACCCCGACGAGCTCGTCGCCGAGCTCGGTGTCGGCGAGCGCCAGCGGGTCGAGATCCTCAAGGTGCTGTACCG